>Ga0210019_1002298_pt1 | contig 18757 bp, 17 predicted proteins | sample CryGeyCG2114_020_2_FD_183969 | JGI IMG/M metagenome (GOLD analysis project Ga0210019, IMG submission 183969) | Groundwater microbial communities from aquifer - Crystal Geyser CG11_big_fil_rev_8/21/14_0.20 (SPAdes) (version 2) | ecosystem: Environmental > Aquatic > Deep subsurface > Groundwater ...
AAAAAACTCCGGCCGTTCATACCGCAGCCGGTGGGGATCGTCGATCGTCGTCTGGGTCTGGATCGCCATGAGCGCGTCATGCGCCTCGGCGTGTGATTGCTCGATGTAGTGCACGTCGTTGGTGGCGACGCACTTGACCCCGGCATCCTGTGCCAGGCGCTTGAGCAGCGGGCGCGTCCGGTCTTCCAGCGGCAGCCCGTGGTTTTGCAGCTCGACGTACACGTTCTCCTTGCCTAGGATGTGGATGAGGTCGTCCAGCTCGCGGCGGGCCAGGTCGAACTGGTCCTGCGTCAGGTGCACGTTGAGCACGCCCTTCAAACAGCTGGTGAGCGCAATGAGACCGTCGCGGTGCTGCAGGAGCACTTCCTTATCGATGCGCGGCTTGTAGTAGAACCCTTCGAGGTAGCCGATCGTCACCAGGCGCGTCAGATTGGAGTAGCCTTGCTCGTCTTTGGCGAGGAGCACCAGGTGGGAGTTCGAATCGCGGATCCCGGTGCCGGAACGGTCCAAGCGGTGCTTGGGAGCGAGGTAGGTCTCGCAGCCGATGATGGGCTTGATCCCATGCTTGGTGCAGGTTTCGTAGAATTCCACCGCGCCGAACAGGTTGCCATGGTCGGTCATCGCCATGGCGGGAAACTTCAGCTCGGCGGCGCGCTTAACCAGCGGGGTGATGCGGCAGGCGCCATCCAGGAGGGAGTAATTCGTATGCACATGCAGGTGAACGAACTCAGCGTGCAACATAGGATTCCATACTAGTGTAGGAGCTTCGCGGAGACTTGGGAAGGAAAAACTGCCTTACCCCAATTCGTTGATGCGGTGGATCAGGCCGACGAGGCGGCCGAAGTCCTTCCGGGTGAACTTCAAGATCAGGCGCGGCAGGTCCTGGAGCTTGGGCTCGTCCGACTCCTGTGGAAGCGCCCCGCCCTGCCGGATGGCGGTGCCGGCGCGGAGGATGTCGCGGAACTCCTGGTTCAGCCGGCGCAGCGAGGCGGCGTCAAGCGCCCGGTGGAGCCGCAGCACCAGGTAATCGCCGACGTACCGCTGCGAGTGGTACACGCGGTAGAAGCCCAGCACGTGCTCGGCGGCTTCCTCGGGCGAGCGGGCGATCTGGTAGATCGCGCGGTCGGACGCGGAAATCATGCCCCCATGGATGAGCTGCTGCTCGAAGAACCGCAGCATGGGGTCCCAGAACGTGCCGCGCGGCGTGTCCACGAACACGATGGGGCGCGGGTCGGACTTCCCCGTCTGGACCAGCGTCAGCGACTCGAACCCTTCATCCAGCGTGCCGAAGCCTCCGGGAAAGAGCGCGGTGGCATGGGATTCCTTGATGAAGAGGAGCTTGCGCGTGAAGAAGTACTTGAAGTTGACCAGCTTGGTGTCGCCGGCGATGACCGGATTAGCTTCCTGCTCGAAGGGCAGCCGGATGTTCAGCCCGAAGCTGGCGATGCGCCCGGCCCCTTCATGGCCCGCACGCATGATGCCGCTGGCCGCGCCGGTGATGACCGTCCAGCCGGCGTCCACCATGAGCCGCCCAAAGGTTTTGGCCATCGCGTACGCCGGGTGGCGGCTCGAGACGCGGGCGGAGCCGAACATCGCCACTTTGCGCAGGTGCCGGTACGGACGGAATATCTTGAAGGCGTAGCGCAGCTCTTTGAGCGCCGTATTGACGAGCTTCAGGTCTCCGGTCGAGGCCTCATCCTGGCCAAGGCGGTAGATCGAGACGATCGTTTCCGCCAGGAGCCGCTGGTCGAATTCGTCGCCGAAGGATTTGACGAGGCTGGCGATGGCGTTGTCGACGACGGGATTGCGGGTAGTATACGGTCGCGGTGGAGGCATTGGTTTGTGCGCTAGTCTATCCTAAATAAGCTGATTACGGAAGGGCTGTACGGTGCTCTTCGCGCGCCGTCGCGTAGATCTCCTTCGCCGCGCGCGCGTTCATCAGCGCGATTCCCAGCCCCACGATCAGATCGGGCCACGCGGATTGGACGTACACCGTGACGAGTCCAGCGCCGATGATGGCGATGTTGGCCAACACGTCGTTGCGCGCTGAAAGGAATGCTGCGCGGCTTAAGCTGCCGGCGCGCCGACGATGGCGGGTCAGCAGCAGCGCACAGGTAAGATTCACGACGAGCGCCCCGGCGCCTGCAAGCGCCAGCGGCAGAGGATCCGGCGGTACCGGCAGCGAGAACTTCCGCCACGCGGTCCACAGCGTGGCAATTCCCGGGATGAGCAAAATACCGGCCAGCGCCATGCCCACGCGCGCGCGTCGCACCGCACTCCACCCCAGCGCGACGAGGATCAGGAAGTTCACCGAGGCGTCTTCCAAAAAGTCGATGCTGTCGGCGAACAGCGAGACCGACTCGATCGCGAGCGCGACCGCGAATTCGATCCCGAAATACGCCAGGTTCAGGATCGCCACGAGGCGCACCGCCTTCCGCAACCCCGCGCCTCCGGTCGTAATTCTCGGCTGTCTAGAGCCGCGCATGTCGAAGCCGCAAGGCATTGCCGATCACGGACACCGAGCTGAAGCTCATCGCCGCCCCGGCGATCATGGGGTTGAGCAGCAAGCCGGTCCACGGGTACAGGATGCCGGCTGCAACCGGCACGCCCAGCGCATTGTAGATAAAGGCGAAGAACAGATTCTGCCGGATATTGCGCATGGTCGCGCGGCTCAAGCGGCGGGCGCGGGCGATGCCTCGCAGGTCGCCCTTGACCAAGGTGACCCCGGCGCTTTCCATGGCCACATCCGTCCCGGTCCCCATGGCGATGCCCACATCGGCGGTTGCCAGCGCCGGCGCATCGTTGATGCCATCGCCCGCCATCGCGACCAGCGCCCCTTGCGCCTGAAATGCCTTCACGATGGCACCCTTATGTTCAGGCGCGATACCGGCCCGTACGTCTTCAAGCCCGAGCTGATCCGCAACGGCATGGGCGGTGAGCTGGTTGTCACCCGTCACCATCACCACATGAACCCCCTCGCGCCGCAACAGATCGATGGCTTCCGGCGTTGAGTGCTTGATAGGATCCGCCACTCCGAGGAGGCCTGCCACCACCCCATCGATAGCGACGAACATAACCGTCTGGGCCTGGCGCCGCAACGACTCCACCTGAGGGAAGATCTGCGCAAGGGACGCGCCCAGCGTGGCCATCAGCTGTTCATTCCCAACCGCCACACGATGCCCGCCGATCGTCCCGGTCACACCAAGACCGGTGACCGACCGGAACTCTGCGCCCTCCATCAAGGAAATGCCACGGGTTTGGGCTCCGGCAACGATGGCTTGAGCGAGGGGATGTTCGCTATGCCGTTCCAGGCTTGCGGCGTGCCGCAACAACGCATCGGTGTCATGCGGCGGCAGAGGGATCGCTGAAACCAGCGATGGCTTGCCCTCGGTCAGCGTACCGGTCTTATCCACGATGAGCACCGTGATCCGCTCCAAGAGCTGCAAGGTTTCGGCATTCTTGATCAGCACGCCGGCCTGCGCCCCGCGTCCCACGCCGACCATGATGGACATCGGCGTGGCCAGCCCCAAGGCGCACGGGCACGCGATGATCAGCACCGCCACGGCGTTCACGAGCGCATACGCCGCTCGCGGATCCGGACCGATGGAAGCCCAGACGGCGAATGTCGCGACGGCGATCAGGACGACCGCGGGAACGAAGTACCCCGCGACCCGATCGGCCAGCGCTTGAATCGGCGCCCGGCTGCGCTGCGCCTCGCTCACCATCCGAACGATATGCGAAAGCACCGTGTCGCTGCCGACCCGGGAAGCTTCAATCACCAGGCTCCCGGTGGTATTCATGGTGCCCCCTGTCACACCAGCGCCCCGCGTCTTCTCGACAGGGATCGGCTCGCCGGTCAGCATCGATTCATCCACCGCGCTGTTCCCTTCCCGGACCACGCCATCCGTCGGGATTCGCTCCCCAGGACGCACACGAAGCCGGTCGCCGACGTGCACGGCTTCCAGCGGGATATCCTGCTCGCTTCCATCGCGGTTGATCCGCCGCGCGGTCTTGGGCGTCAGGTTCAACAATGCCCGGATGGCGGCGCCGGTCCGGCTCCTCGCGCGCAGCTCGAGCACCTGCCCGAGCAGGACCAAGGTCGTAATGGTCGTGGCCGCCTCAAAGTAGAGCGCGACGTGCCCCGAGGGATGTTGAAAGACTTGAGGAAACGCGCGTGGCATGAGGGTCGCGATGAGGCTGTAGCCATAGGCGACGCCGGTGCCGAGGCTGATGAGGGTGAACATATTCAGACGGCGCGTGACGAGCGACGTCCACCCGCGCTGGAAAAACGGCCAACCGCCCCAGAGGACCACGGGGGTCGCCAGCAGCAACTGCAGCCACGCGCGCCCGTGGCCAAACGCTTCGACCCATGCGGGAACCGTCGGCACCATCTCCATCATGGCCAAGACCACCAGAGGGACCGTCAGCGCGAGGCTGATACGAAACCGACGTGTCATCATCTGCAATTCGCGGTCATCTTCGGGGATTCCGGCGCGCGGCTGGAGCGGTTCCAGCGCCATGCCGCACAGCGGGCAGGTGCCTGGGCCGGGCTGGCGCACCGAAGGATGCATCGGGCAGGTGTGCACCATTGGCTCGGCGGAGGGTGGCTGGGCGGATGAAGCTGCAACAGGTTGCGCAGCGTCAGGCGTATATCGCGCCGGGTCGTCTTGGAACCGCTTGAGGCAATGCGGGCTGCAAAACAACACCGTGCGGCCATGAAATGTCAGGCGCGCGGCCGCGCGTGCGGGATCCACCAGCATCCCGCACACAGGATCAGTGACGGATGTCTCAATGGCCATGGGTATGCTGGTGCGGCACCGTTTCTTTTACTTGGTTTGGAACCGCAACGTTCACCGCTGCGCCCTCGACATACACCATCCTCGATCCAAGATCTCCGTTCTGCAGGGCGAGGTAGGTGGTCAAGACCAGGAGCATCAGAAACCCCCCGGCACCTTTGGGCCGATGGGCGTGATGCGCAAAGCTCCACCCCATCAAGATGGCCGCCAACCCACCGATCGTCAGGCCAATTCGCAAGTGCGTCATCATCATATGGTGCACGCGTTCGTTGTGCGCAAAGGTATTCTGAGCCTGCAAACCGGTCAGAATCGTCACCGTGGTTCCGGCAGCAGCAAGGTACAGGCAGGCTCGGCCTGCCACGAGCCAAGAAGGACGTTTCAACAGCATGCCCAAGGCGTACAGCAACAGGGCGGCTGGAAACAGTCCAAGCGGAAAGTGAACAAAAGCGGGATGCACGTTGACAATGTGCCGCAGCCCGGAAAACCCTAGCAGGCTTGGATCGATGAACGCCTGCCCTTGCGCTTCCTCATGCGCATGGCCCTCATGAGCCTGCACGGTTGTGCCAACCAACAACACGCTCAGAACAATGGCCATACGCAGCATTGCTTTCATGTGCGACTCCTTGAAGTTGCCGGCTTCACCAGGTCGATCCGTTCGCCGTCCTGAGCCACGCGCACATCCCAGCCCAGCTCGGTCGCAATCGTACTTGCCAGGCCTTGCGCCTGCGGTGGCTCACCATGCACAAGATACGTCCGTTGCGGTGGCGTGCGGAAGCCGCGCAGCCAGCGCAGGAACTCCTGGCGATCCGCGTGCGCTGAGAGGCCGTCCAGCACCGCAACACGGGCCCGCACAGGGACGTCTTGACCGAACATCCGGATGGTCGCCGCACCGTCTTGCAGCGCCCGGCCGCGTGTTCCGGCCGCCTGGAACCCGACCAGCAGCACCGTCGTCTGCGGATCCGACAGCCGACGGTTGAGATGGTGGAGGATGCGCCCGCCGGTCGCCATTCCGCTCCCGGCAATGACAATCATCGGTCCTGCCTGGCGATTCAGCGCTTTGGACTCTTCCACGGTTTTTACCAGGTGATACTGCCGGCAGCAGAGGGGGCACTGGCGTTGATCCATCAGCATCTTCATGTCCAGGTCATGGTCCTCCGGGTGCCGGCAGTAGATATCCGCGACATTGATGCCCATCGGGCTGTCGATATAGACCGGCAGCGCGGGAATGCGCCCGGCGCTTTCGAGTTCGCGCAGCATCCAGATCAGCAATTGCGTGCGTCCCACGGTGAAGGCCGGGATCAAGAGGACCCCTTGGCGCTGCGCGATCTCCTGCACAATGCGGGCCAGCGCCTCAGCCGGGTGAGCCGCGTGCACGCGGTCACCGTAGGTGGACTCCAGCAGCAGGATGTCGGCCTCAGACACCAGCTCAGGGTCCCGGAGGATAGGCTGATCCCAGCGGCCAAGGTCGCCGGAGTAGACCAGCCGGAAGGGCTGCCCTGCGCCGATCTGAAGCTCAACGGTCGCCGAGCCGAGGATGTGCCCTGCGCGGCGAAACACGGCGGTCACGCCGTCTGTGACCTGCACCGGCCGTCCGTAGCCGCACGGGCGCAGATAGCGTAGCGAGGCCTCCGCGTCCTCGACTGTATACAGCGGCAGCGCGGGACGGTGCTTCGAGTAGCCGTGCCGGTTCGCCCGCTCGGCTTCGGCTTCCAGCAAGTGAGCTGAGTCCAGCAGCATTACGCGGAGCAAATCCGCGGTGCCTGAGGTGCAGAAGATCTTGCCGCGAAACCGTTGGCGCACGAGCAGCGGCAAGTACCCCGAATGGTCCAAGTGCGCATGGCTCAGGACGATCGCATCCAAGCGGGCAGGATCGAACGGAGGCTCTTGCCAGTTGCGCAGCCGCAGCGCCTTCAACCCTTGGAATAAACCGCTGTCGAGCAGTACCTGCCGGCGGCCGACGCGCAGCAGGAATTTCGCGCCGGTGACTGTGCCGGCCGCGCCGAAAAACTGCAACGAGGGCGGTTCACTGCTTCGTATGCCGGGCATCAAATTGGTCCGCGCAGGCCGTTGAACAAAAGACGTAGGTCTTGCCCTGCACCGTGCGCTGCGCCACCACGGCACCCGGCGCAATCCACATCCCGCACACGACGTCCTGCTGCTGGTTTGGATGCGCTTCAGGGCCGGAAAACACCGATGGCCGGCGGAAATGCTCCTGTTCGTACACGCGCAGCAGCTCCTCGATCAGCCGCTCTGGCTGCGCGTCATAGACGACCCGTGCGCCGGTATCTTTTTCGCAGGCTTCCAAGATATCTTTGACGAGATCGCTGACACCGCCGGTGCCGGTGAGCACCCCGATGAGCTTACCTTCATCATACGCAATGGCGAGCTCACCGAGCGTTCCGCTGCGTCCGCCGATAATGATCACGATGTCCGAGCTGCGGATGTTGACTACCTCGCGGCCCATGAGGCCGCTGCCGGTATAAATCAGCACGTCATGGAACTCGGCCGGCGAGCCGTATTTGTTGATATGCTCATCCAGGCTGAGCCCTGGAGAGATCCCCACGACAAACCCGCCAGCCTGTTTCGCGCCGCACGCGGCGGCGTGCGGGAGTCCTGGGCAGCCGCCTGTGATCAGCAGGCAGCCGCGCCGGGCGATGGCTTCGCCCAGTCGATGCGCCTTATCCAGGTGGTCTTTGGCAAAATCACCGGTTGCTCCACCCATCACGCCGATCTTCATCAGCATGCCGGCAATCTTTGGGGCGCTCGGTCGTTCTCGCTCAGCGGCCATGGCAGGTGCACGGGTGGCTTGCACAGTGGCATGGTGACGGTATGCGTTCCAGGAGCTCGCCATGGGCGGCTTCCGTCTGAGCCACCGCTTGCTGCAATCCTTCGGCTAACACGGCGAGCGTGGTGAATTCGGCGCTGAGCGTAGTGCTGCGCTGGTTCAACTGCTGGATCAATTGGCTGCGGGCGCACTCGTTGCAGGAAGGCAGCGATCTCAGCACCTCCTCAAATTCGACAATCATGCGGCTGATGCGGCCAAGCGTATTCCGCAGCTGTTCCAAGCCGACACGGCGCCAAAGCTCCTGCGTATCGAGCGGTTGCTCAATGGTCATGGGTTTCACTCGCGGCTGACGCCCCTAAGACCTCTTCGGCGCGGAGCCGATGCCAGGCGGCAAACGCTTCGTAATCCTTCGCTAATCGCTCAGCATCGCGAACGATGGGCCTACAGTGTTTGCGCATCTTTTCATACGCACGGCGGACCGGAGCCTTCGAATGAATTTCAGCTTTATAGGCTGCGTCCAGCATAGCTCGATGCTCGGCCGCTTCTTGCGTTGCCGCGGCTGCCTTCTGGTCGTAGCGGCTTGCGAGCGCACGATGTTCCTCGGCTGTTTGAGGCAGATGAATCTCCGCGCAGAAGCCAGGTCCCACGGCGACAAGCCCAGCGATGGCACCAATGAGTCCCAGAATCAGTGCGCGGAATCTCATCACCCACCTCCTGAAGTCGAGGCCACGACCCACTCGGCTTTCCCTTCCCGCATCTCGAACTTCCATTTCCAGACCGCATAGACGGCTGGGTACACAAGCAGTTCCATGATGAACGAAGTCGCCAACCCGCCGACCATCGGGGCGGCGATGCGCTTCATCATGTCCGCGCCGGCGCCCATCGACCACATGATCGGCAGCAGCCCGCAGAACGCCGCCATCACCGTCATCATCTTCGGCCGCACGCGCTTGACCGCGCCGTGGACGATCGCTTCTTCCAGATCGTGTTCGGTGCGCATCTGGCCGCGCTTGACCGCCTCGTGGTAGGACAGATCAAGAAACAGCAGCATGAAAATCCCGGTTTCCGCATCCAGCCCCATCAGGGCGATCATGCCGACCCACACCGCGATAGAGACATTGTACTCCAGCAGCCACAGCAGCCACACCGCCCCGATGAGCGAGAACGGCACCGCCAGCAGCACGATGCCGGTCTTCACCATCGATTTCGTGTTCATGTACAGGAGCACGCAGATGATGAACAGCGTCAGGGGAAGCACGACTTTCAAACGTTCGCGCACCCGCAGCATGTTCTCGTACTGGCCGCTCCACACGAGCGCGTAGCCGGAGGGCAGCTTCAGTTGCTGCACGACGATCCGCTTGGCCTCGGTGACATAGCCGCCGATGTCGCGCCCTGCCACATCGACGTAGACGTAGCCGGCGAGGAGGCCGTTCTCATCGCGGATCATGGCGGGTCCGGAGCGCAGCTGGAGGTCCGCGATCTGCGCCAGCGGGATGTGCTGCCCTGCCGGCGTGGGCACCAGGACTCGCTGGAGCGCTTCCAGGTCCTCGCGGAACTCCCGCGCATACCGGACGTTGACCGTGTACCGCTCGCGCCCCTCGACCGTCGTGGTGACCGGCTCGCCGCCGATGGCGGACATGATGATCATCTGCGCGTCCGCGACCGACAGCCCATAGCGCGCCAGCGACTCGCGCTTCAGATCGAAGTCCAGGAAGTAGCCTCCGGCGACGCGCTCGGCGTAGACGCTGCGCGTGCCCGGCACGTCCTTGAGGATCATTTCAAGGTGCACACCCATCTCCTCGATGGTCTTCAGGTCAGAGCCGAAGATCTTGATCCCGATGGGCGTGCGCACGCCGGTGCTGAGCATGTCGATGCGGTTTTTGATCGGCATCGTCCAGGCGTTTGTCGTGCCCGGAATCTTCAGCGCCTGATCCATCTCCGCAACCAACACGTCGTATGCTTTTGGCTTCGGCCACTGATCCTTCGGCTTCAGCGTGACCACAGTCTCCATCATGGAAAAGGGCGCCGGATCGGTGGAGCTTTCCATGCGGCCCGCCTTGCCGAAGACGCGCTCAACCTCCGGGAAGCTTTTCAAGATTTGGTCCTGTTTCTGGAGCAGCCGCTGCGCCTCGGTGACCGAGATGCCCGGCAGCGTGGTCGGCATGTACAAGATCGTGCCCTCATTCAGCGGCGGCATGAACTCGGTCCCCAGGCGCAGGTAAACCGGGATCGTCAGGAGCACGAGGGCTAGCGCAGCCAGGATCGTCCCTGCCTTGTGCCGTAGGACGAAACGGCACGCCGGCTCGTAGAGGCGAAACAGCACGCGGCTGACTGGATGCCGCTCTTCGGGATAGTAGGTCCCCACCGCCAGCGCCGTCGCCGCCTTCGACGCCCATGGCCAGCGCAGGCGAAACGGCTCCATGCGCGTGAAGAGCATCCGCAGCGCCGGATCGAGCGTCACCGCCAGGATGGCCGCGATCGCCATCGCCAGGTTTTTCGCCCAGGCCAGCGGCCGAAACAGGCGCCCCTCCTGATCGACCAGCGTGAAGATCGGCAGGAACGCCACGGCGATGACGAGCAGGGAGAAAAAGACCGCCGGCCCGACTTCCTTGAGCGCTTTCAGCCGCACCGCGTGGTAGTCGCCTTGGCGGCCTCCTTCGATCCATTGCTCAAGGCGCTTGTAGGCGTTTTCCACTTCGACGATCGCGCCGTCCACCAGCACGCCGATGGAAATGGCGATGCCGGAAAGCGACATGATGTTGGACGTCAGGTGCATGCCGTAGAGCGGAATGAACGCCAGCAGGACCGAGACCGGAATGGTGACGATCGGAATGATGGCCGAAGGGAAATGCCATAAGAAGAGCAGGATCACCAGGCTGACGATGATCATCTCTTCAACGAGCTGGTGCTTGAGGGTGTCGATCGCGCGGTGGATCAGGTCCGAGCGGTCGTAGGTGACCACCAGCTCGACGCCGGGAGGAAAGGAGGCTTTCACGTCCGCCAGCTTGGCTTTCACCCGGTTGATCACGTTGAGCGCATTTTCCCCGGAGCGCATGATCACGGTGCCACCCACCACGTCGCCCTGCCCGTCCAGGTCGACGATACCGCGGCGCAGCTCTGGTCCCAGCGTCACCGTGCCCAGGTGCTTGATCAACACCGGCGTGCCCTGCGGGTTGGCGGTGACGACGATCTGCTCCAGGTCGTCGATGCTCTTGGCGTAGCCGCGGCCGCGCACCATGTACTCGGCCCCGCTGAACTCCAGCAGCCGGCCGCCGACTTCCTGGTTCCCTTCGCGCAGCGCGTCAATGACTTCGTTAAGCGGGATGTTGTAGGAGAGCAGCTTCGTGGGGTCGATCGTCACTTGGTATTGCTTCACGAACCCGCCGATGGACGCGACCTCGGCGACTCCAGGCACACTTTGCAAGTGGTAGCGCAAATACCAATCCTGGAAGGTGCGCAGCTCCTGCAGGTCATGCTGGCCGCTGCGATCCACGAGGGCGTACTGGAACACCCAGCCCACCCCGGTGGCATCCGGCCCTAGCTCGGTCTTCACCCCCTCGGGCAAGCGCGGAATGATCTTGCTCAGGTATTCCAATGTACGGCTGCGGGCCCAATAGAGATCAGTGCCATCTTGGAAAATCACGTACACGTAGGAGAAACCGAAATCCGAGAACCCGCGCACCGCCTTCACTTTCGGCGCACCCAACATCGCGGTAATGATAGGGTACGTCACCTGGTCTTCGACGATGTCCGGGCTGCGGTCCCACCGGGAATAGATGATGACTTGCGTGTCGGACAGGTCCGGGATGGCATCGAGCGGGATGCGCCGCGCCGACCAGACGGCGGCGACCATCGCCGCACCGACCGCGATCAGCACCAGCCACTTGTTGGTCGCCGACCACTCGATGACCCGCTCGATGAACCCGCCCTGGCGAAGCACGGGTGCTTCGGCGTTATTGGCCATGCTGATGCCCCTCGGTCCCCGCGCCTTGCAGCGCCGCCTTCAGGCGGCTTTCAGAGTCGATCAGGAAATTGCCGCTGGTGACGACCGCCTCGCCTTCGCTAAGCCCTGCCTTCACCTGCACATAGCCCTCCGCCTTGCCGCCAATGGCTACCTGGCGCGGCTCGAAGACTCCCTGCCCGATATCCACGAAGACGAGCTGGCGCGTGCCGGTGTCGAACAGCGCTTCCTGCGGAACAGCGAGCTGATCCCCCAGGGGTGCGAGGATGGTCGCTGTGGCGAACATCTCAGGCTTCAGTAAACCGTCCGGGTCGTTCACAAGGATGCGCACGCGCGCGGTGCGCGTCATGGCATCCAGCATCGGGTCGATCGCTTTGACGGTGCCGGCAAACTGGTATCCCGGCACCGCGCTCACTTCGACCACCGCCCTGATGCCCGGGCGCACCCATGGCAGCTCGTACTCATAAATCGAGGCATAGACCCAAAATTGCCCGGCACCCCCGAGCAGCAACCGGTGGTCCGGCGCGGTCCAGCCCGCCACCTCATCGATGAGCTCTTCGTTCAACCCCAGGTGGCGCAGCCGCAGCCTGGCAGACTCGGCCAGCCGCCGGGCCTGCTCGGCGACTTCAGGCTGCTGTCGGTCGCGTGCTTGCTGCCACGCCTGGTTCGCCTGGATAAACTCCTGCTGTGCTTGATACAGCTCAGGATCATGGGCCACCACGCTGGCCGCCCGGATCGCCTTCGTCATCGTCCGTCGCTGGACAGGGGCGGTCGTCACCCCAATGAGCTGCTGTTTTTGCGGCGTCAGCATGACGGGCGCATACCCTTCAAGCGCGATAGTTCCAGCTCCTGCGGCAGCCTCCTCTTCGTACACCGGCACCAACTCCATCCCCATCGGCGACTTCCCCGGCCCTTCGGCCTTGTAGCCGGGGATCATGGGATCAGTCCAGTACAGGATCTTCCGGCCGCTATCAGCCGGTGCGCCTTCCGCGATATGCGTGCCGCAAATGGGGCATGTCACGCGCTCGCCCGGCTTCGCGACAACGGTCATCGGGCAGGGCTTGCCCTCATGGAGCTTCTCGCAGTTGTGTAAGTAGCAGATGCTCTCGAACACGCTGGCTTTCCCTTGGTCCTTGGCGCTTGTGGCTTGACCGCTGAGCTCAGGCTCTTTCTTCACCAATGACATGTTGCAGATCGGGCAGGTCCCAGGCCGGTCCGACGTATAGGTCGGATGCATCGGGCAATAGTACGTGGCGGCCGCATGGTTGCGGGCCGCACCGCCCAGACGGGAGCGAACCACCGAGACCGCTCCGATCAGGATCGCCGCCAGCACCAGTCCAATGATCACGGATCGTTGAGGGCGTTTCATCTCATTCCATCCTCCGCAAGCTCACTCCGGAAGCCTGCTCTAACATCGCAACGTGCTGCTCGAATTCCACCAGCGCCTCGTCATACATGCGCCGCCGTTCGGTCCAGCCCCGCAGGGCCATCACCAGCTCGGCGAAGGAGCCTTGTCCGCTACGATACGCGGCCAGCGCGCTCTCGGTGGCCTGCTCCGCCAGCGGAATCAGCCCGTCGCGGTAGAGCATTGCGGTGCGGTGGCTCGCCATCGCCTGATGCCAATGTTCGTGGATGCGCCGCGTCACGTCATTGCGCATCGCCGCAAACGCTGCTTCGGCGGACCGCTTGTCGTATAGGGCGGCTTTCACGCCGTAGCGCTGCTTCGTCCAGAACCAAAATGGCAGCACGATCGCCAGCGTCAGGTCCCAGGGCCCGATGGGGCCCGTGGCCGGATCGCGCAGCTCAAACATCGTCTCCAGGTCCGGCAGCAGCTCCCGCTTCTCCAGCCGCCAGGCCGCCCCGGCGCGCTCGGCGGCCGCTTGAAACAGCAGCCAATCAGGCTGCCACCGGGCCGCCATGAGGGTCAGCTCCTGCGCGGACACCGTCAGCGGCTCAAGCTTCGGAGCGGCGGGTAGGCCAAGCGGCTGATCGACCGTGCGGTTCAGGAGATGGTTCACGTGGGCGGCCACCGCGGCTCGGCGATCGGTCAAAACGCGGACATCATTGGACGCTTCCAATAGCTCGCCTTGCGCCTGCAGCGCATCAGCCTGCGGCCCGAGGCCTGAAGCGTACCGCGCCTGCGCGACCGCCACCGCCTGCTGCAACCAGGTGGCTTGCTCCCGCTGCAGCGCTTGCTGCCGGTCAAAGAGGAAAAGGTCAAAGTAGGCGGCTTTGACTTGCGTGAGGACTTCCAGCTCAGCCTGCTTATAACGGGCTGCGGCCACTTGGGCTTCGGCAACCGCCACGCGACGGCGCGCCGACAGCTTTCCTGGAAACGGCAGCGACTGGACGAGCTGGTACATCAGCATCGCCTCGTTCAACTTGAGCGAGCCCTTGGGAATCTCTTCCCATTCGACACCGATGCGGGGAGCTGGGAGGCCGGTTGCCTTGGGTATCCGCGCGCGGGCCGCTTCCCATTCCTGCTTGGCCGATACCAGGTCCAGGTTCTCCTTCAAAGCTTCTTCCAGTAATGGAACAAGCTCCAAGGGCTCAGGCGAGGAATCAGCGCGCAGGAGAGGCATCGGCCCCATGGCAATCGCCATGGAAACCAGCCAGGAAATGACGCGCGCGGTGTTACGACCGATGACCATCCCACTCCTCCTGTGACGTGACAAACTGACCGTCAAACACGAGCACCGCCGACATGGTGCCAAACTCGGCGGTGTGGGATGGCTTACAGGCGAAGGGTGCGGAGGCGAAGATAGCGCCTTGAGGTGAGGCCGGGTGGCCCGTGGACTTGACTGTCCCGGGAGCTGCGAAGGTCGACCTGGGTATGCGGAAGGAGTGCGGTGGTCATCAGCGCCGGCTCAGGGCCAGGCGCGGGATCTCGCACCGCCGCTGACGTTACGGAAACGTCCGGCTGAGCCTGCGGAGCACACGACATCTCGCAAGTCGAAGAAGGTCCAGGCTGCGGGCAGCAGCATGCAGCGTCGGACTGACACGCCGCCGCCAGTCCCGGCATGACCATTACCGCAAGCACAACAGCTAACGCGAGGCGTCGAAACCGTGTCATTTCACAAACCGGTTGATGGTGGTCATCAGTTCGGCGATTTTCTCTTCCCCATCGCGGCGGCGGATCGCATCGCTGACGCACGTGTTGATGTGCCCGTTCATGATCTTGAGCGTTACCTGGTCGAGCGCCTTGCGAGCCGCCGTGAGCTGCTGGATGATGTCGATGCAATAGCGGCGCTGCTCGACCATCCGGGTGATGCCCCGGATTTGGCCTTCGATCCGCTTCAGGCGCGGCAAGAGATCTGGGTGCGCTGGGTACGATGCCATCGTGGATACCTACTGGGAGTATACATACTCCCCTAGGGTATGTCAAGGCGCCTAACGGGTCAGCCTGCGCAAGACGAAGGCGATGATTTTGCCAACCCCTGCGTACAACACGATATTGAAGACGGAGGCACCGGCGAAAAAGATGATCCCGTCAAAGTTAGAGAGTTCCCGACCAACCAGCAAGAGGCTGGTCGGCCAGAGGATGACGTCCTCGAGCCCGAAGGGGGTATTGTTGGCAATATGGGTGATGGTAAAGACCAGCGGGATGGCCCCGCCGACGAACGCAAAAAACCACGCCACGCCGGCGTACGGCTTTCGCTCCATACCAGCTCCTAGCGTTTGGCGGCCAACGCCAAACACAACCACCCGATCAAGAAAGCCAGGCCGCCGAATGGTGTGATGATCCCGAGCTTTTTCACCCCGGTGACGCTGAACAGATAGAGGCTGCCGGAAAACAGGATGATGCCGAAGATAAACGCCCACCCAGCGGTGCGCACCAGCGATTCCATCGGCCGCAGCATGGCCAGCCAACCGACCGCCAGCAGCGCGAGGCCATGCACGAGATGGTACAACACCGCCGTCTGGTACGTCTGCTTCGCCTCAGCGGTGAGCGCATCCTTCAGCCCATGGGCGCCGAAGGCGCCAAGCGCCACGCCAAGAAACATAAACAGACTTCCCCAAAAGACCCAGCTCATCGCGTCCTGCGCACACCACGGAAGGGCGCGTGGCGCTCGGTGTGTTCAATGATGGTATGCATCATGCGCACCGCTTCCACCGGGTACTTCCCTGCTGCGGTCTCCCCGGAGAGCATGACGAAGTTCGAGCCGTCGATCACGGCGTTGGCCACGTCGCTGACCTCGGCCCGCGTAGGCACCGGGTGGTCGATCATGTGCTCAAGCATTTGGGTTGCGGTGATGACTGGCTTGCCCTTATGGTTGCAGGCGGCAATGAGCCACTTCTGCAGGATGGGGATCTCATAGATCGGCACCGAGATGCCCAAATCGCCCCGGGCGACCATCAGCGCATCGGCTGAGCGCAGGATGCCGGCGATGTTCTGGATGCCCTCGCGGTTCTCGATTTTCGCGATGACCTGGCAGTTCGGAAGGTACCGGCTGATCCGCCGCTTGACCTCCAAGACGTCTTCGGCTTCCCGGACGAACGATTGCGCAACGTATTCGATGCGGTTGTGGATCGCGAACCCAAGGTCTTCGATGTCTTTTTGGCTGATGCGGGGAAACGCCAGCGTGACGCCGGGGATGTTGACGCCTTTGCGCTCACCCAGCACGCCCTCCTGAACCACCTCGGTGAAGATCTGGTGCTCCGTGGAGCGCAGCACGCGCAGGTGGATGTTGCCGTCATCGATGTAGATCATCTGGTGGCGGCTGATGGGCACGAACGATCCATGGTAGTCGAAGGCGACCCCATGGGCATCCCCGGCTACCGGCTTGCGGTACAGGAGGAATCGCTGCCCCGCGCGCAGCGCAACGGGGCGGCCGTGCGAAAGCCGGCCGGTGCGGATGCGGTGCCCGGCGAGGTCCTGCAAAATGCCGATGCGCCGCTTAAAACGGCGCTGCACCTTGCGAATGCGTTCCAGCATCCGCTGGTGCTCTGCGAGCGTGCTGTGCGAAAAGTTGAAGCGGAACACGTCGACGCCGGCTTGCGCCATCTCCCACAGGATCTGGGTATCGGCGCACGCCGGCCCGACCGTGGCGATGATGCGGGTGCGCGTGCGGTTCAAGGGGCTACCTGGGCGAAGAGCTCGGAGTGCGTTGAGGGCACCGGCTGGGTGTCGGCGACCGGCAAGGCGAGCTCCAGGTCCGCCGCACCGGGGATGCAAATGTCATGGCAGGCCAGCCATTTAACCTTTGCCCGAATCGGCAAGCTGGTCCCTGCCTTCGCTGTCCTTGGGGCTTTCACCACGCTGGCCAGGGTCACGGCGCCCGAATAGCCGAACGTGCGGATGTTGCCCGGGTCAAGAAACTCCTGGGGATCGGGCCACTCGACGGGCCAGAAGGTAGTGCCAGCAGAACCGGTCCATTCGATACTGGTCGGCAGGCCGGCATCACCGGGTGTCTTCGCGTAGATGTGCCAATCCTCCTCCAGCTCAAAATGCACACCGACCCGCGTGTTACCACCGGGCAGTACTGAGGCATGCTCGGCGATCAGTTCGACTTTCACCGGATGCGGGCGGCCTTTGGCCGAGCCGCCGGTGGGAGGCATGGGCTCGGTCGCCGATGCCCCGCATCCCATGGCCAAGGTCACCAAGCCAACGATGACAGGCGACAAACCGACTCTCATGGTTTGCCTTGCCGCTTCCCTTCGTTGTCGGAAATATCCATAATCCGGCCGGCTTCCATGATGGGCAGGTTGGCTTCGGTGGGCACGTAGATCACGGTATTGCCCTTAAACTGCAACCCCTCGATCCATTTATAGCGGAGATATTTGTCGGAAATGCTCGCGGCGATGATCTCGTTGCTCTTGGCCACCCCTTGCGCCCGGGCGACTTCGATTTCGGCATCCTTTTGGGCCTTGGTCAGCTCGAACTCTTTCTGCAGCGATTCCTGCTCGGCGCGCAGCTTCGCCTCGATGCTTTGCGCGAAGCTCGGCGGCAGCCGCACGTCACGCAGCAGCACGTCTTGCACGATGATGCCCCGCTGATCGAGCTTGCCCTTCAGGAACGTCAGGATGTTCTCGCCGATCTCTTTGCGGCCGGCATCGCTGAAGAGCGCTTTGACCGCGTAGCCGCTGACGATATTCCGGATCGCTTCCCGGGTATACGGCTCCAGGATGGTCGAACGATAGCTGGCACCGATCGTTTTCCTGACCAGCACCGCTTTATCAGCCGGCACGTTGTAGAGGACGGAGACATCGAGCTGGGAAATCAGCCCTTCGGATGAGGGCACGCTGGCCACTTCCTTCAGCTCTTGCGTCTTCACCTCCCACGTTTCAACCCAGGAGAACATGGGGACGTACAAGTGCCACCCGGAGCCCAGCGGCTGATCCGCGATCTTGCCGAAGTCGGCTTTCACCCCCACCTGACCATCTTCAATGATCGCGACCCCGCACCCGGCAACCAGCAGCAGAGCCGGCGCCAGCACCAGCAGACGTTTCATCCAGCGTCCTCCATCGTTATTCCCATTCAATCGTGGCGGGGGGTTTCGATGAAACATCGTACACCACCCGGTTGACCCCTTTGACTTCGTTGATGATCCGGTTAGAAATGCGGCCGAGCACTTCCGGCGGCAGCTTGGCCCAGTCGGCCGTCATGGCGTCCTGGCTGGTGACCGCGCGCACCGCGATGACATGCTCGTAGGTACGCTCATCGCCCATGACGCCCACGGTGAACACCGGCACCAGCACCGCGAAGGCTTGCCACAGGCTGCGGTACAAATTGGCCGCGCGGATTTCCTGCTCCACGCGCAGGTCGGCCTCGCGCACGATCCGCAGCCGCTCCTCGGTCACTTCCCCAAGGATGCGCACCGCCAACCCCGGCCCTGGAAACGGGTGCCGGTGCAGGAGCTCTTCGGAGAGGCCTAGGAGCGCGCCCAGCTCGCGCACCTCGTCCTTGAACAGGTCGCGCAGCGGTTCGACCAGGGCGAGATGCATATCGCGCGGTAGGCCGCCGACGTTGTGGTGCGTCTTGATCGTGGCCGACGGTCCGCCCCACGCGGAGACGCTTTCGATCACGTCCGGGTAGAGCGTGCCCTGCGCCAGGAACTTCACGTTGGAGATCCCGCGCGCTTCGGCTTCAAAGACCCGCACGAACTCTTCGCCGATAATCTTGCGCTTCTGCTCAGGGTCAGCCACGCCGGACAGGCGCTTTAGAAATCGCGAAGCCGCATCCACGTAGCGCACCGTGATGTGGAAGTGGCGGCC
>Ga0210019_1002300_pt1 | contig 18739 bp, 16 predicted proteins | sample CryGeyCG2114_020_2_FD_183969 | JGI IMG/M metagenome (GOLD analysis project Ga0210019, IMG submission 183969) | Groundwater microbial communities from aquifer - Crystal Geyser CG11_big_fil_rev_8/21/14_0.20 (SPAdes) (version 2) | ecosystem: Environmental > Aquatic > Deep subsurface > Groundwater ...
CTGGCGGAGCAAATCAGATTAACAATCCTGCAACAGCAGGTGCATATAGAATGGGAGTTTCCGGTGCTTTTGGGGATACAGGAGAAGTCACGGTTACAATTGTCGCTGATGACCAGGTCGCAGTTTCGGCCACTGTTTCTCAATCTTTAACTTTCAGCATTTCTGATACTACAATTGGCTTTGGGACCTTGAGCTCTACAGCCTCAAGATATGCGACTGGCACCGATGGTTCAGCCTCAGAAGTGGAAGCTCATAACCTTATTGCTTCAACTAATTCTGGAAGTGGTTATAATATAACAGTTGATGGCAATACTCTTACTTCTGGTTCATACACGATTACAGCTATTGGTCCCACAAACACCGCCTCAGCCACTGGCACAGAGCAGTATGGTTTGCGAATGACTGCTTCCGGCGGCAGTGGAACAGTTTCTGCTCCTTATGCTGCTGCTGGTTTTGCTTTAGATACTGCTGCTTTCCCTGATGAAGTTGCTTCAGCAACTGGCGCTTCGGCTGATACGACCTACTCGGTTCGGTATGTAGCAAACATCGCTGGAAACACCGAAGCCGGCAGCTATACCTCTACTCTGACCTACGTTGCTACCGGTAATTTCTAATATGTTCGTTTCGCGAACACGCTGATTTACGCGGATTAAGGCTCACTATCGCTCGCAACGCTGATTTTACGCGGATAAAAGTCCCGCGGAATTAATAGATTTAGTGATGGTTATTATGAAAAAATTTGCCATTATTGGTTTTATCTTAATGATACTGCCATTTTTTCCTTTCAAGGCAGCTGCTTTAACCGTTTCGCCAGTAAGATTAGAAGTTTCAGGTGAGCCGGGTCAGACCCTTCTTTCTGAACTCATTTTAATTAATGAAGAAAGGGAAAGCAGAACTTTTTATTCCTCTTTAGAAAACTTTGAAGCCAGGGGAGAGACTAGTAGACCTTATTTTACTCCGGGAACTGAAGGATTAGCCACCTGGATTAGAGTTCCAAAAGAAGTCACCTTAGAACCAGGAGAGACCAAAACCCTTCCCTTTAAAATTGAAATTCCTCAAAATACTGAGCCAGGCGGATATTTTGCGGCAATTTTTTGGGGGAGTACGCCGCCAGAAATTAAAGAAGGAGGTCAGATAATGGTTGGCACAAAAACCGGTATTTTAGTTTTATTATCAGTTCCTGGGGAAATAAAGGGTGAAGGCGGGATTTTAGAGTTTTCTACCAAGGATAAACAGAAGTTCTTTTCTTCTCTGCCAATAAATTTGATTTATCGTTTTCAGAATACCAGCCAAGACCGAATTAAACCAGAGGGAGAAATAGAAATTAAAAACATCTTTGGCAAGATTTCAGCAGTTTTGCCGGCAAATAAAGTTGAAGGAAATGTTTTGCCAAGGAGTATTCGTAAATTTGAAGTTGTTTGGGAAGGCAAAATTGAGACAAAAACAGGATTTTTTGGAGCGGTCAAAAAGCAATGGAAAGATTTTCATTTTGGTAGATATACTGCCAATCTTAATTTGATCTACGGCCCAAAAAATGAAACAACTCAAGCCAGCTTCAGTTTCTTCATTATTCCCTGGCAGTTGTTAATTATAGTCATAATTCTATTAGCAGTGATTATAATTGCCGCTAGATTAGGCATTAAAAAATATAATCAGTGGATAATAGCTAAAGCTCTAAAGGAAAGGAAGGCATCGGAATGAATCTAATGAATGATGAAAAACTCCAAAATTTATTTTTTATTAATTTTGGTTATTTTCGGAGGATTGACTCTCAGTCTTTGTTATATCCAAGCTTTAGAAGGAACAGTTAATATTTCAGCCAAGGTAGAAGGTTGCGGTAATGGAATTATTGAAGGGGGCGAACAATGCGACGCCGACGGATCTAACGGCCCCTGCCCGGCCACTTGTTCTACCTCTTGTACTACTAATTCTTGCGGAGGCGGTGGCGGTGGCGGAGGAGGTACATATATTCCACCGCTAGTAGTTACTCAAGTAATATTTTCAGGCCGGGCTTATCCAAAAAGCACGGTAACGCTTCTCAAAGACGCCCAGATTGCCGCAACCACTATTGCCGGTTCTGATGCTAATTTTTCAATAACTCTTTCCGGCCTTTCTGGCGGAAATTATATTTTTTCCGTCTACAGTGAGGACAATAAAGGCATTCGTTCCTCGCTTTTGACTTTTCCGGTGAGCGTAACTTCTGGCGCCACTACCAAGGTGAGCGGCATTTTTATTAGCCCAACTATTGCGGTTGATAAAAGCGAAGTGAAACGCGGCGACAATATTGCGATTTTTGGCCAGTCAGCGCCGCAAGCCGATATTGTTGTTTCGGTTAATTCCGAAGAAGAATTTTTTGACAAAACTATTTCCGATAAAGAAGGAATTTATTTATATAATTTTGATACAACGGTTCTTGATTACGGAAGTCATAATACAAAATCTAAAGCTTCAATCGGCAATCAATTAATCAGCAGTTGGAGTTATTTAGTTAGTTTCAAAGTCGGCACGAAAACTGTTGTAGTAGAGCCCACAAAGGCACCGGCAAAGGGCGATATGAATAATGATAATAGAGTCAACCTCGTTGATTTTTCCATTACGGCATATTGGTATAAACGGTCTTCGCCACCAGCCACAGTTGATTTAAATAGCGACGGTAAGATTGATTTGGTTGATTTTAGTATTATGGCTTACTACTGGACTGGTTAGTCCAGTAAAATTCAAAATTCAAAATTCAAAATGCAAAATTCAAAATTACAATTTAAAATTCAAAATTATTTTATAGGAGTATTAATTGCATTTTTATTATTGACATTTACTAGACCTGTTTTTGCTGCGGAATTATTTTTTGAGGCAAAAAATCGAGAATTTACACAAGGGGAGGAGTTTCTTGTGAGTATCTTTTTGAATTCGTTAGAAGAATCAATAAATGCTGCTGAAGGAAGAGTTTTATTTCCAGAAAATCTCTTGGAAATGAAAGAGATACGAGATGGCAATTCAATTATTACTTTTTGGATTGAGCGGCCGAAGATAGAACAACTCGGCATTATTGGTTTTTCCGGGATTATTCCCGGCGGTTACCAAGAAACAAAAGGATTTCTTTTATCCGTTGTTTTTCGAGCCAAGGCGAGCGGTAACGGTGCTATTGAAATTCGCGATGCTAAAGTTTTGTTAAATGACGGCGAGGGTACGTCAACAGATGTTAAAATTTCCAATTTCCAATTTTCAATTTTCAAAGAAGCTCCAATTTCCCAAACTCCAATTTTAGAAATTAAAGATACTGACCCGCCGGAGTATTTTAAGCCAGAGATTGCCCAAAGCCCCGAAATTTTTGATGGAAAGTATTTTTTGGTATTTGCGACACAGGACAAAGGATCGGGAATTGATCACTACGAAGTATGTGAAGGAAGCAAGAAAAAATGTGTGATTGCCGAAAGTCCTTATCTTTTGCAAAATCAAAAACTGGATCAGCAAATTTTCGTCAAAGCCGTTGATAAAAGCGGCAACGAAAGAGTTATTATGCTTCCGCCGCAAAAACCATTGCCGTGGTATAAAAATTACGCAATTCTCGCTATACTGATAATAATAGGGCTATTTGTTGCTGGTGTTATTTTACGAAAAATTTTATGGCAAAGATTTATAAAATCGCGATAGTATTTATATTTTTGGGCATGCTGCCTCTTGTTGCCGAGGCGGCGACTTTATATTTTTCCCCATCTTCTGGCGCTTATACTGTCGGGGGTACTTTATCTGTTAATGTCTATGTTTCGAGCGCCGACCAGGCAATGAATGCGGCCTCGGGCGTGATTTCCTTCCCGCAAGATAAGCTTGAAGTAACTTCTCTTTCAAAAACTGGTTCAATCTTTATCCTTTGGGTTCAGGAGCCGTCGTTTTTAAATAGTGTCGGCACCATAAATTTTGAAGGCATTGTTTTAAATCCGGGATTTACGGGCGCTGCCGGAAAAATCATTACCACAAACTTTAAAGTGAAGGCGGCAGGGGTTGCTACGCTTAATTTTTCTTCCGGCTCAGTACTTGCCAATGATGGCAAGGGAACAAATATTTTAGCCAATATGAATAGTGGAACTTATACTCTAAAGCCGGTAACTATTACTCCGCCAGCTGAGGAGATTCTGCCCGAGGAAGAATATGTTGCGCCACCCACAGTGGGAGTTCCAGCTGCTCCAGTTGTTTCTTCGCCAACCCATCCCGATGAGAATAAATGGTATTCAAATAACGACCCTGAGTTTAGTTGGAAATTGCCTTCTGATGTTGACGGAGGAGTGAGTATCTATTTTAGCAAGAGCCCAACTTCAAATCCCGGACCACTCCCAGATGGTCTTTTTAGCACCAAGTCTTATGAGAATGTTGAAGATGGGATTTGGTATTTCCATATAAAATTAAGAAACAGCTATGGCTGGGGTCCCATTACTCACCGAAAAGTTTTGATTGATACGACACCACCCCTACCTTTTGAAATTGATGTCCAAAGGGAAGACCCAACTGATCCCCAACCAATTCTTAACTTTGAAACTACAGACGAACTTTCAGGAATTGAATATTACGAAATGAAAATTGGTGAAGGAGAACCTTTTCCAGCTGAAAAAATAAAAACCAAATCTTATAAATTACCTCCCCAGGCCCCGGGAGAACACCCAATTGAACTTAAAATCTATGATAAGGCAAGAAACTTTGTATTAGCTTCGACAAATATAAATGTTTTGCCAATTGAAACTCCAAAGATAACCAAGTTTCCAACAGATTTAACTCCTGGCCAGAACTTAACCCTAGAAGGAGAAAGCTTGCCAGAAGCTATAATAGAAGTTTTTGTCCAAAAGAAAGGTGAGAAGGAACCAACCGTTGAAGAAACAAAGGCTGAGGGAGAAGGAAATTGGTCGTTTGTTTCTTCAAAAGCTTTAGAAAAAGGAGATTATGAGGCCTGGGTGGAAGCTCAAGACAAAAGAGGGGCCTTAAGTTATCCTACCGAGAAGTTGACTATTTCTGTGAATTTGCCACCATTTATTAAATTTGGTACAATGGCAATAAGTTACTTCATGATTATGGCTACCCTCATTGTTTTAATTGCCACTGCTATAATTATTATTTTTTACACTTGGTATCGAATTTCCCTTTGGCGAAAAAGATTGAGGACAGAGACCAAAGAGCTATCTCAGGCTATTTATGGTGCTTTTAAAGCTTTGAGAGAAGAAGTTCAAGAACAAATTGAATATCTTGATAAAAAACCGGGTGTGACTGAAAGTGAGAAAAAAGTTCGTGATAAACTAAAGGAAGCTCTGGATGTTTCCGAGCAATTTATAGATAAAGAGTTAAAAGATGTAGAAAAGGAATTAGAATGAATTTAGTTTAAAAACTCGTTCTGGTAAAAATCTGAGCGAGTTTTTAATTTTTTTTATTTGTGATATCATTATCTTATAATGAGTACCAAACTGAAAAAAATTTTAACCTCATTTTTCTTGGTTCTTACGCTTCTAATTAGTTTTGGTTTGGGAACTTATTTTGGAAAAAGCCGGGTGGTTTGCGAAATTTGTCCGCCCCAAGAAATTGATTTTTCTCTTTTTTGGGAGGTATATCACAAATTGCAGGAAAAATTTGTTGATAAAGGAAAATTTGATATTCAAAAAATGATTTATGGGGCAATTTCTGGAATGGTAAAATCTTTGGGAGATCCCTATACAGTTTTTTTTCCACCAGAAGAAACAAAAAGGTTTGTGGAAGATGTCAAAGGAGTTTTTGAAGGGGTGGGAATGGAAATTGGGATTAAAAAAGGTCAGCTTCAGGTAATTGCTCCTTTGGAGGGAACTCCGGCTCAGAGAGCTGAATTGCGAGCCGGTGATAAAATTTTAAAGATTAATGACACTGAAACTTCTGATTTAACTGTTGATGAAGCGGTTAATTTAATCAGAGGACCGAAAGGTACGGAAGTGACCCTGACTATTTTTAGAGAAGAATGGTTAAAAACTAAGGAAATTAAATTAGTGAGAGATGTAATTGAAGTTCCATCTTTAAAGTGGGAAATGAAAGACGAGAATATAGCTTACATTCAACTTTATCAATTTTCTGAGAATGCGTCGGCTGATTTTAGAAAAGCGGCTATTGAAATTTTAGAAAGCCCGGCCCAAAAAATAATTTTAGATTTGAGAAATAACCCGGGAGGTTATTTGGAGGTTGCTCAAGATATCACTGGTTGGTTTTTAGAAAAAGGAAAAACAGTTGTGATTGAAGATTTTGGCCAGGGAAATAAACAGGAATATAAAGCTCAAGGTCCGGGAACCTTTTCAGATTATAAAATTGTGATTTTGATTAATCAGGGTTCGGCCTCGGCTTCAGAAATTTTAGCTGGGGCCTTGCGGGATAATCGTGGTATATTATTAATTGGAGAAAAATCTTTTGGCAAGGGCTCGGTTCAAGAATTGGAAAAATTGAAAGAAGGCTCTTCCTTAAAAATAACGGTTGCCAAATGGCTCACCCCCAAAGGTCAGTTAATAACCGAGGTGGGTTTGGAACCGGATACAAAAGTGGAAATGACCGATAAAGATTATGAGGAAGACAAAGATCCCCAGTTAGATAAGGCTATTGAAATTATAAAGGGAATGTGAGAAAATTTAATAATATGAGAATTATTCTTCTTCAAGACGTAGAAAACTTGGGTAAAAAATATGATGTCAAAGAAGTGGCTAGTGGCTATGCCAGGAATTTTTTGATTCCCAAAGGTTTGGCAAAAATCGCAACGAAGGAAAATTTAAAGTGGTTAGAGAACCAAAAAGAAATCGAGGTAAAAAAGGCTGAAGAAGAATTGAAAAAAGTTCAAGAGATTGCGACAAATATCGATGGCCAAGAAATTATTATTTCCGTTAAGGTTGGTGAAGAAGGTCAGCTTTTTGAGTCAATTACTTCTCAAAAAATTTATGAAAAGTTAAAAGAACTTGGTTTTGAAATCAAAAAGAGCCAGATTGATTTAACAGAACCAATTAAAGAATTAGGGGAGTATCCAGTAAAAATTAAATTTGAACACAATCTTGAAGCGGAAATAAAAATAATAGTAGTCGAGGAGAAATAGAATAAAATCATGCGAATTGTGATGCGAATTCAATGCGAATAATGCGAATGTGCGAATTTGTGTATTCGCATAATTAGTATAAAATTCGCATCTTAATTTACATATTTTTATGAGGCGTTTTATTTTTGTAGCTGGAGGCGTAATGTCCGGCATTGGCAAGGGGACGGCGGTGGCTTCTATTGGCCGGATTTTAAAATCAAAAGGATTTAAAGTCACAGCAATTAAAATTGACCCTTATATCAATGTTGATGCCGGAACGATGAACCCCGTTGAACACGGGGAAATTTTTGTTACTGATGATGGCACCGAGTGTGACCAGGACGTTGGAAATTATGAAAGATTTTTAGACGAAAATTTATCAACTGAAAATTATATTACTACCGGCAGAGTTTATCAGGCAGTGATAGAAAGAGAAAGGAATTTAGGATACGGGGGTCACTGTGTAGAGGTGGTGCCCGATATTCCCAATGAGGTAATTTTTCGAATAAAAAAGGTGGCTCAAAAAACCAAGCCCGATTTTGTTTTAATAGAAATTGGTGGAACGGTAGGGGAGTATCAAAATCTTTTATTTTTAGAAGCGGCCAGAATGATGCATCTAAAAGAGCCCAAAAATGTTCTTTTTGTTTTAATGTCTTATTTGCCAATTCCAGAAAAGATCGGAGAAATGAAAACAAAGCCAACCCAAACTGCGGTGAGATTATTAAATGAAGCCGGAATTCAACCTGATATCATTTTGGGTCGGTCTCGGGTTCCCCTGGATGAGCCGAGAAAAAGAAAAATCTCAATTTTTTGCAATGTTCAAAAAGAGGATGTCATTTCGGCTCCAGATGTTGAGGCAATTTATGAAATTCCCTTCAATTTTGAAAAGGAAAATTTAGGAAATAGAATCTTAAAGAAATTTGACTTGAGGCTAAGGGGAAAAAATTTAAAGGATTGGAGAAAATTAGTGAAGGTGATTAAGACGGTTAAAAAGTCAGTCAAAATTGGAATAGTTGGAAAATATTTTGAGACCGGAGAATTTACCTTAATGGATTCTTACATTTCGATTATTGAAGCAATAAAGCATGCGAGTTTTGCTTTAAAAAGAAAACCTGAAATTTTTTGGTTATCAGCTGAAAAATATGAGAAATCTCCGGAACTTTTAAAAGAATTAAAAGATTACGGTGGAGTAATTGTTCCCGGTGGTTTTGGAAGTCGAGGGATTGAAGGAAAGATAAAAGCAATTGAATTTTGTCGAAAAAATAAAATCCCATTTTTGGGATTATGTCTGGGGATGCAACTGGCAGTAGTTGAATTTGCCAGAAATGTCTGCGGTTTGAAAGGAGCAAACTCTGCTGAATTTTTGCCGAATTGTCAAGAAAATGTTATAGATGTAATGCCCGAACAAAAAGTTCTCATCCGAGAGAAAAAATATGGCGGAACAATGAGATTGGGTGCCTATAAATGTGAGCTAAAAACCAACACCCGGAGTTGGAATGCCTATGGGAGGGTAAATATTATCTCCGAGCGCCATCGCCACCGCTACGAGCTAAATAATGAGTTCAGAAGCATTTTAGAAAAAAAGGGAATGGTGATGGCCGGGATTAATCCAGAAAGAAATTTGGTTGAGCTCATTGAATTAAAAAATCACCCATTTTTTATCGCTACCCAATTTCACCCAGAATTTAAATCAAGACCCCTAAATCCCCATCCTCTGTTTAGAGAATTTATTAAGGCAGCCATTCGGTATCGTGAAATTTGAAAAAATTAAAGTTTTTATCAAAGAGCATTTAGATGACATCATTCTCTTGGTTGGGGTTATTTTGATTTCTTTACTTTCTTTTGCCATAGGTTTCATTGTTGCCAAACAGCAAGAAAAAGAACCTTTAAAAATTGAGAAAATTTATGAAAATAGCCATTATTGGAGCGGGAATTTGCGGTCTTTATTTGGCTCGGAAACTTTCAGAGAAAGGATCTGAGGTGACTGTTTTTGAAAAAAAGGAAAAAATTGGGAAAGGGGCTTGCTCTGGATTATTTTCGGAAAGAATATTGGAGTTCATTCCCGAAAGTGAGAAATTAATTCAAAACCAAATAGAATCAGTTTTAATTCACTTCCCAAAGAGGACTTTAAAAGTAAAATTTTCGAGAAAATTTTTTGTAATAAATCATTTCGAGTTAGATAGATTGGTCGCCTCTTTAGCTGAAAAATCTGGCGCAAAAATTGTCTTAAATTATAATGTTAAGACGAAAGACTTCGTTACATTTCAAGGTGAATTTGATAGGATAATTGGTTGTGACGGAGCAATTTCAGTTGTTAGAAAAAATTTAAGATTAAATAACCCTAAATTTTATTTGGGAATTCGAGGATTCATATTAAACCCCCCACCAAAATTTGGTGGAGGGGCAAACTTTGTTGAAACTTGGCCAACGAACAATGGGTTTATCTGGAAAATTCCGAGAGGGAAAGAAGGCATAGAATACGGAATAATTGAAAAACCCGGAGAGGCAAAAAAACTTTTGGATAACTTTTTAAAAGGAAAAAACATTCAGTTAGAAAGTTTAAATTCAGCTCTTATTCCTCAGGGTTTAATAATTCCGGAGAATTCAAAAATCACTCTTTGCGGAGATTCTGTAGGTTTAACGAAACCCTGGAGTGGGGGAGGGGTAATCTGGAGTTTAATTGCCGCCGATATTTTATTGAAAAATTTTCCCGATTTTTTAAAATATCAAAAAGAAATAAAAAAATTTTTCTTACCAAAAATTATTTTCTCAAAAATGGCAAAAAATTTAGTTTATTTTTTTGGTTTTAATTTCCCTTGGATTTTCCCAAAAGAGGTTAATATCGAAGGAGATTTTTTAGCATGCGAATAGCACAACCCTCAGCCTCGCTATTGCTCGGCTTCGGGGTATGCGAATGTGCCCATGCGAATAATTAATAATAATTATGTTAAAAGTTCCACATCATTTAGGCATAATTTTAGATGGAAATCGAAGATGGGCAAAAGAAAGGGGATTACCTGCTTTCGCAGGTCATAAAAGAGGTTTAGAAGTAGTAAAAAATGTAATAAAGTGGTGCCAAGAAAAGGGAATAAAGATTTTGACTTTATTTGTCTTTTCCACTGAGAATTGGAAGAGAACGAAAATAGAGGTTAATTTCTTAATGAAATTGGCGAAATTTGCCATCAATGATAATTTAAAAGAACTTCATAAAGCGGGAGTGAAAATTAGAGTAATTGGTCAGAGAGAAAAATTGCCAATTTTTCTTAAGAAAGCAATTTTAAAAGCTGAGGAATTGACGAAAAATAATGAAGGAATGGTTTTAAATTTCGCTCTAAGTTACGGAGGAAGGGCAGAAATTTTACAAGCAATAAAAAATATAATTGAAAAGAAAATTCCCTTAGAAAAAATTAATGAAGATGTAATTAAAGAGAATCTCCGGACATCTGATGTTGATTTAATCATTAGAACCGGCAAAGAGCAGCGCCTTTCCAATTTTTTATTATGGCAGTCAGCTTACTCTGAACTTTATTTTTCTCCCAAATACTGGCCTGACTTTACTGAAAAAGATTTAGACAAGGCCCTGACTGATTATAACAATCGTCAAAGAAGATTTGGAAAATAAGAAAAAACAAATATGAATTTGGATTCTTTGAAATCAAAAATTCGTTCCACTCCTGATTGGCCCAGGAAAGGAATTATTTTCCGTGACATAACCCCGGTTTTGGAAGACAAAAAGCTTTTTCAATTTTTAATAAATAAACTGGCAGAATTTTGTAAAAACAAAAAAATTGATAAGATTGTCGGGGTCGATGCCCGGGGTTTTATTTTAGCTTCAGCCCTGGCTTATAAATTAAAGACCGGCCTATCCCTTGTCAGGAAAAAAGGGAAATTGCCCGGGAAGACCGTGAGGAAAAAATATACTTTAGAATATGCTGACCAAATTTTAGAGATGAACAAGGAAGCAGTAAAACCTGGTGAAAAGGTTTTACTTTGTGATGACCTTTTAGCCACCGGTGGAACAATGAGGGCTACTTGTGATATAGTGAGAAAACTTGGAGGCAAAATTGTAGGAATTGTATTTTTTATTGAGCTTAAGGATTTAAAAGGAAAGAAAAAATTGAAAGGGTATAAGGTGAAATCACTAATCGAGCTTCCGTAGGAAGCGAAGATTAAGATGAGAACAAAGTTCTCATCGATTATTAGTTTTTAATTTTTATGCCCCGTAGAGAAATTTCGAATAACCTCGGCTATCGATAATTTACGGGGACAAAATAATCAAAATAAAGTAGATAATAAACATTAACCAGAATTTCGGAATTCTAGCCTCGGCCAGGTAAATTATTTCGAAATTCTTCTACGGGGTATGGTGGAAATAAAAATTGGGATTATTGGCGGTTCAGGATTTTATGAATTTTTAAAAGGAAAAGAAATTTCTGTTAAGACTCCCTATGGCAAACCATCCGATAAAATTTTAATTTCTGAATATTATGGTAAAAAAATTGCTTTTTTACCCCGGCACGGGAAAAAACATCAATATCCACCTCACAAGATAAATTACCGGGCAAATTTATTTGCTTTTAAAAAATTGGGGGTTGAAAGAATTATTGCTCTTTTTTCCGTAGGTTCTTTAAAGCCCGAAATCAAACCCGGGGATTTTGTTATCTCTGACCAATTTGTAGATAGGACAAAAGCCAGGTTAGACACTTTTTATGATGGGCCAAACGTTAGCCATATCTCAATGGCCGAGCCTTATTGCCCGGAATTAAGAGAGATAGCTGTTGAAAATTGCCAGAAATTAAAAATTCCATTTCACAAAGATGGAACAGTGGTCGTTATTGAAGGACCTCGTTTTTCAACAAAGGCTGAATCAAGATTTTTCTCCACTTTTGCCGATATTATCAATATGACTCAATACCCAGAAGTGGTTCTGGCTCGAGAACTTGAGATGTGTTATCTTAATATTTCCTTGGTGACCGATTATGATGTTGGATTGAAAGGAAGGAAAGATATTAAACCGGTCACTGCCCAAGAGGTAATGAGAATTTTTAAAAAAAATAACCAAAAAGTTAAAGAGCTAATTTTAGAAATAATAAAAAATATACCGGCTCAAAGAAAATGTAAATGCCCTTATTACTTAAAAGAAGCATTTATTTAATTACATTGTGCGACATTTAATGTTTATTATAAGAGCACAATTTTTTAGCTCTTTTTATTTTTTTAAGTTTCTGCCGCTATGGAATTGGCGATGGATATCGCGCAATCTTTTGTCTGTCACATGAGTATAAATCTGGGTTGTGAGAATACTTTTGTGGCCCAAAAATTCCTGGATTATCCTTAAATCAACTCCTTGAGTTAATAAATCCGTTGCAAAAGAATGACGGATCGTGTGAGGAGTAGTGAATATAGGGTCTCCGGCTAAAATGGCATATTTTTTCACAATTCTTTCCATACTTCTTCTAGTTAATCTACTTAGGGGGGTTCGGCCCCGATAATTTATAAATAGGGCTTGGGTTTTGTCATGGCGGGTTTCCAAATACTTTTTTAACCAAGATAAAGCCCTCTCTGAAAAATATACTGTTCGGGGTCTGTTCCCTTTTCCAATAATTGAAAGTTCAAAATCTTTTTTATTTTCAATATTAGCAAATTGTTCTCTATTTAAAGCAACGAGTTCTGCTACCCTTAGGCCAGTTGAGAAAAAAGTTTCCAAAATAGCTCTATCTCTTAACCCGGTTTTAGATTTTGTATTAGGAGCGAGTAAAAGCCGCTCAATTTGCTCTAAATTGAGGAATTTTACCGTTTTTTCGCGTAAAGCTGCCTTTGGAAGGGCTATTTTGTCGGCAGGCAATGAAACTATGTCTTTGGCCGTAAAATAGCCCAGAAGGGCTCGTAGCGCGATTAAATAGTAGCTCTGGGTGGTTTTTTGTAAGGATTTGCCTCTATGTTTATATTTTCTTGATAAAAAAAGTCGGTAATTCCAAATATCTTCACTAGTGAGTTCGTGAGGGAGAAGATCCTCTTTGTTTATATTTTTAAGCCAAGAGGTAAATCTTTTAAGATAGCGAGCATAACTTTCTTGAGTATTATTTGATAATCCTTTTTCAATTTCACAATAATCTAAAAAGTCAGGAATATGTTTTATAATGGGTTTATTTGATTTTTCCATTTCCCCTGATATATAATATCTATTAATCTACATTCTGTGACATTCTCTATATTCATAATAAATAGCCCAAAGGGCTATGTCAAGTGGGAAAACTATACTCCCCTGCCATTATTCGCATATTATCCGCATAAAATTCGTGTCCTAATTCGTGTAGCTCCTTTATTTAATTAATTCTTTAAATTTTTCCCAGAAAGATTTTGTAACTTCTGGTACTTCTTTTTTAGTTTCTTCTTTCGCTTTATTGAATTCCTCTTCAATTAATGGTTTTCTCTTTTCAATTTCTTCTTTTGCTCGTGGCTGAACTTCTTTTTTGAACCAACTTTCTATTTTTGGCCAGATATTAATTTTGAACCAGTCTGCCATCTTTTGCCAAACAGGTAAAACTTCTTCTTTCCAAATTTTCTCAATAATTCCCGGTAATTTTGTTTTACTAACCTCAAGCGCTTTCTCCCCCATTTCTTTGGCTTCTTCCAAAGTTTTCGGTGGGGTTATTGGTTGATTTTGGGCAAAAGAAAAAATTGGTAATAAAAGTCCCGATATTATCAAAATTGATGTGATTTTAAATATTCGCATATAATTCACGTATTTTTTAAAATAATCTTCTTGCTTCTCTAATTCTTTTAATTGTTTTTTCTCTTCCTAAAATTTCAGCAATTTCAAAAGGACCGGCTGAGGCTTCTTTTCCTGTTAAAGCCGCCCTCAGGGGCCATAAAAGATATCCCCTATCCCCCGCTTTAGCTCCACCTTTTTGGGCTAAATCTATTTTTTTCGATATTTCTTCCGCAAATTTTTCTGCCTCTGGTGATAAAAAGCTCTCCAAATTTTCTTTAGTCCAATCTTCATCTTTTATTTTAGACAATATTTTTTCTGATTTGTCAAGAGAATGCTTTATTTCTTTATCTGACATTTCACCCCACTTTAATAAACTCTTATCATATTTCAGTTTATCTTTAAAGAAAAAATCGGTCAATTCTGAAATTTCAGATAATTTTTTTAATCTTTCTCGATAGATCGAAACAATTTTTTGAATTATTACCAAATTAATTTCTTCTCCGGTTTCCGTTATTTTATAACTTTGAACAATTTCTCTTGCCCCGTAAGCTGGGGGATATTGTTCTTCTTTAAAAACAGGGGTTATTAATCCGGCTTCAATCAAATAAGGAAGACAAAGCTCGGTTAATTTTTCAATTGATTTTTGGCGAATATAAAATCCATTTAAAAAATCTAATCTTTTGATATTAAAAATTGCCCCGCTTTTTTGAACTGCTTCTAAAGAAAACTCTTTTATCAAAGAGGCCATAGAATAAATTTCTCTTTCAGTGCCCGGATTCCAACCCAAAAATGCTATAAAATTAATTAAAGTTTCCGGTAGATAACCTTGTCTTTTGTATTCTGAGACTGATGTTGCTCCGTGTCTTTTTGAGAGTTTTGTCCTATCTGGCCCCAAGATTAAAGGTAAATGAGCATATTTTAGTTTATTTGCCAGACCTAAGGCTTCCTGCAACAAAATTTGTTTTGGGGTGTTAGAAATATGATCTTCCCCTCTGATCACATGAGAAATTTTCATCTCATAATCATCAACAACACAGGCAAAATTATATAAGGGCGTAAAAAGGTCTTTGGCAATAACAATATCTCCCATTAAAGAGGCGTCAATTTCTATTTTACCCCTGATTAAATCTTCAAACTCGACTTTCTTTCCTGGAATTCTAAATCTTATTACAGATTTTTTTCCTTCGGCTAGATATTTATCAACCACTTCTTTTGGTAAGGTGGCACATTTTCCCGAATAACGAGGCGCCTCCCCAATTGATAATTGATATTGTCTTTGGGCTTCCAATTCTTCTTCTGAACAGAAACAGTAATAGGCTTTATCCTCTTCTAATATTTTTTTTAAATATTTAGAATAAATTTCTTTTCTTTTATTCTGGCGATAAGGTCCGTAAGGGCCGTCAATATCTGGGCCTTCTGACCACTCAATCCCCAACCACTTCAGGCCTTCAAGAATATCTTTTTCATATTCGGGTTTTGATCTCTCAGGGTCGGTGTCCTCAATCCTCAAAATAAAAACACCCTCGTATTTTTTGGCAAAAAGATAATTAAAAAGAGCAACTCTGGCCGTGCCAATATGTAAAAAACCAGTCGGGGAAGGGGCAATCCTCACTCTGATTTCACCTGGCTTAATGAATTTAAATTCCTCAGGATCCATCAATTTCCATTTTGAAATAAATCCTGCATTTAGTCAAGAGTCAGATAACTAACGATGTAATTAGCAATTATTTTGCCAGCTCCTGGTTTTGAGAATTCTTGAGCCATCTTTGCCATTTTTTCAAGTGCTTCGGGATGAGATATAAGATATTTTAATTTTTCTAAAAAGAAATGGGGAGTGAAATTCTCTTCTTCTAAAATTAAAGCAGCACCTCCGGCAGCAAAGCTATAGGCATTTTTTAATTGATGATCTTGGGCCGCCTCTGGCAAAGGAATTAAAATAGATGGTTTCCCCAGAGCGGCTATTTCAAAAATAGATCCAGCCCCCGCCCGAGAGACAATTAAATCACAAACGGAATAGGCCTTTTTCAGCTCCTCTTCTTTTAAAAAGGGAAAGAGATGATAATATTTTTCTAAATCTTTAGTTATCGTAATTTTTTCTTCAGCCCTCACCTCCTCATAGTTTTTTTCTCCGCATTGATGGATTAATTCAAAATCTTTTAAAATTTCTGGCAAAATTTCCAAAATCTTATCATTAATTCTTTGGGCTCCCTGAGAGCCACCTAAAATCAAAATTAAAGGTTTTTCCCCAGTCAATTTAAAATAGATTTTAGCCTCTTTGCTTTCACCCTCTAAAATTTCTCGTCTAATTGGATTTCCTACTAAAATCATTTTTTCTTCTGGGAAATATGGAGTTTTGGGAAAAGAGACAAAAATTTCCAAAGAAAATCCAGCCAAAAATCTATTAGCCATTCCTGGAATAGCATCTGATTCATGTAAAAATATTGGTACCCCCAGAAGTTTACCAGCGATGATTGCGGGAATTGAGCCAAAACCACCTTTTGAGAAAATTAAATCGGGGGCGAAAAAGAAAATATAGAAAAAGGCCTGGAAGATTCCGATTGTGATTTTAAAAAGGTCAATTAAATTTTCAAAAAAACTTTTTAGAGTAATATATCTCCTGAATTTTCCGGCCAGAATTTTCTTTACTTTTATTCCTTCTTGGGAAAGGAAAATTTCCCCGAACTCATCTTTCGGCCCAATGTAAAAAAATTCTATTTTTTTCTCAGGACAAATTTTTCTTATTTCTCTCAATATGGCAATTATTGGAAAAATGTGACCTCCGGTACCTCCACCGGTAAAAAGTATTTTCATACTTTTAGATGTCAGATATTAGATATTAGATATTAGATTCTTACATCTTACATCTTACATCTTTAGCCTCTTTTTGATATATTCAACAAAATTCCTACCCCAATCAGTTCCGATATTAAAGCCGAGCCGCCGTAACTAATAAATGGTAAGGGAATGCCAGTCAGAGGTAAAATTCTAATCATTGAACCAATATTGATAAACCCCTGGAGAGTAATCCAGAAAGTAATTCCAAAAGCACAAAATTTAGAAAAATTATCTCCGATTTGTTTGCCGATTTTTAACCCTCGCCAAAAAAAGACTAAATAAAGTAAAACCAAAACCAAACTGCCCAAAAATCCAGTTTCTTCAGCAAAAATCGCAAAAATCGAGTCGGAGATTGAGTGGGGTAAAAATCCAAATTTTTGAAGTGAAAGTCCTAATCCCGAACCAAAAATTCCTCCGGACCCAATAGCAATTAAAGCCTGTTTTATCTGGTACCCTATTCCCATTGGATCTAATTCCGGGTTTAAAAAAACCAAAATCCGATTAAATCTGTAAGGAGCAATTTTTATCAAAACTAAAAATGCCAAAATTATCATAAAAACTATCAAAATACTATGCCCTAAAGGAGTTTTAGCTAAAAAATACATAAGACTGGCAACTGAAATAATTACGAATAGGGTGCTAATATCCGGTTGAAAAATTAAAAAGATGCTTATTATTCCCATAACTACTAAAAAAGCAAGGAGGGTCTGCCAAAACTCATTTTTTGTTTTGATTTTTTCAGTTCGGCTTGCCAGCCAACTAGAAAGATACAAAATAAAACTTAATTTTAAAAATTCTGAAGGCTGGAAAGAAATTGGTCCCAGATTTATCCATCTGGCTGACCCCCTAAAACTAACACCCAAGTGTGGCAAGAAAACCATCCCCAAAAATATCAGGTTTACTAAAAGGAAAAGAGGGGCAAATTTTTTTAACCTAACTAAATTAATTTTAAAAGCCAAAAAAGCTAAAATGAGACCGGGTAAAAAACCGTAAAGGATTTGATGATTTAAATAATAAAAAGAGGAGCCAAATTTCTCTTGAGAAATTGGCAAAGAAACACTGACCAAAATTAATCCGCCGAGTAATATCAAGCAAACGACGATAAAAATAAAGATATAGTCAGGTTGATAACTTGCCTTTACCATACATTTTCACATATCTTTTAAATAAATTTCCTTTTTCTTTATAATCTCTGAAAATACTAAAACTTGGGGAAGCACAAGAAAGAAGACAAATTTTTCCTTTTTTTGTATATTGATAAGCTAATTTTACCGCATCTTTCATATACTGAGCCCCACTGCTCGCCCTTTGGACTAAGAAAGCTTTAAATTGATTTTCTTTTTTTAAAGAAATTATTGCCCTCCAAATTTTTTCTCCGGTGGTTGGAAACAAAATCAAATTTTTTATTTTACTTTTCAAAATTCTCTTTGCCAATTTTTTAAAAGAAATTCCCCTATCAAATCCTCCCAAAAATATGGTTTGGACTTTATTCCCCAAATAATCTAGGGCTAAAATTGTTGTTTCGGGTATAGTCGATAAGGCGTCATTGTAAAATTTTATTCCCCTAAATTCCCCCACATATTCCAATCTATGAGGTAGGGGCTTAAATTTTTCTATTGCCTTTTCAATTGTCTTTTCTGGAATTCCAAAAATTTTTCCTGCTACTTTTGCCGCCGCAATATTTAAATCATAAAATTTCCCTTTTATTGGATTTTTTTTTGCTTTAGATTTTTTGGCAAATTTTTTGATTAATTTATCTTGAGTATTAAAAATCAAATAATCATCTTTTGTTTGGTATTTTGTAATATTGGCTTTTGCCAAAGCATATTCGTTAAAATTTTTATAATAATCCAAATGCTCAGGATAAATATTTAAAAGAACGGCAATATGGGGTGATTTTTTGAGATTAAATAGCTGATGGCTTGATAACTCATAAACGTAAATATCGTTTGAGGTAGCTGAAAATAAAAGATTAAGAACCGGCTTTCCAATATTGCCAACTAAATGAGCTTTTAATCCAGCAGTTTTTAAAATTTGATAAATTAAAGAAGCAGTAGTACTTTTCCCCTTAGTGCCGGTGACACCAACGATTTTTCCTGGACAATTATCGAAAAATATTTCTGTTTGGGATGTAA
>Ga0210019_1002302_pt1 | contig 18732 bp, 23 predicted proteins | sample CryGeyCG2114_020_2_FD_183969 | JGI IMG/M metagenome (GOLD analysis project Ga0210019, IMG submission 183969) | Groundwater microbial communities from aquifer - Crystal Geyser CG11_big_fil_rev_8/21/14_0.20 (SPAdes) (version 2) | ecosystem: Environmental > Aquatic > Deep subsurface > Groundwater ...
CGGTGGAATGATTCCTAAGGTGGAGTGCGGCCTTCAAGCTTTAAAACATGGGGTAAAGTCGGTTCATATTATCAATGGCAAAATCCCTCACGCGCTGCTGCTGGAAATTTTTACTAACCATGGTATTGGAACCATGGTTGAAAAGTAATCTTACTCAAAGCCCCTGGTTTTTATGATTTTGTGTTCAGCTTTTCCCAGCCAGTGAAGGGTGATGGCAGTGATAATAGTTGTGACAATTGCCGGCACATAAAGCCCGGCTCCAGCCGCGACCCCGATTGCTGAAGTAACCCAAATTGAAGAGGCCGTGGTAATGCCGGTGATCTTGTTTTCTCCCCTCATGATACAGCCGGCGCCGATAAAGCCGACCCCCATGACTACGCCAGAAGCGATCCTGCCGGGATCCGCCCCTCCTGCTAACGCCAGCATACTGCCGGAGATAATCATAAACAGGGCGGCACCGGTACCAACGAGGATGTGGGTGCGCAGACCAGCGCTTTTCCCTTCCATCTCCCGCAGCCAGCCAATAATTGCAGAGAGGAGAAAAGCTATTAGCAGGTTTAAGGTTATTGCTAGGTCTGACATTAAACCTTAAAACCCCCATGTTTTTTAAAGTGCTCCACTAGACCGCCGTCTTGCAGTAGGGTTTGCATAGTAGGGGGGAGTGGGGTGACTTTGATATCTTGGTTTCGGGTTTTGTTTTTAAGTGTGCCGGCTTCCAGGTTAAGCTCCAGCTCATCACCGTCTTCAATCCCGTCGGTATCAACCTCCACTGCCGGCAGTCCCAGGTTATAACAGTTGCGGTAAAAGATGCGGGCAAATGATTTTGACAGGACTGCTGAAATATTGGCATATTTAATAGCCATGGGGGCTTGTTCTCGTGAGCTGCCGCAGCCAAAATTCCGGCCAGTGACAATAAAGTCCCCTTTTTCTATTCTATTGTAGAAATTAGGATCAAGGTCTTCCATCACGTGTTTGGCGAGCTCAACAGGGTCCTGGATTTTAAATTTGTAGCGGCCGGAAATGATGTAGTCTGTATTAATGTCGTTATCTTGTTTAAAGCGGCGGGCTTTGCCTTTTAGGATCATAATGAAATTAGTATAGCAAATTATGTAAAATAAGTGAAATTTTCGCCAGGGATTAACGATAAAAGATTATAGGAAAACCAAGAAGTTAGGAGGATTTTAAAGATGGTTGAAACAGCCAAAATACTTAATGTTAAACCACGGGAAGGAGCTCCTGTTAGGCTTGCTGAAAAGTTGGCTGAAGTTGTTCAGATTAGTGCGAGAAGGAGAGCAGTAACAAGAAGCAAGGCGTTAACTGATGCTTGGCAAAAGGTTTGGGCTCTGCCAGAAACTGATCCTGGAGAAATTCATTGGGTAGGGGTTGATCCATGCGCTGATGGGCTTAATCTCGGGCAGGTTTGCGTTGAAACTATGGTTCAACAGCAGGCGCATTCAAGCCCGCGGATAAGTAGGGGAGGGCCTTTATTTTTTCAAGCTGTTATAGCCGATGGAATTAAGGATCGTGGCTGGCCTGTGCCAGTGCTGGCTAGGGGAAGCGTCCCATTTTCTCAAAGTGACCTGGAACATTATCCTATTAATCACCAGGGTGCCCGTGGTCAAGAAACCTCAACTCAAAGAGTCCACACCTTGGGGGCTTATTTAGCGGAACCAGATGTGTGGCCACAGAACCACGCTTGGGCAACCCCTTATTTCCCTGTTTATTATTTAACGGTTTTTATGCCGGTCCCCAAAAAAGGAGCGAACGAGGCGTCTTCTTTTTTTCCTGATTATTGTTTTAGGCTTCAAGGCTCACGCCCCTTAATTGTTCATGAAATTGTTGAGGATCGGGTGTTGCCATATTCTTATCACGAGACAGGCGAGGGGGAGCGGGCTAATTGGTCAAGTTCATTTTCATTAGCGCTAACTGATACCACACTTACTAATCAACAAGTGCCGACCCACTGTTTATTTCGCGCTGAGGCTGCCCCAACATTGAGGCAAGCTATTGATGCCCAGGAAGCATCTGTGTTTGGCCGTTTTATATTTCTTGTGATGCAGCAGCCAGAGGCGCATCGTTCAACCTTTTCTGGTGGTGGCCATACCCTCATGCAGGGCTTCAGCATATCTGGTTCAAGTGTAGCAGAAGGACGAACCTTAGAACCAGTACGATATGGGCCTGGGGCAGCGCTTGATCCTGGAATATTGCCAACAATTTTTAGTGTTAGGGTTTTATGCGTGCAAGAAGATGAAACAGTGGAGGTTCGCGATTTAGAAGCCGGAGCAAAGGTTCTCCCTTTCCACTCTTGTGGTTAAAGCATCCCCTCAATCGCGCTTCTTTTGAATAATAACAAAATCTTTTTGAATTATCTTTCTGAAGCTTTCCGCAATCCTGTGCCAGTCAAGAACATCCACTCTAAAAGGCAGATTTGATTCCTCAAACGCGTCTTTAAGCTCGATTAGTTTTTCGCGCTCGATTTTTTGCTTGCCATGAAGCGCTAAGTCCAGATCTGAATAGCTTTTCACCTGATCAGTTAACCTGGAACCAAAAACCAGGACCTCACAATCCGGGACATATTGCCGCAGGATTTTTTTGACGACAGTCAGGTGCTTTTTATCAAGCTTAATGGTTGCGTTTTTCAAGGTTTACCAGCAGCTCTTCTGCGTCCTTCGTAAACTTTTGGGTGACCGCAAAAACTTCTTGGGCAGTTGTTTTATTATAAGTGTGGGAGGTTTCATTGCGGCTGTCGTGATATTTAAACCAATTATCGATCCGGCTAATTAGGTGATGTTCTACTCCCAATCTAAACAGCTCTTTGCGGCTAACCCCGTCAACATAATTACTCCCCAGCTCACCCCCCAAAAAGCGCTTGAGAAACTTCCAGCAAAGCTCGTAGGTAAATTCAAAGTTCTGGATTACACCGGCGATAATTGTATCTTTAGCTGCCGGGCTCATTGTGGCCATCTCCGTGTCAGATAAGGCGACTGACAAAGAGCTTCTTAATGAAGCGGTAGCCAGCTTGAGACTTGATAAATCTAACATAGACAAATAGTATCAGAGAGAAGGGTGGTTTTCAATCAAAGCATCCTTTCAATTGCGCTTCGAACCTCTTCCACCTTGCTGTCATAATCAGCTTCAGAGGTGATTTCAATGGGTTTACCTATGCTGAATTTGACTGGATGGGGATTGATTATGAAGCTCCCTGTTGGCATCAGGTTAAAACTGCCGGAAATGGCCAGGGGGACAATCGGGGCTCCTGATTTTAGGGCAGCCAGGAGACTCCCCCGCTTAAATTTGCCTAGCTCTCCTGTTTTTGTTCGGGTCCCTTCCGGAAAAATCAGGACATTATCGCCACCCTTAATATATTCAATAATATTTTCCACGGTTCGGTAAGCGCTCAAAATTAATTTTCTATCAATTGGAAAATAACCGGCACGGCGCAGATACCAGCCAAAGATCGGGATATTAAAAAGCTCTTTTTTAATGGCAAAGCGAAAGTTTGTGGGGAGGCAGGCTAGGACAATCAGGATATCGGCGGCCCCTTGGTGGTTAGCGGCAAAGATCATGGCTTTATTTTTCGGGATATTTTCAATCCCTGACACCTCACACCTGATCCCTGATACCTTGACCAATAGTTTCCCCCAAAGATGGGCGGTTGTCAGGAAGGCTTTTGTCCTTGGCTTGGTGAAGAAAGAAAAAATCAAGGCTAGGGTTGAGCCGATGAAAAAAGTTGTGACCAGGACCAGGTAAAATAAAATAGTGCGTAAAATGTTCATGAGGTTAAGTATAACAAAGAGGTGGCTGGGTGGCTAGGGTAGCTGGGTAGCTCGGGAAGGGAAAATTGAGTGAAATTTTTGATATGATAATTCGAAAGAGAGTTGAAATGGTTATCGAACGAATTGATCAAACTAAAAAAAGCGAAATTGAGCCGGCGACCTTAAAGCAGGGGCCGCGGCAAAAGCTTGATAAAAAGAATCTGTGTGTCTATTACCCGGAAGTTAATTGTTTGCTCCCCAAATTTAAGTTTCGCCTCTGTCAGAGCTGTCGGCGGGCAAGGCAGTATCTTAATAATGACGAGGTTAAAACGGTTTTTGACCACATTAAGTCAATGGCGATTACCATGAGCGAACACTTTGGCTTCTGACTACTCAAGATAAATTACTCGGGCTACTTCTTCTTTTGAAACTATCCCTTTTGCAATTTTAATTTTTGAGTTGTCTATTAAAGTTTTTCTGTCTTGACTGCTTGTTCCTGCCAGCACCTCAAAAATCCCCTCCCGGCCACCGCTAATTTTTCTAATCAGTCGCTGTGCGACAACCCCAATTACCGTAGCCTCAACTAAATATTTATCAATCCCCATATCAACTAAGCGGGTTACTGCGGAAGGGGCGTCGTTGGTGTGTAGAGTTGAGAAGACTAAGTGGCCGGTTAAGGCAGCTTGGAGGGCAATTTTAGCGGTTTCTAAATCTCTTATCTCACCGACCATAATAATATCCGGGTCTTGACGCAGGATAGAGCGCAAACCACGTGCAAAAGTTAGGCCAGCCTTTTGGTTGACCTGGATTTGGCTAATCCCGGCTAATTTATATTCCACCGGGTCTTCAATGGTCATTATGTTGGCTTCTTTTGAATTTAGATTAGCTAAAGTTGTGTAGAGCGTGGTGGTTTTGCCGGAACCGGTGGGGCCAGTGACTAAAATTATCCCTGATCTTTTGGAAATTATCTTTTGATAGGTTGCTAAATCTTCTTTTTCCATACCGAGGTCTTCCAGGCTTAAATTCAACTGCTCACGGTTAAGCAGGCGCAAGACAGCTTTTTCGCCATGAATAGTTGGGATGGTGGAAACGCGCAAATCGACTTGGCCAAAATTTGTGCGGCCGTCCTGGGGTAAGCGTTTTTCTGCAATATCCAGATTAACTAAAACTTTAACTCGAGAAATTAATTGGGCGTGACTGGTTTTTGGCAGCTCTTCCTGGTTCTGAAGCAGGCCGTCTAAACGATATCTTACCTGTAAATGTTCTTCGTGAGGCTCAAGGTGTATATCAGAGGCGTTAGCAGCAATAGCTTGTTTAATGATTTGCTCGAGAAGGTGAGTCGTGTTCATATATTAAGCTAGTAGCAAGATTATTGCCAGCTTAAAAAGGGCTTAACTGTCGAGATCTCGACACTTTAGAGGGTAGCAAAAGCGGTTTCGTGCATTAATTTAACTGGGGCTTCCTGACCAGTCCAGAGGGTAAAAGCCAAGGCTCCTTGCCTGACCAGCATGCCGAGGCCGGAGACAGAATTTTTGGTTCGTTTCATTAATTTAGTGGTATAGGGGTTGTAGACGAGGTCGTAGACCATTAATTCCGGCCGCAAATGGATTTTATCTGCCAGTGGACAGTTGTTTTCATGCGGATGCATGCCAATGGGGGTGGCGTTGACCAGCAAATCTGCTCCATCAAGGGCCACTTGCAATTGATGGCTGTTTGGCTGAACCGTTTTTATCTGGACTTTAAAGTAGGCCCCAATATATTCAGCTAGTTGGCAAGCTTTCTCCTGGTCAACATCGGTTATTATTAATGAATTGGCTTTTTCTTCGGCCAACGTGACTAAAATTGCCCGGGCTGCTCCGCCGGCTCCCAGCACAACCGCGTTCAAGCCTTGTGGATTGACTCCGGCGTCATCCCTGATTGACTCGACAAAGCCTGGGCCGTCAGTGTTATAACCAATTAGTTTGCCATTATCATTAACTACCGTATTAACTGCGCCGATCACCTTGGCGTTTTCAACTACTTCATCAAGCAATTCCATCACTTTCTCTTTATAAGGGATAGTAATGTTAAACCCAGCGTATTTTTCTGCTCTAAGTTCTTCAACTTTTTTGGCTAAATCAGACGGCTTGACGTCAAATAATTTATATTCAAAATCCAGGCCCAGCTCTTTAAAAGCCGCGTTGTGCATGAGGGGGGAGAGTGAGTGTCCGAGTGGGTGACCGATTAAACCAACAAGTTTACTCATGATAGGGCGAGTATAGCATAGTTGCAGGGGGGAAAAAAGTAAGATATAATGGAATTTCAAGGAGGAGAAATATTATGCCTGAAATATATATTATAGACGTGACTAACCGGGATGGGGTCCAGACCTCCCGCATAGGACTAGCTAAACTGGAAAAGACCCTGATCAACATGTATCTCAATGAAATGGGGGTTTTTCAGAGCGAATTTGGCTTTCCATTTACTCTGCATGAAACAAATTACATTAATGCCAATTTAGAACTGGCAGAAAAAGGGGCTTTAGCGCCGATTAGGCTTGAAGGCTGGTGCCGGGCGATCCAAAAGGATGTTGATCTGGCTTATCAGCTTTGCCCAAAAATCAAGCATCTTAATTTGTCGATCTCAACCTCGCCTTTAATGCTCGCTTTGAAATTTCAAGGTAAGCTGACTATTGAAACTGTGATTGAATCAATGATTAAGGCGGTGGAGGCGGCCAAGGCTCACGGCGCGGCCTCAATCGGGGTCAATGCCGAGGATGCTTCGAGGACAGATATTTCCGATTTAATTAAATTTGGCGCGGCAGCCAAGGCTGCTGGGGCAGCCAGGGTTAGGTATTGCGATACGCTTGGGGCTGATGACCCGATGACTATTTACGCGCGGATGAAAGAGCTGGCCTCAAAAACAAAAATTGCTTGGGAGCTGCACTGCCACAATGATCTTGGCATGGGAGTAGCGTGTTCTGTTGAAGGGGCGCGAGGGGTGATTGATGGGGGACAGGATGCTTATATTAACACTACAATCAATGGGGTTGGTGAGCGGGCAGGGAATGCTGACCTTTTGTCAGTTCTCTTGGCTCTCAAGTATTCCAGCGGTTTCAAAGATAAAAAGCTGTTTCCTAAGGGGATTAAGCTTGACAAGATTTGGTCTTTTGCCAAATATGCTTCTTATGCTTTTGGCATTAAGATTCCTGTCAACCAAGTAGGGGTTGGCGATAATGCCTTTGCCCACGAATCAGGGATCCATGCTGATGGAGCATTAAAGAACCGCAAGAATTATGAGCTTTATGAGTTTGAGGAGCTTGGCCGCGGTGAGCCGGAGCTGGTTGATACCGGCCGGATGATCACTGTTGGCGAATATTCCGGTATTAAGGGTTTTATGAACGTTCTAGGCAAGCTAGAAGTTGAGTTTAAGAGTGACAAAGAGGCGGCTGATGTTTTGGAGCTGGTTCGTTATGCCAATGTCCACACGCAAAAGCCTTTAACTAAAGAAGAGCTGCTATTTATTGCTAAGTATCCGGAGCAAGCTAGGAAGATTTTAACTGTAACACCGCCGGCTGCTTAACGCGTAGGCGGGGCTCTTGGCCCCGCAGGAGGGTTAAATAATGGCAAGACCAAAAGTTGGGATCATTACTGGTTCAAAGTCTGATCTGCCGATTGTGGAAAAGGCGCAGGAACAGCTAAAAGAGCTTGGGATTGATTCTGACATCACAGTTGCCTCGGCCCACCGCACCCCCAAGAAGGTTGAAAAATACGCCCAGGAAGCTGAAGGGAAATATGTTTGTATTATTGCGGCCGCAGGGATGGCCGCGGCCCTCCCAGGTTGCGTAGCTGCTCAAACAACCCTGCCGGTAATTGGGATCCCCATTAAATCAAAGTCACTTGAAGGGATGGATGCGCTTTTAGCCATTGTCCAAATGCCGCCTGGGGTGCCTGTGGCCACTGTGGCGATTGACGGCGCCAAAAACGCGGCGATATTGGCGGCCCAGATTGTGGGGCTAAAATATCCGGAAGTTGCAGCCAAGCTCAAAGATTTAAAAGCCAAAATGGCCTCCCAATAAAAACATGGTAGACATTATTATCCTTATAGTGGTCCTACTGTTCGTTGGCCTGGCCATGCGCGAGGGTTTTGTAAAGGCCCTAACCAGTGTGGTTGCTGTCTTTGCCTCGTTAATGCTGGCGACCTTGGCCTTAAACTCCATGAACCTTACTGCTTCTCGCGATATTTCTACGGTGGTTTTATTTTTTATCTTATTTTTTGCCAGCTATGTGATCCTTGATCTACTTTTAACTTTACTTTTTAAGAGAGTAATTACTGTTACGGTTTTAGGGCCGGTAGATAAGTTTGGAGCAGTGGCAGTGGGGGCGTTTAAGGGGCTTTTGCTCTGTGCCATCAGCTTGCAGGTCTTATTTTACTGTCCTTTTGACGAGCAAACCATGACCCAATTAAAAGAATCATATTTGTCGCGCTTGGCAGTTGCTGTTTTTGGGTGGAGCTACCCTTATGTCAAAAATGTGCGGCCGGAAATAGCTGATTTTATTAAGGCAGATTATGTTACTGATAAAGCAACCGGAAAAGTTGAGCAAAAATCAACTGAAGATGTAACCAAAGCAGTCGGCGATGCTGTTGACCAGTACAAAAAACGTCAGGATGACGTGATGAAGCTGCTCGAAGATAATAAACTTGTCCCCGGGGTTCCGGAAAAATGAAGTATCTGGTTCTAATCGGTGATGGTATGTCTGACCTCCCCTTAAAAGAGCTTAAAGGGAAGACCCCGCTTCAAGTTGCTAAAACTCCAAATATGGACTATTTAGCCCAAAACGGTCTTTGCGGCTGGGTTAATAATGTGCCCAACGGCTTGCCACCCGGCTCTGATGTTGCCTCGATGAGTATCTTTGGTTATGACCCGGCTAAATATTACACTGGCCGCGGGCCGCTGGAAGCTGCTAGCCTGGGGGTAAAGCTTAGTAAAGACGACGTTGCTTTTCGTTGTAATTTGGTTACAGTCAAAGACGGCAAGATGAAAGATTTTACCGCCGGGCATATATCTACCCCTGAAGCCAAGAAGATTATGCTGGAGCTGGACAAACGACTGGGACGGAAGGGGATTAAGTTTTTTCCGGGGTTGAGTTATCGACACCTCTTGATAATCGATAATCGACAATCGAAAATAGAAAATAGGCTGGAAACAACCCCTCCTCATGATATTACTGGCCAAAAAATTAAGAAGTATTTACCAAAAGATGAGCTTTTGCTGGAATTGATGAATGAGAGCGAAGTTATTCTTCATGAAATGAAAACCAAAGCCACCGTGATTTGGCCATGGGGGCAAGGGAAGCTGCCGGCGATGCCGAGTTTTAAGAAAAAATATGGTTTAACAGGGGCAATTATCACGGCAGTAGATCTTTTAAAGGGGATGGGGAAGACGTTAGGGCTTGAAGTGATCCATGTGCCGGGAGCAACGGGGTATCTGGATACTAATTATATTGGCAAAGCCAAATACGCCTTGAAAGCCCTTAAAAAACACGATATTGTATTTATACACGTGGAAGCGCCGGATGAGGCGGGACACGAAGGGTCTATACCTAAGAAAATCAGAGCGATTGAATATTTTGATCGATTAGTAGTGGGAACGGTGGTTAGGGGGCTAGGTAGCTTGGTGGCTAGGATTCTTGTTCTCCCAGATCATCCGACACCGATCAAGTATATGACGCATACGCGCGACGCTGTGCCGTTTGTGATGTGTGACATGAATGACAAATTAAAAATGTCAAATGTCAAATGTTGGAGCTATAATGAAAAAGAGATTAAAAAATCCAAAGTTAAAGTTAAAAAAGGACATGAATTAATGCAGAAGTTTATTGGAGGGAAAATATGAAGGTTGCAATAGTTGGTCTGGGGTTAATTGGCGGCTCAATAGCCCTGGCCTTAAAAAAGAGTACCCGAGGGAGCGAGCTTACTATTATAGGGATACCGAGGCGCGAGGAGACTTTGAAAGAGGCTCTGGAGAAGACAATTATTGACGAGGGGACTATTGACCTTAAAAAAGGGGTCTCTGACGCTGACGTGGTTTTTATTTGTACACCGATTAGTTTGGTTACTCAAATTATTGATGAAATTGGGCACTCCTTAAAGCCGGGTGCGATTGTGACTGATGTGGCTAGCTCAAAAGAGAGTATTGTGGCTAAAGCCGAGAGCCTGCTTCCGCCCGAGGTCTTTTTTGTTGGTGGCCATCCGATGGCAGGACGAGAAAAGGTGAAACTGGCTGCGGCAGAGAGCGGACTTTTTAAAGACAGGATCTATATCTTGACTCCGACTAAAAAGAGTGACCGTCATGCTGTTAAAGCGCTGACAGATTTGATTACCCTTTTAGGGGCAAAAATTTTAAAGCTTGATCCTGTTGAGCACGACCGGGTTGTGGCTGCGATCAGCCATATGCCGCTGGCTATTTCTGCGGCCCTGGTCAATACCATTGCCGAGCATAAGCATCACCAAAAAGAGATGGTCACCTGTGCTTCTACCGGATTTCGCGACACCACCAGGATTGCCTCTGGGGATCCGGCCCTGGGGATAGATATGTTTTTAACCAATAATGAGGCGGTGCTGGAGATGATTGATGAGTTTAAGTCGGCGCTGACCCGGCTTGAAGCGGCAATTAGGGAGCATGATACTGATGCTATTGCCAAGCTTTTGAAACAAGCGCAAAATTTTAGGGACGATATTTATCGATGAGTAAGATTGTCGGCTATACCCAGCGTAAAAGGCGCGGCCCCTTGAAGATCCTTTGGGTTGCCCTTTTTGTTTTGGTGATATTGTTTTTTGCCTGGCTAGTCTCAATTGATCCGGCCAAGCAAAAAGAGATCAAAAAACCTGCTGTAACAACAACGCATAAAAAAGCTGTCACAACCACTACTATTCCTGTTAAAGTGACTACTACCAGCATTGTCAGCATACCCAGCACAACAAATACAATTGTGCATTCTGCGTTGCAAGTTCAGCAGACAGGTGAGATTAAAGTTGTTAGCCAAAAATTTGCTAAAGGGTTAATTGATAATTCTGTGGTTGACGAAACAGATAATTTTAAGGCCGAGGAGAAGATTTACTATTACACTGTCCTTGATTCAATCAATGTCCCTTTGAATATTGTTCATGTTTGGTATGAGCCGAGCGGGGCTGAATACTTTTCTATCAACCTAACAATTAGCCGCCAGCCAGGGGGGACTTGGAGCATGCTGACCTTGCCGCCGGTGTCAGACGGGACCTGGACTGCTAAAACAATGGTCAATGGGAAAGTGCTGGCGGAAAAGAAATTTACTGTTAAATGAACAGGTTTTTTTTGGCGTTTGGTATTTTATTTTCTGTGGCTCTGCTTGCCATGGTTTTTGTTTTAGTTTCTTGTACCGGCCGCCTGGTGGTCGAAGACCAGCCTGTGTTGCTTAGCCCGATCAATAACAGCAGCGAAGCGCTTGGCTTAGGTTCCTTATTTAGGGCGCCGGCACCGGCTTACAGCAATGGCTACCATAAGGGGATAGATATTTCTTTTACAGCTGAAGCTAGTGTTGTTGCTGCAGCCACCGGAGAGGTTGTTGAGGTCAATGACAGCAATGACAGTTATGGCCCGATCAAGACAATTACTGTTAGATATAATGACAAGTATCAGGTTAAATATGTTTTTGAACCGCTTTTGCGCTTATCGATTTCGATGGGGACTAAGCTTCAGCCTGGCCAGCTAATTGGCACGCTAGGGGTGCGCGAGGTTGATGGCCGTGCTGTTTCCTGGCTCCACTTTGAGCTTGATGAATACGGCCAAGCGGTTTGTCCTGTCCAGTTTATGTCGCAGGCTGCTCGCCAGCAGTTTGAAGAGCTTTATAACTTAGACCCTACCGAAGGGTTAGTTGACCCGTGTTATGAACACCCCACAGGTTGTCCCTCGCTTCATTAAATAAGTTGAGCTATAATAAATCAGATGGTTCTCAAAGTTAAAAAAGCTAATAAAATCAAGGGTGAAATTACGGTCCCAGGGGATAAATCTATTTCTCACCGGGCGATAATGCTCGGTTCGCTAGCGAATGGTGAAACCTCTATTAAGGGTTTTTTGTCCTCTGCAGACTGTTTAGCCACGATCGAGTGTTTTAGGGAAATGGGAATTGAAATTCTAATGTCTAATGCCGAATGCCTAATGCCGAATGAAGGTAAAATTATTGTAAAGGGTAAGGGGCTGAAGGGTTTACGTAAACCAAAGCGGATATTAGATGTTGGCAATTCTGGAACAACGATTCGTTTAATGACAGGGATTTTGGCAGGGCAGGAGTTTAGCTCTGAAATTACCGGTGATTCTTCCATTCAAAAACGTCCCATGATGCGGATTGTTAAGCCGCTGCGAGAGATGGGAGCAGATATCAGAGGAGCAGAAAAGCAGAAAAGCGGAAAAGCAGAAATTTATGCACCGCTTCAAGTTCAAGGCAAACCTTTAAAGGGCACGACCTATGAACTCCCTGTTGCTTCTGCCCAAGTTAAGTCTGCGGTTATGCTGGCTGGACTTTTTGCTGAAGGGGAAACCCGCGTAATTGAGAAAAACAAGTCGCGGGATCATACGGAGCGAATGTTCGAATACTTCGGGGCCAGTAATAAAGGGTTTGAAGGGCGAGAGATTGATGTGCCGGGTGACTTATCTTCTGCTGCTTTTTTCTTGGTGGCTGGGCTTTTGGTGGCTGGGTCAGAATTAACTATTAAGAATGTTGGTTTGAATCCTACTAGGACTGGGATTATTGATGTGCTTCATAGAATGGGAGCAACGCTCGAGGTTTCTGATGAACGAATACTTTCTGGTGAACCGCGAGCGAATGTCCAATGCCCAATGTCCAATGTCCAATTAAAAGGAATAAAGATAGATGGCGAAATCGTACCCAGAATCATTGATGAGTTCCCGATTATTGCAGTAGCAGCGACTCAAGCAGAAGGGATAACTGAAATTCGCGGGGCTCGCGAGCTTCGTGTTAAAGAGTCTGACCGGATTGCGACAATTTCTTCGGAGCTGCGAAAAATGGGCGCTAATATTAAAGAATTGGATGATGGGATGATAATTGAAGGTCCAACAAAGCTTAAAGGGGCGAAGGTAAGGAGTTACGGTGATCACCGGATTGCGATGTCCTTGGCCATTGCCGGACTTATAGCTGAAGGCGAGACAGAAATTGATGATGCCGCTTGTATTGAAACCTCGTTTCCAGGGTTTGAAAAGCTACTCCATGAAATCCTCGTTTAACTACCGAGTTATTTATAAGGACACAGATGCCGAAGGGGTGGTTTATTACGCTAATTACTTAGGCTTTTTTGAGCGGGGGAGGACGGAATTGCTTAGAGAGATGGGAATTGACCTTAAAAAATTGCGGGATGAGGAGAAGATTGTTTTTACTATTACTAAAGTCGAGTGTGACTACCTAGCGCCGGCCTTATATGATGATGAAATTACGGTAACGACAGAAATTGCCTCAAAAACCAAAGCTAGAATTATCTTTAAACAGGAAGTTTTACGAGGCGATACCCTGCTTGTCAGGGCGAACATCACTGCCTGTGCTGTATCGCTGGAAAACTTTAAGCCGCAGAGACTCCCTAAGCAGATTTAGTTTTCGGCATATCAGGTTGATTCGCAATAACTTCGATTCTTCCCTGAACAGGTCGATGGCGTGATTTACTTGGCAGCGTTTCTTCTTCCCTTTCTTCTTCTTTAAGCTCCGGCATGATCCCTTTAATTACTTCAGGAATTGTTTTAAGAGTTGCCTCTTCTGGTCTTATAAGCATTTCAGCGACATAGGCAAAACACTCAGTGGCAAAAACTTGGAAACCAGGCTCTCTCATGGCCATAGTTTCATTAAAATAATTGATTATGAGAGAGATGTGTTTTGCCTGGCATTTTGCAGCAATTTCTGAAAAGAAATTTAGCAAATCGGGGGCAGCTTGTTTTTCCTTATCAGTGATTGGCATGGTGGCGGCTTTATAAACTCTAAATATTTGTCTGGCAAAAGCTTCTCTTTGTTCTCTGGTAATCCCGCCGCCAAAATAAATATCGTGGGCTATTTCGTGGACAAGAGTAATTATGGCTGATTGGTTTGGAACGAGAAGGACTCTTCTTTCCGTAGAAAGATAGTCTTTTGTTCCTCTGAGAACCTGTCCATATTCTGGATTATTAGGATCAGGGTGAAAAGAATAGAGGCCAACCGAAGCTCCTTTAACCTGAAGCCTGGTGCAATCGCGGTAGGCAGCTTTATCCATAGTGCCAATTAGGCAGCCTTGTTTAAACAACTCCGCTTTGTAGCCGAGCGAGCAAAATAATTGAGGTGTAACAGCAAAAAATTGGGCAAAAAATTTCCTGCCGGCGACAGTAAACTCGCCGGGAAAATGATACTTGGCAATAGGTCTTCCAGAGGCAACTTTCATATCAGTATTATCGTATATTTATCACTAATTCTTGCGAAAAATTTCAGTTTTTGGCCTTATAAAATCGACTGAAATTTATTTTTGACTTGCTAGAAAGATAATTAAGATGAAAGTTGGTTTAAGGTTAATTTTGGCAAGTTTTGCTGGGGCACCAGGGCTGCGAACTATGCCGCCTATGAGAAAAGAAAATGGGCCAAAACCTACTATAATCCAATCGGAAATGGCACAGCCGCTGCATCCGATCCTTGATCTTGATGGGGAGGAGATTGGTTTCCTCTTTTGGCATGATGAGAGACTTTTTTGCTTTGATGCAGCACCTGGGCCAGCGCTTTTGTTAACTAGAGAGGCTTCTGCCAATAATGAATTTCCTTTGGACTGTCCAGAATTTAATATTAATGTTTATGGTCGATTTGAGCGAGAGGGCGATCTGATTTTTAAGCTACGCTCACGATTTATAACCTTTGCCCGTGCTCCTATCCAGGCAAACCCAACCCTCTGGCCGGTGTGGGAGGTGGGGGAGAGGGTTGAGGATTATCGGTTGGTGGGATTGGTGGAAACTCCTATTGAGACAGCAAGATAACATTTTCCACATGCGGGGTATGCGGAAACATGTCGAGCGGCTGGCACTTTTCAATCTTATAGCCGAATTCTTTTAATATTTCTACATCATGATGCTGGGTCTCTGGGTTGCAGGAAACATAGACGATCTTTTTTGGTTTTATCTCGCCAATCTTGTGCAAAACCTTTTTGTTAACCCCTGGTCTTGGCGGATCAACCACTACAATATCAAACTTACCCTCTAAATCATTGATTACCTTTTCTGCCCGACCGGCCAGGGCTGAATAAGTACTGATATTATTTAGTTTCGCATTCTCTTCAGAGAGCTTGGCCGCCGGCTCGTTCTCTTCAACCCCAATTACTTGCTTGGCTTTGTCAGCGAGGGAGAGACCAATGCTGCCGGTGCCGGAATATAGGTCAAGCAAGGTTTCTCCGCCTTGCAGATTAGCGAATTCTCTGATAATCTCGAGCAGTTTTTCTGCGGCATGGGTGTTGGTTTGGAAAAAAGATTGGACAGGGATGTTAAATTTTAGGCTGCCGAGCTGTTCAATCAAGTGGTCTTGCCCGCGTACTGCCTGAATATCTCCGTAGCTGCGGTCAGCCGGGGATAAATTAATGCTCCAAGTGATCCCTTGGACTAAATCTTGCATTTTTTCCCAAAGTTCGTCTAGCGGGAAGACAACTTTATCGGAAGTGATAATATTGAGGACAGTATTTTTAATATTTTTCCCTTCGCGGATAACGACATGCCTCATCGGGCCGCGGGTTTTGTTGGGGGGGGCGTAAATATAGCCGTCGAGCTTTTTGAACTGCATAAAATAGCGCAGCCTGTTTAAAATGTTGTTGCTCTCTTCTGACAAAAGCCAGCATTTTTCAATGTTGATGATCTCAAACTTGTTCTTTTTCAAGCCAATAGAGTAGTTGGGACCAAAGGCATAGTCCATCCGGTTGCGGTAGAAAAATATTTCCGGGGAGCCGATGATAGGGGAACACTTGCCAAAGAGGGTTTTAACTTTTTCCTCTTTGTCTTTTAGTTGCTGCTCATAGGGGATATCCTGGAATTTACATCCGCCGCAGGAGCCGAAGTAGGCACAAGATTGATTAAATTTCACTGATGACGTCAAAGCCTTTGTAGCTGCCGGTTATGGCCAAGGCGATGATCTTGCCTCGACAGATTTTTCGGTGCTGTATTTGGGCGGCGGTCTCATTAAGAGTGGCTCCGGAGCCAACTGCGTCGTCGATGAGCAGGATGTTTTTGTAGCTTCCGTTATCGTCGACTACAATTGTATTTCTGGCATTTTCGATCCGGTCGTTTAACTTATTAAGGGTTTTTTGCGGGACTACTACCGGTGTTTTAATTTTAACGATAGACAGCGTTTGGAGTGGTAGCTTAAGATGTTTTTGCAGCTCTTTCATAAACTGGACTTCTCTTCTTACCGTAGGCGGGATAAAACCAACCCCATCAATGTCATATTTGTTTATGATTTGCTCAATTCCGGGCTTAATTGTTTTTATCAAAGACTTGATCTGTTGTCGGTCCTGGCTTTGTTTGGCGTAGAGCAAATATTGGCCAAGTTTTGTTTTGCCAAAACGTTTGATCGCGTAAAAATCAAGATAAAACAATTTGTCCAAATATACTTTACCAAAAGTAGTTCGTATTTTGCGCAGCCCGTCTATTAAACCATTGATTTTATGAGCAGAATATTTCTTTATGGTCTTTTCGTATTCCAGGGCTGTTTTTTGGACGTCCAACTTAAATTTATTGCACCAATAAATAAACCCTTCTAGTCCGTCTTTTGCCTCACCAGCAGGGGAGATTGCCAAAAAGTGTTCGTCAATGAGTGTTTTTAGTTTTGGCTCAAGCTCTACTTTTTCGGCGGTTGTCGTTGTAAATAGATGATAATAAACCCTGGGTGGTTTTCCTGTTTTTGAGAGCTGTTTATTGTCCAATAAGGAGCGAAGCTGTTTGAAAACCGCTTGCGGGCTAATTGCCAAGTAATCAACCAGCTCTTTGGCTGTGACTTGTCCCTGCTGCTTGATATAAGCAACAATTCGCTTGGCGGTCTCTGTCCTCATGTTGCTAATATATCATGGTTGATGGTTTAGTGTCAACTATCAACCATGTGATTAATTGATCCCAAGCTGAAATTTTTACCCAAGGATGACGAGGAATAGATATGAAAATTGTTTGGGTTAATGCTCGGCCACTTTTGTCAACCAGCGGTTGCAAGATGGGGCTTGAGCCATTTCATCTTTTGCCAATGCATCATATTGCGAAAAGATATGGACATGAAAGTGTAGTTGTGCCTGCCCTTGACCCAAATATGATCAAAGGGCTAAAGCCAGATGTTGTTGGTTTATCATATGTTGGCCATGATGTAGAAGATATTGCTCGGGGTCGGCGCTTCATTGAAAGCTTTCCTTCAGAAAGACGTCCCCGGGTTTTGCTGGGTGGGTCAGATATGCGATTTCATGGGAAAAAGTATTTGGAGGTGTTAGGCGATCTTTTTCCACCAGAAGCCTACGATGCCTTGACCATTGTGGTTGGTCCGGGTGAGGGGGTGATAGAAGCTTTGGCCCCCCATGATTTTTCAATCATTAAGAAGGATAATTTCAATGGTCTGCCGATTGAGACCATGACAATGAGTAATGGTAGGGTGATTTTGTTTGGAAGTAAAGGAATCCCTTTGGCTGAGCAAGATTTTACGCGGCCTTGGCATGACCTTCAGCGGTTTGCAAATGCGGCCCAGCTAAAACTTGCTACTGGTTGTGCCCATTCTTGTGGGTTTTGCACCAATGAGCCGGAAAAAGCTGATTATCGCACTGTGCCGCAAGCAAAGGCTGATGTCAGAGAGGCAATAGGTTTGGGGGCGATCCGTGGTGAAATTGCAGCGGCAAATTTCTTAGCTAATCCCCAAAAAGGGACAGAAATTTTATTGGCAGCTGGTCGCTGCTTGCCTTTGTTCTATAGCAGTCGGGTTGATTCTTTATACCGGGCAATTACCCGTTGGCCTTCTGCTTGGAGAAAAATTAGAAAATGGGGTCATGAAATTGAACTGGGGATTGAGAGTGTTTTACCGTTGCGCTTGCTTAGGATTGGTAAGCATAAGCGGATAGATGCGGCGATCCATCAAAACGAAAGATTAGATAGGATATTGGGGTTTTTCCGGCGGTCAAATACTAAAATTGAAGCGGACTTGATAATGTTTGATCCGGGGATGTGGCTTGGGGAGTTGGTTACGGAAGTAGAGGTTCTCCAATCGCTTCAGGCGAAATATTCAAATTTTATTATCCATGCCGGCAGTGTGGTAAATAGGTTGGCTTATAAGCCCGGAAGCCCGCTTGTTGAAGAAAGGAAAATGCAACAGATTGATTTTTGGAACTATCAACGGGATCCGCGTTGTTTGTTGCTGGCTTTGGTGATGCACAAGCTCACTTGGGACATTTATTCTAATTTTTTTGTAAATAGATATTTAGAAGAAGCTGTCTCAAGTAGAATGCTTGAATATACGCACTGTTCTGCCCTGGCGCTACAAAAGATCTCTCCTAATCAATTTGCGCTTGGTCCAATCCTTGCAAAAACCGAGGACTCTGGCCAGTCGGAAGTGGATGTTTTGGAGGTTTTATTTTCTCAAATGCAGCGGTCTGATAGGGTGGCGCTTGATGAAATGTTTGAAAATATGCGTTATCATTTTTTTCCCGAGTTTTTTTCTCGACCACAACAAGGCCTCATGGGATCAATCAGAAAGCTAATGGGTCTTTGAGCGGTAAATTTTTATAAGAATAAATGAATCACTCCCAAACTAGCCGATGCCATAATTCCAGAGGCGATTGTGGTGCCAACGACTGCACAAATAAAAGTTGGGATCAGCGGCAGGCCCAAAAGATAAGCCGCGATTGTCCCGGTCCAGACCCCGGTCCCAGGGAAGGGGATAGCGATAAATAAGGTGAGGCCAATTAGCTCAAAATCCGCGATAAGCTTGCTCCT
>Ga0210019_1002304_pt1 | contig 18712 bp, 21 predicted proteins | sample CryGeyCG2114_020_2_FD_183969 | JGI IMG/M metagenome (GOLD analysis project Ga0210019, IMG submission 183969) | Groundwater microbial communities from aquifer - Crystal Geyser CG11_big_fil_rev_8/21/14_0.20 (SPAdes) (version 2) | ecosystem: Environmental > Aquatic > Deep subsurface > Groundwater ...
GACACGCGCGGGCCTGCCAACCCCAATCTGGCGCGGACGGCTTACCGCGGCGGGGCCGGGGTCACGGGAACGACGGGCGCGGCCGCGGGCGGTGGCGGGCCGTCCGCGGGGGCCGCCGGAGCCGGCGCGGCCGGACTTGCGCCGGGCACCGGGAACGCGGCGGGACCTTCGGGCGCCGCCGGCGCGGGCGGCGTCCCCCGTTTGCGGAGCACGATGTCCCGGCCGCTCGCGACCGTGCCGTCGCCTTCGATGACGGCGCGGCGCACGCCGTCGGCGACCAGGTTCAGGCGCGCGAGCTGGTCCGGGTTGACGCGCACGGCGTAGTCCCCGGGCGGCACGAATTCGAACAGGAAGAAGCCGTCGAAGGCCGAACGCAGGTCGCGCACCACGTTGCCGTCGGCGTCGAGAAGCTGCACCTCGGCCCCGGACACGGGGAACACCTTGGTGGCCTCGACCTTGAACACGGTGCCGTCGATCTCGCCGGTGGTGACCACGGGGAAGTCGACGCGCGCCGTGCCGCCGGGGTGGGCGGCGATCGTCACGCCCTTCTTGGACGGCACCAGGAAGGGATCCCCCAGGCTGTCGGGGTCGACCTTGACCACCAGGTTGCGGTTGGGCGTGACCGACGGGATGTAGATGAAGCCGTCGGTGTCGGACTTGTTGCGCAGGATGCCGCGGTCGATCTCCAGGCGCACGCCCTCGAGCGGGCGGTCGCCGTCGTCGAATTCGCCGTTGCCGTTGTGGTCCAGGTAGACGCGGCTCATCAGCGCCCCTTGGGTCGCGGTGCGGTCGGCGGTCACGGTCGGACGCAGCGTCGCCGGGTTGACGCCGAAGGACATGGCCATGTTGACGCGCGCCCGGAACACGTCTTCGTCGGAGTATTCCAGGTCGACGCCCCAGGCCGACCAGTCCGTCAGCTTGTTGAGGCCGAGGGAGACGGTGTTGACCGGCGACGGCGGCGCGGTGCGGTCGAGTCCGATGCTGACCTCCAGGTCCCTGGAGATGCGCTTCTCCGCCGTCACCGTGACGGCCCCGTAGTCCCTGTCCGGCAGCAACTTGTAGCCGACGGTGCCGCGCAGGCGGACGTCGCCGACCCGGCCACCCAGAAGGAACGTCCCCGACGCGGACCGCGAGACGCCCGTCGACGTCTTGCTGCGCGAGTAGTCGAAGGTATGGGTCACCGACAGGCGGCCGATGGGCACCGTCGTGCGCGCCGACACCGTCGTCTTCTTGTCGTCGTTCACGAAGCGGTCGTGGGTGAAGGTCAGGCTGACCGGCATCTGCGGCAGGTCGAACACGGAAATCGCCCCGTCGACCCGCAGGCTGGACGAGGAATCGAGCTTGGACGTGCCGGTGCCCGTGAACTGTTCGCTGATGAAATTCTTCGTGATGTTGTGTTGCAGGATCGTGCTGAAACCCAGGACCGAGGTCTGCCCGGTGAACCGCGTGGCCCATCCGTTGTCCTGCTGGTCGACCAGGTCCACCTTGCCGAACAGGTTGCCGAACGAGGTCGCCAGGGTCGTCCCCAGATAGGTGTCGCGGCCGCCGTCGTCGCGCGGGATGGCGACGACGCTGCCGCCCAGGGACAGGTTCCTGGTCAGCCCCGTCTGCACGCGCGCGAGCACGCGCGCCTGATCGCGCCGGGTGTCGGTGCCGGTCACCCGTTGGTTGCCGATCAGGCGGTCGTCGTGCAGGCCGGCGGACAGTTCGTACTTCACCTCGCCCGGCTTGATCTGGTCCAGGCCGACCCGGATCTGGCGGGTTTCCTCGCGCACCTGGCCTTGCGGCCCGTAGAACACCAGGCGTATCACGTTGACGCCGAACAGCAGCGGCACGTCGCGGAACTCGTAACGGCCGTCGGACCGGGCCTCGGCGAAGTCGATCAGGGTCTCGTTTCGGTAGATCTCCAACTCCCAGCCAAGGGGCAGGTCGCCTGTCAGGGTGATGCGGTCGAACTCGTCGGGCGCGCCGCCCACCGGAAAGTTGGTGATGGTGGCGCCGTTGGTGACCTGGGTGCGCGTGGTCAGCGCGTACTGCGGGGTGAAGACGTCGCCGCCGCGGATCTGCGTGGCCGCCAGGTCGCCGAGCACGCTCTCGCCCAGGCGACCGTCGACGTCCGTGCGCTCGAAGGTGGTGCGGATGTCGGAGATGGCCTGGTCGTTCTGGCCGCCGACGAACACGCTGGCGCTGGTGCCGGCGACCTCGGCCGCGCCGGTCAGGTTGTAGCTGTAGGTATAGCGCTTGTCCTGCGAGCCGTGGGTGGCGCGCAGGCCCTGGACATAGAGGTCGGCGCGCGGGATCGAGATCAGGCCCGGCGCCTGGTGCTCTTTCGGATATTCGCCCACCGGGCGACGCTGGCGCAGGGCCCGTTCGCGGGCTTGCTCGCGGGCCAGGCGCTGCTCGATGGGCAGCGGTTCGCGCGACGTCAGGCTTGCCGTCAGGTTCGGCAGATCGAAGGCGATGTCGATCGGGAACCAGCGCGACAGCAGGCGCACGTCGACGTAAATGTCGCCGTCGGCGACGTGCACCAGGGAGGGGTCGAAGGTCTGGGGCCTGCCTTCGACGATCACTTCGTTGCGCCCGAGCGACAGGGAGAACAGCCGGTTTTCCGCCAGGAACCAGCCGCCCGCCAGGCCGGCCTGGGGATCGGCCGTGATCGCGAACTCGAGCGCGCGGGCCAGGTCGCCCAGAGGCAGTTCCAGGGACGAGCCCGACAGCATGGCGGGAAACGCGTCGCTGAGCCGCAGGCCGCCCAGGCGCAGTTCCAGGATCAACGGTTCGCGCAGGTTCAAACGATGGCGGTTGTCGCCGCTTTGCGCCCAGGCCGCGGCCGTCGCGAGGACGAACAGGAGGACGAACCCCATCGGCAACAGGCCACGAATCACAACGGAAACGCGGGACCGGAGTTTTCCGGAGGCGTTTCCGTTATGGTGCAGCGCCCCGTTCCAGGGGCCGCCCGCAGCCCCCCGCGGGGGCCCGTCGTCGTCTTTATTCCAGCGTAACGTCACCCGAGGCCAGCGTCGTGTCTCCGTTCACTTGACGATAGAGGACCTTCAGGGCCCCCTTGCCCAGGGTGATTCCCGGAGGCGCCACCAGTGGCACCTCCACGCTTCTTTCCGTGTTCGGTGTGAACACCGCGAGGCGCGTGACCTCGCCCACGACCACCGGCGTGCCGCCGCCGGCGGGCATGTATTCGACCTTCACGTCGCCGTAGGCGGACTTGTTGCCCTGGCGCGTCAGCTTGAAGGTCAGTTTCTTCTGCTTGTCCTTGTCGGGAACCACGGCCAGGTCCGACATGGCCACCTTGAGGTCCAGATCCCCGTGGCGGACGATGACCGGGATGGTAATCCCGAAGATGGGCGTCAGCTTGACGGACACGCCGCCCTGACCGCCTTTTTCGGCGATGCCGCGCCCGGCGTCCTCGGGCGGAACGGCGCGAAAGAACATATGCGAGCGGTATTCACCGGCCGCCAGGTCGGCCGGCTTGCGCAGGACCAGGCGCACCGTCTGCGTGCCGCCCGGCGGAATGTCGACCTGGCGCGGCGCGTACCGCACCAGTTCCTCGGCCGTGAGCATGCCGGCCGGCGGCTTGTCGACCGCCTTCAGGCTGCCTTTGCCGTCCATCTCCATGGCGATCAGGGAGATCCGGAACAGGGCCGATTCGCTGCCCCGGTTGGTCAGCGTGACGGTCGCCGAGCGTGTCCGGCCTTCCAGTTCGATGCGCGTCGGCGACACGACCAGGTCGCCGAACCCCTGCGCCGCCGCGGGCCGCGCGAAACCCGTCGCACCGGCGAGCAGAATCAGCAGGACAATTCCCGGAATCAATCTGGATGGACGCATGCCGAAACTCCCTAAACCGTTGTTTTGCTTGCCGTGACGCCTGGACTCAACGTTTATCCGAACATTCAGTTATAGGAAACCAAAACGGTGAAAAACTTTTCGCCGAAGATCGTCGGACCAAAGGCGTCGGGGCGCTGAATCCGGACGGTCTGCGGTCCCTCGGCCGTCTGTACCGTCACGGCGACGATGCTGGGGGCCTGCGCGGCGCCGTCGGCGCCGCCGCCTCCGGCGTTGGTCGAAAGCTGCTGCAGGGTCTCGGGCGATCCGCTTTGCGTCGTCGCGCCGATGGCGATGCGCGCCGCGCCGTCGCCGCCGATGGTCGGGTTGTCGCCGGCGTTGTGGTCGAAGCTGGTCACGACCAGTTCGCCCGTTTCGGTGACCACCACCAGGGTATCCGTGACGACCAGCGAGAACGTCTGGTTCGGCGCGCCGGAGATGGCGATCGCCGCGGCCAGCGCCCCGCCCGACGGCGGCGGCGCGATCGGCCCCGCCGCCAGCGGCGCGCCTCCCTCGGCGGCGGCGGCGGAGTCCGGCGAGGCCAGAAAGCCTTGCGCGTTCGACAGTTCCTGCAGGCCGATGACGCCCGCCGGCCGGAGGATTTCCACCGTCGCGCTGGTCGTGACGCTCGATCCCGCGGCGGACGGAAGGGCCGCCGTCGGTCCCAGGGCAAGAGCCAAGCCCGCCGCCACGCAGGCGCCGGCGCGGCTCCGGGAGCGGGATCTGGGGGTCTGTCCAGCCGTCATGACGCGGTCGGGCCTTGAGCCGGGGTGGGACATGCCGGACAAGCTTAACACGAACCCGCGGGCGCCTGGGCCGCTCATTGCAGGTCCACGTAGACGGTGAAGGAGCCCGTGTAGTCGGCGCCGGGCAGATGCGTCCCCAGGTTCAGGGTCGCGCCCACGGAGATTTCGCTCCGCCCGCGACGACCCAGGTCGATGGGGTTGCTGCGATCCATCGTGAAGTTGGTCAGCGTGCCCGTGCCGCCGCCGCCGGACACGGTCGCCATGGTCGGCAGGGTGACGATGACCAGCGCGTCGCGGGGACCCGTGATGCGGAATTCGGCTTCGCGGTGGTTCTTGCCCAGGTCGATGACGCCGCCCGTGACGGACTTGCCGCCGGAAGCGGAGATGGTGACGGTTCCCGGAATGCTGGAGGTCGCGACCTTGCCGAACTCCAGAGACCGCTGCTCCGTGATGTTGACGGTCTGCGCCCGGGCCGCGCCCCAGCCGGGCACGGCCGCCGCCGCCAGCGCGTCGACCAGGGGCGCCGACAGGACGAGCGCGGCCGCCAACCGGACGGCCGCGCAATGGCGGGGAAACGGGAAACGGAAACGGATCATGGCGACCGCCAACCTAGTGTCGTGATTTCGAAATTCGCATCATATCTGAAGCAGGCGATTGGCGAACTTCGGAATCAGGCCGACACTAGCCAACATAATGATTCTAGTGCGGCATTGGTTTTGAAGTCCGTTTCGGAGAGCGCTCCGGATAATGTGACGAACTTCAAAGCCACCACACTAGCACGGGTGCGCCGCACAGCAGAATCCCGCACACATGGCCGGGGCCCGGCCGCTGCCGGGGCCCGGCCATGCACTGCGGAGTTTACTGATAGTCGACGGAGACCGTGTAGGTGCCCGAATAGCTGCCCGCCGTCTGATTGGCGCCGACCGAGAGCGTGCCGCCCACGTTGAAGGTATCGGTGCCGGCCGTCAGCGAGCCGCCGCCGTCGTGGTTCAGGGTCGCGGTCATCGCCGTGCCCGGGCCGCTCAGGGTGACGGAAGCGGGCACCGAGACGCTGTAGGAGGCGCCGTTGGCGCCGGTCACGCTGAAGGCGCCCGCGGCGACCGTGCCGCCCAGGGCCGTCACGCCGCCGGTCACGCTCTGCGCGCCCGCAAGCGAGATCGCAACCGTGCCCGAGGCCGCGCTGGGGCCGATGTTACCGAACGCCAGGGCCGTGTCCTGCGTGACCGAGATCGGGGCCGCGATTTCGACGCTGGCGCCGGCGTTCACGGAATTGGCGGCCTGCGCCTGCCCCACGAAAAGCCCCCCCGCCAAGACGGCACCGAGCACACTCAGTTTCTTCATCTTGATATTCATCTTGATTTACTCCGCATATGAAGTCGTCGTTCAAAAAAATCCGCGACAATCAACCACCGGCATGTTCGACCCGCCGTGTGACCGTTGCGTAGCTGCGGATGTCGGCCCAAGGCCTTCCCATCAAGAAAACCGCTCCCGGGGTCGAGAGCACCACGTCCCCGGAAACGGCGCGTTCAACGTGGCACGCTTATGACACACGGGCCTGACACCACCCTGACCGATAGCTGACACGAAGCTGACAAGAACCTTGAATCCATTCAATAATTCGTGAAGCCGCGGGCGCCGGAGAACGGTGCGTATCCACGCGAATCGGCGACCGCCGGACCCGCCCCGGGGCGGATCAACGCAGGGGGACGGCGGGACGGCGGTGCCGGGGAGGAAGCACCAGCTGCGGCGGCACCGGGGCGTCGGCCGCCGGATCGCGGTGTTCCCGCAGCTCGCGCAGGATGCGGCTGGCCCGTGCCCAGGATACTTCGACATGGGCGGCCGCGGTCGGCGCGGGCGCAGGCGCAGGCGGCTCGCGGGTTCCTTCGATGCCGTGGGGCGGCGGCAGCGCGGCCACCTCCCCGGCACCCGTCCCGGGCGCCGCGCGGTGCCCCGGACGCGGCACGATGTCGAGGATCAGGCGCCAAGGCAGCGCGCCCGCAGCCGCGCCGCCCGCCGGCGGGCCGAGCACGAAGGCGCGGCGGATGAAGGCGTCGTGGCGGCTGGTGACCCGGAAGCGCAGCGGCCCGCCGCCGGGCGCCGGGCGCACGATAAGGTCGGGAGCGAGCGGGTCGGCGGCGAGGGCTCTATGCCCCTCGGGCGGCAGCGACGCCCCCGGCAGGCTGACCTCGAAGACCCGGGCCTGCGTGGCCCGCGCCCCGTAGTCCGGGGGTGCGGTCAGATCGAACACCAGGCGGAGGAAGCCGGCATGGCGACCGAGGCGCACGCCCGTCACCTCCGGGGGTTCGGCCGCCTGCACGGCGGACGCCAGAAGCGCCGGCAGCAACAGGACCGGCGCGCAACGCGCCGCCCACCGGCGGAAAACGTGCCCGGAATGCCGCATCTTGCCGGTCTTTGTAGGCCCGCCCGGCACGGCGGCGCAAGGAGCCCGGGAAGGGCGCGCGGGGCGGTATTGGAAGCCTTTGGAAACAATGTGTTTTCGTCGAAGCGTCAGTTGTCTGTCAGCAATACCGGGTATAAGCTTTTCGCACCCAGGCGGCGTTTTCCGGGAATCGGGATTCCGGCGGCGCCGCACCGTCCGGCCACGGGGCGGACCTGGACAACAGGTTGCGAGGCCGCGCAAAGGAGGTCACGGTGGAACTGATCAAACATCTGGGCTGGCTGCCGATCGGCATCGTGCTGATCGTCGCGACCATCGTCGCCGGCGTCCTTCTGAAGGTCTCGGCGCCCAAGAAGCCCGACATGGCCAAGCTGAGCGACCGCGAGAAGTGGGAGAGATACGGCATCGGCACGGGCCCCAAGCCCGGCGACGACGTCGAGGAATACTGGCGCGACTTCGAACTCCTGAAGCAGGGCGGAGGCCGCGACGACGAGTATTTCCGCGACGACCAGATGTGATCCGCTGCCATCGGTTCGTCACACATCTGTGAATAAATAATCCACACAGAGCCCGGCCCGTCCGTTAAGGTTTTGGCCGAAACCGGTCGCGCGGCCTCCGCGCGGCGCCGAAAAGTGGAAGCGTTCGACAGTCGTACCCATGACTTCCCCGAAACGGAGCGCCGGACTGAACAGGACCGCAGCGGCCGAGACCTCGGAAGCGTTGCTGCGCCGTCTTGCGGCCGTGCGGGCGGAAACCCTGAAGCTGGCCGACGGGCTTACGGACGCCGACGCCACGGCCCAGTCCATGGCCGACGCCAGCCCCGCGAAATGGCACCTCGGGCATACCACTTGGTTCTTCGAGGCGCTGGTTCTTGGCCCTGGCCACCCGGGATACGGCGTTCATGACGAGCGCTATGCCTATCTGTTCAATTCCTATTACGACAGCGTCGGCCCGCGCCAGCCGCGCCCGCGGCGGGGCCTTCTGACGCGCCCGCCGCTTGAGGACGTGGTCGCCTACCGGCGCCATGTGGACGCGGCGCTGGTCGACCTGCTGGAAAGCGGGCGCGCGGACGAAGCTCTCATGCGGACCGTCGAGCTGGGCCTGCATCACGAACAGCAGCATCAGGAACTGCTGCTGACCGACATCCTGCACCTGTTCGCGCAGAACCCCCTGAAACCCGCCTACCGCGCGCCGGAACCGCTGGCGACCGCCCAGCCGCCCGACGGCGGCTGGACCGCCTTCGACGGCGGCATCCGGCCCGTCGGCGCGGTCCCCTTCGCCGAGGCGGCGATGGACGGCAGCGGCCGGGGCTTCGCCTTCGACTGCGAGACGCCGCGCCACGACGCCCTGATCCGGCCGTTCCGCCTGGCGACCCGCTGCGTCACCAACGGCGAATGGATGGACTTCATCGCCGACGGCGGCTACGGCGACCCGCTGCTGTGGCTGTCGGACGGCTGGGCGACGGTCCAGGCCGAAGGCTGGGACGCCCCCCTCTACTGGGAAAGGCGCGACGGCGCATGGTGGACCATGACCCTCAAGGGCCCGCAGCCCGTGGACCCCGCAGCCCCCGTCACCCATGTCAGCCTGTTCGAGGCCGACGCCTTCGCGCGCTGGGCCGGCAAGCGCCTGCCCACGGAGTTCGAGTGGGAGGCGGCGGCCGAGAGCCTGGACGTCGCGGGCAACTTCGCGGGTTCGGGCCGCCTGCGCCCGGCGCAGGCGCCAGGCACGGATCAAGGCGGCGGCCTTCGGCAGATGTTCGGCGACGTCTGGGAATGGACGGCCAGCGCCTATGCCCCCTATCCGGGGTTCAAGGCCGTGGACGGCGCCGGCGGCGAATACAACGGCAAGTTCATGTCGGGTCAGAACGTGCTGCGGGGCGGATCCTGCGCCACGCCCGACGGCCACGTGCGCGCCACCTACCGCAACTTCTTCTATCCCCACCAGCGCTGGCAGTTCACGGGCCTGCGCTTGGCCGAGGACGGGTGAGGCCGGCCATGGACGCCTTCGCGGACATCGCGGAGACGAGGCTCGACGACGCCGCGCGCGAGGCCTTCGCCCGCGACGTGATCGCGGGCCTGTCCGGCGCGGTCAAGACGCTGCCCTGCAAGTGGTTCTACGACCTGCGCGGCTCGGAGCTGTTCGAGGAGATCACGCGGCTCGACGAATATTATCCGACACGTACCGAGCTTGCGCTGCTCGCCGATATCGCGCCCGGCCTGGGCGGGGCCCTGCCCAGGGAGGCCTGGGTGGTCGAGTTCGGCTCGGGCTCGTCACGCAAGTCGGATCTGTTCCTGAACGCGCTGGACGCCCCCCGCGGCTACGTGCCCATCGACGTCGCGGCCGACTACCTCGAGGCCGCCGCCGGGGCCCTCGCCGACCGCCTGCCGCACCTGGAGGTCGTTCCCGTGGTCGGCGACTTCACGGCCGAGATCGACCTGCCGCCGATGCTGGAAAACGCCCCCACGGTCGGCTTCTTCCCCGGCTCCACCATCGGCAATTTCGAACCGGCCCAGGCGGCCCGCTTTCTCGAGCGCGCGCGGCGCATGCTGGGCGCGGAGGCGCACATGGTGGTCGGCGTCGACCTGAAGAAGGACCTGGACGTGCTGCTGGCCGCCTATGACGACGCCAAGGGGGTGACGGCGGACTTCAACCTGAACCTGCTGGACCGCATCAACCGCGAACTGGACGGCGGCTTCGACCGCGACCGGTTCCGCCACCGCGTGCGCTACGACGACGCGGAGGGCCGCGTCGAGATGCACCTGGAAAGCACCGTCGACCAGACCGTCCGGGTGGACGGCCATGCCTTCGACTTCCGCGCGGGCGAGACCATCCATACGGAGAACTCCTACAAATACGCGGTGGACGACTTCGCCCGCGTGGCCCGGGACGCCGGCTGGCGCCCGGCGCGGCATTGGACCGACGCCGACGACCTGTTCTCCATCCACCTGCTTGCCGCCGCGTAAGCGTTGCGCCATCCTGGGGCGCTCAGGGAGGCGGCGTCATGCGGCGTGCGTTCATCGGCATCCTGGCAATGGTCTGCGGCCTGTTTACCGGCCAAGCCGCGCGCGCCTGCGGGCCCGAGGTGGTTATCCAGTTCATCGATTCAAGTCCGGACCTGTTCATCATCGAGAACAGGAGTCTGGAAGCCTGGACCCTTCTGAGCCTGGAATTCCGCGCCGAACATTCCGCCGGGCGGGTGGTGTTCGACACGGATTTCGGCGGCGCCGGCGCGGCGGAGCCGCAGCAGTTCGAGATCGTGGACGGCGAGGTCGGCCTGATGCGGGCCCCCTTGGTCGCCGACGGGGCGGAGGAGTTGACGCTGCACTTCGCCAACTTCGAGGCGGGGCGGAAATTCATCTTCACCATCGACCTGGACGACCGCCTGCCGATGTCGGACATGGGCCAGGCCTACGTGACGGGCGAGGAGATCGCGGGCGCGGAGGTCACGGGCCTGTTCACCCATCCCAAGATCGGCGACGGCAAGGCGCGGGGCAGCTTCGGCACGGACGGCAAGGCGCACCTGCGCGGCGCGACCTGCGCCTAATCAAGGACGCGAAGAAGGAAAACCACTGAGACAGTGAGACGGTGAGACGGTGAGACGGTGAGACGGTGAGACGGTGAGAAATTGCCGTCAAGCCCGGCCATGACAACTGTTTGCTTTCCTTCTTCTCACTGCCTCACCGTCTCTGTGGTTCAAAATCTTCTATAACCACGGGACAAAGAAGCGTGGAATCACGTCAGCCTGACCAGCTGCTTGCCGACGTTTTTTCCCTGCAGCATGCCGATGAAGGCCTCGGGCGCGGCCTCGATCCCTTCCGCGACGGTCTCGCGGTGCCTCATGCGGCCGTCGGCCACCATGGCCTCAAGCTCGGCCCGCGCCTGCGGCCACTTGTCCTTGTGCGCGTTGAGGACGAAGCCCTCCATCTTCAGCGACTTGTCGAAGAACAGGTGCATGTTGCGGTTGCCGTGGGGTTCGCCCGTTTCGTTGTAGCGCGCCAGAACGCCGCAGACCGGAATGCGCGCCAGGCGGTTGCACTGGCCCATGACGGTTTCCAGAATCTCGCCGCCCACGTTGTCGAAATAGACGTCGACGCCGTCGGGCGCGGCGGCCCGGAGTTGGCCCGCCAGGTCGGGGGCCTTGTAGTCGATGCAGGCGTCGAAACCGAATTCGTCCACCACCAGCCTGCATTTGTCCGGCCCGCCCGCGATGCCGACGGCGCGGCAGCCCATGTCCTTGGCCAGCTGGCCGACGCAGCTGCCGACCGATCCGGCGGCGGCGGAGACGACGACCGTCTCGCCCGCCTTGGGCTGACCCGTGACCTTGAGCCCGACCCAGGCCGTGACGCCGGTGGAGCCGCAGACGCCGAGGTAGGCCGACAGCGGCACGCCCGGCTTCGGGTCGACCGTGAAGTCCAGGTCCGTGCCGTCGGAGACCACATGGGTCTGCCAGCCCAGCCGCCCGACCACGAAGGTGCCGAGTGGAAAGTCCGGATTGTTCGTCTTGACCACCTCGCCCAGGATGCGGCCGACCATGACGTCGCCGGGCTTCAGCGTGATCGGGCTGTAGGTCCAGCCGCCGCCCATCAGCATGCGCTGGTAGGGGTCGAGCGACAGGTAGTGGTTCCTGAGCAGGAATCGGCCCGCACCGGGCTCCGGCACGGGCACATGGTCGATGCGGAAGTTGCCCGCCACGGGCAGGCCGTCGGGCGTCGAATTGAACAGAACGCGGGTGTTGGTCTCAGTCATGGCGGCGTTCTTACGACAATTCCGCCCGCACGATGGCGGCCCCGTCGGCCATGGCCTTCATCTTGCCGAAGGCGACGTCGCGCGGCAGGTACTTGAGGCCGCAGTCGGGGGCGACGATGATCTTTTCCGCCGGATGGTGCGGCAGCGCGCGACGGATGCGTTCGGCGACCGTCTCCGGCGTCTCCACCTCATGGGTCGAGAGATCGAGCACGCCGAGGATGATGTTCTTTTCCGGCAGGGTCTCCAGCACCTTGCAGTCGAGGTGCGACTGCGCCGTCTCGATGGAGATGTCGCAGGCCGTGCAGGCGGCGAGCTGCGGCAGGAAGGAATAGCCTTCGGGCCGTTCGTGGATGATGGCGGCGTAGCCGAAGCAGATATGCACCGCCGTCTCGCCCTCCACGCCCTCGAGCGCCCGGTTGAGGGCGGCGAGGCCGTATTGTTCGGCCTTTTGCGGGCGGGCCTGCATGTAGGGCTCGTCGAGCTGCACCACGTCGGCGCCGGCGGCGAACAGGTCCCTGACCTCGGCATTGACGGCGGCGGCGTAGTCCAGGGCCATCTCGGCCTCGTCCTTGTAGTAGTCGTTCTGCGCCTGCTGCGACATGGTGAACGGGCCGGGCACGGTGATCTTGATCTTGCGGTCCGTGTTGGCGCGCAGGAACTTCACGTCTTCGACCTCGACCGCGTGTTTGCGGGAAATCCTGCCGACGACGCGCGGCACCGGGTTGGGGTGGCCCGAGCGGTCGAGGGCTTCGCCCGGGTTGTCGATGTCGACGCCGTCGAGCGCCGTGGCGAATCGGTTGGAATAGCTTTCGCGGCGCATCTCGCCGTCGGTGATGATGTCGAGCCCGGCGCGCTCCTGGTCGCGGATGGCGAGGATGGTGGCGTCGTTCTGCGCCTCCTCCAGGAATTCGTCGGCCACGCGCCACAGCTCCTTGGCCCGCGTGCGCGGCGGGAAGCGGCCGGCCAGCTTGGCCCGGTCCAAGAGCCAGTTGGGCTGCGCGTAGGAGCCGACCAGCGAGGTCGGCAGCAGGGTGTTGATGGCGGTCATGGTGCGGTCCTCCCGGAGATGGTTTCGATTTTGCCGGGAGACTACCACATCATCGCCGCCGGGAAAGCGTGCGGCTACTCGGCGACGCGCATGGCGCCCCGGGCGTCGAGCACCAGGGTCTGGAAATGCGGCGGCACGAAGACCTCGGTTTCCGGCGACGCCGCCTTCACTTCCGCGACGAAGGCGGGCGTCTGGGCCAGCGCCTTGTCCTGGGGGGCGCCGAAGGGCAGACCCTGGTCGTCCCAGTGCGTCGCGACCACCAGCGGCGGGCGGCCCAGGCAGCGCATCAGGCGGCCTGTGTAATCGTGGATATCGAGGCGCGGCGGAGCGGACGCGACGAAGACGACGTCCGGCCGCAGTCCCTCCACCTCGCGCTCGATATAGTTCATCGAGCCGAACAGCAGGATCTCGCGCCCGCCCATGCGGAGCAGGTAGGCGAGGGTGCCACCCTCCACGTATTCGTCGAGGCGGAGCGGCGTGTCCCCGTCCTTCAGCGGCACCGTGCCGAAATCCTTGTACAGCTTGCAGGACAGGGCGGAATGCAGGCTCGGGATCACGCGGATCGAGAAAGTCTTGTAGTCGTAATCCTCGCCGCCCCGCACGGCGTGGATCTGCGCGTCCGGCACGCCGCCGTTGATGGCGATGTTGCAGGTACTTTCCGTGCCGATCACCACCGCGCCCGTCTTGTTGGCGATATAGGGCACGTCCATGGCGTGGTTGAAGTGGGAGTGGGACAGCAGGATGTAGTCGGCCTTGGGCACGTGGCGGTCTATGGTGGCCGCGTCGCTGCCGGCGGGCTCGTCGATCTTGATTACCGGGCGCGGGTCGTCGGGAATTTCGGTCGCGTCGTGCGGGCCGTAGCGCCGCCCCTGGAAGCGCACCCGCGAGAGATAGGGGTCGAGCAGGACCACCGTCTCGCCGTCCGTGATCGACCAGCCGGCGGCCCCGAAATGGGTGAACCGCAGTTCGCGCGTGTTGCCGCCGCCGCTCATCCGAGCGCCTCGAGCACCTTTTCCGCCGACGAGACGTCGAGCCCCGGCGCCGTCTCCGGCGCGAAGTGGGTGACCGTGCCGTCGTCGACGATCATGGCGTAGCGCTTTGACCGCCGCCCGTAGCCCTTGGCCGACATGTCCGACGCCAATCCCATGGCGTCGGTCAGGTCGCAGTTGCCGTCGGACAGCATGGTGACCTTGCCGGGCGCGTCGTGGGCCATGCCCCAGGCGGTCATCACCATGGCGTCGTTGACGGACACGCAGGCGATCTCGTCCACGCCACGGGCCAGGATGGCGTCGGCCTGGGCGACGAAGCCCGGCAGGTGCCTGGCCGAACAGGTGCGCGTGAAGGCCCCCGGCAGGCCGAACACGACGACGCGGCGGCCCCTGAAAAAGTCCTCGGTGGAAACGGGCTCAGGCCCGCCGTCGTCGCCCATTTTGAAGACGGTGGCGGCGGGCACGCGGTCGCCTGCGGCAATGGTCATGGAGGTGTCTCCCGTCGTTTATGGTTGGTGAAGGGGACGGGAGTTTAGCAAAAACCTCCTTCGGCGGAAGCCTGTCCGCACCGATATTCCGCACCGCCGTTGATCCACATCAGGTCGGCGCCTCCCGGTCCACGTTACAGTCGGGACTTGATCGCGCGCCTTGCGGAACACGGCCGACAGGGGGGAAGCGCGGTCGGCCACGGCGAAAGGAGATCGGCATGGGTTTCGCACTGTCCGACATGAAGGTGAGCAGCACGGCCTTCGGCGACGGAGGCGCCATCCCCGTCAAATACACGGGCGAGGGCGACGACGTCTCCCCGCCTCTGGCGTGGACCGACGCGCCCGCCGGCATCCGGTCTTTCGCCGTGCTCTGCCACGATCCCGACGCGCCCCTGGTCAGCGAGCGGGGAACCTACGGCTTCGTCCACTGGGTCCTCTACAACATCCCCGGTTCCGCCCGCAGCCTGCCCGAGGCCGTGGCGTCGTACACGGCGGGGCTGAGCGATTTCGGCAGGACCGGTTACGGGGGTCCGATGCCGCCGCCGGGCCACGGGGTTCACCGCTACTATTTCTGGCTGTTGGGGCTGACCTCGGAGCCGGACCTCGAAGCGGGCCTGACCCTGTGGGAGCTTCTGAAACGGATCGCGCCGGACCTCGTCGGCATGAACCGCCTGGTCGGAACCTACGAGCGGACCTGACCGGCGGCGCCGGCGGTCGCGGCGCCCCGGGACGCGCCCTTATTCCGCCGATGCCCGCGCGCGGATCAGGTTGATGATCCCGGAGAAATCCTTGCCCGCCTCGCCGGCGTCGGCATAGTCCTGATAGAGGGAGGCCGCCTTTTCGGCGACGGCGACGTCGGCGCCCGAGGCCTTGGCCGCCTGCAGGGCGAGGCCCATGTCCTTCAGCATCAGGGCCGCGGCGAAGCCGGGGGCGTAGCCGCGGTTGGCGGGCGACGTGGGGACCGGGCCCGGCACCGGGCAATAGGTGGTGAGCGACCAGCACTGGCCGGACGCCGTCGACGACACGTCGAACAGGCGCTGCGCGTCGAGGCCCAGCTTCTCGGCCAGCACGAAGGCCTCGGCGACCGAGGCCATCTGGATGCCCAGCATCATGTTGTTGCAGATCTTGGCCGCCTGGCCGTTTCCCGGCCCGCCGCAGTGAACGATGGTCCTGCCCATGTTTTCCAGGACCGGTCGGGCGCGCGCCACCGCGTCGTCCGATCCGCCGACCATGAAGGTGAGGGTCGCCGCCTCGGCCCCGCCGACGCCGCCGGACACGGGCGCGTCGACCATGGCGTAGCCGCCCGCCCGGGCCGCTTCGTGCACGGCGCGCGCGGTCGCCACATCGATGGTGGAGCAATCGATCAGCAGCGCGCCCTTCGGCGCCTTGCCGAGGATGCCCTCGCGGTAGACCTGGTCCACGTGTTTGCCGGCGGGCAGCATGGTGACGACGACCTCCGCGCCCGCAACCGCCTCGCCGGCGGACGACGCGGCCGTCGCCCCCGCCTCGGCGGCCTTGGCGAGAAGGTCCGGCACGACGTCGAAGGCGGTCACCTGGTGCCCGGCCTTGAGCAGGTTGCGCGCCATGGGATTGCCCATGTTGCCGACACCGATGAATGCGATCTTGGTCATTGGAATCTCCTCGGAAGATGAGTGCCGCGCGGGACGCGGGCAACAGGCGGAAGGTGCTGAAGACTAACAACCCGGGCCGCGCGCCGGAAGGGGAGATGGACGCGAACGGCGTCAGACCTCGAATTCGTCGCAGGAATGGCCGAACTGGTTGAGCCCGGCCTCCAGATAGGACGGCAGCATGGGCATGCCGAGCACGTAGGCCGACGTGGCCTTCGTGTGCCGCTCGGCGGCGTCGCGCACGGCCCGGTCCCAGTCCTCGGGCGCATAGTCCTCGCGGCCGATCCAGGCGAGCGCCACCAGTTCCGCCTGCTCGTCCTCGTTGAGGCCGTCGATGAAGGTCTTCACTTCCTCGAAGGTGGGGTCGTCCGCATAGGCCTCGAGCGTGCCGCGGAAACCGTCGTCTATCGGGTTGGAGCCGGGATCGGGCTCGACGACGTCCTCCTGCGCCTCGAACTCGCGCATCCTGATAAGGATGAAACAGACCTTCTCGGGGCTCAGAGTGTTCATCGCCGTCCCGCCTTGCGCTCGATAACCGCCGGTCACATTAGCCCGAGACGGCCGGGGACGGCGATGACCTGCGTCAAGGAAAAGGACGTGACGGGGCCGCGGCCCCGTCTTGCCCTCAGGCCTACTCGACCGGCAGCGTCTGCGTATAGGCCAGGATGTCGACCTGGTCCTGGACGGAAAGCGCGCTCATCGCGACCATCGGGATTCCGGGCTGGCCGTTGCGGATCTTGTGCAGGGTCTCCCAGGGATTGTCCCGCGCCACGGTGCCGATGTATTCGACCTTGGGCGCTTCCTTGAAGTTGATCGTGCGGCCGTCGACGCCGTGGCAGATCGAGCAGATCGTCTGGTAGAACCCGGCGCCGCGACGGATGTCGCCCTTGGCCTTCTTGGTGGCGCGGTCGATGTATCGGTCCATGTCGATCTGGCCCTTGGTCACGAACAGGGCCAATTTGCGGGCCGCCGTGTCGGAAATCATCGCCGGCGTGTAGCCATGGGTCTTGTCGCGCACAATGGCCACGACCTTGTCCGGATCGGCGCCCGCCAGGCCCTTCAGTCCCTTGATGCCGGTGAAGTGGGAGCCCTTGGCGTAGGCGCCATCCGCGCCCTTGTAATCCCAGCCGTGGCATTCCTTGCAGCGCCAGGTGGCGGCGCCCTTCTGCTTGCCCGCCGCGGGATAGGACGGATGCGTCTTCTTCGGTTTGTCGGCCTCAAGCGCCGACATCCAATTGTCGTAGATCTGCCCGCCGCGGGAGACGGTGAACAGTTCCGTTTCCATGATGCTGTCGTCGGCCTGCGCCGCGCCGGGCACTATGCCGGCAGCGGCGAAAGGAAGAACGGCGACGGCCAGACCGGCCAGTTTCACCCGTATGGACTTCTGCATGAGCTGATTCCTTTCACCGAAACGCCCGCCGCGCGCGTCTTTCGGCGCCGCGCCGGGACCGCATCTAAAATACAAATTTTTAATGGGAATTGATTGATGTGGATCACGGGACCGCCGGTTTCCGCCGCGAGTGCCGGCGGCGGGAAATTTGGCGGACGGGGGCTGCCCCGAATTCAATCACCCCACGGGTCGATAAGGGAAATGCCGGCTCCTTCAAAGTGGCGGGTGTTGCGCGTGGCGAGCGTGGCCTTGCGCGCGACGGCGATGCCGGCAATCTCGACGTCGCGGATTTCGACCGGACCTCCGGCCCGGCGCCGCTCCGCAGCGATCGCGGCGGCGGCCTCGGCCGCTGTCTGGTCGAAGGACAGGATACGGCCTTCGAGGTCTTCTTCGAGCGCCTTGGCGAAGGCATCCTCCAAACTTCGGCGGCGGCGGCCGTTTTCCAGGATTTCCAGGCCGAACCGAATTTCGAAGACGGTGATTGCGGTGGTCCAGATCGACTCCGGCGGCTGGTCGTCGAGCCAGGCGACGGCGACCGGATCGGGCTCGCTGCGCATCAACGCAGACAGGACATTGGTGTCGAGCACGATCACGAGGCGAAATCGGCCGGACGCGCCGGCTGCCCGCGCAGCTCGGGGATGTCCTCCTTGAGTCCGACGCCCGCGAAGCGCGCCTTGAGGCGCGTCCCGAGCGGCCGGGCGGGCGCACCTTCATGCCGGACCGCGCCACGCAGAATGTCCCGCACTTCCTCTTCGGTGCTGCGGCCGTGCCGACGCGCGCGCCGCTGCAGCTTCGCCTTCACGTCGTCATCCAGATTGCGAACCACGAGTTGGGCCATCGGTCGCCCCATAACTGTTATCGTGATATCACCATATCGCGATTGCCTTGCGACGACAACCCCTGGAGACAGGCGTCAGGCCGCCTCATACACCACGGCCCGGGACACCATCTGATTCGTTTCGCGGCATGCCCCAATGTGTGGTACATTGACGCAGCATGGGGCAACGGGATGATTGGCTGCGGGCATTCTTTGTGGGCGACGTCCGGTCGCGCAATATCCCGCCCGAACTTGAAAGCCGGCTGTTCCGCAAGCTCCAGATGATCGACGACGCGACGGACGACCGGGACTTGCGGGTTCCGCCCAGCAATCACTTCGAGAAGCTGCGCGGCCATCTCGACGGGTTCCATTCGATCCGTGTCAACAGGCAATGGCGGCTGATCTTCCGATGGGACGGCCGCCGGGGCGAGGCGTCGGACCTCTATCTCGACGACCATGGTTACAAATGAGGTGACGTTATGTTGATGACCAAGCGCAAGCCGGCCACGGCCGGCGAGATTCTGGTGGAGGAGTTCATGCGGCCCCTGGGGCTCACCCAGGGCGCATTGGCCGAAGCCATGGGCGTTCCGCGCAAGCACGTCAACGAGCTGTGCAACGACCGCCG
>Ga0210019_1002306_pt1 | contig 18704 bp, 14 predicted proteins | sample CryGeyCG2114_020_2_FD_183969 | JGI IMG/M metagenome (GOLD analysis project Ga0210019, IMG submission 183969) | Groundwater microbial communities from aquifer - Crystal Geyser CG11_big_fil_rev_8/21/14_0.20 (SPAdes) (version 2) | ecosystem: Environmental > Aquatic > Deep subsurface > Groundwater ...
AACCAATCTTCCCCTTATGGAATTTTGTATGGATTCTGGCTGTTCCATTATTTCTTTCAGTATAAAATGAGGATAGCCGCCTTTCTGAGCGTCTTCCAAATTCCATTCAATTTGTTCTGGTTTTTTTTCTTTAATAATGAAAAATTTTTCCGGGGTAATGGTGACTATTTCCCGGTCATCAAGATAAATAACTTTATTTGTATGGGCGATAACCGCCGCGGGGTCAGAAGCGACCAGATATTCATTTTCTCCCAGCCCCACAAGCAAAGGACTGGAAAGACGAGCGGCAACAATTTTATTGGGGTCGTCTTTGGAAATTACGGCTATTCCATAAGTTCCCTTTACATAGCCCAGGGCTTTTCTTACCGCTTCTTCCAAATTTCCCTGAAAGAATTTTTCGATAAGATGGGCCAAAACTTCGGTATCGGTTTCCGAAATAAATTTATGCCCTTCTTTTCGCAATTCTTCTTTTAAGGACTGATAATTTTCAATAATTCCATTATGAACCAGCCAGATATTCTTTTGGCAATCGCAATGGGGATGGGCGTTGGCTTCGGTAACCTGACCGGTTGTCGCCCAGCGGGTATGTAAAATAAGAGGATTCGCCGGAACATAATTATTGCCGTTATTCATTTTCTCTTCCAGTTTGGCGATTTTCCCCACTGCCTTTTGACAGAAAATCTCTTTCTTTTCTCCATTCCAAAAAGCAAAACCGGCGGAATCATAACCGCGGTATTCCAGCCTTTTCAGTGCTTCTATCCCCGATCTGAGAGAATTGGGATTTTCGTTTTTAGAGATGTATCCTACAATGCCGCACATAGTTAAACTACGATGTTAATTAATTTTCCCGGTACAAAGATAATTTTCTTGATTTCTTTACCCTGTGTCCATTTTATAACATTTTTCTGAGAAATTGCAAGGGCTTTGGCTTCTTCTTCGGAGATATTAACCGAGACCTCAATTTTTTCCCGAACCTTGCCGTTAATTTGGATAACGAGAGTAACCGATTCCTCTTTGAGGAATTCCGGATCGGCTTCCGGCCATTTTTCCAAAAATATGCTTTTTCGGTGCCCCAATCCTTGCCAAAGCTCTTCTGAAATATGAGGAGCAACGGGAGAAAGAATAATCAAAAATTTTTCGAGGTCTTCGGCCGCAATCCCGTTATAATTGACATATTTCCCCAATTTATCTTTTCCTTCCTTGCTGAAAAAATTCAACAATTCCATTAAAGAGCTGATGACCGTATTAAAATTACAACTCTCAATATCATCGCTTATTTTTTTTATGGTTTTGTTCAAAATAACCTTGCCATCTTTCCCGGTCTCAACGCCTTTCGGTTGGATTTCTTTTATTGTTTCCGCGAAATCCCAGAATCTTTCCAAAAATCTGTAGCATCCTTTCAATCCTTGGATGCTCCAAGCGATCGCCTGGTCAAAAGGACCCATAAACATTTCGTAAAGCCGAAGCGTGTCTGCTCCGTACTGGTTCACTATTTCATCCGGGTTGACCACGTTACCAAAAGATTTTGACATTTTTCTGCCGTCTTCGGCCAAGACTACCCCGTGGGAAGTTCTTTTTTGGTAGGGCTCTGATTGGGGGACCGCTTCGATATCAAAAAGAAACTTGTAAATAAATCGGGAATACAAAAGGTGCAAAGTGGTGTGTTCCATGCCGCCGTTATACCAATCGACCGGCATCCAGTATTTTAATTTTTCAGGATCGGCTAATTGCTTTCCATTTTTAGGATCGCAATAACGCACATAATACCAGTTGGAACCCGCCCAGTTCGGCATAGTGTCTGTTTCTCTTTTCCCCCGACCGCCGCATTTCGGGCATTTTATGTTTACCCATTCAGAAATTTGAGCTAACGGCGATTCACCAGTTCCCGTCGGCTGATATTTTTCAACATAAGGAAGTTCTACCGGCAAATTTTTTTCAGAGACCGGCACAGCTCCGCATTTCGGGCAGTGAATAATCGGAATGGGCTCTCCCCAATAATGCTGCCTTGAAAAAACCCAATCGCGTAATTTATATTGGATTGTTCCCTTGCCCAATCCTTTTTTCTCCAGCCACTCGGTAATTTTTTGGATAGCCTCTTTTGAAGACAAACCGTCAAATTCTCCCGAACCGACTAAATGTCCCTCATCTTCGTAAGCCTTGTCTAAAATCGGACAAATAGGTTTGGGATAAAATGGACATACTACCATTTTGTTTGGTAAATTATATTTTTGGGCAAATTCGAAATCCCTCTGATCATGAGCCGGAACCATCATTACCGCGCCTCCGCCGTAAGAAGATATGACGTAATCTCCGACCCAGACGGGCACTTTTTCTGTATTGGCAGGATTTATGCAGAATGAACCGGTAAAAACTCCGGTTTTTTCTTTTTCCAATTTCTCCCTTTCAAAATCGCTTTTCTTTTTTGCATCGGCAATATATTTTATTACTTTTTCTCTGTTTTCTCCGGTGATTAACTTTTCAACCAATGGGTGTTCAGGTGCTAAAACAACGGCCGTTACTCCAAAAATAGTATCGGCTCTGGTTGTAAAGACTTTTATAATATCCTGAGAATTTTCTGCTTTAAAATCAATTTCCGTACCGTGACTTTTCCCGATCCAGTTTTTCTGCTGGGTTTTTATTTTTTCCAAATAATCCACTTTTTCCAAGTCCTCGATTAATCTGTCGGCATAAGCCGTAATTTTTATCATCCATTGTTTTAAGGTTTTCTTTTCCGCTTCGGTTCCGCACCTCTCGCACGATCCTGCAACCACCTCTTCGTTGGCCAGACCGATTTTGCAGGATGGACACCAGTTTACCGGGATTTCGGACTGATAGGCCAATCCCTTTTCAAAAAGTTTAAGAAAAATCCATTGAGTCCATTTGTAATATTTGGGATCCGTGGTATTGATTTCCCTCGACCAATCAAAAGATAAGCCCAAGGATTTCAACTGTCTTTTGAAATTAGCTATGTTTTTTTCCGTCGCCACCTTAGGGTGGATGCCCGTTTTTATCGCGTAATTTTCCGTCGGCAAACCGAAAGCGTCCCAGCCGATCGGATATAAAACATTAAACCCTTCCATTCTCTTTTTGCGCGAGATGGCGTCTAAGGCGGAATAACTTCTTATGTGGCCGACATGAAGGCCCCCTCCCGAAGGATAGGGAAATTCAATCAAAATGTATTTTTTCGGTTTTTTGGAAAAATCCTCTGCTTCGTATAGTTTCTTTTCTTCCCAAATTTTCTGCCACTTTGGCTCTATTTTTTGAGGATTGTAATTTTCCATTTAGATTAAATTAAACAATTTTTTAGCGTTCTCAGCGGTGATTTCTGATATTTCTTCAAAAACCGAGTTTTCACGAAGCGAAAACGAAGGTGAAGAAGAGAACAAAGTTCTCTTCGCCCTAATATTCTTAATTTTTGCAATTTTCTCGGCAACGTATTTCACATACAGGGGCTCGTTTCTTCCCGCCATGGGCGGCGGCGTTAGATAGGGGCAGTCGGTTTCAACCACCATTTGTTCAAGAGGAGTTTTTTCAATCACCTCATCCAGGTCCAACTTGAATACAATTCCGTTAAAACCGAGATGGAACCCCATATCCAGATATTTTTTTGCTTCTTCCCAAGTACCGGTAAAACAATGGATAACGCCTTTTAATTTCGTATTTTGTATACTGTATCTGGTATTCAGTATATTGATCAAATCTTCATGCGCCACTCGACAATGAAAGATAATCGGTAAATTCAATTCTTCCGCCAATTCCAGTTGTTTTTCAAAAGCCTCCTTTTGCCTTTGCTTAAACTGTTCCAATCTGACATTGGTTTTTGGCCGGTACCAGTAATCAAAACCAATTTCACCGATTGCCACCACTTTGGACGATTTCGCCAGTTCTTTATATTCTTCATAATAAAATTCTTCTTCGCAAACATGAATAGGATGCAACCCCACCGCCGCATAGACGCCCCTTTCGTATTTCCCGGCAATCTCCACCGCCCTTCTTGAGGTGGAATACTGGGAACCTACGTTTATCATCCAAACATCATTGTCTAAAGTTCTTTTTATAACTTCACTAACGTCGTTTTTATAGGCCGAGAAATTCAAATGAGCGTGGGTGTCAATTAACATAAGCGTTTTTCTTTAGTAATTGATGCGATTTCCAGAAAGTTAATCCTACAAAACCGATTGTTGTTAAGGTAGGAAGATATTCGGGAATATGAACGCCGAAACTCTTAGCAATCATAAAAAGCCCCAAAATTCCGATTGAAGTCATGGCACCATTCTTCAGCCAACGATAGTTAGAAATTTTCTCAATACCCATAATGGTTAACTGCCTGACAACCAAAGCGCCGATACCATTGCCAATTAAAATCAAAGGAATGCTGGTGGTAAAAGCAAAAGCACCGAAAACGCCGTCAAAACTGAAAGAAGCGTCTAAAACCTCCAGATACATTAACTTGGAAAAATCGCTTAGATTGTTATTCGCGCCTTGCAGTATTTCTTCTTGTTTGGCTGCCTGCTCCCTAAAACCAAATAGTATAAAAAAGACAGCGTTGCCAATGGCGGCCGAAAGCATCAAAAGCCATGAATGCCGTGCCAAATATAAAAGTGCTACCAAAATTAGAGCAGCCGCGGCAAAAAACCAAATACCATGCTGCGGTTTTATTAATTTATCGGGCACGAAATAAGGATCTTTCTTTTCCAGAAATAACCAATGGAGATATAAAAGCGCCATAAATACCCCAGCGCCCAAAAGAATTATGCCTTTTCTTTCTTCAATAAGCTGTTTGAATTGAACTGAACCAGAAAAAGCCGCATGAAATACGCCCATAAAACCAATTTCGGGCGCCGATAACCAAACAACCAATAAAGGAACTAATCCTCTAATGATAAAAACTGCGAAGATAATTCCCCAAAAAAGAAAAATTTTGCGCCATTTTGGACTCATGGTTTTTAAAACATGCGCGTTGACAATAGCATTGTCCGCGCTACTCACAATTTCAAAAACCACCAACCCCAAAATAATAATTAAAATGGAAAACATAAATTAAATTCTTGGAAATAAAGGTTTGCTTTTTTTAGTTTCTTGTCCTGAGCCTTGTCGAAGGGTTAACTGTTTCAATATTTTTTCCGAAGTTTCGGGCAGGAACGGCCCCGATAGTTTTGCTATTTCTTTGATAGCTGACAATAAATTGCCGATGGCTTCTTTTTGCCCTTTGCTCTTTTCCCAAGGTCGTTCTTTTTCAATATATTTATCACAAAAACTAATTAATTTCCAAATTGAAATCAATGCCTCGTTAAACTTGAATTCATCTAAAAATTTTTGATAATTTTTCCAAGTTTTATTAATTATTGTTTTGAATATAGGATTGGGAATTTGCCTGCCCCGTAGGAAGCTGAAAGTTTTCCTTCGGGGTTTAGAAATTAGAAATTTGGAATTAGAATTTTTTGCCATTGTTATTACTCTCGCAACCAAATTTCCGATTCCCTTGGATAAGTCTGCATTGTATCTTTTTTCAAACTTTTCATAAGTGAAATCTCCGTCTTCGGTCGGCGGAATTTCCCGCAAGAGAAAATATCTTACGGGATCCCTACCGTATTTTTTAACCAATTCAAAGGGATCGACTACGTTGCCGAGCGACTTTGACATTTTTTGGCCGGAAAAAGTCAGATAACCGTGGATGAAAATCTTTTCCGGCAAGGACAGATTTGCCGATAACAATATCGCCGGCCAATAAACGGCATGGAATCTTGAAATCCCTTTTCCGATAACGTGCAATTTATTTTTATTTTTTTGCCAGAATTTTTGAAATTTTTTGCCGTTCTCCGCGTATCCCAAGGCGGTGAGATAATTCGCGAGAGCATCGAACCAAACCCAAATTTTCTGAGAAGGATCTCCGGGAACGTCAATCCCCCATCCCTGAGCTCTTTCCGAAGAACGGGAAATACAGATATCTTCGAGGCCGGAATTGATAAAGTTCAGAATTTCGTTTTTCCGGGTTTGGGGAATTATTTCCAATTCGCCGCTTTCAATAATATCCTTCAATTTGTCCTGATATTTAGAAAGTCTAAAAAAATAGTTTTCTTCCGCGACCAACTCCGGTTTGGTTTTATGTTCCGGGCAAAGGCCATTTTCCAGTTCATTTTCTTTATAAAACTCTTCGCATCCGACGCAATAAAGGCCCTTATAAGATTTTTTGAAAATATCTGCCTTGCAGGCCCCCCATAATTTTTGAGCTCCCTCCAAATGCCTTTTTTCGGTGGTTCTCACAAAATCATCGAAAGTCAGATTAAGGGCTTTTTTCAACCCGTAAAATTTTTTTGCGTTTTTATCAACCAATTCTCTTACCGGAATTTTTTCCTCTCGCGCGGCCTGAACGTTTTTCAAGCTGTTCTCATCCGTCCCGCTTAAAAAGAAAACATTTTCGCCTAAAAATCGGCGATACCTGGCGACAACGTCGGCCTGAATTTTTTCCAAAGCATGCCCCAAATGAGGGGATGCATTAACGTAATCTATAGCCGTAGAAATAAAGAAATTTTTATCGGGCATAAATCTAAAAAGGAGGTGAAACCTCCTTTAATTTTATCATAATCTTTATTTTACTCAAATTAGACGGTCCTTACTTCCGTTTCTTTCTTTTTTTTCAAAAAATCCCTGCAGAATTCAAAAACTATTCCGGCCAAGGGAATGGCCAAAATTGCGCCCAAAACTCCGAAGAGTTTTGCTCCTATGGTCAAAGAAAGCAAAACCAAAACCGGCGGAAGACCGATGAATTTCTTTGTCAAAACCGGGGAAAGAATATTTCCTTCAATCTGATTAATCAGAACCAGAGCGACTAAAACAAATGCGGCTTTCAGCCAGGAATCCAAAGCGATGAAAACAAAGGCAACAACTCCGGTTATAACCGGCCCTAAAATCGGGATGAAATTTAAAATCCCGGCAAGAAGAGCCAAACTTATTGCGTAATTCACATTAAACAGATAAAGAGTGATGAAGAACGCCACGCCGACAAAAAGAGAGGCTAAAAGCCTTGAACCGAACCAGCCGGAAACTTTAGTCTGGGATTTTTCCCAAACGTACATAACGTAGCTTTCGTATTTTTTCGGCGTAAGCAACCCGATTACTTTTTCAACCCATTTTTCTTCTAGAGACAGGAAAAGGGCGATAGTCAGGATAAACAGGGTCGAACTGATGCCGCCGAAAACAAGCGCCAAAGCATTCAGAATATCGGAAGAAGCCTTCTGCAGCATATCTCCAAGAGCCTTAGTAAAGTTTTCCATGCTTTCAAAAGCTGTAATGCCTAAGCTTCTTAAGGGAGGAGAAATTTTTTCGAAATACTGGGGAAAAAACTGCGAGAATTGTTGTATTTCGGAGACAAAAGCCGGCATAATCCAGTAAATCAACAGGCCTAAAATCCCGAAAATAACGACGTAGACGAAGATTGCGGATAATACTCGGGGGATTCTCAGTCTTTGCAGAAAATTAATCGCCGGATTAAACAGAACCGAGATGATCAGGGCGAAAATGAACAAAACCAAAATATCTTTTACCAAGTAAATAATGTAAAAAAATAAAGAGGCGATGGCAATCTTCAGAATCGTCCCCCAAGAAATGTCTAAAACTTTATTTTCACCGTTCATACGAGTTTTTATTTATAAAAACGAAGTATGGAAAAGAAGGTTTACCTTCTTTGACTATAGCTTCAATAGTTTTTCAAATCGGCTTTTATCTTCAAACGGACCGATTAAGGCCAAATTTAACTTTTCAGGCCTAAAAATATCCTTCGCTGTCTTCAGAATATCATTTGCAGTAACTTTATCAATTTTCGCGAGGATTTCCTCCGGAGTTAAAATTTTCTTTTCTGAAATTTCCTGGTCGGCATAAAAAACGGCTTTGGCGTCGGAAGTTTCCAACAACAAAACTATTCTGCCCCTGATGCAGTCTTTGGCTTTTTTGAGTTCTTGTTGGGATATTTTTTCCCGGCTTATTTTTTTATATTCTTTTAATATCGTCGAAATTGCCTTATCCACTCTTTTATTGTCTATTCCCGCCTGAGTCACCAAGAAGCCCACGTCGGGATTGGAATCGGCGACGGTTCTTATGTAATAAGCCAGCCCTAATTTGTTTCTGATTTCCGTAAATAACCTAGAGCTCATCATTCCGCCCAAAATTATCTCCAAAATTTCCAGAGCATATTTTTGTGGATGAAAAATATTATGAGTTCTCACGCCAAGAGCTATGTGTGTCTGATCGGTTTTTTTCGGAAGAAGAAGAACTTCCGGTTTATTTTGTCTTTCAAAAACCTGAGGTTTTAATTGAGGTTCGGTTGTTTTAATTTTGGAAAAATATTCTTTTATTTTGTCTATCGCCTTAGAATTGGAAATTTTACCGGCCAAACAAACTATGGTGTTTGAAGCGACATACTGGGAATCCCGATAATTCAGAATTTGCTCCCTTGAAATATTGGCGATGCTTTCTTTCGTACCGGCAATGTCCCAGCCGGCCGGCTGATCGCCGTAAAGCAACTCCTTCCAAAGCTCTCCAATATAAATCATCGGCGTATCCAAATACATGTTTATCTCCTCGATTATCACTCCCCTCTCTTTTTCTATTTCTTTTAAAGGCAGCAAACTATTCAGGTAAATGTCGGAAACCCAATCCAAAGCCAATTCCATGTGGGAAGAGTCAACTTTAGCGAAATAGCCCGTGTATTCCTCCGAAGTGAAAGCATTGTAAATGCCTCCGACTTTGTCCAAGGATTCGGAAATTTCCAGAGAAGAAGGCCTTTTGGAAGTTCCCTTGAAGAAAAGGTGCTCTAAAAAGTGGGAAATGCCGGAAATTTTTTTTGTTTCGTTTTTAGAACCCGTTCCCGCCAAAACCAAAGCCGTCACCGCTTTGGTGTCTTCTTGAGGAATCGTAATAATCCTCAAACCGTTTTCAAGAGTAATTTTTTTATACATCGAGATAAATTAGAGATTTATCGAAGATCGAAATGAATTTTAATTCATTGAGCGTTTTCAAGAGTAATTTTTTGAAACATAATACTTTTTTAAGTATATCAGAAAGTTTATCTAAATGAAATAAAAACTCGCTTTCTGGCGATTTTTGCCGGTCTTGCCCGTCCGAGGATGGTCTCGGTCAGATAAGTTATTGGTTATTTTCAACGTAGACAGCTACAATCGGGATGAGATTGCAAGAGTCGATTATAACATCTGGAGTTTGCGGAACAAAGTGAATTACCAATATATTATCAGTCACGGAATAATCTGTGGGAGAAAGATACATTTCACCCCACCAGACATTTACCGAATTAGATATTGCTTTATTTTTTAGGTAAATAGTTAGTAGCGTACCATCATCCGTTGTCTTGGCACCGTCTTTAATCTGATCACAAGTTATTATTTCGCGATCATAATGTTGATATAATTGCTGGAGGCTTGATTCGATGGAATCAATTTTAATTTGGATATTATTTATCTGCTTCGAAAAGTATGGAAAAGCTAAAATCACTGCAATAAGGGCAATAATAAACGTTAAAACGTTATGATTTTTTTCTTCGCCAAACCAACCCCATATCGTCTTAAATTTTCTCCAGATTTTTTTCATAATTTTAATCCTTTATGACAGCCCAGGAAGTAATTTAACCATTCTCGGTCTCTCAAACCGAGCACTAGCCTGCTCTGAACGCTGAACGAAATTCGACTTTTTTTAGTGAAAATCCCGACGCCAAATTTCGTGCCAGCGTTAGCTGACACATCGCTCAAAACTTTTCAGATAATTCTTAATTCTTTCGCGGTCTTCGTTCTCTTTTTCACCTTTAAAATATATCTCAATAAAATCAATTTTTAAGTTGATGCAATGAAAAGCGTAAATTACTCTAATGCCACTTTTTGAACCTCGTCCTTTCAATGCTTTGCAAGCAAATTTTTTAATTTTGCAAATCTGTATTTCTTTTGTGCAAAAACCCTGAATCGGAAAAGTGCTTAAATTATTTATTTTTTGAATATGAAAAAGCTCAATCGTCGCAATTTTTACTAACTCTAAATCGTCTTCGAGCGACTTGAATTTTTTGAGTAATTTTTTGAAATCCTTTTGAAATTCTGGCGTTTCACCATAGTTAATCTTGCTCGTCATAGTTTCTCACGGAAGTTTTAGGAGTGCGGTAAAATACAGCCTCATAATCAAGCGGCTGATTTTCTTTGGCGACGAGCCAAGGAGTGTCTTCGTGAGAATATTCGCTTAATTCTGTGGCGTTCTTATCTCCCAATCTTGCTATTACCTCGTCAATATGGCGCAATTCTCTTGCGTCTTTTAATTTTGTTAGATCGGGTTCGCGGACAGGTAAATATTTTCTCTGCAAGTGGTTAAAATATTTGCTTTCTACTTTTGCTAATTCGCCTTTTTCTACCATATCATCAACAATCACCTTAAATTCAACCGGTGTTGGACCATAATGATTTTTAATGTATGTTGCGCCAACTAATTGTTCCTCAAATTTTTCATAAAAATCAAAATCAATAAAATAAAGCAGTTTATATAAAACCGTTTCACCGACATTCGGCCTGCCGCCAACTTTAGATAAAACATACAAAAGTACTTCCTTGAATTTTTCAAGGTTTTTTTGAGGGACGCTAATTCTCATTTCTTGTTTTTCTGTTTTTGATTTTGCTTTGTCTTTTTTGATTTCAGCGGTAATGGCAGAATCTTTTCCGTGTCTAAAATCCTCAAACAAAATGCCAAAAATGGAAGCCAATTTTTCTGCTTCGGTAATAGTCAAATCCCTCTCGCCTTGTTCTATTTGGGCATAAGTCGGTCGGGAAATGCCAAGCTCCAACGCCAAAAATTCCTGTGTCAGATTGTTCTTTTTTCGCAATCGTTGAATAAATTTTGAAAGCATGTCGTTATCTTCAGTTTAATCTATGTAAAATTCTTTGTCAAGAGCGATGTAAAAAAGTTATACACAGCCGTTGTTTTGCCTCTTCCACAATCTCTATTTCCTCCGGGGTGAGACCGTATAACTTATAAACTTCTTCGTCGATTTTTTTGTCGGTTTTTTCTATTTCGGATTTAATTGAATTCCATTTATTAGAATTTTCCGGAATTTCATGAATTTCTTTATTGAGTTTAATAATTCTTTCGACTAAACTCACTATTCTTGATTGTTTTTCTTTATCAACAAATCTTGCGGGCAGTTGTTCTAAAAATGCGGTGCGGTATCTCAAATAGCCTCCTCCCATGTGCATACCGCCAAACAAAACTCGATAAATAAAGGATAATAATTTCGAATTTAATAAACCAAGCAAAAATTTTATAGAAATTTTATCTTCAATTAATGTTGCAAAATAAACACCACCTTGGGGTATATTTTTATTTGTGTCCAACGTAACGGTTATAGATAATGCATCTTCGGCTATAATTATCTTCTCTTTCTGACTATTCATAAATCTTTCTGATTTATCATTTATGACTTGGCCCAAATTATTACTGTTTATAAAACTTCCTTTCTTTATTATGGAATATCTTGTGAATTGGTATTGTTTGGCGATACTAAATTTCTCTTTCTCCTTCGATTCATATTTATCTGGTATTCTAAGTCCCTCTGAAATTTTTAAATATTCATTAAGTTTATTATGTTTATTAATTAAATTAATAACTATTTTAAGAATATTTTTATCTACATTTATGGGGATAATTTTAACCGGCAAAAGGTTAAGTTCGTTTTTATTAACCACATAGTTAACGAATTTCTTATTTAAAACTTCTTCTTCATTTTTTGCAAAACCAAGCTCAATTTTATCTTTTGGTGTTCCCTTTTCGACAAATAATAGAATTGGATAATTTGCTGCTTCTTTAAAAATATCTATATTACTAACACTAAAAAATTTAGCAATTAAAGACGAATCAAAAATAAAATTTCTTAATTCTTTGCCTGAGTCGGCGACACAAAACTTATTAGGAACAATATAGCCGAGATGGCCACCAAGCTTTAATAACTTAATTGAATTTTCAATAAAAAGATAATATAAATCATATTTCCCTTCGGAGCTCTTAAAGACATCTTTCCAAAAATTCTTATCATTTTTATCTAATGAATCAACTCTAACATATGGCGGATTTCCAATAATTGCGTCGAAGCCCCCTTGTTCAAAAACTTCGGGAAATTCCTCCCGCCAGTTGAATGGTTTTTTCTCTCTGAAATTCTTGCCGAAATATTTTTCCAGCTCTTCATCGGTCCCGGAAATAAGCGAATTTCCATTTTTAATATTAGAAAGTAGGGGTAATTTTATCTGTCCATCCAAAACGCTCAAAAGTAAATTTAACCGAGCTATCTCAACCGCTTGCTCATCTAAATCTATGCCATAAATATTTTCCTTAAGAATTTGAATTTTGGTAAAAGCATTGCCTGGAGCTCCCAGCTTTTTATACTTATCGTTTATCGTATTGAGCGCCTTAACAAGGAATGAACCCGAGCCACAGGCCGGGTCTAAAACTTTAATTTTCTTAAGGTCGTGAATGGTTTTGCAATTGTCCAAAACCGGCCCTAATGCATTTTGGACGATGTAATCTACTATAAAAGTAGGGGTATAATAAATTCCTTGCTTTTTTCTCTTGGTTTTTCCTAAATCCTCTCCCCTTTTCCCTGCTTTCTGTAAAAGGTGGCCTAAATATTGTTCATATACTTTGCCTAAAACATCTGGCCCGATAGCGGAAAAGTTATATTTTACGCCCAATTCTACGTCACCATATAATCCATGGATTACTTTTAAAAATGGGGTTCCTTCCGTATCAAGATCTTCAGAAAAATGAGCTTTGAATAGGTTGCTATTATATTTTTCATCAAACTCTTTAAAAATTGGTCTAATTGTTTTTAAAAAATTGCGTTCTTTAATATCTTGACTCCACTTTTGAAATGCTGGCCATAATCTTGGCGGTTCAATATTTCTATCTTCACAACTTCAAATAAAAATAAATCTGTCCAAAATTCGCTGGACATCTTCGTCAATTTCCTCTTCCGTCTTATTATTATTCCATTGATGAAAATTATCAAAGAGTTCTTTCCGCCATTCTATTAAATCTTTCGCCAGTTTTTCAGTCACTTCCACTCGTTTTACCCTAATACCCCATTTTTCGGTTTGTTTATCAAGTTCTCCTTTTTGAAAACTTTCTTTTGAAAAAAGCCATAAATCATCAAAACGGCTTAGATATTCTTTATAAGAAAGCTCTAAATTGGGCCGCGGCGTATCAACTTTCCAGCTAGTGTTAAATAGTTTTAAATCCTCAAAATCAGTCAAAATTACCCATTCAATCCCCATGTTCCAGCCATAACTTACGGCTTGTTTTGCCCACTCGCTTTTATCCAAATCCACTTTTAGGGCTTTAGCTTCCAATAAAAACTGAGGAATGTTATTTAATTTAAATGAGTAATCAACCGTCCCTCTTACTGCCGATTCTTCTTCCTTCACCTCGTTAAAAATAGCACTGTTATAAACATCCCAGCCTAAAATATCAAAAAGAGGCAATATAAAATCTTTCCGAGTCATTGCCTCGTTGTATTCTTTCTTTTCTCTCGGAGTTAATCTTTCATATTTGGCAATTATTTTTTTAATTTCTTCTTTTGCCTCTTTTTTGTTCATATTTACTTTATTTCATCTTTTAAATTTTAGGACCCTCTTTGGATTAACTTTTCTCTTGACCGTTCAATTTTCGGCAAATCCTTAATTTTCATATTCTTCTTTCACTTTACCCTTATTTTTGCCCTTCGACAAACGTTCAGGATAAACCAAAATTCAACGAAAAATCGCCGAAATGGCGATAAACAAAAATTGCCCGTTTGGGCAATTTTAACTAAGCTTGCTTCTCAAAATCTCAACTAGCTCGTCAATTTTTATTCTTTCCTGCTTCATCGTGTCTCTGTCGCGGATTGTAACGTCTCCTTTTTCCAAGGTTTCAAAATCACAGGTTAGGCAAAAAACCGTTCCGATTTCGTCTTGCCGGCGGTAACGACGACCGATCGAACCCGCTTCGTCATATTGGCACATAAAATATGGTTTTAACATCTGATAAACTTCTCCGGCTTTTTTTACTATTTCGGGTTTGTTTTTCACCAGGGGCAAAACGGCTGCTTTAATCGGAGCCAGCTTTTTATCCAATTTCAAAACTATTTCCGTTTCTTTTACGGCTTTAGTCGTTTCCGTCCTGCCGCCTTTTATTTCTTCATAAGCGTCAACTAAAAAAGCAAATAAACTTCTATCTGTTCCACCCGAAGTCTCGATTATATAGGGAATAAATCTTTCTTTTGTTTCCCGAGCTTTAGCGAAGGGGGAAGAAGAAAGCTTGTTTTCTTCGCCCTTTTCATCGAAATAACTCAAATCCTTTCCGGAAGATTTCGAATGATTGGATAAATCCCAATCTCCCCGATTGTGGATCCCTTCGATTTCTTTCCAGCCGAAAGGAAATTTATATTCGATATCAACCGCTTTTCTCGCATAATGAGCCAATTCTTCTTTTTCGTGGTCCCTGAAACGGATGTTTTCTTTTTTTATTCCAGAATTCAAATACCATTTCATTCTTTCCTTTTTCCAATGATCAAAAAATTTATCGGCTTCTTTGGGATGACAAAACCACTGCATTTCCATCTGTTCAAATTCCCGGGTTCTGTAAATAAAATCTTTGGGGTTGATTTCATTTCGAAAGGCCTTTCCGATTTGGGCGATGCCAAATGGAATCTTAAGCCGCATTGACCGCAAAACGTTTTCATAGTTCATATAAATTCCCTGACAGGTTTCCGCCCTTAAATAAGTTAATGTCGCTTCATCTTCAACTGGCCCGACAAATGTTTTCATCATCAAATTAAATTTTCTCGGAGCAGTTAATTCTCCACCGCAATCCGGACATTTGTCTGCTTTTAGAAAATCCTTTCTAAAACGATGATGGCATTTTTTACATTCCACCAATTCATCGGCAAAGCCAGCGGATAAGTGACCTGAAGCCTGCCAAACTTTGGGCGACATTAAAATTGCCGCATCCAAACCGACAATATTCTCATGATTTCTTATCATTTCACTCCACCAAGCCCGCTTAATATTGTTTTTCAACTCCACTCCCAAAGGACCGTAATCATAACATGAACTAAAACCACCGTAAATTTCGGATGACGGAAAGACGAATCCTCGTCTTCGGCAAAGACTTATTATTTTTTCGATGGTTTTTTCTTCCAACATACTATATTTCTATAGAAAACTTACTTAGAAATAAGCATTCTAATATTTATTATAACAAAAAATTAAAATTTTGCATACTTCCGTATTGAATAAAATATGGATTTCCCAATAAAATTATATTATAGTGATGTGGAGAGTTTATCTTTATACCAAAATTTAAATAACAGAAATAACAGATTATTCAATTTAACGGAAATCAATATAAAATTAATCTATAAAAGTAAATCAAAATATGCCAAAAACATTCCAAACATCTCAATATATAAAAATTATATATGGTAAAAATGGAGCTATTTTATATCATTCCTTATTCTCTAAACCTCTGTTTATAAGCAGAGGGGTTATAAAAATCTTAAATTATTTCCGTCATCCTAAAAACATCTATAGAATTAAAAAAAACAAAAAATTTAGCCAAGAAGCTAGTTTTTTTTCAATATTGCGAATATTACAAAAAAATTATTTTTTGATTCCATCAAATTTAAATGAAAGGAAAATTTTAAGGAAGAAAAAATGTGAGTGGCTTAGATATATTAAATCGGGTAAAACCTTAAAACGACTTGATCTAAGTGTTTCGGAATTGTGTAATTTTGGATGCAAACATTGTCTTCACGCCATTCCTCTAAAGACTGTTAAGATAAACCCACGGACACCTCCTTTTTTTATGGATTGGGAAACAGCTAAAAAGGCTATTGATAATTATATGGTTTTTATAAAACAAGCTGGGGTGAAAGAAACTGAGATCTATTTTGGGGACGCGGAACCTCTACTTAACTGGGAATTAGTTAGAAAAATTATTCTATATTGTAAAACCAATTACTCATCGGATATTAATATTCATTTCCGAATAGACACAAACCTCTCTCTCTTAACGGAGGAAGTTGCTAAAACCCTTCGCAGATACAAAGTACAAATCAATACCTCTATAGATGGCTCTAAAAAAGCTAATGATGCTGTCCGAATAACGTCCGAGGGAAAAGGTACATTTGACCTAATAATGAAAAAATGTAAATTATTAAAAAATATTAATTATTCTCTTCAAGGTTTTGTAATAACCATTACAGATAAAAACTTTCACCTTATAAACAATTCAATTATTGAACATGCTAAAAAGATGGGCATTAAAACAATAGATATGGATATTGATCTCATTAATCCGATTCACCAACACCCTAATACCTTGGCAAATAAGATATTCTCATTACATAAAAAAGCAGATTCTCTTGGTATAAAAACCTCCGGAACATGGAAAATGCCTTTCCTTAATTTAATTAATGTTGATCCTCTGAAAAGCAGGAAGCCATCTGGGTTATGTACCTCTGCCAGAGGAGAAAGTATTACTGTAGCACCAAATGGAAATATTTTTATCTGCAGCCATTCTATTACTTGTATTGGTTCCGTAAATAAACTTACTAAAATTTTTAGCAATAAGGGACTTTTCTTAAAACTAATTAAATCCCGTCTTATCGGCTATAGTGATTGCATCAATTGCGGACTTGAAAGTCAATGTGCTGGGCAATGTCAAATTACTCGAGAAGTTAATTCATTAAAAACAAATAATAAAATCCACCAAATGAGTATTTTTTACCAAATTATTACAAAAAAATTACTCTTAGAAAGGTTGGAACAAGAGACTAAAAGAAACAACTCAATGTTGTGGATAAAAAAACCGCTTCCTGAATATCCAGGAATTTTATCCTATTGAGAAATATTTGAAGAGATTCCAAGACAAGTATCGCCCTTTATATTAGGAATAATTATTTACGCCGCCGTAAATTTCCGAGGATTGAAAAACAAATCCTCGTCTTTTACAAAGTGAGACGATTTTTTCCATTAGATTTGAAGTTGTGGTACGGGGCATATTATTGAACTATTCCTCTTCGGAAGTCGTTGTTGTATTTTCGGAAGGGAGAGTTGTTAGAAGCGAGGAAGTCGCCTCAATTTCTGATTCGGTCCAGCTATCTTCGCCAGAAATTTTTGCCTGGCCGATGATTTCCGGAGTTTGGTCCCTTTGAGATTCATTGGGAGAAAAAGCGATTTGGAAAGCCAAAGTTAATGGTGGCTTGGAAATTCCAATTTCCCTCTCTATATCCCCCAATGACCAGACGATTTCTTTCGATTGAGAGTCAAATGAAAATTTTGAAGCCATTTCCTCGGGAAAAATTTTTCCGGTTAAAGAAACCTGAGAAGGCAAGGTTGCTTTTACTTTTGCATTTTTGATATCGGAATAATAATTTTTTACCTGCCAAATTATGGTATAGGTTGTAGTCGCGCCAACTTTCGGCGGTAAGGGTCCTGAATTCCCAAAAACTTCATCTTCAAAATATCCTTTTTGAACTATTTCTAATCTGGAACTAATTTTAGTTAAAAATTCTTCTTTCAATTGGCTAATAAAAACCTTGTTCATTAAAATCGGATTTTTCATATTTCCCAAATCGTCTTTTAATTTTATCCAAAAATCAACTTTTCCTTCCTCCGTTGGCGCCAGATATTGAAGTTTTGGAACCCTCACCCAATCAAAAATAACCGAATTATCGCCGGGTTCAGCCTGCCCCAAATCAGATTTTATTGTCTGAAAATCAAAAGCTTCTCCTTCAAGTTTATTAATCAGGGATAAATTATTCAACTCTTCGTCTCCAATGTTTTTGAAATAAATCTCATAATGCAACCAATCCCCGCTCCTAGCTACATATTGAGGGTTTCCATTAATTTCCTGCCTAATATAAAGAGAGAGTTTTGTCATTTCCACTCCCGCCTCAATCTCTTTCAATAGAATAAACTCTCCCTCTTTCCAAATTCCCAGTTTTGCTTTAAAAATTTTTGCCTCCCCAATTTCTCCTCCCAGCTCTCCTCTGATTTCAATCCTCCCTCCCTGTGATTTATTTAAAACTGGTATCAACCATTCTGTTTTTTCGAGGGATTTGGGGGTAGATTCAATAAATTCAAAACCCAATGGATATTCGATTTGGCATCTCAAATCAGTCAAAAGAGAATCTAAATTTGAGAAATAATTGATTCTGAAAACAAAATCTTTATTTACCTCAACTTTTGAGGGTAGATCAAATTCAAAGGTTATGGGAACTGATTTGATGGTGGTAGTAAAACTGGTAGAGGATTCATATCTAGCTTTTAAATTCTTGGGTTGATAACTCAGAGAGACGTTGGTAAGCTTTGCCTCTCCTTCTTTTCCTAATAATTGCATTTTAAAAGGAATAGTTTTTTCCTCACCGGGATAAATTGCCTCTCCCAATTGGTCTTTTCCCAAAATTTGCCTTTCAAAGATTTTTTCATCTTTTATTGAATTTTCCGGCGGTTGGAAGACGAGTTCCGGACTTTCCAATCGAAAATTACCATTATTTTTATATTTAACAATATATTCAACTTCCTGGCCTAAACTTGCTTCAGTCGGCCCCAAAATTTCTAATTTTAAAACCTCTTTAGAATAAATATTTTTTCGCCAATTCAAAAAAGTAATTGTAATTATTAAAATAA
>Ga0210019_1002313_pt1 | contig 18673 bp, 17 predicted proteins | sample CryGeyCG2114_020_2_FD_183969 | JGI IMG/M metagenome (GOLD analysis project Ga0210019, IMG submission 183969) | Groundwater microbial communities from aquifer - Crystal Geyser CG11_big_fil_rev_8/21/14_0.20 (SPAdes) (version 2) | ecosystem: Environmental > Aquatic > Deep subsurface > Groundwater ...
TCGGAAATTTTTTTAGCCGAGCGGCCGAAGCAGGCGTCCGGTTCCGTTGTGGTTCCGGTGATGGAAGGCACGCGGCCGCTTCTGGTGGAAATCCAGGGCCTGGTCAGCCGCTCGAGTTTCGGCGTGATGCGCTACAAGGCGCAAGGGTTTGATGCCAACCGCTTGTCGCTGTTGATCGCCGTGCTCGAGAAGCGCATCGGGTTCAATTTTCAGGACAGGGATGTGTTTGTGAATGTCGTCGGAGGAGTGAAGGTGGAAGACCCGGCGGCGGATCTGGCGGTGATCATGGCCGTGGCGTCCGCGTATCTGGACAAGCCGTTGGCGTTTACGACCGCGGTTGTCGGCGAAGTAGGATTGTCGTCGGAAATCCGCAGTGTCAGCCACATCGCGTCTCGCATCGCGGAAGCCGACAAGCTGGGATTCACCAAGTGTCTGATGCCCAAACACAATTTGAAAAACAAGATTGAAGTGAAGACCAAACATCTCCAGATCGCCGGCGTGGAATCGGTCGGCCAGGCGCTGGAGGAGTTGGGATGATATTTTTTATTTCCGTCAGTCAGGGGAATCTAAAACAAACGTATCGTGTCATTGCGAGCCCTGCTTTTCAGGGCGAAGCAATCTCTTATAAAGGATTGCTTCGTCGCAAAAAAACGCTCCTCGCAATGACACATATTAACAAAGGCCGTTTATGACAATGCTCTTGATCCGGATTTTATTTTTATCGCTGTGCGCGTCCATGGGATATTACATCGGTTCCGGCAATGAAAACGCCTATACCGGGGCGGTCATCGGCGCGGCGTGCGGCCTTTTGGTCGTCATGGGAGAGAGGTCGTTTTCGCGCGTGTCTTTGCGTGGACTCTCGAGCATCGTCTTCGGCCTTCTGCTGGGGATTTTGATGGCCAAGCTGCTGGCGGATATTCTGACGCTGATTCCGCTGGATTCGGCTTTTCAGTCGGGCGCGCGCGTGATTCTGACGATCGTTTTTTCTTATCTCGGCGGTGTGATGGCCATTCGCGGCAAGGACGAATTTCATTTGATCATTCCTTATGTGCAGTTCAAGCGCACCGATGTCCGCGCGGACATCATCTTGCTGGATACCAGCGCGATCATTGACGGCCGCATCAAAGACATTTATTTGACCCGTTTTTTGAGCGGGCGTCTGGTTGTTCCGCGTTTCGTTCTGAACGAACTGCAGAGATTGTGTGATTCGTCCGAAGACATCAAGCGCCAGCGCGGACGCCGCGGTCTGGATTTATTGAAGGTGATGCAGGAAGACCCGAAGGTCGACGTCCGCGTTCACGAAGACGAGCTGGATGCGCGCGAAGCGGTCGACGCACGGTTGGTGCGGTTGGCCAAGATCATGGGCGCGCGGATTTGCACCACGGATTACAATCTGGCCCAATCCGCCGGTTTGCAGGGCGTTGAAGTTTTGAATATTCACGAGCTGGCGAATATCGCTAAAGCCAATTTTTTCACCGGGGAGGAGATGGAAGTCACTCTGATCAAAGACGGCAAGGAGCCGGGCCAGGCGGTGGCTTATCTCGACGATGGAACCATGATCGTTGTCAGCCACGCCAGGGAATTGATCGGTCAGCGCGTCAACCTTACTGTCACGTCCGTCTTGCAGACGGCTTCCGGAAAAATGATTTTCGCGGATATGATAAAGAAAAAAATATAAATGTCGTTTCCATGTAGAGACGCATTGCAATGCGTCTCTACGCTTTTTGAATGCCAATTGAAATTTAATGAAAGTCGAAGTCATTGTTCCAGCCGCGGGTTCAGGAATCAGGTTCGGCGGGGATATTGCCAAAACGCTGATCAACCTCGCCGGCAAGCCGCTGGTTCTTCATTGTCTGGATGTTTTTGAAAAATCGCCGTCGGTGTCCTCTGTAATTCTCGCCGCCGATGCGCGGCACTTGAAGCAACTTGAAACGATGATTCGCGATCATCGGCTGAAGAAAGTCAAAGCCATTGTCGCCGGCGGAAAAACCCGTCGAGAATCGATTGAGAATGCCTTGAAGGTTTTGGACGCGAATACAAAGATCGTTATGGTTCATGACGCGGCGCGGCCTTTGATTACGGTTGACCTTCTGGAGGCGGCCATCGCCGATTGCGTCACAAGCGGGGCGAATGTCATCGCCGTGCCGGTGGTCTCAACGATCAAAGAGGTTGATCCCCAAACGCGCGTCATTCGCAAAACACTGGAGCGTTCGTTATTGTGGGAGATCCAGACGCCGCAGACGTTCAAGAAAGAAATACTGTTAGAAGCCTATGTCAAACGGGGAAGTTTTGAACCGACGGATGATGCGTCCCTGGTTGAAAAGCTGGGGCATCCGGTGAAGATCATGGAAGGCTCGCGCCGAAATATCAAAGTCACCACGCCGGAGGATTTGATTCTGGCGGAGGCGTTGTTGAAGCAAAAATAAACCGTAGGGGCACAGCGCGCTGTGCCCCTACAAAATAAAATATGTACCGCACGGGTCTGGGTTACGACATTCATCGTTTTTCCGACGGACGCAAGCTGATTCTTGGCGGGGTGGAGATTCCTCATTCGCAAGGGCTTGACGGCCACTCCGACGCGGACGTCCTGACGCACGCGCTCTGCGATGCGCTTCTGGGCGCGCTGGCCAAAGGCGATATCGGCGAGCATTTCCCGAATACGGACAAGCGCTGCAAAAATATCTCCAGTCTTGTTCTTCTGGAGAATGTGATGAAGCTGGTTGAGAAGGACGGCTATTCGGTTGAGAACATCGACGTCGTGGTTTTGGCGGAAGCTCCATCAATTGCACCGCACAAGCCGGCGATGAAAGCGCATTTGGCCGCGCGGTTGAAGATCGGCGAAGATTGCGTTAATATCAAAGCCACCACGAACGAGACGCTCGGCGCCGTCGGACGGGGCGAAGGCATTGCCGCTTTTGCGACGGTGCTTTTATGCAAAAGCCAAGCTCCAAATTACAAATAACAAACAAATTTAAATTCTCAAATTTTAAAACGTCTGATTTGTTATTTGGATTTTGATGCTTGAGATTTGTTTGATGTTTGGTGCTTGTCATTTGGAATTTGTCGACATTAAGGAGACCACATGTTAGCTATCCTGATCATTCTGGTCGTTCTGGCATTCGTCAAATATTCTATCATCTCGACGGTATTTTATGACGAGATCAAGGCCGCGCGCGAAAAAGACCCGGCGGCCCGCAACAACGTCCAGGTCATTTTGCTCTACGCCGGACTTCATGCCATCATCTATCACCGCATGGCCAACTGGTTCTGGAAAAACAAAATGTTTTTCTTCGCCCGCTGGCTCTCGCAATTTGCGCGATTCTGGACGGGGATTGAGATTCATCCCGGCGCGAAAATCGGCCGCGGACTGTTCATCGATCACGGCATGGGTCTTGTCATCGGAGAAACGGCCGTCATCGGCGATAACGTGGTGCTGTTTCAGGGTGTGACGCTCGGCGGCACAGGAAAAGAAACAGGCAAGCGGCATCCGACCATCGGCCATAACGTTGTCGTCGGCACCGGCGCTAAAGTTTTGGGCAATATCATTATCGGCGATAATTCCTACATCGGCGCCAATGCCGTCATTCTGAAATCGGCTCCGGCGAATTCCACCGTGGTCGGCGTGCCCGGACGCGTCACCAAACAGGATGGCAAAAAACTCGACGCGCAAATGGATCACGCGCACATCATCGACCCCGTCATGCAGAAAATGCATCATTTGCAAAGCCGCATCCATTACCTGGAAGAACATCTGAAGATCAAGAATCCCGACACTGAAACTCACAAAGACATCGACGACAATTTTGTGATTTGATTCAAGTTTGTCATTCCCGAACGCTTTTGTCGGGAATCTATTTTTAAAAGTGGATCCCCGACAGAGACATTCGGGGATGACAGAAATAAATTAAATTCTTGAAAGCTGTTTTATGCCCCTCAAAATTTATAATTCCCTGACAAAACGCAAAGAAGATTTTGTTCCGCTGCAAGGCAAGACCGTGCGGATGTATTCGTGCGGGGTGACGGTGTACGATGACTGCCACATCGGGCATGCGCGGAGTCTGTATATTTTTGATGTGATCCGCCGGTATTTGAAGTTCCGCGGCTATGATCTGCAATTTGTGCGCAACATCACGGACGTCGACGATAAAATCATCAATCGCGCTAATGAGCTCAAACAGGACAGCGCGAAGGTTGCCCAGGATAATATTGATAAGTATTACCGCGATTTGAAATCCTTAAGCATTGACACGGCGGACATCGAGCCGCGTGCTACGGACAATATCGACGGGATGATTGTGATGATCCAGGCGTTGATCGCCAAAGGGCTTGCTTACGCGTCCAACGGCAGTGTGTATTATTCCGTCAAAAAGTTCAACGGATACGGAAAACTTTCCGGCCAGAGCGTGGATTACATGATGGAGGCGGTGCGCATCGAGCCCGACGATGATAAGAAAGATCCTCTGGATTTTGCGCTGTGGAAGGCATCCAGGCCCGGCGAGCCCGCGTGGGCGAGTCCGTGGGGGCAGGGGCGCCCGGGATGGCACATTGAATGTTCGTGCATGAGCCTGAAATATCTCAATTGCGAGACGCTGGACATTCACGCCGGCGGGCGCGATTTGATTTTTCCGCACCATGAAAATGAGATTGCCCAATCGGAAGCGGTCACGGGAAAACCGTTTGCCAAATACTGGATTCATCACGGGCTTTTGACGATCAACGGCCAGAAGATGTCGAAATCCCTCGGCAATTTCATCACCGTCCAGGATTGCCTGAAGAAATATCATCCCGATCAACTCAAGATGCTGTTTTTGATGTCGCACTACGGAAGTCCCGTGGATTATACCGACGCCAAAATGGAAGAAGCCCATCGCGCGCTGCAGAGATTCGACGTTGTGTTTAATCGCGTCAATATGTTGAATGCCACAGCGTCTGTCATAAAATCGGAATGGATTCGCAAGGCCGAGCATCATTTCATGGACGTTATGGACGATGATTTCAACACGGCCAAAGCGCTCGGGGTTTTGTTTGAATTTGTCAATGACATCAACACATCGATTGACAACCACACGGCGGAAAGCGACGTGGTCTGCGCCCGGGATGTGCTGCAGCATCTGTTGAAAGATGTTTTAGGTTTATTCCAGAAGGAAAAAGTTGTACCCGATCTTTCCGCGGATGCGCAGAAACTTCTGCGGGAACGCCTTCAGGCGCGCTGCGATAAAAATTGGAAACGCTCGGACGAAATCCGCGGCATCTTGAAAAATCACGGCATTCTCGTCGAAGATGGAAAGCAAGGTCAGACGTGGAGGCGGGTTTGAAAAAAGGCCTGTTCATCACATTCGAAGGATCCGAAGGCTCGGGAAAAAGCACGCAGATCGCCTTGGCGGCGAGTCATTTCAAGACGCTTAAGAAAAAAGTCGTTGTTCTGCGCGAGCCGGGAGGGACAGCCATCAGCGAAAAAATCCGCGCCATTTTGCTCGACGTCAAAAATAAAAAGATGTCGGATCGCTGCGAGATGCTTCTCTATATGTCGGCGCGCGCCCAGCTGGTGGAGGAAGTCATCAAGCCTGCGCTTTCCTGTGGCAGCGTTGTGCTCTGCGACCGGTTTCTCGATTCCACATTTGTGTATCAGGGTTACGGCCACGGCATGGATTTGTCCTTCATCGCCGAGGTTGGACGTTTCGTGACGCAGGACATTGCTCCGGATTTGACGTTCATCATGGACATCGACGCCACAGAGGGGTTGTCGCGCATCAAACGAAAGAAAGACCGCATCGAATTGAGGAAGATGGATTATCACAACCGTGTGCGTCAAGGCTATCGCGCGCTGGCCAGGCAAGACCCTCGCCGGGTGAAGATCATCGACGTCGGCGGGAGAGGCAAAGAAGAGATTCACGCAGAGATTAAGAAGCATTTGAATAGAATATTGCCATAGAGCGAACCCGTTGCTTGCGGAAAATGGCGCCCTCGCCCGCGCTGCGGGCACGGGCGCAATGCAAAGCGGGAAAGTCGGGTTCGCCAATCGATCCAAATATGAACGAACGCATTCTCAACCGTTTCGCATTGCTCAAAAAGAAAGACCGCCTGGCGCACGCCTATCTTTTGACCGGCGCGCCGAATGCCGGAAAGACCCGCACGGCGGTGGCCATCGCCAAACTGCTCAATTGCGAAGGAGAAAAAGGGGACAGCGCTTTTTTTTTGGAAAAAGATGAAAAAGGGCGCTGTCCCCATTATTGCGGCCAATGCCCTTCGTGCAAGAAAATTGATTCCGGCAATCACCCGGATTTTCACAGGATCGAAAGCCCGGAAGGGGAATCGCTGAAGATCGAACAGATCCGGGATGTGATCAGCCAGGTCAAGTTTCGTCCCTTCTCAGGCAAATATAAAATTTTCATCATCCGCGACGTCGAGCGGCTGACGACCGAGGCGGCCAACGCGCTCTTGAAAACATTGGAGGAGCCCTCGGCCAGCAGTTTGCTGCTCTTGACCACATCCTCGGCCGAGAATGTTCTGGAGACGATTCGCTCGCGCTGTCACATGGTGAATTTTTTTTCCTCGTCGAATGAAGAACTGGAAGTTTCGCTCAAGGGCCGTTATAATGCCGCGTCCACTTCGCCGGAGGAATTGCATTTTCTGGCCTACATGGCGGAGGGTTGTCCGGGCAAGGCCCAGCGGCTGGCTGATGATAAAGTTCCGTCGAGGAAAAATACCTACATCGACCAGTTTTTGCTCTCGGCGCACAGCGACGAATTCATCAACACCATCGCGGCCGACAAGGACAGGCTCAAGGAATTCCTGCGGATCGTGATGGCGTGGTTCCGCGACGCCATTCTTCTCAAGGCGCACGGCGATCACAAGCGGCTCATCCACGCCGACCGCGTGGATGACCTGGAGGATTTCGCGGTGCGTTTCACCGTCAATGATTTGGGGATTCTTTACCGGGAAACCGTCAACGCTTACAAAATGGTGGTTGACAATCTCAACGTCAAATTGCCGTTATTGATACTCAAGGAGCAATTATGGGGAAATTGATTGAAGCCAAAATCGGTGAATACCGATATGCCCAGAAATACGCATTGAATGACCTGGACTGCAGCCGCGATGATATCGTCATTGTCGAGGAAGACGGCCATCATGAATTCGGGACTGTCGTTTCCGACGTGGAACGCGTATGCGCCGGCAAGACCGAGGGCGCCAAGGGCAAAATCGTGCGCAAGGTCACCGAGGGCGATTTGAAGCAAATCGAATTCAACCGCCAGAAATCCCGCGACGCGCTGCAGACATGCCTGCGCAAAATCACCGAGACCCGTCTCGAGATGCAATTGATCAAGGCGGAAATCGTCTTCGACACCAGTAAAATTATTTTCTTTTTCACGGCGGAAGGCCGCGTGGATTTCCGCAACCTCGTCAAGGAACTCGCCCGAATTTTCCGCGTGCGCATCGAACTCAAGCAAATCGGCGTGCGCGACCGGGCCAAGGTCATCGGCGGCTGGGGCGTCTGCGGACGCGAGTTGTGCTGCTCGTCGCATCTGAAAGATTTTGGACAACTCACCATCAAGATGGCCAAGACGCAAGGGTTGCCGCTCAATCCGACGAGGATTTCAGGCGTTTGCGGCCGGATCAAATGCTGCATGGCCTACGAGTTTGAAGTCTACCGTGAATCCTCGCGCGGCTTGCCGAAAGTCGGCCAGCGCCTGAAGATGGATGACGGCGAAGGCCGTGTAGCCAACGTGGATATCCTCAAGCGCACGGTCAGCGTTGACCTCGGTGACGGAAAAATCATCCGCCAGGAATTTCCGGCCAAGGTCTCGGATAAAAAATCCGGCGTTGCCGTGATGGACGCGCCGGAGGCGAAGGAAGAATCAGGTTTGGATATCGTGGGAGAAAAGTTTGATTAAAATCGCTGTCATTGCGAGCGCAGCGAAGCAATCCATGAGAGATTGCTTCGTCGTCCCGTGAAAAGCAAAGCTTTTCCGGGATTGAATCCCCGAAATCGCAAAGCGATTTCAGGGGACAAAGAACGCTCCTCGCAATGACACATTTATTTATGAATAAATTTTATATAACCACTCCCATCTATTACGTCAACGCCAAGCCGCACATCGGCCACGCCTATTCCACCATCGTCGCTGACGTTCTCGCGCGCTTCTGGAGAGAGAAGGGGTATCAAGTTCATTTTCTGACGGGAACCGATGAGCACGGTCAGAAAATCCAAAAGGCCGCTGACGAAAAAGGTATCTCCCCGAAAGAATTCACCGATCAGATTTCTCCCAAGTTCCGCGATTTGTGGGCCGCGCTCAATGTGAAGAACGATGACTTCATCCGCACGACTGAGCCGCGCCATATGACTACGGTTCAAAAAGTTCTTCAGACGCTGAAAGATTCCGGGCACATTTATGAAGGAAGTTATGGCGGATGGTATTGCGTGCCGTGCGAAACGTTTTATACCGAGAGTGAGGTTCAAGGAGATCCCTCGCTGACGCTCGCCTCAGCGCCGAGCGCTTCGGCACGAGGCGGGACAACCCCGCAAGGGGGTCGAAAATGTCCTCAATGCCGCCGCGCGGTGGAACACATTGAAGAGAAGAATTACTTTTTCAAGCTGACGCAATATCAGGATTGGCTGACGAAATACATCCATGACAATCCGGATTTCATTTTTCCGGAAACGCGCCGCAATGAAGTCCTCGGATTTTTGAATAACAATAAACTTCAGGATTTGTGCATTTCCCGCCCGAAGGAACGTTTGTCCTGGGGAATTCCGCTGCCGTTTGATCCGAATCACGTGGCGTATGTTTGGTTCGACGCGCTGGTCAATTACATCAGCGCCATCGGTTACGGCGTCGACGAAACCAAATTCAAATCGTTGTGGCCCGCCGACGTGCACATCATGGCCAAGGACATCATCCGTCATCACGCGGTCTACTGGCCGATCATGCTCAAGGCGCTGAATCTTCCGCAGCCTAAACATATCGTGGCTCACGGCTGGTGGAAAATGGATGATGCCAAGATGTCCAAGTCGCTCGGCAACGTGGTTGATCCCGTGGAGATGATCCGAAAATATGGCGTCGATGCTTTTCGTTATTTCCTGATGCGTGACGTCAATTTCGGCTCGGATGGCAATTTTTCCATTGATAACTTCGAGACACGATTCAACAATGATCTGGCCAATGACATGGGTAATCTGGTGTTCCGCACGCTGAGCATGTCGGAAAAATATATCGACGGCGTGATTCCAAAGATCGACAAGATCAAATTCCCGGCGGAGATTGACAGTCCACTCTTGAAAGATTTTGTCGAAGACAAACTCGCTTATAGCACGGAAGACGACTTCCGCGCGTTCAACTTCACCGGCCATCTTGAACATATCTGGTCCATCGTCGGCGCCGCCAACAAATTCGTTGAGCAGGTCAAGCCGTGGGAACTCAAGAAAGCCGGCAAGACGGAAGAGCTCCGCCATTTCCTCGCCGTCATGTTCAAGGTCATCCGTTATACGGCGGTGCAAATCTCACCCTATATGCCTGACACATCCACAAAAATTCTCGCCCAGATCCAGGGCGACAAAGTTTCCAAAGGCGAACCCCTTTTCCCGAGACTCGAAGCGAAGGCGGCTTAATATTTTTTCCCCCTCTTTGCGAAAGAGGGGGCTAGGGGGAGTTTTGAATTCCTGCCCGCGGGCAGGAATTGTCGCGGCGCGGTCTGAATTGGTGCCCGCGGTCACCAATTGACATATGTAACTTTTATGTTACAGGTGTAACACATATGTTACATGAGTGATTTAAACTTTATAAGTTGCCACGTGGCAACAATTCTATAAGTGGCCCGCGGGCCAGTTATAAAGAATGTTATCGATATGAACGATGCTCCTTATACAGAAGAAGAATGGGAAAAGATTGAAAGACTGGCCTCAGAAAAAGGCAGAAATTTTAATAATGCCGATGAAGCGAGAAAATATTTGGAAGAAACTTGTGAATGATCTTAAAGAATTGTCATCCCTGCGAAAGCAGGGATCCAGTGTCTTGTGAGTATTGAGGAGGTTTTTATGAGTGATGAAGTCGTTATAAAATATGCTCCAATTATGATAAGCGTGTTTTCTTTTGGGATAGCCTGTTTATCTTTGGGGTGGAATATTTACAGAGATGTTATGGGTCTTAAGGCTAGGTTAAAAGTAAAGTTTTATATCGGAAAGCTTGTTTGGTCAGGGCATCAACAAAAAACATATGTTGTCATGAGAGCAACAAATTTTGGTCCGGGAGAATTGATGTGCGAGATGGTATGTTTTAAGAATCGCCCACTTTTTGTTTTATCAAAAAAAGAATATGCACAGGGAATTATAATACATGACTACACGAATTCCTTAAGCGCACAGTTACCCCATAAATTAAAATTTGGTGAGACCATAATGTTGTTATTTGAATATAAGAAAGATATTTTTCTAAAGGATCCGATCACGCATATCGGGATTTTAGATTCATTTGGTAGAGAACACTATGCTTCATCAGCAGATGTAAGAAGAACAAAGAAAGAGTTTCATGAAAATTTCTTTAAAGCCACTGGATCCCCGCTTTCGCGGGGATGACAGTTTTGTAGAGATTCCCGCTGGAGTTTATCCTCGAATGTTTTAATCGAGGACGGGAATGACGTCGGGAGACAAGCATGTCCTTCCAACAATTTTTCAAATCCTACAAGTTCTCTTTAATCCTTCTGGCGTCGATAACGCTGGGGGCGATTCTGGGAGTCATTCTCAAAGAGCGGGCACAAGTCGTCAAACCGCTGGGGGATATTTTTTTGAATCTGTTGTTTGTGACGGTTGTGCCCTTGGTGTTTTTTTCGATTGCATCCGCGGTGGCGTCGATGGCGGACGCCAAGCGTCTGGGAAAAATCCTCGGCGTGATGATGCTGGTGTTCACGGCAACGGCGATTGTATCCTCGCTGGTCATGCTCGGCGTGGTTAAAATATTTCCCATGTCCGGCGAAGGCATTGTGTTATCGATGCCCGCTGATGTTCCGTCGCAGAAACTCTCCGCCCAAATCGTCAACGCCATAACCGTTTCAGACTTTCGTGATCTTCTCTCCCGAAAAAACATGTTGGCCTTGATCATTTTTTCCATTCTGATCGGACTGGCGGCGCTCTTTTCCAAACGCGACGGCGAACGATTCCGGGAGTTTCTGATCTCCGGCAACGCTGTGATGAACAAAGCCATCGGCATCGTCATGCTTTACGCGCCGATCGGTCTCGGCGCTTATTTCGCGTATCTTGTCGGCGTGTTCGGGCCGCAGCTTTTGGGTTCCTGCGTCAAAGCCGTCGCTGTGTATTATCCGGCGGCGATGGTTTATTTCTTTGTGTTCTTCACGCTCTACGCGGGACTGGCGGCGGGACGAAAGGGAATCCGCGCGTTTTGGGCCAACATCATTCCGCCGGCGTTGACGGCATTTGCCACCGGCAGCAGCGTAGCGTCGATTCCCGTGAATTTGAAAGCCTCCGAGCGCATCGGCGTGCCGGAAGACATTCGGGAAGTGGTTATCCCGATGGGCGCGACGATTCACATGGATGGATCGTGTTTGTCCGCGGTCTTGAAGATCGCATTCATTTATAGCGTCCTGGGCATGGATTTTTCAACGGTTCCGATTGCGGCGGTGATCGGCTCAGCGCTATTAAGCGGAATTGTCATGGGCGGCATTCCCGGCGGCGGATTCACCGGCGAGTTGATGATCATGACGCTTTTTGGATTTCCGCCGGAAGCGTTGCCGTTGATGTCGATGATCGGAACGCTCGTGGATCCGCCGGCGACGATGGTCAATGCCACCGGCGACACCGTCAGCGGGATGATGACGGCGTGTGTGCTCAACGGAAAGAATTGGATGGGTTAATTTTGTAGGGGCAGACCCCCGTGTCTGCCCTTTGCATAGGGCGGGCACAGGGGCCCGCCCCTACGGTTATTTAAAATTATGATAAATATCAAAACACTCGGTGAATTCGGATTGATTGAACAATTGGCGAAAGGATTGAAGATGCCGCCGGATGTTGTTCAAGGCATTGGCGATGACGCGGCTGTTGTGAAGATCGATGGTAAAAAGCGTTTGCTGCTGACGATCGACATGCTTGTGGAGAATGTTCACTTCACGACAAAGATGCCGGCGAAAGCCATTGGCTGGAAAGCTTTGGCCTGTAACATCAGCGACATCGCGGCCATGGGAGGGATCCCTAAGTTCGCGGTTGTCTCAATCGGTGTGCCGTCGAAAATACATGTGACGTGGGTGAAAGATCTTTACCGCGGAATAGAAGCGGCCGGCCGCAAGTTCGGCGTTGCGATTGTCGGCGGCGACACGGTTCAAAGCGAAAAGATTGTGATCAACGTTGCATTGACGGGCGAAGCCGACGCGAAAGATGTTGTTCTGCGTTCCGGCGCCAAACCCGGCGATGTGATTTTTGTGACGGGAAAACTGGGAAATTCTTTGAAAAGCGGACGACACCTCAAACCTAATCCGCGCGTGGCCGAAGCGCAATATTTGGTGAAGCATTTTAAAATCCATTCGATGATTGATGTCTCCGACGGCCTGGCCGCGGATTTGAGGCACATTTTAGAGAAAAGCAACGTCGGCGCTGTTTTGGATGCGGAGGCGATTCCCTTGCATCCGGATGCAAAGCTGGACAATGCGTTGTACGATGGAGAGGATTATGAATTAATTTTTACCGTAGGGGCAGGCCCCCGTGCCTGCCCTCATAGGGGCGAGCACAGGGGCTCGCCCCTGCAACATGGCCGCATGAAATTTTTTCCTATCGGCCTTATCGTCAACAATCCGCGCGGACTGTTCCTGCGCAAGCCGGACGGCCGGATTGTGAAGATCAAACCCAAAGGTTATCAGCATTTTTAAATATGAGAGCCGCGGAATTTTTATCCCATTCTCCCGAGGAAACCCAAGCCGTCGCCGAAAAGCTGGCCAAGAGCTTGAAGCCCGGGGTCATCGTGTGTTTATTCGGCGAGCTTGGCGCGGGAAAGACCACGTTTGTCCAGGGTCTGGCCAAAGGGCTGAAAATCAAAAAATCCGAGACCGTCCAAAGCCCCACGTTTGTCATCATGAACATCTATCACGGCAAAGTTCCCATCTATCATTTCGATCTCTACCGCCTGAAAGACGCCCGGCAAATTTCTCTGATTGGCTACGAAGAATTCCTCTACGGCGATGGCGTCGCTGTCATTGAATGGCCGGAAAATCTCGGCAGCCTGATGCCGGAGAAATATCTCGCCGTCCATCTGCAGCACAAAGGCGAAAACAGCCGCCTGATTCAGGTCAAAATCAACGGTTTTTAGGGTATTTTTTCGCCGATTTTTTCCTTAAATCTATATTTGTTTAATGGGTATTGAGGGTGTTATACTTTGGCTATGGAACTGATTACAAGAATGGTCTCGTGTGTGTTGATTGTGACCTTTGCGACTTTGTCTGTCTGTCCACCCGATGTTTCCGCGCAGAATATTTTTGGTGAGACAGGTTTAAAACCTGTCTCTACGGTTGTCTCCAATTCTTCGTTCCCCGTTTTCAAGGGCATCAAAATTTATCCGCAGGAACCGTTTCGGTTTGATTTTTTGATGGATACACCAGAAGTGTCATTGCGAGGCGAAGCCGAAGCAATCGCTGACAAAATGAATTCTGATGAGATTGCTTCGTCGCCTTCGGCTCCTCGCAATGACACGGAGATATTAAAACTCATCAAATACTTCATGGCGTCTCTCGCCGTTCCTGAAGGCGATTTGTGGGTCAACCTGTCTCCGTATGAAAAAGATCGAATCGTCCCCGATGCGCTGGGGCAGACGGAAATGGGCATCGATCTTCTGGCGCAGGATTATGTCTTGAAACAATTGACCGCATCCTTGATGAACCCGGAAGGAGAAACAGGCAAGAAGTTCTGGGACAATATTTATTCGAAAGCTTACGAGCAGTTGGGAACAACCAATATTCCCGTCGATACATTCAATAAAGTCTGGATCGTTCCAAATCAAGTTGAAGTGTTTCAAAACGGCGACACGGCATACGTGACTGCTGCGAGTTTGAAGGTAATGCTGGAAGAGGATTATTTGGGGAATGGGGAACGGGGGATGGTGGATAAAAACAACCCACCCACCACCCACCAATCCCCAACCACCGACATCAAATCCATCATCCGCTCCGTCATCCTTCCCGTCATTGAAGAAGAAGTGAACACCGGCGCATCTTTCGCCAATCTCCGCCAGATTTTTTATTCCATGATCCTCGCCAAATGGTACGAACAGCATTTCAAAAACAGTGTGCTGGGCATGAATTATGTTGATCGGAATATTACAGAAGGAATTAAATACCCTGTCATTGCGAGGAGTCCGAAGGACGACGAAGCAATCCCTGACAAAATTAATTCTGACGAGATTGCTTCGTCCCGTGAAAGGCAAGCCTTTCCGGGATTGAATCCAATGAAATCGCAGAGCGATTTCAGGGGACAAAAGACGCTCGCAATGACAGTGGAAGGTATTTACAACCAATACGTCGCCGCTTACAAGCAAGGCGCGTATGACTTTTTGAAAGAAGAATACGATCCTGAAACGCAGAGCATCATTCCAAAAAGATATTTTGCAGGGGGGATGAGTCTTACATTTAATAATGCTCAGTTGGTTGAGAATCTTCATGTCCCTGTTGGAGCCATGATTGAAGTTGCAGTTGATCTTGCGGTTTTAGAAGAAAATAAGGAAGATTTTGAACGAGCCAAAAAAGCTGGTTTAACAAAAGATTTTTCCACAGGCGAAACAACAATAGGAAAATCGGAGTTTGATGCTTGGTACATTCCTATGATAAAAAGGCATCAGTACATGCAAAATCTGATTGTTACTTACGGAGAAGGGTTTGCCAGAATTTGTTATTCAACAAGTTATTTAATGGATCGTTTAAAGAATAATCTTCAAGGCCTTGCTAAATTGCACCAGTTTTTGGAGAATCACAATGGGAAGATTTTATTTGAAATTGCGGCGGGCAATACAAATATTGCGACGAAGATCGCCCAAGCTAATCGGGATTTTAATGTCATCGCGACAGATGAATGGGCAACCGAACTCGATGATGACGGCGTGCTTAAATATTTACAATACGGATTAGATTTCGATCATCGTCAACTGTCGGCTCAAACGTCTGGGGCTAAAAATCTTGTAGCCATCAGGTCATCTATGGAAATTTTGCAGTTTGTGCCGGATGATTCTTTGGATGTGATATTAATCGTCAATCCACCTAAGGTAGTTTTATGGAGTTTAGTCGTCCTCTCACGTGAATTCAAGCTCGCCCATAAACTCAAGAAAGACGGACGAATCATTATTAAAGCCAATGAAGATGTTGAAAATTTTTTAAAACTTATGGAGGGTGATTTTTCTTATAAAAAACTTGAGGGTTATGAATATCTGGGAGTTGATTTGCATGCAGACTCTGATTATGCAGAAGATTTGTTCGAAGGACATGTTTTTGAGGTTTTTAAAAATGGTTATGATGACAAGGCGATGATGGAAGAAAATCAGGTATCGAAGTTTGTTCCGGAGACATCTCTTATACGTCCATCCGCAATATTAAACAGTGCATATAATATTTTTGATGATTTGGATAAAATTAAATTTCCTTCGACAATGCTTTTGATTGGTGTTGGTCGAGGTGTAACTGCTATGGAATTGGCGTTGAAATATCCTCAATTGAAAATCACTGCCGTAAACAAAGATTCGCTTTGGTGGGACGATCAAATTTTGACGAACCTTATGTCAAAAAAGGGTTATAAACAGGAAGATATCACAGAGGCGAGAACAAGAATTGAATTGTTATTTTTTGATATAGAAGACCATCCAAGGGAACGAATCGGGCATAGAGTATTTGATTTTATTTTTTTTGAAACGAGGGTTCAAATTTATTTTGAAGATAATGTTCGGGCTATCGAAAATATTTTCAATGAATTTGTTGCTGAAAATGGGATTTATGGTTTTACAGTTAATAACATATTTACTTCGGTGGAGAGTGAAAGAAAAAGTTCTGAATTAGCAGCTTCTCAAATCATTTCAATGGCCTTTGCCACTGTAGCTGACTTGAAGACCTCAATTAACGTTGATGGTTATTTGTATTTTAAAGTTCAAAAGAAGGACGGACGCTTGTATTTGCCTTTGATAAAACGTACATCGGTGAAAATGCACATTGGAACTGGATATATTGAGCCAAATATTTTTAGTTATTATAAGATAAAAACCCCCGGTACCATTAACAATTTCGACCTGCCAATTTTCACCAAAACAGCCGATGAGGCGATGATGGCCGTAATTCGCGTCTTGGAAGAGCGCGCGCAGACTATTTCAAGCCACACCGGCGGGATTGATTTAAACACTCTCAACATGAAAACATCCGGAGAAGCGACAAGGTTCGAGATTCCCGCTTCCGCGGGAATGACGTCAGGAAGTGATCCCGCGATGATGAATCAGCCGATTTTTGGACTGACGCCGAAGATTCTGCATATTGGTCCTGTGAATGCGTATCAGTTTTTGGGTTTGAAAGTGCCTGATCAGACTGATCCGGAAGGTCATGCGGATTCGGAAACTCCTGATTCTTACCCCGAATTATCCTTTATTCGCGAGGAGTAAGAGAGATCAAAAAACGCCCGCAATGACAGAATTTTTTACAATCCGCTCAACAATTACCTGAACATTTATGTGAATGGGTTGTATAAACTGCATGAAATTTAAATTAATATACTTGCAAATGAGAGAAAAATATTCTATGCTTGAGGCAGACAGGAGATAAGAAGAAATGAATGCGCTTGAAGAACTCAAAAAGCGCTTAAAGCCGGGTCAGGTTTACCGGAGGGTTGATCTGGAACAATGGTCGACTGCGGTTGACCGGCATTTGAAGCAGCTTGTCGAAGACGGGATTTTGCAAAAAATGTCGCAAGGATTGTACTATTATCCGGCGAAAGCATCTTTTGGCGTTGTTCCGCCTGAAGACCAAAAGCTGGTGAGCGCTTTTTTAAAAAGCGATGATTTTCTTTTGACGTCGCCTAACCTTTATAATTCTTTAGGGGCGGGAACAACGCAATTATACAACAAGCGGGTTGTTTATAATCATAAACGGCATGGTCTGTTTATGCTTGGGGGAAAAGAGTTTGATTTCCGTTTAAAACATAAATTTCCTAAAGAGTTTTCTGAAGAATTTTTATTGGTTGATTTGTTGAATAATGTCAATGAATTGGCGGAAGATCGGGAAGACGTTTTACGAAGCATTAAAGAAAAAATTTTGAAAGAACCGGAATCGCGGATGAAACGAGCAGTCAATGCGTATGCAGGTGAAAGAACGAAAACGTTGTTTAATCAATGGATCTCAGAGGGGACCCTGGCGCATGCCTGATTATCTTCACAATCATCCGGAATTTAATGAGCTTCTGCGCGCGGTCGAGCGTGAAAAGAAGATCGAACGCAGTTTGGTTGAAAAAGATTATTGGATCATGCACGTTTTATACGGTTTGCAGCAAGGCGGGTTTGAATTCGAGTTAAAAGGCGGCACATCACTTTCCAAAGGATATGATATTATTCATCGTTTTTCCGAGGACATCGATATTCGCATCGAACCGCCTGCAGACATGAATGTTAAAACAGGTCCGAATCATATAAAACCCGATCACTGCGCGAGCCGTAAGAAATATTATGACTGGTTAGCGAAGGAAATTAAAATCGATGGAATAAAAAAAATTATTCGCGATACGGAATTTGATAATGAAAAGTATTTTAGCGGCGGCATCCGCACTTTTTACACGTCCGCTTTTCCTGTTGCCGGAGGCATCAAAGAAGGCGTGCTGCTTGAAGCCGGATTTGACGAAGTTACGCCCAATAGCCCTGTGGATATCAGTTCCTGGGCGCTTGAGTTTGCTCAACACAAGGGGATGAAGGTTAAAGACAATAAAGCACAAAGCGTTTTGTGTTATCATCCGGGTTATACATTTGTTGAAAAATTGCAAACGATCGCAACCAAGTTTCGCAAACAGCAAGAAACGGGAAAAATGCCTGCTAATTTTATGAGGCATTATTATGATGCTGCGTGCCTGTTAAAAAATGACACCGTTCGGGAATTTATCGGGACGGAGAAATACAAACAACATAAAAAGAAAAGATTCCCGGCCATCGATCAAAAGATTCCTGTATCCGGACAAGAGGCATTTTTGTTAAAGAACAAACAAATAAGAAAACTCTATGAGCAGGAATACAAGAAAACGGCAGCTTTGTATTATCAAGGGCAACTGTCATTTGATGAAATCTTGGGTACCTTGTCAGAGAATTTAGATAAATTGTAATCTCAATTTCCCGTGCCGGCACTGTGCCAGCAGAATAAGCCCAAGGATGGTCAAAAGCGGGCAAACATCGGCGGCATCACCTGAATCGCTCTGATCCGGAAGGCCACGCGGACTCGCAAACACCGGATTCCTATCCGCAATTGTCATTTACCCGCGAAGAGTAAAGAGACGAGTGAAGAGATTAAAAAATGATTGAAAAAGACGATACGGTTTGTATAGTCATACCTTTCTTAAACAGTTTGAAGCCATTTTTGAGTTTGTTTGATAAGTTCTCGACGGAGAATTGGAATGAAGAGAGAGAATTCGTTTAAAATGTGGTGCCAAGAAGTTAGCTGATAAGACTTGACTCTC
>Ga0210019_1002317_pt1 | contig 18655 bp, 23 predicted proteins | sample CryGeyCG2114_020_2_FD_183969 | JGI IMG/M metagenome (GOLD analysis project Ga0210019, IMG submission 183969) | Groundwater microbial communities from aquifer - Crystal Geyser CG11_big_fil_rev_8/21/14_0.20 (SPAdes) (version 2) | ecosystem: Environmental > Aquatic > Deep subsurface > Groundwater ...
TTTACTTCTTTTTTCTCGCCTTCTAAGGCCTCTAAATAACTTTCCAAAATCATTAAAAAACCAAGACCCCCGGCATCAACTACATTGGCTCTTCTAAAAATTTCCATTTTCTCTCGGGTGGCTAATAGGGCTTCTCTCGCTTTTTCGGTTGCCAATTTAAAAACATTAATGATATTTGTTTCTCTTACCGTTTCTTTTTTAAAGGTTTCAGCCGCGGCATCAATAACATCCAAAATTGTCCCCTCTTTTGGATTCTGAATTGATTCTCTTGCCCTTTCTGCTCCTTTTTCAAAGGCAATGGCCAATTTTTTAGCATCGACCGGGTTTTTATCAAGCAAAGGTAAAAAACTAGCTAAAAAGCCGACGTAGATTACGCCGGCATTTCCTTGAGCGCTAGTCAAAGCTCCTTCCAAGGCCGCGTTCGAGATCTCGCTCAGGTCTTTAAAGGTTTTCCCCTCAATGGCCTCTTTTATCCCCAAGAGGGTTTTAGCCATGTTACTTCCCGTATCCTGGTCAGGAACCGGGAAGACATTAATCTTATTAATCTGCTCTTTATTCGCCTCAATCTTTTGATATGAAAGGAGCATCATTTTTTGGAGCTCCTCTTGAGTCAAATATTCCATAGATGCTATTTGAATTTTTCCTCGAGCTCTTTAAGAATCTTAGCTGCCAACTCCTTTCCACCCAAACCAAAAGCAATCCCTAAAGCAAGGGAAATGGTGGCTACCAGACCAATAATAATAACTAAAATCAAAGAGGGGGTAATCTGAAGCTGGTAAAGAATGGCTAAAATAGCAAAAAGCCAAATTGCCCAGCTTATCCATTTCCCGACAAATCTTGAATAAGTTATTTTTTCTTTTTCCAGAGTTCCGACCACAATTTTTTGAGAAAAATCGGCCAAAAAGGCGGCAACAATAAAAATTAAGGCTGAAATAAAAATATTTGGATAATATCCAATTACTTTTCCTAAAAATTGACTAAACTGAGTTAATCCTAAAATCTCAAAAGAAACCATCAAGAAAACAATAATAAAAAACCACTTTACTATTTCGCCAAAAAACTTGGGAGCGTTAAGACGGGCATCAATTTTTAGTAGGGCTTCCTCTAAACCCATTCTTTTAAAAACCTGGTTTAATTTAATTTGATTTAAAAAGGCAGCGGACAGGCCGCCTATCCACTTAGAAATGATAATACCTACTAACAAAACTAAACCTGCCCAAAAAATTGGTGGCGAAACCTCAGTTAAATTTTGCCAAAATGTCTGAAAAATTTCTTGGATCATATTTTTATTTACCACTTGGCGCAGTGGAGCTTTAAATAATAGCCAAGCCGATTAACTATTATATGTAAAAGGAAGGTTAAAATAAAAAGAGTTATCCAGATTAGGATATCAATTTTGAAAAAAGGTGTCAAGAAAAGAGCGCTACCTAAGACATAATTCGTTTGGTCCCAGGGAATGAATCTTGTTCCTGGCGGGAGGCCCAGGCGCCGTTTAATAAAGGCAAAAAGCAGGTCCCCAAAAACCGCTCCAGCTGAAATTAAAAAGCCAAAAAGTAAAATGTTAATCTCCAGATAATTAAGAAAACTAATTTTTTGAACAGCCGGGAATTGATAGAGCCAAAACTGAATCCCGGCTACTAAAATTCCCACAATTAAACTAAAAATTACTCCTCGCCAGCGTTTATTTCTGCCAAAAATTGGTTGGTCTAAGAATTTTTTCCCGAAATCAACTTCCTTATCTAAAAACTTCAAAATATTAGACCTCCTCACTAAAGGAGGGACCATATTGGCAAAGTAAGCAGGCAGAAAAAAATAGAGACAAGACAAAATATATGTTAAAATAGTCATATAGTTATGAAAGTTGACCTACATACCCACACTTGTTACTCTTACGATAGCAACGCTTCCCCGAGAGAAATGGTCGATGCCGCCATTAAAAAAGGAATATCTTGCTTAGCCATTACCGATCACGGAAAAATCCAAGGAGCGATAGAAGCAATGGAATACGCCAGAGGAAAACCTATTTTAATTATCCCAGGAATTGAGGTAAAAAGCAAAGAGGGAGATATTTTGGCTTTAAATGTCAAAGAGAAAATTCCCAATAAGTTATCGGCTAAAGAAACCATTAAAAAAATAAAAGAAGCAGGTGGCCTGGCCATTATTCCTCATCCCTTTGGCTGGTTTTGTTCCTTTAATGGAGATTTAGAAGGTTTAATTAAGGAAATCGACGGGATTGAAATTTTTAATGCTTCTCTTTTTGGTGGCAACGAAAAGGCTTTAGCTTTCGCCAGGCAGCACAATCTCCCCTGGACCTGTGGTTCTGACGCTCACTTCCCAAACTTCGTCGGAAAATGCTATTTAGAAATCCCGGGACGCCACCCACCCACCACCCTCCCATCAGAGGGATGGGCCCCTAATTTAACAGCTGAAGAAGTTTTAACGATAATAAAAAACAAGGGTGCCAAAATTAATGGCAAAGAGGCTAATTTTTTTGAAAAAGTCATCGACCACGCTAAAAGAAACCTAGCTAAAATTCAAAATGCTTCAAGAACAAAGAGCAAAATTTAAAAAAATTGAAACTCTCATTGGGGGAATTTTCTCTAAATTAGGACTGACTCCTAATCAATATACTTTGATTTCCATTTTTTTTGCTATCATTTCTTTTTATTTTTTAATTAATGTCAATTTAGTTTTGGCTTTAATTTTCTTTCTTTTGGCTGCTTTTTTAGATTTTATTGATGGAGCGGTCGCTAAATTCACTCAAAAAGAAACAAAAAGAGGAGCTTATTTGGATACTATCTGCGACCGCTATGTTGAGGGAATTATTTTATTAGGATTTTTGTTTTTACCGTTGCTTCCCGTTTTTTTATCGGCCAAAGTTTGGATTTTCCTGGCTCTTTTTGGCAGCTTTTTAACCACTTATGCCAAAGCAGCTGCCAAAGAAAAGGATTTGGTAACCGAAGAATTAAAAAAAGGCCTTTTTGGCCGAGCGGAAAGAATAATTTTGATTTCTTTAGCAATGTTTCTTGGTATTTTTAATCTTTCTTGGATAATTTATCCAATTATAGTTTTAGCTATTCTTACCAATATCACTGCTTTTCAAAGGATTTATTTAGCTCTTAAGTAATCTCACACCAGGCCAGAATAAAAGCACCGGGGCCAACTAAGACACCAAGGACATTATCGATTAAATTAATAAAAGCAACCTCAGTATTCTCAAGCTCTTTCTCAATCATCTCTTTTAATTTTTGAGCTCCCTCTAAATTGTCACCATGGGTAATGGCCACCCTGATTTTTTTATTTAGGTTTCGTAATTTTCTTGTTTTTGCTTCAAATTGGTGAAATAAACCGGTGGGAATATCTTTGGCTCCAGCTTTTATACCAATGGCTTTTATCACTCCTTTTTTTATTCCGATTATCGGCCTAACCCCGATTTTTTGCATCCTTCTTACCCAATTGGCCAAAGCAGGAGATATTCTACCTGAGGCCTCTAACCATTTTACCTCTTCAAGCATTCCATAAAGATAGATCTGGGAAGTAAATTTTTCTAATTCCTTAACAATTTCTTCAATCTCTTTTCCTGCTTCAATTAAATCAATTGCTTTTAAATTTGAGAGTCCTTCGCCACAGCTTGCGTTCAAAGAATCAACAATAAAAACTCTTTTTTGGTCTTCCTCGCTTAATATCCCTCTAGCCTGGTTTGCCGAATTGTAGGTCCCAGAAAGTTTGGAGGTTATAGTAATACAAATAATTTTCTCGAACCTTTCTAATTGTCTTTTGAAAGCCTCTAAAAAATCTTTTGGCGAAGGTTGAGAAGTTTTCCCAAAGCTTTTGATTCCCCGTTTTTCAGCTTCCCTCATTTTCTGAAAAGTATTTTCGCCGGGTAAGTTCTCTAAATCTGGCCAGTCCATCTTTACAGGAACAACAGCCATTTGATGTCTTCCGATTATCTCTTGGGGTAAATCAGCCGCCTCATCAACAACTAAACCAATTTTATTCATATTATTTGCCAACCTTTATTTTTGGCAATTTCTAATAATTTTTTATCCGGCTCGACAGCAACCGGGTTGCCAACTAATTCTAATGTTGGTAAGTCAAAAAAACTATCCGAATAAGCAAAACTTTCTTTAAAATCCACTTGAAGATTTTTCTCAGCTAAAAACTTTTTTAATTTTTCGGCTTTTCCTTGACCAAAACAAAGAGAAGGTATGATTTTTCCAGAAAGTTTTTCTTTAACAATTTCTAATTCGGTTCCGATGGTAAAATCAATGTTGAGGCGTTTAGCAATAATATCAAGTAATTCCTGAAAGCTGCCCGAAGTTAAAATGGTCAAAAAACCATCCTCTTGATGTTTTTTTAATCTTTCCAAAACATTCTTTTTTAAAGTAGGCAATAAATACTCATCGGCCAACCAATGAAACATCTCTTCTGCTTTTTCTCTTTTTAATCCTTTAACCATTTTGGCTATATTTTCACCCCAACTCCGATAATATTTTTCGGTTGTGATTAATTGCGTCTTCCAAAAAGGGGTCTTGGCTAAATTACTAAATAGATACCAAAAAGCAGCCAAGCGATTTTTTTTATTCTTAAAATTATACTTTACCACTCCCAACCAAAGATGGTTGCTAACTAAGGTGCCGTCCAAATCGAAAATGGCAAGCTTTTTTTCTTTATTATTCATATTGTCTTTTTAAATTTAAATTTTAGTTCTGTCCCTTCTTTTAACCTTTTTAAATTTTCTCGGTGAGCCCACCAGATAAGTATAGCTAAAACAATAACAAGGAAAAAATAAGGAAGAGGATAAGAAAAGTAGGCCATAAACAGAGGCAGAAGGCTCGACATTAAAAGACTGGCCACGCTCATTATCTGAAAAATGGCAATTACCAATAGCCAAATTGCCAGCAAAATCAGGAAATGTTTCCATCCCAAAAGAACTAAGAGAACGCCAACTGTACTACCCACTCCTTTTCCTCCTTTAAAACCAAGCCAAACAGGAAAAATGTGACCTAAGACCGGGGTGACTGCCACCAAAGCTATTTGCCAGTCAAAAAAAAGAAATCTGGTTGCTAAATAAACCGGAATGACTGCTTTTAACAAATCTAATATCGTCGCCAATAACCCAAATTTCAGTCCTAAAGCCCGAATAACATTGGTAGCACCAACATTACCTGAACCAACTTTTCTAATGTCAATTCCTTTTAGTTTGGGAATCAAATAACTAAAAGGGACAGAACCTAATAAATAACCAAAAATAATTAAAAAAATTAGATTAAGCATAGGAAATAGCGTTCTCAAAATGAGAGATTTCGACCTTTTTATCGGGAGCTATCTCAATTGCGATTACATCAATCTGCCACTTAGAATTTAGGGGAATTCTCTTTCTCATTAACCAACTTTCGGCTGTCATTCTCAATTTCCTTTGTTTTCCAAAATTAACTTTTTCTTCTGGTGAAAACGGCTTGCCCTGAGCTTGTCGAAGGGTTTTCACCTCTATGAAACTAATTATATCAGATTTTTTAGCAACAACATCAATCTCTCCTTTTTTAGGACTACCGGGAATCCGAAAAAAATAATTTCTATCTAAAATTTGGTATCCTTTATTTCTCAAATAATTTTCAGCAATTTTCTCACCGAAATTACCAAGTTTTCTAGTATCCATATGGACCCGGGCGGATTTGAACCGCCGCTTCTACAATGCGAATGTAGTGTTCTACCACTGAACTACAGGCCCCTGCCCGCTACGAAGCAGCGGGAAATTCGAAATCCTAAACTCGAAATTCTAAACTAACCTGAAAGTATTTTATCACAAATTAAGGGATTTTTACAACCTACAGCTTAGCCGACATTTCCGATAAACTATTTTTAGGTTTTGGAGTGTCTACTATTTCCACCCCAAATTTTTTGACAAAAAACTAATTGGATGTTATATTTTCTAATTAGAGTTTTCCACTATTTGACAAGTTTTTTAGTAGTATAATAAAAAGTGATATAATGAAAATATGAAGTATAAAAACACATTACAAAAAGGTTCTGTTAGATATATTATCTTTAAGGAAAATAGCACCTGGTATGGAGTGGCTTTAGAATTTAATATAGTGGAAGAGGGCGATAATCCATTAGAAGTAATGGCTTCTCTGTTTCAAGCAATTCAAGGTTATGTTGAAACTGCTCGAAAATTGAAAATGCGTCCAATCCCTTTAAACCAAAAATCCGACAAAGAATACGAAGAACTCTGGGATAAGTTAGAAGAGGAAGGAAAAAGAGAGATTATTAGACCACAGATTTACACCTTTGGTCATGCTCCGTTTAGAGCCACTTCTCCTGTTTATTAAATATGCCCAAGAGCGTTTTTAATTGGACATTTTCAGGGGTGGTGGAATTTTTAAAAAAATTTGGTTTTATTTATTCTCATTCAAAAGGAAGTCATTATTACTATGTTGGTAAGTACGCAGGCAACCCTAGAATTGTTCGAGTCCCCTTTCATGGTTCCAAAGCTTTTAAGCCAAGGACATTGAAAGGTATGGTGAGGCAATCTGGAATACCTTTAAACATTTGGCTGGGAGAGTAAAATACCTGATAATCTAAAATTACAATACAATTTCTTAAATAAATAAAAATTGCCCAGCGATGGGCTGTTTTGTTCAATCCGCTTATGCGATGTTAGAATCCATTAACTAATGGGTAACTTCTTTAGAAAAGAGGAGAAATAAGAAAGATTATAATAGAACCTAAAATTAAAACCAGAAGCCCAATAAGGAAAAATAAAAGCCCCTTATTAGTTCGTTGTTTTTTTTCTAATTCTGGTGTGGTTTTTATTTCATTTCCGCATTTGGGACAATAATATTTATCTCCATAGTAAAAGAGCAAATATAACACTCCAGGGATTATATAAAAAAGAAAGAGAAGTATTAATATTAGTTTGCTTCCTTGTCTAACTTTTTTCGGCTTGCCTTTATAACCACAATTTGGATTTGGACAAATGATTTCCATAATTTACTTATTTTATACTAACAATTTATTCTTTAATTAAATCATCAATAGAAACGCCTAATGCTTTAGCGATTTTTTGAGCCGTTTCAATTGTTGGGTTTTGATTTTCGCCGGACTCAATTTTTACAATGGTATTGTAAGCCACTTCGGCAAGTTTTGAGAGTTTATCTTGGGAAAGCCCAAGTTTCTTTCTATAGCGCCGGATATTTTTTCCTATTGTGGATAATTCTCTTGACATATGTTTAATATTTTAATACTATTAAAGTAGTGATTCTTATGGATTATTCTCGTAGATTCTCTACCCTGATAATACTAAATAAGTAAATAATGTAAAGATTTAAAACTATGAATTTAGTTAAAGTAAAATGTACGTTTTGCGGTAAAGAATTCTTTCGGAGCAAAGGACGTTTTAATGAAGCTAAAAAATTTGGTTGGAAACAGTGTTGTTCTCCAAGGTGTCTATCCAAAAATAGAACAAAGAAACAAGTATTGTTTTGCGAAAATTGCGGCAAGCGTTTCAGTCGAGTACCTAATGATATCTCACCTCATAATTATTGTTCTCAGTCTTGTGCGGCTATTGCTAATAATAAAAAGTGTCTTAAGGGCCACGCGAAAATAAAGCCGAAATTAAAAACTTGTGTAAAATGTGGCAAACAGTTTAGAAAAAGTACCGGAAATAGAAAATATTGTTCTATGAAATGCAGGGGTGGAGCAGAACCTAAATATACACGTCAAAAGCTTATAAATGCTATAAAGCAAAAGGTTCAAGGGTTACAAAGAACACCAGCAAGACGAGAAATGAAAGAAAGTAAAACATGCCAAAAAATTTTTGGTTCGTGGAACAACGCTATTATTGCTGCAGGGTTCCAACCAAACCGTTCACACAATCAACGTATGTATAGGTGCGTAAATGCTAAAGCAACAGATGGACACATCTGCGATTCTGTTTCAGAGCTTATAATTGATAATTGGCTCACTAAAAATAGAATTCCTCACGAAAAAAATATCCCTTATCCTGAAACGAATCACAAAGCGGATTGGGCTATTTTTGTAGAAGGAGAAAAGATATTTATTGAATATTTCGGACTTGCAAATGATAGCCCACGTTACGATCGTGCCATAAGAGAAAAGAAAAATATTTGCCGTAAATACGGACTCAAACTAATTGAAATTTATCCTCAAGACCTCTATCCAAAAATGAAACTTGATGTAAAATTAGGAAATAGACTTTCGGGCTGTCCGAATTTGCATCGGAACTAAATCCTCCCGAAGGACTCGTGCTACTATTACACTACAGCCCGTTATTGAATTTACCTTATCCTTATTTTTTCTTCAGTAATAACGCTAAATTTCCCCTTAAGATCTTCTTCTTTTAATTGATTAAAAGCGTTTTCCAAGACCTTTATTATTGCCTCTTGGGATTCTTTCTTGAGCCTTAATAAAATAACTCCTCGATGAGGAGAGTGAGTTTGATAAATCATCCGTCCAAAATCTTGGTCTAAAGTAATTAAAATTCTCTCTTCTTTACAAGCTATTTGTAATATTTCTTTATCTGGAAAGCCTCTTAAATCTTCAATAGCTGATTTTACATCGTGCCCCTTTTTTCTTAAAAATTCAGTTACCAATTTTCCAATATCTTCATCAAGTAAGAATTTCATTTTCTAGCTGACGTAGTCAAAGGAAAAATTTTCTCTTCCTCAACAATTTCAGTAGCGTATTCCAAAGCAGCTGAAATATCTTCTTTTTTAAGGTGGGGGTAAGCTTTAAGAATTTCTTCGATGGTCTGACCCTGGGCAAGTAATCTTAAAATTAGCTCCACTGTAATTCTGGTGCCCTTGATTATTGGTTTGCCGACCATAATTTTGGGGTCAACGGTTATCCTATTTTGGTGTTGAGTATTCATATTTCTATTTTAAATATTTAGATTAATAATGTCAAATTTAGGTAACCCAATACTTTTTCTTTGTCATTTCGTCTCTTTTCATTTCTAATTTTTCTCTTTCTTTTTTGGCTTTTTGAGCTAAGGACGATATCTCCTTTTCTGATAATTTGCCTAATTTTTTAATTTCTTTTTCCAAAAATTCTTTTTCATTTTTCTTTGGCTCCTCTAGGACATAACCAAGTAGGACATCGAGAACCTGTCCTACCTTGGGTCCAGGTCCTACCCCCAAAATCTCCATCACATCATTGCCAGAAACTTTCAACGTTTTCACTGAAATCGGATCCTGAGAAACTTTTTCAATAACATACTTTAAATGTCTCAATTTATAAGGTTCGGCCTTAGGAACACCAGAGCCAATGCGGTCAGCCATTCTCACTTGGAGCAATTCTTCCATGTTTTCCGGGCCGACTTGGCGAACTAACCTCCGAACTGAGCTATCAGAAACTTCACCAACGTTATAATAAAACAAGTGATATCTAACCAATTTAACAATTTTCTCAATCTCTTTTTTGGGAAATTTTAAACGGTCTAAAATCTGGCAAGTTTCTTTTGCCCCGACAATTTCATGACCATAAAAAGTGGCATCCGGACCTTCGCCTCTTTTGACTCGAGGCTTGCCAATATCATGAAAAAGGGCAGCTAATTTGACATATTTATTAAAATTTTTCTTTGCTGCAAAATCTAATGATTTTAGGTAATGCTCGTAGCATTCGTATATATGATGTTTGTTTTGAGTGATTTTGTAACCCTCTTCTAATTCTGGAATTATATATTTTAAAAGACTAAGCTGCCTTAATTGCTCCAATCCCTCGGCTGCTCGATCTCCTATAATAATTTTCACCAACTCATCCCTGATTCTTTCTTTTGATATTGCTTGAAGCCAGGGAGAATTTTTTCTGATAGCTTCAGCCGTCTTTTCTTCAATTTTCCAGCTTTCGCCCAAGCTCACGGCAAATCTGACCGCTCTCATCATCCTTAGAGCATCCTCATTAAAGCGCTCCTCGGGATTCCCCACCGCGCGAATGATTTTATTCTTTAAATCCTCTTGTCCACCGAAAGGGTCAATTAAAATGAATCTGGAATTTGGAACTTGGAATTTTAAACCCATTGCTACAGCATTAACCGTGAAATCTCTCCTGGCTAGATCTTCCTCGATGGTCTTTGCGAAACTAATCTGATCGGGGTGTCTTTTATCAGTGTATTTTGCTTCTTTTCGATAAGTAGTAATCTCAATCTCTTTTAATTTGGGATTTTCGCTACCAGTTTGAACGGTTACCGTCAAAAACTTATTTTCGTAAAAACTTTCAGGGAAAATTTTCTGAATTTCTTCGGGTTTAGCCGAGGTCGCCACATCCCAATCTTCAGGTTCCACTCCTCTCAAAAAATCCCTGACACAACCACCAACAATATAGGCCTCAAATCCTTTCTTTTTCAGCTCGTTAATAACGGATTGGACCTCTTTAGGAATTCGCATAAATTCATTTTAGCTCAAAATCTTGTTTTTTTCAACTGTTCTGGTAAAATATAAAAAGGCCCTCGTAGTGTAATGGATAACATGCCTGCCTTCGAAGCAGGAGATTGCAGGTTCAACTCCTACCGAGGGCACTATGAAAAAAATATTTTTATTAACCTTCATAGCGTTTTTGTTTTTTTCTTTGGTTCCCAGCCCATCTCAGGCGGCTTTGGTTCCCTGCGGCGGAACTGGTCAACCCATCTGTAATCTCTGCCATATCTTTGTCCTTTTAAATAATATTTTCATATTTCTTCTCATCCCCGATGCCAACATCAATAATAATTTCCCTCTTATCCCGAGTGTGGCAGCACTAATGTTGATTATTGGTGGATTTTATTTACTAATCGCCGGGGGAAGTCCTGAGCTGTTTGCTAAAGGTAAATCGGTTTTAACCGCTGTGGTGATTGGCTTAGTAATTGTTTTTGTCGCCTGGGCATTCTTAAATACTTTTTTAGATGCCATCGGAGTGGCTAAATGGACCGGTCTTATGGATAATCCGGACACCCCGGAAGTAGAGGGTTGGTGGAAAATTCAATGTCCCTAAAGCCCCCATAGCTCAATTGGTAGAGCAGAAAGCTCTTAACTTTAAGGTTCCAGGTTCGAGTCCTGGTGGGGGCACAAGCCCTTGCTCTGCAAGGGAAATTCTAAATTCGAAATTCGAAATTCTAAACTGAGGAGTCTTTTTTTTATTTCTAAAAGTCCTATAATTAAATTGAGAATATGTTAACGCCTGAGGAAAAGACAAAAATAATTGAAAAATATAAGCTCCATGACTTAGATACCGGTTCGCCCGAGGTTCAGATTGCCCTTTTGAGCGAAGAAATTGAAAGGTTATTATTGCATTTAAAGAAGCATTCAAAAGATTTTCACTCAAAGAGAGGATTATTAAAGATGGTAGCTAAAAGAAGAAAGTTTTTGAGTTATTTAAAAGGGGAAGACGAAAAAAGATATAACAGCATTATTAGAAAAATAGGGTTAAAAAAGTAATGATATGGTCATCAAGCACAGCGGTCAACGAGTTGCCTTATTAATAGATGTCCAGAATCTCTATCACTCAGCAAAAAATCTTTACGGAGCCCGGGTTAATTTTGGAGCTATTTTGAAATTAGCGGTTAGCCAAAGAAGTTTAATCAGGGCTTTTGCCTATGTTGTCAGAACAAAAACCGGGGAAGAAAGGGCTTTTTTTGATGCTCTAACCAAGCTGGGGATTGAAACCCGGGTCAGGGATTTACAGGAATTCTACGGCGGCTTGAAAAAAGCCGATTGGGATGTTGGCATCACCGTTGATGCTATCAGAATTGCTTCTGATGTTGATGCCATTATTTTGGCTTCAGGAGATGGCGATTTCCTTCAATTAGTTGAATATCTAAAAAATCAAGGGAAAAGGGTGGAGATTATTGCCTTTGGCAGATCGGCCTCTGCCCGCTTAAAAGAGGCAGCCGATGAATTTATTGATTTAGAAGAAACCCCGGAAAAATATTTATTAAAGAAATAGTGAAAAAATAACTATGGAAAAATTTAAATTACAAATTGGCGGAAGGGAATTAAAAATAGAAATAAAAAATTTAGCTGAGATGGCAACCGGCAGCTGCCAGGTCCAATACGGAGATACTTTAGTTTTAGCAACGGTGGTAATCTCAGAAGAAGAGCGAGAAGGAATAGATTTTTTTCCTCTGACTGTTGATTATGAAGAGCGATATTATGCGGCTGGGAAAATTTTGGGTTCCCGCTATATCAGAAGAGAAAGTCGACCTTCAGATGAGGCAATCTTAACTTCCAGATTAATTGACCGAGCCATCAGACCTCTTTTTCCTAAGGATTTAAAAAGAGAGGTCCAGATTGTCATCACCTGTCTTTCCTGGGACAGAGAAAATGACCCAGATATAATTGGTCTAATTGCTGCCTCCTTAGTTTTATCTCTCTCCAAGATTCCCTGGTCAGGACCAATTTCTGTTGCCAGGGTCGGTAAAATTGGAAACGAATTTATTCTTAATCCAACTTATGAAGAAAGGGAAAAGAGCGAGCTAGACTTAGTCATTACCGGGGTGGAAAAATCTAATGAAATTTTAATCAATATGATGGAGACTGAGGCCTCAGAAATCTCAGAAGAGGTAATTTTAAAAGCGGCTGAGTGGGCTATACCCCATTTGAAAAAACTAATTGATTTTCAAAATCAGATTATCAAAGAGGCGGGAGAAGAAAAAATTTCAATCGAAACCCCTCCCAAAGATTCAGAATTGGAGAAAGAAATTAAAGAATTTCTTGGAGACAGATTAGAAAAAGCCCTTTACCAACCCAAAAAAACAGAGAGGATGGAGGATGTTAATCAGTTAAAAGAAGAGTTGGTTTATTATATTGAGGGGAAATATCCTGGAATGGGAAAACAGAGTTATGCTCGAGATTTTTTTGAAAAAGAAATTGAGAGGTTGGTTCATGAGAATGTTATTGGTGCCGAAAAAAGACCCGATGGAAGAAAATTAGATGAAATAAGGGAGATTCATTGCGAAGCCGGGATTTTACCCAGAACCCATGGTTCTGGTCTTTTTTGTCGGGGCCAAACTAAATCCCTTTCAATTTTAACCTTAGGAGCGCCAGGGGATGTTAAATTATTAGAGGGGATGGAGATTGTTGGAAAGAAACGCTTTATGCACCATTATAATTTCCCTCCCTATTCTACCGGAGAAATAAAACCAATCAGGGGACCGGGCAGAAGAGACATTGGACATGGAATGCTGGTTGAGAAAGCCCTTTTACCCTTAATTCCTTCTTTTGATGAATTCCCCTACACAATAAGAATTGTTTCAGAAATTCTTTCTAGCAATGGCTCTACCTCAATGGCTTCGGTCTCCAGTTCTTCTCTGGCTTTAATGGATGCTGGGGTACCAATAAAAAAACCGGCAACTGGTATCGCCCTCGGATTGATGGAAAATGCAAAAGGCGATTACAAAATTTTAACCGACATCCAGGGACCAGAAGACCATCACGGCGATATGGATTTTAAAGTAGCTGGAACAAGAGAAGGTATTACCGCTATCCAGATGGATGTCAAAATTGCAGGTATTAATTCAAAAATTTTGAAAGAGGTTTTAGAGCAGGGAAAATCGGCCCGGCTTCAAATTTTAGAGAAAATGAAGAAGGTTTTGGAAAAACCCCGGCCAGAACTTTCTCCTTTTGCCCCAAAGATTTTAACTCTTCAGATTAATCCAGAAAAAATCAGGGAGGTAATTGGCCCGGGTGGAAGAGTAATTAATGAGATAATTAAGGAATGCGTGGTTTCAATAGAGGTTGAAGATACCGGAAAAATTTTTGTCACGGCTGAAAAAGAGGAAGCAGCTAAAAAGGCAATTAGCTGGATAAAGAATATTACCCGGGAAGTTAAGGTTGGAGAAATTTTCCAAGGCAAAGTCAAAAGAATTTTGGATTTCGGCGCTTTTGTCGAAATTCTGCCGGGACAAGAAGGTTTAATTCATATTTCTCAATTAGCTCCCTACCGAGTGGAAAAGGTGGAGGATGTGGTTAAGGTGGGAGAGATTTTACCAGTGAAGGTAATCTCAATTGACGAACAAGGAAGAATCAATCTTTCTCTAAAAGAGGCGAAAAAAGGATATGCCCCGAGAAAATAGAAACGACAATCCAAACGGCCTGGAGGAGGAAAAATTAGAGTTTTTGAAAAGAGAGGAAATCAGGACGATGCAAAAAGATATTGCTCGTCTCAGAGAGTTCGAAGCTCAAAAAGAAAGAGGGAGGGTGCAGGTTTTAGAAGCTGAGGAAAAGATAAAGATCCCACCAACTCCGCCCCCAGAAAAACCGAAAGAAGAAATCCCGAGGGTAGAAAAAATTCCTTTAGACACTCTCATTCCCAAACCTCCTCGGAAAAGACCTTCTCCTCTAACAAAACTTTTGGTTCGAGGGTTGATTGTTATTTTCTGCTTTTTATTTTTGGGTTTTTTTTATTGGTTTTTAGAAATCAGAAAGCCAGTAAAAGAGGTAGCTCCGCCGGCCGAAGAAGAAGTTTTGCCTCCGGTGGCTGAGATTGAAGAAAAACCGGAAATCATTGTCCCGCCACCCCTCATCCAGGTTAAAGAAACAAAAATTTCGGAAATTTCCAAAATTGAAGAAATCCCTCAGGTCTTTAAGCAATTAATGAAAGAGGAGCTAACCGAGGGTAGCCTGACCCGGGTAGCAATAAAAAATCTAACTGAAAATCGTCTCGCCTCCTTAGAGGATTTATCTTCAGCCTTTGAGATTGAGATTCCGGAAGAAATTTTCTCAAAATTAGACCCGGATTTTACTTTATCAATTTTTAAGCAAAAACAGGGAAAAAGGCTGGTTTTGGTCGGAAAAGTTAAAGAAAAAGAAGGGCTCAACGAAATATTAAAAAACTGGGAGGCAAAAATAAAAAAGGAGGGAATTTCTCTGTCTGGAAAAAAAATCCCAGCCCTGGTTTCTTATTTTCGGCAAGGTAGTTATAAGGGAGTAACCTATCGCTATCTGACTATCTCTAAAGAGGATTTAGGGATTTGCTATGCTTTATTTAGTGATTATTTTATTCTAACTTCTTCTTGGGAAAGTATAGTCAAAACTATTGATCTCTTAATTATCCCACCAGCCGGGGAGATTCCGCCAGAAGAAGAGATTACTCCGCCAATTGAAGAAATTCCGTCAGAAGAGGAAGTTCTGCCAGGAGAAGTTATCCAGGCACCCTCAATTCAGGAGAGAATTCTTGATTGGGGATATTACATTCCTACCGCCGCCCGAACAATTGACACAATTATTATTCATTCTGCTTACGATGCCTTGGGAAAAGATCCCTATAGCGTTGAAGGGGTTATTTATGAATATAAACTTTATAAAGTCGCCGCGCATTATCTGATCGCTCGGGATGGTTCTATATACCGCCTAGCCCCCGATGAAGCTATCGCCTATCATGCCGGAGTTAGTAGAATGCCGGATGGTAGTAGAGTAAATATTATTAATAATTTTTCAATCGGGATCGAGCTTATTTATACCAAAACTGAATCCCCCAATGAAGGACAATATCAAGCTTTATCTCAACTCGTTAAATACCTAAGACAACAATATAATATTCCCTCTGAGAATATTCTCGGCCACAATCAAATTGCTCCAGAAAGGAAAGATGACCCCTGGAATTTTGACTGGGAATATTTCAAACCTCTTTTAGAGTAGCTCTTTAATGTTAATTAATCGACTCTTAAAGTTATTCATTTTTCTGATAGTTTTTGGTGGACTGATATATTTTTTTGTTACTGAAAGCAACAAAGAAATTGAAGTTTCTAAATTACCAACCGCTATTTATGGGGTGAAAAAAATGGTTTTGGTGCCGAACGGCGCTTTTTATGTGGATGAAACTCCTGTTACTTACGAAGATTTTCAAAAATATGTTGAAGCAGGAGGTACAAAATCTAGATATTGGGAATACGAAACTTATAATCAGCCGGAAAATCCGGTTACTGGTGTGGACTGGTATCAGGCAATTGATTTTTGTGATTGGAGAAGTAAAATTGAAGGACTTTCGCCAGCCTACAAATTAACCGGTCAATTAGATGCCTGGGGTTATCCTTTATGGGAATTAGATAGCTCGGCTAATGGTTATAGATTGCCCACCGAAGCTGAATTTGAGTATACGGCTCGGGGCGGACTGGAAGGAAAATCATTTCCTTGGGGAGACGAATTTGATCCTTTATTTGCGAACTACGACGACGAAAGAGGAATAATGAAAGGTGAATGGTGGCGCCTATCAAAAGTTAAAGATACGCCGCCAAATAATTATGGACTTTATGGAATGAGTGGTAATATCTGGCACTGGACTAATGATTGGTATACTTTTGGACATACCAAAGTTTTAAAAGGTGGCTCATGGGGAAGTATTGATCCTATCTACCTTAGGACGAGTGAAAGAAGTTATACGGCTCCTAGTAACTACAATTATGACATTGGTTTTCGATGTATAAGACCAGTAAAAGACCACCAATCCATAAATCCAACCCCTACTCTTAATCTAAAGGTGCCTCATAAATTTTACCAATATCAAACAGCGCATTATGAAAATCCTATTCAGGTAGATTTATATGGCGAAGAGTTTATCAATCGTTTAAGCCAATTCATCGCTGAGTACTATCCGAATTCTATTTATTTTCAAACTAAAATTGATGAACAAGAAATTATCACTCCAAAACAAATGGCTGAACTTATTGTCGAGGTAACAAAAGAATGTAATATTCATCCTCTATTCCTTGTAGGAATTATGGCAGCGGAAAGTGGTTTTGGGAGTGTCTCATTCCCAAGGTGGTACAATAATCCAATGGCCTATCATTGGGAAAATCGGCTTATGAAAAATGGATTGCCCGTTTACGAAGAGAATCCTAATCGTAATCAAAAATTTAAAAATTTAAGAGACGGATTTATTGCTTTCTGCCAAGGAATTAGAAGAGATATTTATTTTGAAGCAGCCAAGGAAAGTCTTGATGCTTTTCACTTAATTTATGTTGGTTATCGAGCCGATGAATGGATGAACACTATTTCAAAAGTTTACAAAGATGTACTAGGAATTCGTTTAGAACCGAATTATCCTTCAGAAAATGTTGGCAAATTAATATATACTGATTGGTTGACTTTTTGATTAGGAAAAATAAATTTCACCGTGTATAATAAAAATGTATGAATCAAAAATTACTTGAAGAACTAAAAGAAAAATTGACAATGGAAAAAGCGTCAATTGAAGAACAGCTTAAAAGATTTGCCAAAAGAGATGAAAAACTAAAGGGTGATTGGGATACTATTTTCCCAAAGTTTGATGGCGGCGAAGCCGGCGGTGCGGCTTTAGAAAAGGCAGCTGATGAAGTTGAGGAATATAGCACTCTTTTGTCCATTGAACATAGCTTGGAACTGAAATTAAAAAACATTGATTTGGCTTTGGAAAAAATTGAGAAGGGCCAATATGGTCGGTGTGAAAAATGTGGTAAAGAAATCGCTGAAGATAGATTAAAAGTCTCTCCCGAAGCCCGTTTCTGTTTAAAATGTGAAGGTAAATAAAATATGCTATCTAAAGTTTTTTCTGCTGCTCTTTTAGGTTTAGACGCCCAGATTATTGAAGCGGAAGTCGATGCCTCATATGGATTGAGGCATTTTGAAATAGTTGGTCTTCCCGACAAAAGCGTGGAAGAATCGCGGGAAAGAGTGGGGGCAGCAATTGAGAGTTCGGGTTTTCAATCCCCTCATCATCAGCCGGTCAGGGTTTTGGTTTCCCTGGCACCGGCTGATTTAAAAAAAGAGGGCTCTCTTTATGATTTGGCCATTGCTTTAGGTTATCTTTTGGCTGATCAGAAAATTAATTTTCCTCCGGAAAATAAGGTTTTTGTCGGGGAGTTGGCCTTAGATGGTAGATTGAGACCAATTAAAGGGGTGTTATCTTTTGCCATGGCTTGTCGAGAAAAAAAATTCTTAGAATTAATTTTACCCAAGGAAAACGCAGCTGAAGCCGGCTTAATTGAGGGAATAAAAGTCATTGGTGCAGAAAATCTCAAAGAAGCCATTGATTACTTGGAAGGGAGAAAAGAAATTTTACCTCAAAAAACCGATCCCGGAGATTTTTTCCAGACTCCAAATTATCCAGTTGATTTAGGCTATATCAAAGGTCAAGAATCCAGTAAAAGGGCTTTAGAGATTGCCGCTGCCGGCGGTCATCATCTTATGATGCAAGGTCCCCCCGGTGCCGGAAAAACCTTATTAGCTAAGGCCATCCCTTCAATTTTGCCGCCCCTTTCTTTTGAGGAATCTCTGGAAGTAACTAAAATTTATAGCATTGCCGGGCTTCTACCAAAAGAAAAACCCCTGATTAATTTTCGACCCTTTCGTTCTCCTCATCACACTTCTTCAGAAGTGGCTTTAATTGGCGGCGGTAATCCTCCCCGACCGGGTGAAATTACTCTGGCTCATCGGGGAGTTTTATTTTTGGATGAATTCCCGGAATTTCATCGCGATGTCTTGGAAAGCTTAAGACAACCGATTGAAGAAGGCCAAATTACAGTTTTGAGGGCAAGGCATTCCCTTTCTTTGCCCGCCCGTTTCACCTTGGTGGCAGCTTCCAATCCCTGCCCCTGTGGTAATTATGGTGATCCAGAAAAGAAATGCAGCTGCACCAACCCCCAAATTCAAATGTATCGGCGGAAGCTTTCCGGACCCCTGATGGA
>Ga0210019_1002321_pt1 | contig 18640 bp, 11 predicted proteins | sample CryGeyCG2114_020_2_FD_183969 | JGI IMG/M metagenome (GOLD analysis project Ga0210019, IMG submission 183969) | Groundwater microbial communities from aquifer - Crystal Geyser CG11_big_fil_rev_8/21/14_0.20 (SPAdes) (version 2) | ecosystem: Environmental > Aquatic > Deep subsurface > Groundwater ...
CGCGGAATTTCTTGGCGATGGTCTGCGCGCGATCTTCGTTGACGTCGGCGATCCCGGCCACCTGGGCTCCGGAAATTTCGGAAAGCACCCCCACGTGGTACTCTCCCATCCGGCCCACGCCCACTACTCCTATCTTGGTGTCGCTCATGGACCCGAGGTCCCTCCCCGTTCGAGTTGGATAGCGTTTCGGCTCATTTGGTGATTCCCCGTTCGGATTCCCGGATGAAGTTCACAAGATATCGGATTTCTTCGAGGTTTTCAATTTCCGCCTCGATTTGCCCGATGGCCTGGCCGGTATTGAGATCGGGTTGTTTCAGGAGGCTGACGGCTTTTTTGAGGGCGCTCCGCACGTTGGGGGCGAAACCGCTTCGCTTGAGCCCCACGGCATTGATCCCCACCAGACGGGCCGGGTGGCCCTCCACCAGGGAAAAGGGCAGAACGTCCTGGTTCAATCCGGCCATCCCCCCCACCATGGCATTTTTCCCGATGCGAATGAACTGGTGCATGCCCACCATCCCCGATATGAAGGCACGGTCTTCCACGAGGATATGGCCGGACAACCCGGTATAGTTGACGATGACCACGTTGTTGCCGATCTGGCAGTCGTGTGCCACGTGAACGTAGGCCATCAACAGGCAATCGTTGCCGACCCGGGTTTTCTGGTTCTCTTTCCCGGACCGGTTGACGGTAACGTATTCGCGGAGGGTGGTGCGGTCGCCGATCTCGACATAGGAGGGGATTTCGAGATTGAAACCCAGAATTTGCGGGTCCCCCCCGATCGCGGCCCCATGGCCGATCCGGCAGTTGTTCCCGATCACCGTCCGCGGGCCGATCTGGATGCAGGAACCGATGTGGGTTCCGGCGCCGATCCGGACTCCGGAACCGATGCTGGTGAACGGACCGACGGTTACGTTTTCTCCCAATTGAGCGGTGGGGTGTATTTCCGCGCTTGCATGCAGGGTCACGTCAATTTCCGGTGTGGTTTAAGCGTTTGAACGGTGTTCTGGGTAAAATTCCCAAAGGAAAGGGTAAGGGGACTACTTTGCGGCCATCGCCTGGAGGGTACATTCGGCGGCCAATTCTTCTCCCACGTACGCGGCGGCCTTGAACCGGAACAGGGTCCCTCTTTGTTTGACCTTCTCGAGCACCATGCGAAGCTGGTCTCCGGGGACGACGGGACGACGGAACTTGGCTTCGTCGATCCCGGTGAAAAACACCGACGGGTCGCCCTCCCGCCCCAATATTTTCAGGGCCAGGATACAACCGACCTGCGCCATCGCCTCAATGATGAGAACCCCGGGCATCACGGGAAAAGCCGGGAAATGGCCCTGGAAAAAAGGCTCGTTCGCGGTGACGTTCTTGATCCCAACGATCCGGTTTTCCCAGTCCGACTCGATCACGCGATCGACCAGAAGCATGGGATACCGGTGGGGAATCACTTTTTTAATTTCGCAGATGTCCATCATCGTGGTCGGAATCGCAGGGTGAAAGAATAGCCGAAATTCAGGTCCGGGGGGATCTCCTCCAATGGCCGGGCCGGAATTTTATTTGTACGTCCGGTCATAGGCCTTGATAGCCAGGGGGGTGAGGTCTTTGGCGCTGTCAAAGTACATGAGGGCTTTCTGTTCCAGGATCATGGTGAATTTCAATTCTTTCCCCAGTTTCTGAATCACCTCGACCATTTTCTTGAGAAGGTCTGCCGTCATTTGTTTTTCCCGGTTGCTGAATTCATCGGTCTTGTCTTTGACGTACCGTTCAAAATCTCTTCGCTCGTTGCGGAACTCATTCTCCTTTTCCCGTTTCAGTTCGGGGTCGAGCACCATACCCTGTTTGTTGAGATCTTCCAGCATTTTCGTGATCCGGCTTTCTTTGGCCGAGATAATCTTCTGTTCCCGATCGAATTCCTCTTTAAACGCGCCGGATTGTTTTTTCCATTCGCTGGTGGCGGTCAGAGCCTTCTGAAGATCGACGAATCCGATCTTGAACTCATCCGCAGAAGCGCTAAAGGCGCCCATCAACAGGTAAACCAGGCATACGAGACCTGCGTTCCGGACGACGCGCGCCGCCCTGGACCATTCATATTTCATCCGCATAACTCCCTCTAGGATTTACAATTTAAAAAGCGCTTCCGGCAGAGAAATGGAATTCGGCTTTCTTTTCACCCTCTTTCGGGTCAAGCTTGATGCCATAGGCGAAGCCGATGGGTCCGAACGGACTCAGGAAACGAATCCCGGCGCCAAAACTGGACCGCATTTCCCCCAGATCCATATGCCTGACGGTGGTGTTGAGCAAAGGACCCGAACCGAACACGTTGCCCCGGTCGTAAAACAAAAAGCCCCGGAACGCCTTGGTGAACGGATACTGCAATTCCAGATTGAATAACAGGGATTGGTTTCCCCCGATGGGATTTCCGGATGAGTCTTTGGGGCCGACATCGCGGACGGTATACCCGCGGAGGCTACTCGGCCCGCCCATGAAAAATCTTTCGAAGGCCGGAAGCGTATCGCCCGAGTAACCGTCAGCCCAGTTGACCTCGGCATGAGCGGCAAAGACCAAGCCCGCAAACAACGGGGTATACTTGATCACTTCATACCCGAACTTGACGAAATCCGTCCCACCCAAGGGCCCGCCGGCAATGTCGGATTTTATCACATGGCGCCAACCGTTGGAAGGATTTAAAAAGTCGTCCCGGGAATCATAGGTGTAGGAAGGGGCAATGCGGCTCGTGTTGCGTTTTTCGTTACGCAAAAAATCGGTTTCCTGGGCGGAATCCACACCGCTGATCAATACGTCATCGAACCGGTATTTCAGGGCCACGGATTCGTATTCGGACAGGATGCGTCCCAACCGAATTCCGGCTCCCCGATTGCGGGACCGGAAACTGAAAAAGTCCTGGTCGGTGTTGAACAGGTCCGCCCCAAAGAGAATCTCGGAGTCGAATATGCGCGGATCGGTATAACTGAGGTCAAAATCGCTCCGGATCGAAGATAATTGCGTTATAAACTTCAATTTCTTGCCGGTCCCAAACAAGTTGTCCTGGGAGATGGAGGCGTTGAAGATCAGATTCTCGACGGAACTGAACCCGGCGCCCACGGAGATCGTCCCGGTGGGACGCTCGGTCACGGTGGTGGTGATATCGATCTGATCGGGTTCCTTCCCCCGGCGGGTGTCCACCTTCACATCGTTAAAATACTGCAGATTGTTGATGCGTTGCTTGGTGCGCTTGAGTTTTTCGCTGTCGAACAGGTCCCCTTCCTTCAACCGGAACTCGCGCCGGATCACGTTGTCCCGGGTCCGGGTGTTGCCGAGAATGGTGACTTCGCCCACGTAAACCTGTCTTCCCTTATCGACTTCCAGAGACATGTCCGCGGTCTTGTCTTCTTCGTTGATCTTGCTCTTGGGATTGACGTCGGCATAGGCGTACCCGCGCTGGGAATACAGCTCGGAAATGTTCAACACGTCTTCGCGCACCAGGGACACGTTATAGATATCGCCGGTCTTGATTTTGATGACTTTGAATATTTCCTCTTTGCTGACGGTCTCGTCACCGGCAACTTCCACCTTGCCGACCCTGTATTGCGGACCCTCTTCTACGGGGATGTTGATGTAAATGGCCTTGGCCTTTTCATCGATATCCACCTTGGGATCGAGCACCCGCACTTTAATGAACCCGTTGTCGTGATAAAACGTCTCGATACGAAACATATCGAGCTTAAGCAAATCCTTTTTGTAAATGCCGGAATCATCCAGCCACGATAGCCAGGACGTGGCCTTGGTCTCCATCTTGTCGATGAGCACCTTGTCTTTGAAGTGCTTGTTGCCGAAGAAACGGATCTTCTCAATGGACACTTTGTCGCCGCGGTCGATATGGATGACCATTTCCACCAGGTTTTCCGGCGTCACCTTGGTATCCACCTTGACCTTGACGAAAAAATAGCCTTTGTCATGGTAAAAATTTGAAATTTTATCGGTCGACGAAGCGATCAGGTGTTCGTGAAAGGTAGCCCCCCGCCGTACTTCGTCCTTGATCACTTTCCAGACTTCGATGGAATCGATTTTGTCATCCCCCTCGATCCGAACGTCTCCAATGGCAAGAATTTCCTCCACCCGGAAAACCACCTGGACTCCGTCGGGCGTGGAATGGGTTTCGACCTGGATATCCTTGAACTGGTTCAGGCTGTAAATTTGTTCGATGTCGCGGCGGATTTGGGAACGCGACAGGGGCGTCCCGACCTTGCTTTTGATGTAATAACGAATGGTGGGTTCGTCCACCCGCTTGTTCCCCACAATCTCGACGGAACGGATGGTCTCGCCCTCTTGCGCCAACAGGGAACCCGGCAGGACGAGGGCGAAGAAAAATGCGACCGCAAAAAAGATCGACCAAAGTTTTCGGCAGATATTCGTCATTGGAGGAAAACTAATTGTTATTGATCGAGTTATAGCACATTTTTCTTCTTTTGTTTTTCGAGGCAAAAAAAAGTACTAGGCTTCTGATCTTTACGGTCCAGAAGCCTAATACTTTATATCGTTGAAAATACTAGTATTATTTATTTTTTTCAACCCGATTCGTCAGGGACACGCGTTGAGAGCCCCGGATTTTTCGGCGAACACCAGTTCGTCGTCCTGGAGGCTGACTTCGATGTGGCCACCGTGCTGGAACCGGCCCTTCAGCATTTCATCGGAGAGCACGTCTTCCAGATGTTTCTGGATGGCCCGCTTGAGCGGCCGCGCACCGAAGTTTTTGTCGTATCCTTTATCAGCCAGCCAGCGCTTGGCGGCATCGGTCAGTTCCAGGGTCAGGCCCTGCTGGATGAGTTGCTCGTTGAGCTCCTGAACGCGAATATCCAGAATGTGAATGATGTCGTCGGGATTCAACGGGCGGAACACCACGATCTCGCTGATGCGGTTGAGAAACTCGGGATTGAAGGTCTTCCTCAGATCCTGCTTCAAATCCTTTTGCATCTTGTCATAGGTGAGTTCCTCGTCATCCTTGTGGAACCCGAGGGACGTCCCCTTGTCCAGCATTCTCGAACTGATGTTCGAGGTCATGATGATGACGGTGTTTTTGAAATTGATCACCCGGCCATAGCTGTCGGTCAGGCGGCCGTCATCCATGATCTGCAACAGCAGATGGAATACGTCGGGGTTGGCTTTTTCGATCTCGTCGAACAGAACCACGGAATAAGGCTTGCGGCGCACTTTCTCGGTGAGCTGTCCGCCTTCTTCGTAGCCGACGTAGCCGGGAGGTGCGCCGGTCAGACGGGACACGTTGAATTTTTCCATGTATTCGGACATATCGAGCCGGATCAGGGCGTCGGCATTGCCGAACATGAACTGGGCGAGCACGCTGGCCAGCTCGGTCTTGCCCACCCCGGTCGGACCCAGAAAGAGAAAGGTGCCGATCGGCCGCTTCATGTCCTTGAGTCCGGACCGCGACCGGCGGATGGCTTTGCTGATGACGTTGATCGCTTCTTTCTGGCCCACGATATTTTCGGCGATCTCCTGCTCCATGTTCATCAGGCGCACGCTCTCTTTTTCCTCGATCCGCGACAGGGGGATGCCCGTCATGCTGGACACCACCGCGGCGATGTCTTCTTCGGTGATCATGGGCTCGCTCAAGTCCTGATCGGATTCCCAGGAGTTCTTCACCTGGTCGAGCTTGTCGCGCAGGGCCTCTTCTTTGTCGCGCAACTCGACGGCCTTTTCGAACTGCTGGTTCTCGATGCAGATCTTCTTGTCGCGCACCACGGTGTCGATCTCTTTCTGGATCTTCCGCATTTCGGGCGACTGGGTGATCTTGCGGAGCCGCACGCGGGACCCGGCTTCGTCGATCACGTCGATGGCCTTGTCGGGAAGGAACCGGTCGCTGATGTAGCGGTCGGAATACCGCACGGCGGTGACAATGGCCTCGTCGGTGATCTTGGCCCGATGGTGCATTTCGTAGGGAACCTTGAGCCCCTTGATGATCTCGATGGTTTCTTCCACCGAGGGAGGATTGACGATGATGGGCTGGAACCGGCGCTCCAGCGCGCCGTTTTTCTCAATGTATTTCCGGTACTCTTCAAGCGTGGTGGCGCCGATGCATTGAATCTCGCCGCGCGACAGGGCGGGCTTGAGCATGTTGGAGGCATCCACCGACCCTTCGGCCGCACCCGCACCCACCAGGGTATGGAGCTCGTCGATAAACAGAATGATGCTCTCGTTCTGCACGATCTCCTTCATGATGCCCTTCAACCGGGCCTCGAACTGGCCGCGGTACTTCGTCCCGGCGATCAGGGAACCGAGATCGAGGGAAACCACGCGCTTGTCGAACAGGGTGTCGGGCACTTCCCGCTCGACCACCATCTGCGCCAGACCTTCGACAATGGCGGTCTTGCCAACGCCGGGTTCGCCGATCAGGACCGGGTTGTTCTTGGTGCGTCTGCTTAATATCTGGATCACCCGCTCGATTTCCTTGCTCCGCCCGATGATCGGGTCCAGCTTCCCCTCCATGGCCATCTTGGTGAGATCGCGGCTGAACTCGTCGAGGGTCGGGGTCTTGCCCACTTCCCGCGAGGTCTCGGTGGGTTCCTTGAACATTTCGACGATCTTTTCCTTCACGTCGTCGAAAAAAAGTCCGAAACTGTTTAGCACCCGGCAGGCCACGCCCTCTTTTTCCTTCAGCAGGCCCAGAAGCAGGTGCTCCGTCCCGATATAGTTGTGATTGAGCGAACGGGCCTCCTCCACCGCAAACTCGAGCACTTTCTTTGCCCGCGAGGTGAAAGGGATGTCCCCGATGATCAGAGAATTGGAACTGCGCGGAAGATTCTTCTCCAACTCCTTCTTCAACTGCGGCAGGTCCACTCCGGATTTTTGAACGATCGCGACGGCGATGCCGCCTCCATCTTTAATGACGCCCTGGAGGATGTGCTCCGTGCCCAAGTATTCGTGCCGGTATAGCTCCGCCTCTTCCCGCGCCAGAATGATTACTTTTCGAGCTCTCTCTGTAAATCGCTTAAACATGGTACTTACGTCCTTCGTTTAAAAGAGGTTGCGGTTTCTGCCCCGGATGGTTTGTCGTGAGACAGGTTGCATCGTCTGAAACCCGCAAGAGGGGGTGAAGGGTTCTGTGTTTGGATCTGGTGTTTCTGATCTCTTATTTTAAGCAAAGATACCCGATTATACAAGCCTTTATTTCCCCCGGCTTTTTAGCTTTAACTCTTTCAAATTATTCGGTTTCCCGGATTCGAAACAGGAATGGCAAACACGATGTCGCCCTGATCCGCCCGCCATAGGAGCGCAAGGTAAAATTCCCAAGGTGATTCGGTCGACTGGAGCGCAATCGGAACGTTGGGGCCCTCTACCCCCCACGGCGAGTGGGTGGATCGCCACGCCGCCTGTGGGCGGCTCGCGATGACGAGACCGGGGGCATACCTTTGTGCCCGGTGCCTGTCATGGCGAGGAGGCAGAAAGCCGACGAAGCAATCCAGTACCGGCGGAACGGGCGGACCGGCGGAGCGCCGGGACAGGCGGGCCAAACTCCCAAGGCTATCGTTGCCCAGCCGTCGCCATCGCCCCGTCTCGGAGACCGTTGCGTAACTCAAATATGCCGCCCTGAGCTTGTCGAAGGGCGATCTCCAGTTGTGCTTTCCTTCGGCTTCGCTCAGGACAGGCTCAAAACAAGCTCAGCACGACACTTTCGGTGCCTTTCTCCCACTTATGCAAAGGTCTCTCCGGCTCGGCCCTGCGGCCCTACGCCCAGTAGCGGCTCTTTGCGCCTTTGCGATGAAAACCTGTCCGCAGACCCGGCTCTGCGGATCTCAGCTGTATCCGGCATCTCGATGGAAGCAGACCACCGCCGCGGTGGTGCTCGGGGGATAAAACTCGTGGGAGCCGGTCAGGGTCACCCCGATGTCCTCGGCCTTCAGAATCTCCCAGATCACCCGGTTATTGGCCAGGTCGGTCATGGCGGGATAACCGGGACTGTACCGCTGGCCGTATTTTTCTTTTTTCTGCCCCACCCGCTGGCGCAACAGGTTGTGGATGTACTCGGCCAGGTCCTCGGCCACCCGATCGCTCAAACCCTGCAGGTAAAGGGAGGACTCGGAGTCGTGCTGGTCTTTGAACTGGGCGATGGCAGACTCGACCCGCGACCCCGCGGTGGTGATCTGCAGGCCCACGTAGTCCATCAAGCCCGACTCTTTCGTATGAACGTGCCGGGCGATGGAAAATTTGTCCTTCCTTCCCTTTCCGATGCAGATGGTGAAACGGACCCGCCCGATTTCTTTTCCCGGGGTTTCGGGATCGTAGAGGATCACGTCCTCGCCTTCCGACTGGGCGGGAAGGAGCGCGAACCGGGCACGCGGGACGATCCATTCGTTGGCCTCGGCTTTTTCCACCCATTCTTTCTCCAGCTCCTTGAGGTGCTCGAGCTCCACGCCTTTCTGTTTCCAGGTGGATTGTTTGCCGAATTTCCAATTCAGGGAAAACAGGCTCTTGGTATCCAGGTTGGGAGCCAGTTTGCCCAGCCGAAACTCGACTTTGTGGATTCCGAACCCATCCCGGGGCACTTCGTGTTTCTTGAAATTGACTTTGCGCCAGGGGAGTTTCTCGAGCAACTGGTCCTGTTCCTCGGCGATGCCCTTGGCGCGTTGATACTCGTGGATCAGGCGCCGCCGGTTTTCCTCCATCAGGGGACCGGCGCGTCCGGGATCGGTGAGATCGGCCAGGCGATTCACTCCGTCCATGCCGCTCTCGCAGTAAAACACGTTGTCGAGGATGGCCTCGGTCCGGTCCTGGCCGTGCATGGCCACATACCCGGCGTGCCGGGGGTTGACGGGGGCGCCGCCGATGAGCAGGGGAATGCGGTAACCCTGCTCGGACAGCATGCGCGCCACCGCGATCATATGGTTCGAGGTCTGCACCAGGAGGGCGCTCATGCCGATGGCGTCGGCGTTCTCGCGCCGTGCCGTCTCGATGAATTTTTCCAGAGGAACCTGGACGCCCAGGTCGATCACGCGATAACCGTAATTCTCCATCAGGGTCTTGGCCAGGTCCTTGCCGATGCTGTGGACGTCCTGGTACACCGTGCCGATGACCACCACCCCCTTGTAATCGACGGCGTCGCCGAGATCCTTGCCGCTTTTTTTCTTCATGTACCATTCCAGGAACAGCATGACGTTCCGCATCACGTCGGCGCTTTTGAGAAGGTGGGGCAGGCTCACCTCCCCCCGCCCGAACTCGTCGCCCAGCTCGCGCATGGTTTTCATGAGGTGGGTGTTGACAAATTCAAGCGGCTCGTGCCGGTCGATCACCCGCGCCACGTCGATCACGATCTTATCCTTGTACGGATAAACCCCGCCGGCCTTTTCGACGGTCCCTTCCTGCTTCTGTTTATACCCGTCGTGGATTTTTTGGCAGATGCTCTCTTCCAGGGGAAGGTGGTCGTAATCGGCTTTTTTGGCGACCTCGCCGGTTTTCTTGGTCAGGGAGATTTCCTCGAGTTTCTCGAATGCCTCCATGTCGCGCTGAAGAATGATCCGCCGCGCCAGTTCCAGGTCTTCCGGGGGAAGACTCTCGACCGGGACGTAGTGCTGGGGATTCAGGATGGCGCAATCGAGCCCGGCCTGGCGCGCCTCGTCGAGGAAAACGCTGGTCAACACCTTCCGCATATAGGGCTTGGAGGCGAGCCCGTTCGTCAGGTTGCCGATCCCGATGGTGGTCCTGAGCCGGGGATCGAGGGCCTTGATGCGCGGCAGGGCCTTCAGGGTCTCCATGCAGAAGTTGAGCCCCTCCACCGATTCGCTCCCGATGGGGTAGGCGTTGACGTCGATCAGGATCTGGTCCGGTCCCACGCCGAATTTTTCCTTTGCCTGCCGGACGATCTCGGCGGCCAGATCGACTTTCTCCTGTTCGGTCTGCGCCGGCCCCAGCGGCCCGTTCACGAGCGCGATGTAAACGGGATGGTGCTCGTGGGTGCACTCCAGCACCGCCTCCAGCTTGCTCTTGCCGGGCGCGTACTCTTCCAGGCTGATGGAGTTGACGATCGGGCGGCCGGGATAACTCTCGATGGCGTTTTTCAAGGCTTCCACCGAAAAGGAGTCGAGACACATGGCTCCCTTGAAATCGCTGGTCAGGTGGTGGATGACCTGCGGAAGCACCTTTTCGGTTTCCACGATGTTGCTGTCCATGCACACGTCGATGATGTCGAGCCCGAGATCTTTCACCTGCTCGGCCACCACGTCTTCGAGCTCATGAAACCGGATCCCGCCCTCACGCTCGACCGCATCGCGCACTTTTTTGCTTCCACGCACGTTGAGCCGTTCGCCGATCCGGACCAGCCCCTGCGAGCTGTCCAGCGGTACGGCCTCCTGCGGGCCGGAAAGGAAAACCCGCTCGGGGAGATGCCGACGGGACGGCACGGCGCCCTTCAGCCGCCGCGCCACCGCCTCGATGTGCGCCGGGGTGGTGCCGCAACAGCCCCCCACGATCGAGACGCCGTGGTCGTGGACGAACCGCTCCAGGTGATCGGCCATGGGCCCGGGTTCCAGTTTGTACACGGTGCAACCGTCCTCGGAGAGAGGCTGGCCCGCATTGGGCACGATGGATACGGGATGCCGGCTGAACTGGGCCAGTTTTTCGACGGTGGCCTGCATCAGCTCGGGGCCCACGTTGCAGTTGATGCCGAACACGTCGATGCCCATGCCCGCCACCGCGGTGTAGGCGGCGTGGATATCGGTATTGAAGATCTGCATTTTGGAAAAGGCGTCCACCGTCACCTGGGCGATGATGGGCAGGGTGGTCCCCGTCTCCTCGAACGCGCGCCGGGCGCCGACGATGGCGGCCTTGGTTTCGAGAATGTCCTGCTGGGTCTCGAACAGCAACACGTCCACCCCGCCTTCCACGAGCCCCTTCACCTGGAGCCGGAAGTTATCCACCACCTGGGCGAAGGTGGCGCGTTTCAGGTTGGCCTCGGTGCTCGACAGCACGTAATTGGAAGGACCGATGGACCCGGCGATGAACAGGGGCCGTCCGTCATACTCGGCAGAGGCGCGGTAATCCTCGGCCGCCCGGCGCGCGATGCGCGCTCCTTCCCGGTTGAGATGCAGACAGATGGATGCGGTGTCGTTTCCGCGCAGGTCCAGCCCCGCGGGAATCGCCTGCAGGCCCGCCGGATCGATATTGCGAAAATCGAACTCGCGCAAACGCAGGGGGGACGCGCCGAAAGTGTCGGTCTCGACCATGTGCGCCCCGGCGCGAAAATATTTGTGGTGAATTTCTTTCAGGTCGTCGGGACGCGAGAAGATCAAAAGGTCGGTCAGCATCTTGAACTCGGCGCCCCCGAAGGCCCGGTCGTCCAGGCTCAGGGATTGCACCATGGTGCCCATGGCCCCATCGAGGATGAGCACCTGCTTCTGCAGTTCTTCCTTAAAATTCCATGTCATGGCCGTTTTTTCATTTCCTGAACAATACGGGCCCCGCCCCGGTCGGCGTGAACAACCTTGCCGGTCCGGTGAGGGACAACTGGGTTTCTGTTATGGGAACGTTTTGCGGTGGCGGGCCAACAGCGCATTCCTCTTGGGGTGTCATTCCGAGCCGCTTTGCGGCGAAGAAACTCGCCCGAATCCCTTGACCCGCTTGATTTTGCAAATCAGGCCGGATCCGCCGCGGAGTTTATCCCGCGCTTGCCGAAGGACTCGGGATGACATTTCCGCAGTTTTTCAGCAGATTGCTAGGCCTTCGTCGCCTGCAGGATCGGCAGGACAAGGGTAAAAACCGCGCCCTGGCCGGACCGGGTGTTCACGAGGATATCTCCACCATGCTGTTTAATAATACCATAACTGATGGACAACCCCAGCCCCGTCCCTTTCACCGCCCCCTTGGTGGTGAAAAACGGCTCGAACAGGTGGTCCATGTGTTCGGGATGAATTCCCGGTCCCGTATCATCGATATGAATCTGAACATTGGAACCCGCCACCTCGGTGCGAATCTGGATCTGGCCTCCCCGGTCCCCCATGGCTTCCTCCGCATTGTGGATCAGGTTCAGGATCACCTGCTTGATCTGGTCGGGTACGGCGCAAACTTCCGGCATATTCTCCCCGTAACACCGGCGCAGTTCGATCCCTCGATCGATCAATCGTTTGCGGCTCAGAAGGACCATATCGTCGATCACCTCGTGAATATTGAGCGGACGGATCTGCTCCGAGGAAGGACGGTAAAATCCCTGCAGTTTCTGGATGAGGTCCGCCATGCGGTGGGTTTCCTTGACCGCGAGTTGCAGGAGCCCTTTCAGTTCCTCGTCCAGGTTCGCTTCATCCCCGATCTGCTCCAGAACGTTGCGAATCCCATAGATGGGGTTATTGAACTCGTGCGCCACCGAGCCGACCAGTTTGCCCAGGGCGGAAAGTTTTTCCGAATGCCGCAATTGCTCGTGCGCCAGCTGAAGCTCGGTGGTGCGTTTTTCCACCAGATCTTCCAGGCGGTTGCGGTAATTGTTCAATTCGTCCTCGGTGCGCTTGCGCTCGCCGATGTCATGGGCGACAAAAATGTATTCCCGCACCTGTTGCCCCTCATCGCGAACGACGGCGCCGGATACCAGAACGGGAATGTTGCATCCGTCCCGGGTCGAAAAATATTCCTCAAAGGGTTTAACCGCATCGCCCCCCCCCAGCCGTTGCACGAGAGACCGGCGGAACAGGTCCTGGCGGGCAAAGACCCGGTCCACGCTCTCCCCCAGGAGGCCGGATTCTTCATAACCCAACAGGTCCAGCGCGGACCGGTTCGCCAGCTTGATCCTGCCTTCGGAATCGGTAACGATCAGGGAACTCATCATGGAGGAGACAATGGTATCCAGATAGGTCTTGGACACGGTGGTCCCCCGCAGATCCTGCGCCATTTTTTGGAACGCACGCGCCAGTTCACCCAACTCGTCCTGTTTCAGGAGCGGGACGCTCACGTCATAGCGCCCGCGCCCAATGGCATGGGCCGCCCGGGCCAGCCGTTCGATGGGCTGGCTGAACCCGCGCGCGATCACCAGGGTGATCCCGGCGGCAAAAAGCGCGAGTAGCGTCACCATGAAACCGAACATGACGAGGTGGCGGTGAAAATTCTCCTTTGCCCGGCGGGCTAATTCGGCCTGGCCCGCTTCGATCGTTGCCCGGATCGGTTTCAGGGAATATTCAACCAGTATGCCCCCCAGAAGATCGTCGCCCAGCTTGATGGGAACCGCGATAAAAAATCCCTCCCCCATCGCCTGCATCACCATCATCCCCGTATTCAAAACGTTCCGGCTCAATGGATCGTCCATCCACAGGTCCACCTGCTCATTGGCGCCGGTTCCGTCGTGGACGATCCTTCCCTGGGCGTCAAATACGAACAGGGAAACCACGTCGGCATGTTGCCGCGCCGATTTCATTTTGTTTCCGAGGGTCTGGAGATCGAGGTAATAGAGGGGATCGGCAAAGTCCTGGGCGAGAAACAGGGCAAACACGCGGGCCCGTTTTTCCAACTGGCCCATCAACTGGGTCCCCAGCGCCTGGGAGCTGGAGCGGACCAACTCCTCCAGCGTGTCGCGGGTTTGAAAGTAAACGGTTCCCCCGGCGATTCCCCCCAGCGCCAGAACCAGGGAAAATATGATCCACGCGTATTTGTATCGAAGGCTGACCTTCATTCGGCCGGAACGGCCACCTCCATCCTCACCCGCTGATACCATTCTCTGAGATTATCCAATTCTTTTGCCATATTCTTATCCACCCGGTCAAATTTCAATGTCCGACTGTAATCCTCCAGCATAGACGCGGCCTGGGGATCTTCATGGAGGTGCAGGAGAATCTGTTTGAGCCGGTCCCGGATACGGGGATCCAGGTCCTTGCGCGTGATTTCCAGGGCTCGGGGAATAAGGGGGCTCTGGTAAATGATTTTGAAATTGTCCCGGAAGGAAGTGGGCGTGGTTTGCTCCGAATTCCAGTCCAGATCGCTGAATGCCCCCGCGTCGGCCAGGCCCCGGTGGACCCAGGTGGAAACGGTGACTTCATCCCCATGCGTGAAAAGATAGCCTACCTGGTCTGGCGGGGGACGATCCCCCCGGCTCTTCAGACGAACCAGGCCGATCTCCTTTTGTTTCAGAATCGCCACGGGAAACAGGAAGGACGTGGTCGATCCCAGATCATTGAAAGCCAGCACCCGGCCCCGCAGATCGTCCAGGGAGTGAATTCCGGAATCTTTTTTCGTGAAAAATACCGTCCGATACCGGGCCACGCCTTTTTTCCAGCGAAGCAGGAGGACATCTCCTCCCGCCGCTTCCTGGTAATACAAGGCTGAAAAGGGGGTCTCCGAAACCCAGTCGACCTTGCCTTCCTTCAGGTAACGCACCAGTTCGGCATTGTCGCGGGCCAGCAGAACCCCGCCCCGGCGGATACCGAGATCCCGCATGCGTGAGGCGGCATATTCGGCAAGGGGAACCATGCCGGGATAATGTTTCGTGGGACCCTGGCTGACCCGGCCCAGAACCAGGATCTCGCTTCTCTTTAAGGTACCCTCCTGTCCCGGCTTCAACCCTTTCAGCAGAATCTCCCCGGGCGTAGGCCGCGTCTCCTCCCCGGCCCACGCGCCCCGGGTCAACAGGCACAGAAAAACAAGGGCCGCCATCCCGAACCTGGCCGAAGTCACCTTCGGCTCTCTCCGATCAAAAGAACGCCTGAAGGCGCATCTGGTAAACATTGGAATCGTTGTCTCCGCGAACCGGGTCGGTCATCACGTGAATGTAATTTGCAAAGAGGCGAATTCTGGGATTGAAATACCAGTTGAACGCGGCGGTGATATTCTCCTCATGGCCTCCGCGCACCGGGTCGTCGTTGAGGTCGAGAAAACTGAACCGGGCTACAAGTTCCAGCGCCCCCGGTCCCCCGGGGCCAAAATCGCGGCGCGGTTCCACGTTGCCGAAGATCCCCCTCCGGGCGCTGTAGGGCCGGATTTCCCCGGTCAGGAACCAGGAGACGAAGGCATAGCCCCCGTCGAAGGTCGCGTCCGTCAGGCCGGGACCCTTGCGATCCACATCGGTGCGCATGTATTCCCCCTGCAGGGAAAGCGGTCCGAACACCGCCGCCGCCTCCAGGCCCAGCACGTTAAAACTATCCGTTTTGCCCAACGTCCCTGTCGAGACGAGGTTGGTGGCGGTCACGTGCGATTCGGGACGGCTTTGAAAGATCACCGACTGGCTCTGGTCCTCGGGCACCCGGTGAGTCCCGGCGATGCCGAAATGCACCACGCGGTCCACTTCCGCCACCGGCGCGAAGGTTGCCCGCCCGGTGACCGCATATCCCTCGCCGTCGGCGCGGGCCGCTCCCGCTCCCTCGCCAAACACGCCTGCCGCAAAGGAACTGTTCGCTCCGTGAAAATTCACCGCCGCCCCGATGTTTCTGCCGGGGGCAAACGCGTTGGGAAGCGCCCGCTCCATGAAGGTGATGTACCGGGAACTCGTCAACTCTTCCAGGCTGAACGGCTCCTTGAACTGCCCCACCCGGATGAGGGTGGAGCGGATCCCAGTATACCCGATCCAGGCGTCTTTGACGGAGGTCTTGTCCCCCGCGAAATCGTAGCTGGTTTCCACCCTCCAACGTTCGTACAGAATCGCGGCCAATTCGATGCGTGCGCGCCGGATCTCGGTGCCGTCGCCCAGGTCGCGGTTGTCGTCATATACCGCGCCGTCCACCTGGAGCCGCCCGCCCACCTTCAACTTGAAATCGCCCTCCTCATCACCGAACCGGAATTTACTGCGGTAACGGTTGCGGGCCTTCTCCTCCTGTTTGTTTTTGATTTTTTCATATTGCTCGGGAGTCAGCGTCTTGTTATCGCGAAGGATTTCGAGAAGATCGTCATCCGTCCCCCCCAGCACCGGAGAGCAGAGCAACATCATCAACACCCATCCTGCCGACCCCTGCAATATCCGCATCGTCTTCTTTCCCTCCGTTCATTGTGATAGACGCCCCAAAACCCTCCCGGACCCCTTCACCGTCTTGCAGAAAACCGGGCCCGCCCAGGGTTTCACCGGATATATTTTATATCATGAAACACAACGAATCCGGTGAGACCCCGTTTTGCCGGGGACTGGCTTTCTCCCCTATTTTTATCCGCTGTATGGAAGTTTTCGATATACTGCCCTGTAAAGGAGAGCTTTGCATAAGTCGGAGAAAGGCGCCGAAAGTGTCGTGCTGAGCCCGTTTTAGTCTGTCCTGAGCGAAGCCGAAGGAAAGCACAACCGGAGATCGCCCTTCGACAAGCTCAGGGCCACATATTTGAGTTACGCAACGGTCTCCTTGTAAAAAAGAAAGGATCCGGAAACCCTCATGATGGACCTGTTGCGCAACCCTTTTCCCCGCTCCTTCCGTTTGTGGGAAGCCACCCTGCTTCTGCTTCTGGCGATGACCGTCGGGGTACTTCCCATCGGGGCGGAAACAGGGGAATCGACCTCCATCGTGGAGGGTCTTGAGCTTCGCCACGCGCCCGATATCCAGATCCAACTGTTCGCCCGCGTTCCCGGCGCCCGGCACATGGCCTTCGACGACCAGGGGATCCTGTTCGTGAGCCAGACGCGCCAGGGCCAGGTGTCGGCCCTGCCCGACGCCGGCGAAGACGGCCGCGCCGACCGGCTCGCCCCCATCCTTGAGGGAGCCGACCATCCCCACGGGCTGGCCTTTGCCCAACTGGAATCCGGATACTACCTCTACATCGCCGAAGAGCGGCGGGTGATCCGCATGAAACGGGTGGCCCGGCCCCTCACTTACGATCCGCCGGAAATTCTCATCGACGACATCCCCGGCGGGGGGCATTTCACGCGGACGATCAAGATCAAGGACGGCAAACTCTACCTCTCCGTGGGGTCTTCGTGCAACGTGTGCATCGAAAAGGACCCGATGCGCGCCGCGATCTCGCGGTTCAACCTCGACGGCACGGGCAAGGAAATTTTCGCCCGGGGTCTGCGCAACTCGGTGGGCATCGAGTTTTCCCCCTACACCGGCGAGTTGTGGGGGGTGAACAACGGACGCGACTGGCAGGGAGACGACCATCCCCGCGAGGAACTCAACATCATCCGCGAGGGCCGCCACTACGGCTGGCCCTTCTGCAACGAGGACCGCGTGCCCGATCCCGATTTCGGCGACCGGCACGACTGCTCCCGCACCGTTCCCCCGGCTTACAGCTTCACCGCGCACATGGCCCCGCTCGGCCTGGCGTTCTACACGAACGGGAAGCTTCCGGCGCGTTACGATCACAGCCTGTTCATCGCGTTTCATGGCTCCTGGAACCGGTCCGCTCCGGCCGGATACAAGGTGGTCCGGGTGGCGCTCAACGCCAAGGGGGAGATCCTCTCCGATGAGGATTTCATCACCGGTTGGCTGAAGGCGGATGGCAAACCCTGGGGCCGCCCCGTCGATCTGGAGCGGAGTCCCGCGGGCGATCTGTATCTCTCCGACGATTTTTCGGGCGCGGTTTACCGCATCCGGGGGAAACAGAAATAGCAGATTAAGGGTTTCGGGCAAGATTCTTCGCCGCATTGCGGCTCAGAATGACACCCGAAAGAGTTTTTCGACAATCTGTCAGGATTTCCGGGCGCCGTCACAACCCGGCCCGGGTTTTTTCCTTGCCGAACCAGGCCTCCCAGAAGGTTTTCTTTTCCCGGACACAGCGGAACCCCAGGTCGGCTTTGCGGGCAAAGGGATTGATCCGCTCGCGGTAGGAAGCTCTGGCTTTTTGCCGGATGACTTCTATATAATCTTCCTTCGAAAAATGTCCGACCCCCATGTGGGACAGGCCCCGGATAACCACGAGCTTTTTTTCATAGTCGGGCGAGGTGTAGGTGCTGTCGGGATAGGGGGCGTAATATTCCCAGACCCATTCCCAGGCGTTGCCCACCATGTCGTTGACGCCGAACGGACTGCTCCCCTGCGGGTAACGGCCGACGGGCTGGAGCCCGGACCCCGTTTTCATCCGCGGCGAGGGGCTGATGTTGGCCGCGTGGATGTCGAACTCGTTGCCCCAGGGGTAGATCGAGCCATAGTGTCCGCGCGCGGCCTTTTCCCACTCCGCCTCGGAAGGCAGGCGCTTGCCCGCCCACTCGGCGTAGGCGGCGGCATCGAAAAAACTCACGTGCGTGACGGGGTAGTCGTCCTGATCGTCGGGAAATTTCGGCCCTCCCCAGTACCGGGGAGGCTTATGGTCGGTGGCCTGACAAAAAATATAAAAATCCTTGTTGGTTACCTCGAATTGGTCGATATAGAAGTCAGGCAGGTACACCTCCCGCTCGGGCGAGGCGTCGGCGAACCAGGGCTTGTCGAGTCCGAGCGCCAGCGCGCGGTTCTGGGGATCGACTTCGTTGGTTCCCATGACGAAATCGCCGCCGGGAATCAGAAGCATGCCCGGCGGCGGAGACTCGCACCCGGCGAGCGCCAGCCACCCCATTAACAGGATGAATACAGAAGGTCTCAATGTTAACCGCCGTAAATGAGGACGTTGTGGATAATCGCTACCAGAAGGTTTCGCTAGGCCAGATCAATTTCGAGGATGGGTTGACCGACTTTTCCATGGGCCCGATTCCGGGAGAACTCGAAACCTCGATCCGGGAAATCGGGATCACCCACCCCGTGACCCTCACCCCCAACGGCGGGGG
>Ga0210019_1002336_pt1 | contig 18576 bp, 18 predicted proteins | sample CryGeyCG2114_020_2_FD_183969 | JGI IMG/M metagenome (GOLD analysis project Ga0210019, IMG submission 183969) | Groundwater microbial communities from aquifer - Crystal Geyser CG11_big_fil_rev_8/21/14_0.20 (SPAdes) (version 2) | ecosystem: Environmental > Aquatic > Deep subsurface > Groundwater ...
AGAATATACAAACTACCATCAAAGGAAAATATCATAGAGGTTTTAAGATCATACAAGCGAGAGCAATCAAGACAAAATTTTGAAAAGATTTTGTCTACGCTAAAATTGTAATGGGACCGGCAGGATTTGAACCTGCGACCACTTGCCCCCCAGGCAAGTATCATACCAAGCTAGACCACGATCCCGTAAATGAAAGGCACTAAGTGAAATTATTAAATCGTCGGATTGTATTGTATAATCATGAAGATTTGTAATATTTGTAATAGAATTTCAGCAACGGATCAAGATCATCTTGATTGTGTGCAGAGGAGAAGAGTTGAATTAGAAGATGAGGATCTAAAAAAGAAAATTCCCGAAAAATTAGACATTGCAAAAAATCCTCAGGATTTAGGTGTAGAAATAAGAGCAATACTAGAGCATTTGTCTAAAGAAAAAGAGCCATCATAACCATTTTTCAATTCGTTCTTTTTCAAACTGTATTTTTTCATTAAGGTAATTCTTGGTTGATTCAGTAAGTTTTGTTATTGGTTTTGATTCTGAAAACATATCTACTTCAATTATGGACGCGGTATTTCTTCCTGATTCAATAAAGCAACCACCTTTTCCATCAAATAATGCCAAATCCTTTTGGTTTTGAATTTTAGAGACAATGTTTTGTGCAACTGCAAGTCCTTCACCTTCTGCAAATATTCCAGCTTTTGGGACTGCCATCTTTTCTCCAACAGGTAAGCTAGTTACATCACCAATTGCATACACATTCTCAAATAATGTTTTGCAATCTCGATTAATTTGAATAAAACCATCTGGTTTTGCCAAGCCACATTCATAGATGATTTGGGGGGCAACATGTGGAGGTATGGCCAAGAGTAAATCAAAATCAGCCTCAGCATTCTCAAACACGAGCTTGTTTTTTTCTACTGATATGGTTTTACATGAATTGTAAAAGATTATTTTTTCAGAATTGATCATTTCGAGGATTTGTTGGCTTACATCAGTACCTGCTGCAGGTAGTGTAATTGGTGCAGGACTGTAAAAATTAATTTTAACAGAATTACGGACTTCAGAATTTCTAAGCATTGAATTAATTAGAAGAGCTGCTTCAAATGGTGCGGGCGGACATTTGTATGGCATTCCCATAATTGCAATGGCTATGTTTCCTGATTTTATTGCAATCAATTTGTTATGAATTTCATCTAGATGGTTATGATCATAAAGATTCAGTCCATTTTCTTTCAAGCCAGGAATTTTTTCAGGAGCTAGTTGAGCTCCCAATGCAATTATCAGATAATCATATGAAATATTTTTTGATGTGGTTTTCACTGTCTTGTTTTCCAAGTCTATTTTTAGAATTTCTTCTTTTACAAAATCTATCTCTTTTTTTTGTAAATTATTTAGCGAACCTATAGAGTTTTCAAAAGTTCTAGTACCATTCATGATCCACAATTTGACAAAACCGACCATGAACCAGTCTTTTTTATCAACAAGCGTGATTCTTACTTTTGATGATGGCAATGAATTTCTGATTTCATTAGCTGCGGACAATCCACCAAACCCTCCGCCAAGAATTAAGACGTGTGGAATGTTTTTGGACAATTTATCGTTCTTGTGTTGTGGGTCTGATTAAAATTTCGTTAACATTAACATGATTTGGAGACTCTACTGCATAAAGAATTGCATTTGCTATATCATGTGCTTGTAATGCTTCCATTTTTTTTGCATTTTCAACAAAACTCTGTAATGACTCATCAGTGATTGTATTAGTTAATTCGGTTGCAACAACGCCTGGTTCAATACACGTAACACGAATGTTTTTTCTTACACTTAGCTCTTCACGCAATCCTTCACTGAAAGCAGTAATTGCATGCTTGGTGGCACAATAAACACTACCAGCGGGAAAGACAATTCTTCCAGCTACGGATGAAATGTTCACAATGTGACCAGATTGTTTTCCGAGCATATGTGTAACCACTGCACCTGTACAATATAGAACACCTTTGATATTGACATCTATCATCTGATCCCATTCATCGATTTTCAAATTTTTGACAAAACTTAGTGGCATTAAACCAGCATTATTTACCAAAATATCTACAGATCCCCATTTAGCTATAACAGCATCAACAAAAGAAGTACATTCTTCTCTTTTTGTAACATCTAGTTTATGAGAAAATACTTCGCCACCTTGTTCTTTAATTTTCTTTTCTAGTTCTGAAAGTCTGTCTGTTCTTCTTGCACCTATTGCAACTTTTGCTCCAGCTTTTGAAAGTGCTAATGCAGTTGCAAAACCTATGCCACTACTTGCACCTGTAATTATTGCTACTTTATCTTTAATCATTAAATTTCACTTATCTAATTTTTAAATTCTTCATTGTAAAAATGTTTACTTGATTTCTTAGATAAATTAAAAATTCAATGTATCAGTTTAATAGAAGAAAACTATTATTCATATTGTGAAACCTGAAAAATGTGCATATTGTGGAGATATGACAGATATGCCGTTTCAATGTAATTATTGTAAAGATCCTTTTTGTTCTGAACATAGACTTCCTGAAGAGCATAGATGTGTAAAATTAACGCAAATTCGTGCTAAGAGATTTGGAGAGAAAAAAGTTATTCGCGATGGTGGACGAAATAAACCAAACATTTTCAAGCGTTTGTTCGGCAGGTTCTAATATCAATACGGGCTTTTATCCGGCGAGATTTTTGCGCGTCTTCCTTGATAGATAAGAGCAATTGCTAGGGCAAACATCACCATTGCCGTCAATGGAAAATTTTGTGGCGCAGGAAGGATGAACCAATAGTATATGCCAAAGCCAATCGAAACAATAGCTTGTGTCCAGAGTTTTATCCACTTTGGAGCTTTGACTAGTCTACTTATTGCTTCAACTGAAAAAATTCCAATTACAGGATAAATTGTATAAAATAGAAAATCAATAACATCAACACCTGTATGGGTCATAAAATGAAATATTTGGGGTATAATTTCTATCTAATCTTCCCATCTGACTTTGGTTGCAACATGTTTGGAAATTAATGCCTGAGCATTCTCATAGGGGATTGTTGCAATGTCTTCAATCTTGAATGGACCGTATCTTTCTAGATCAGCACCTACAATTTCATCAACTTCTTTGAGAAATCTTACTACAACGGTTTTTGTTTTATGATTTTGTGATAGTGATTCAAGAAACTTGGATTTGCCGTTTGTTGTGGCAGACAGAACCATTTCGGTTCTTTCTCGTTTCTCTTCTTCAGAATCAAGGATAAATTTTTCTTCATCTAGTAGATTTTCAAAGTCAATTTTATCTGATTTGGAAATTTTGTCTAATCTAATATCAATTAGTAATGATATGAGATCTGTTGCCATTTGAATAAGGGTATCTTTGATTTTACTTTCAACTCCGTCAAATTCTTGTTTTTTTAAATTTCCAATAAAATCTGAAATTTCTCTGTAAAAATTTGCGTCGATTTCTTGGATTGACTCATTTTCAGTTTCCCGCAAAACTATATGGTGTAATTTACTGATATCAATTTGGTTTGTTTCTGACATTTCTTACCTAATCCTTAAATGATGGATGTATTTGTGTTTGATTGAAGTACAAAATTGCCCTATAAAGTTAGTCATGGTAAAGCAATCCAAGTAACATATTCACCGGATGAAGTATTTTCAAGAATTCAACATGAGGGCATTCAATTCATAGATTTGCAGTTTACAGGATTAACCGGCCGCTTTCATCACACCACGATTTCAGCCAACACATTTACACCCGAACAAATGCGTGATGGACTGCCAAAATTGGACGGTTCTTCAATTATTGGATTTACCAGTGTTGATGATTCTGATCTTCTCTTAAAGCCTGATCCAAATACTTTTGCCATAATTCCTTGGATGACGGAAAATAAGACCGCAAGGCTGCTCTGTGATGTTTATTGGGGGGAAGGTAGAGGTAGACTCTCGCGAGATCCCAGAGGAATTTCCCAAAAAGCAGAGGAGTACATCAAAACACAAGGATTTGATTCTAGTGCTTGGGGTCCTGAAGTAGAATTTTTTGTTTTTGATAAAATTCATTGGGATGTGTTAACTCCATACAAAGGCCAATCATATTCAATTGAATCTAAAGAAGCTCCTTGGAGTCAGGAAGGTTCAGGATATCCCATGGGTTTGCAAGAGGGATACTATCCAAGTACACCCTCAGACACTTTAACTCCGTTTAGAAATGAATGTGTAAATATTTTGAATACAAATTTTGGTGTGCTATGTGATAACCATCATCACGAAGTGGCAACTGCGGGTCAATGTGAAATTGATATCAAATATGATTATATGACAAATGCTGCAGACGCGGCACAGTCTTACAAGTACGTAATTAGAAATGTTGCGCAAAAATATGGAAAGGTAGCAACAATGATGCCAAAACCAATTGCAATGGATGCTGGTTCAGGCATGCATGTAAATGTAAGTTTGTGGAAAGGAAAAGAAAATTCATTCTATGATCCAGATGAAGAAAATGAGTTAAGTCAAATTGGAAGATATTTCTGTGGAGGAATAATTAATCATGCAAAAGCATTGTCTGCAATTTGTAACCCAACTACAAACTCATATCACAGATTAGTTCCAGGTTATGAAGCACCTGCATATATCGCTTGGAGTGCTGGAAATAGATCAGCGATTGTTAGAGTACCAAAACACCTCCAAGGGAAAAATTATGCACATCTTAAAAGATTAGAGTTCAGAGCACCTGATCCGTCATCTAATCCATATCTTGTATTTGCAGCAGTAACCGCAGCTGGAATGGATGGAATTAAGAAGAAAATAGATCCTGGTGAACAAATTAAAGATGATATTTTCAAAATGACAAAATCAGATCGGGCTAAGAGAGGAATAGGTGTCTTGCCAAAAAGTTTAGGTGAAGCGTTAGATGAGTTGGAAAGCGATCGAAAATTTCTCAGTCCAATTTTTGCTAATGATGTAATTGATAAGATTATAGAATTAGAGAGGAGGGATCAACGCGAAATTGCGATTAGACCACACCCTCATGAATTTTATCTATATTTTGATGTCTAAACTCGTCCAGTCAACTGAATGATGTAGAATAAGGATATTCCAATCAGGACAAATCCCGTACCAAGAAATATTATTTTTCTTTTGTCTGTAGTTGCAGCTTTATAGAGCAATATTCCTCCTGCTAAACCTACGAACAAAACTATAACTCCAATAACCACACTGTCAAAACTGGTATCTGTAATTAACGGATGAAAGAAGCCAGACAGTAATGCAAAAAATGCGATCAGGTAAACATACTTGAATCCAGAAATTACTTTAGAAGTAGATTTGCTCAATATCAACCATAAATTTAGTTATCAAATAAACTTTTGAAAAATAATTTGTTTTAGGAACAAATTACATCATTCCGCCCATATCAGGCATTCCGCCCATGCCACCCATTCCTGGCATTCCGCCCATGCCACCCATTCCTGGCATTCCGCCTTCTGCTCCTGGTGGTGGACCTGCAGACTTTTGAGTAGCAATGACGTCATCGATTCTAAGAATCATGCATGCTGCTTCAGATGATGCAGAAACAATTTGAAGTTTGACTGCAAGAGGTTCAATAATATCACTGGATTTCATATTGGCAATTTTTCCTTTCATTACATCAATACCAGTCCATTTTTCGCCCTTGAGTTGTCTTGAACGTAGAGCAGTAAGTGTATCAATTGGATCCATTCCTGCATTCTCTGCTAATGTTAATGGAATTGCTTCAAGAGCATCTGCAAATTTTTCTGCTGCAAGTTGTTCTCTGCCTTCAAGTGATTTTGCCCAGTTTCTTAATTTAGTTGCAGCAAAAGTTTCAGGTGCTCCACCTCCAGCTACAATTAGTGGATTAATAATCACATCTTTAACTACCATTAATGCATCATGAACAGAACGTTCTACTTCATCAACAACTCGTTGAGAACCACCACGAAGAAGTAGTGTAACAGATTTTGGATGTTTACATCCTTCAATGAAAACCCATTTGTCTTCTTCTATTTTTCTTTCTTCAACAAGTTCTGCTCCCCCGAGATCCTTTTCAAATAGATCATCAAGGTTCGTTACAATTCTAGCTCCAGTTGCTTTTGCTAGTTTTGTAAGATCACTTTCTTTAATTCTTCTAACTGCAATTATTCCTGCTTTTGCAAGATAATGTTGAGCCATATCATCAATTCCTTTTTGGCATAATACCACGTTGGCTCCTGAGCCAATTACCTTGTCTACCATGTTCTTTAGCATTCTATTTTCTTCATCAAGAAATGTCTTTAGCTGTTGTGGATTTGATATGTTGATTTTGGCATCAGTTTCTGTTTTACTAATTTCAAGTGCGGTATTGATCAAGGCTATTTTTGCATCAGAGATTTTACGTGGCATTCCACCATGAACAATCTCTTTATCAAGCACAATTCCCTGCACTATTACAGAATCCTTAATTGAGCCTCCCGCTTTCTTTTCTACTTTAATATCATCAATATCGACATCATATTTTTCGCCATCTTTTTCTGCTACTGCCAGTACAGATTTTACAATTATATCTGCTAAAAGATCAGAGTCTTTTCTTACTAGTTTTGTTTGCATTGATGTCTTTGCAATTTTGGTAAGAATTGATTTATCATTTGCAGAAATAGTATCAGCAATGCTTTCAAGGAATTGTTTTGCTTTCTTTGCTGCTTTTCTGTATCCGTCTACAATAATTGTTGGATGGACATCCTGATCTAGCAATGATTCAGCATTTTCAAGAAGAGCTCCAGCTAAAACAACTGCAGAAGTTGTTCCATCTCCCACTTCATTATCAGTAGTTTTTGAAATTTCTACAAGCATTTTTGCAGCTGGATGTTGAACATCAATTTCTTTTAGAATAGTTGCTCCATCATTTGTAATAGTAACATCGCCAAGAGAGTCAACTAACATTTTATCCATGCCTCGTGGGCCTAGGCTGGTATGAACGATTTCGGCAATAATTTTAGCGGCAGCAATATTGTTCTTTTGAGCATCTCTACCTTTAGTTTCAGTGCCACCCTCTTTTAATAAGACAACTGGCATATTTCCCTTTGAAGTAGCCGTCATACCCATAGATGGAAAAACTCCATATTCCCCTTTTATACGTTGCAGATCAAAAAATGATTTATCTCAATGAAAAAACGGTGTTTTTAAATTGGGAAAATCAAGGTTCATGATATGGCAAAATCTGCAAATAAAGAATCTTACAATAAGATTTTCTCAAAATTAAAAGAACATCATAAATGGTTTGAAAATTCCATTCCATTAATTGCTAGCGAGAATATTCCTAGCCCAGCTGTTAGGGAAGCAATAATTTCAGATTTTGGTAATAGATATGCCGAGGGCTGGCCTGGTGAGAGAGTATATGCTGGTTGTGTATTCATTGATGATGTAGAGTTTGAATGTATGAAACTTGCAAAAAAGCTTTACAAGGCAAAATTTGCTGATGTAAGACCAATTTCGGGAGTCGTAGCAAATCTTGCAGTATATTCTGCTTTTACCAATCCAGGGGACATAATGCTGGCACCTTCAATTCCTGCAGGTGGACACATCTCTCATGGTAAACGTGAGCATTTTGGAACAGCAGGACTTGTTCATGGATTAGAAATTGAATTCTATCCTTTTGATGCTGAAGAAATGACAATAGATGTTGATAAAACAAAACAAAAAATCGACGATTTAAACAAAGAAAATAGACTTCCAAAGATGGCAATGTTTGGTGGTTCATTATTTTTGTTCCCACATCCAGTAAAGGAATTATCTGATTTTCTAAAGAGTTATGGGATGCATATCAATTATGATGCAGCACATGTGGCAGGTTTGATCGCAGGTGGAAAGTTTCAAGATCCATTAAGGGAAGGTGCAGATACAATGACTATGAGTACTCATAAGACTCTGTTTGGTCCACAAGGCGGTCTTGTTTTAGGTTCTGAAGAACATGAAGAATTAATTAAAAAAGCTACTTTTCCTGGATTGACTAGTAGTCATCACATTCACCACATGGCTGGAAAAGCAGTTGCGTTTGCTGAAGCTTTAGAATTTGGCAAGGATTATGCCATTCAAGTGATTAAAAATGCTAAGGCTTTTGCAGAATCTCTTAGTAGCGTAGGTTTCAAAGTTTTAGGCGAAAGTAGAGGATTCACACAATCACATCAGATTGCAGTTAACGTTTTAGATTATTCCGATGGTGGTAAAGTAGAGGCTGATTTAGAAAAAGCCAACATAATAGTTAACAGACAATTGATTCCAGGTGATATTAAAGCCGGACGCAATTACTTTCATCCAGGCGGAATAAGACTTGGAGTTTCAGAGATCACAAGGCTCGGTATGAAGAAAAATGAGATGGAGGAAATTGCTGGTTTCATAAAGGAAGTTGTAATTGATAAAAAAGATCCAAAGAAAGTTTTATCAAAAGTCAAAACAATGAGGAAAAGATATCAGAAAGTCAAGTTTTGTTTTGATAACAAACTTGGGGCTTATGAATACGTGAAATTGAGATAAAGTTTAGGCATAATCAGTAAGAAGTGATTGATCTCCTTGGTTTTTTCCAAACACTAAATCAATTTCGTCGGACAAGGCATGAATTCTACCTCTTTGATAGATACCTACATCATACTTTTCAACTAAACGTTTAGCAAGTTTTAGATATTTTTCAACAGATCCTCTGGTGATTGTAGGTATGAGTTTATGACCACAAATACATGTTTGAATTAGTGGCATTCTACGAAATGATTTTCCACAACCTGTACATCTGAAATTTTGTCTTGCATATGCTCGTAGATTTCCCATAATATCTGGTACAAGATGAGTTGAGATAACATTTGAAACAATCTCAGATGTGTTTACAGCATCAATTAACTCCGCATTTCGAATTTGCATGTCAAATTTATCAAGCATGGAACCAAGAGTAGAATAGGCACTTCGAGATTTAGAAGTGGTCAATGATGTTGTTGCATGCGTAAAGTCATAGTCATGAAATTGTTTTTCTGTTTCAAGACGTGATTTAATAATTTCTACACATGTAACATCTGATGCCTTTTTTTGTTTTAATGTATCATGGAAAAACTCAAGTGGAAAGTTTCGTGTAACTTCAAGATTGTGTGCTTGGGGTTGAGATTCATGTGGGAGAACTAGTGGTTGAACTAGTAGGGGTGCATCCATCAACCCACCAATCCTGTCAGAAAGAAATTGCCTAGAAAAATTTAACAGACTGTCCATTAAGAGCATAATGGAATCGGCATCTCCATCTGCATCACGTCTTTTTGCAGAATGCCAATTAGGTGTACCAAAACATACATGTGTTTCGGTAAATCCTATAATCCTTCCTACAATTCCCACCGATGTATGTGGTGCCAAACCAATTATCAGATGACCAACTAGTTCATCAGTGTTCTTTACGTTATAAAATGGAGTTGTACCGTAGAACTTCTCTAACAGCGTATCTATGTATTTACAAACAGAAACAAGATACCTTCCACTTTCATTAGGAATGATAATGTCCTGTATTCTAAGTTCGATTGTTTGTTCGGAATCATGTATTGGATTGCCGTTAATATCATGGGTATAACCTAGTTCTTTTAGTTTGTCCATGGATGTACCAATCCAAGACGGTTTGAATTGGGTTAGAGGAGAGTTGGTGGCATCAAACCGCACAGTTCCATCCTTGAACACTGTAAGACCAAAGTTTTGACGAACTAGGCCTTTCTCTAATGGTTCAGCAATCTTGTCTTGATTGATAAGCTCTTTGACTCCTTTGAACGGTTCAAGAGCTCTTAACCCCATTTTTTCTTGAGCATTGAGCAGTTTTAATTTTAATGGGAATGTTTTGTGTGAATGAGACGAAGCCTTTCTTTTACATTTTTCACAAAATGGATTTTCAAGTGTGTCTCTGCATTTATTACATCGGTAATTTACAATTGTTTTTGTTCCACATTTTGAACATTTAATTCCAATTGAGGGTTCATTGCATTCACTACAATATCTATTGAAAATATTTGTAAAAAAATTATCTTGTCTTGAAGCTTTTAAAAGATCTCTTGTAGGGCCTCCCTTATCACCTATTGGAAACAGAACATGGGTAGGGGGTTTCATTAATCTTGGAGCGGCCTTTTCTGGTCTTCCTATTCTCACTCCAATTGAGTTTGAGAATTTGTTTCTTATTTCTATTCCAGAAGATTCAGAGATGATTTTTGGGACTGACTGATCTGAGATGGTTGGCTTTTCTCTGAAAAGAAGATTAAAGAAAATCTTTGCTTCTTGATTTTCTAGAATTATTTTGTCATTGTTCTTGATGTGAGGCACGCCAAGTTTTTCAAGAATTTGTTTAGTTGTTAAATTAAATTCAATTGAATTTTCATTGAAATTAATTGGGGAAAGGAGTTTATGGAGTTCCTTACTTGAAATTTGATCCCAGTAGAATAGATACTTTGGATGTAGTGGGATATCGAAATCAAGTGATAGTTTCAAGGCCTCGTCTAATAAAGGAATTTTTTCAAGAAATTGTGCGAGATATTTATCATTAGGCTCGTATTTTGTTAATTTTTCACGTAACTCCTCTATCCAAAATTCTTCAACATATCCAGTAGGTACTAATTGTGAGTTATTTTCTAAAAAGTCTCCAAAAGAAATGAGGATATCACCTAAATGAAGGATTTTTTCAATTTCTTGTTTTATTTCAATTCCATGTTTAACATCTTGAATTCTTACCACATTGCCATTTTTTAGGCGTACAATTGGTGTTTCAATTGAATCTACAAATGCTACTGTAGCTCCTTTTCCTGGAACGTCAATTTTGATTTGAGTGCCAACTGCTATAGTGTGATCCAATATTTCTGCAATAACTGGATTTATCCCTACGGAAGCAAAACCAGTATTACAGGCTCGTCCATATCTTAACCTAAATCCCCCAAGCTTGTTAGGCATAGACAGAACTGATCTTCCGGTAATAACCTCGCGCATCCTTTTTGCTGCTGCATCCTCCTGATTATCTCCAGTCTGAACTGCACCTTTCAGATCAGCGAGCCATTCCCAACCATCCAAATTATACAACTCAATTCTTTTGAGTAGTTTTTTGGATCTTCCAATTAATCCATCATTTAGAACTCTAAGGGCACCTCCTCTAACTCTATCTGTTTTAATTCGTACCATTCCCTTATGATTAACCACTTCATATGGATCAGTATCAACTCCATCAAGTTCTACTGGTAGATTGGAAATAACATGGTCAATGTCCTCATCTAGAATATGGAATTGAAAGTGGCTTGCATCCCTTTCATAAATTCTCAATTCTTCAATAAATCTGCCAGTCTCATCATCAAAGGAGTTAGCTTGGTATTTTGATAGTCCAACGGCCTTTCGGACATGATCTGCTATAAGCATGGTAACGGCAGACTCAGTCCCTCCCGCAGAACGCATGGGTCCTGCAATTGATACGGACAGATAATCAGTTCCATCCTTGTTTTTCTTTATTTTGACTTCACTGATTCCTTGTAATGGTGCTATTGTAACCCCTTCTGTTACTATTGCCAATCCTACTCTAACTGCCAGATCAAGTTTTTCTTCTAAAGTTGAATCTGGAAGTGTGTATTTTCCTAATGCAATTTCTTTGGATAATATAAGAGCAGAAAGTTCTTTTCCATTAGATTTAAGCAGTGCTCTAAGTGGTTCTGCAATATCAATTTCGTGCATTTTTGCGACACGATCAGCCAGATCAAATGCGATTTTAGGCTCTATAATTCCAGACGAGTCTACAAGGCTTGATTTTGCTGCGGCAGCTTTCTCAAAAATTGTGTATGTGTCTTTGGACAGTTTGGAGTAATAGTTTTGATAAAAGTCAGGCATTTTGATGCCATTAATTCTGGAAATTGCATCATTTTCAGACATAATATCCCTGTATCACTTGCTTCTTTGAATTGCTTTTGCTATTTCTTCAAGTTTTTTAATACTTCCGCCTTTCTCCAAGAAAGTTCCTATAACAAGTGCATCAGCTCCAGCTTTTACGATTGTTGTTGCTGTCTTGACATCTCTTATTCCACCACCGACAATAAGAAATCCATCATACACCTTTCTTACAGTTTTGACCATTTCTGGGGTTACGGTTGATTTTGCCCCAGAACCAGCTTCCAAATATACAAATCTCATGCCTAGAAATTGAGCTGCCAAGGAATAGGCAGCAGCAATTTTTGGTTTATCAAATGGAATACCTCTTGCAGATCCAACAAACCATGCAGATGTTCCCTCGCCAATTACCAAATAGGCCGTAGGAAGTGGTTCTAATCCAAACTTTAGTACACTTGGAGCACCCAAAGCCTGTGCCTGAGTGATAAAATATGGATTTTCTGAATTCATTAAAGAACTAAACAAGATGGCATCAGCATCAGGCACCACACCTGTAACGTTGCCTGGAAATAAAATAACTGGTATTTTGATGCCTTTTTTGATGGCTTTAACTACTTGAGACATCTCAATCTGGTCAGTGGCAGACGAGCCACCCACTAAAATTGCAGACGCTCCAATTTTTTCCACGCCTTTTGCTAGTTTACTTGAGGATTCTAGATCAGATACCTCTGAATCAATTAACACGAACAATAACGCATTTTTCTTTTTTAGTTCAGATTTTAGGAATGTTTCAACATTGTTTCCAGTCATAAAATTGGTTTGTAAATGACTCTTTAAAGTTTAATTGGAATGGTAGTATACAGAATTGTATAGCTATGGCTGACATTAAACAATCTAATTTTAACAATATTATACAAAAAATTATCAAAAAATCACTGTTTACTGAGAGGCAAATTGAAATTATTTTAAATCAGAAAGATCTACTTGAATCTAAGTTTACTATAACTAAAGGCGCCTATTACAGGCAAGTAAATCAATCCAGAGAGAAATTAATTGCTTTATTCTATTCAATCATACTTTTACGTGGTTTAGGCATACTTTTACCTGATGATATTGATGTGATATCAAAACTTTCTGAACAGATTAGTGTGATAAATGATAGTGATATTTTTCCTGAAAGAGAAGATGATGTGATAAATGTGATTGATAGAGTCATACGTCAGGCATGTAACATGTGATGGTGCTAGTATGCTCTATGATATTGTGTGAAAGAATGTTGTGATAATATGTGTGAGTATGTTAATCTAAAATGTGAAATAATATTGTTCAATCACGATAAATCACATTCTAGGCGTAAAGTTTGTGATGTTAATAGAAATTCCTGAGCCTGAAGTGATTCTAAGTGTGATTTTAGCATTCATTATAGGTTTAGGAGGACTGTATTTGTATTATAAAATACGTCCATTTATCAAAACTAGCCATAAAATAGACTCGTCACAGGCAGAGCTTTTGGAATATTACGAAAGACAGTTAATTGATATGAAAATACGCCTAGATGCTATAGAATTACAGGGAATTGAGACAAAACCCCAGGACACAAACATGGAATTAAAACAATTTTTGGAAAAACTTGTAAAAACACAAGAGGTCAAACCAGAACCAAGACCTGATATTGGACATGAAGTCAAACCAGAACCACAAATTAGTGAAAATGTGCCTGATATTGATCCAAATGACATCACAGAACACGTGTTACACTTAATCACAACAAAATCTATGACGTCACGTGATATTCAAAGGGCCCTAAAGCGTAGTAGAGAGCATACTTCACGAATGATGAAAAAGCTATTTGATGATGGTTTGGTTGAAAGAAACACAAAAACAAAACCCTATACCTATTCCATTACAGAAAAGGGAATGGAAAGAATCGGAACAATTCAACACAATCCCTCAATCACACAATAAGATCAAAGTATCATAATGGGGGTCATTTCTAATGATTTTTGAAATAAAACAACCCAGAGGAAGGTTATTTCATTATTAATTATAAAATTTAGATTTTAATAAATTATATATATTATTAATTTATAATTAGGTTATGTCGGTGCAGGAAAATGAGGTATTAGTAAAAATTACTTCCGCAGGTACAATCTCTATTCCAAAACAATTTCGTAAGTATATGGATATTCAAAAGGGTGAATATGTGAAGGTGATTTTAGGCAAGGATAGATTAATTATTCGTAAAATTATGATAACTTAGTAATTATTTTAATTTTTGACCAATTTTTATGGCTTGATATGTCCATTCACGCCCGGTTCTAACTCTATCAATTCTTCCTTTTGAAGAAAATCGTGACAAATATGTGGATATTATACTTAATTTAACAGGCTCGTTATATTCATCTTCAAATTTTTCAAGAATATTAGTTGATGTAAATTTGCCCAATGGGAAGTATTTATCCACGATATGCCATATTTTGGCGCCTATAGAATCCATATTGGTGGTTTCTTGTTCTTCTTCAATATTCATCAAATCCATCATTTCAAATATTTTTAATACTTTTTCTCTTGTTACGTTACCCTCTAACTTGATATCATAACGTGCACCATCAGAGTCTTCCATATCTATACGAATACGTTTTTTGGCCATCTTTTAGATCTATGAGGATCTAATGTTAACAGTTCAATAGATCCCAGAAGTTTTGTTAACTAATTAGTTTGTTAACATTGACTGCGTAAGCCACGCCTGGGTGTTTTTTTGTTATTAACAACAAACTATTACTCATTCATAATTATTACCTATATTTCACGCCTGGAGTGGAAATGAAGGGGTTAATTTTAGGTTGTTAACATTGTTAACACCAATCTTAACGCCTGGAATGGAAATAAAGGGGTCAAAATCGGTTATTTTGGGCTTTTTTTAACATAAAATTAACAACTTGTTAATTTGGTTTGGAAAACCCACACACCTGTTTTTCCACTCTATTTTTTTAAAATTATTTTTTTTGAAAATCTAAAACTAACTAAAAATAATTAATTACAAACTAAACTAGAGTTAGTATTCTATACTATACTCTCTTAATTTAGATATGATTTATGATGTTGAGTAGAAACGTAGGTGTGTGAGTAATGTCAGATCCAATAGATAGATTACTTGATGCGGCTGAATCTGGTAAATCCATAATCAAGAATAGAGATATACTTCATTTTACCTACATTCCAGACACTATACAACATAGAACTGTAGAACAAGAACAAGTAACTCAATCACTCTTACCTATTCTTAAACACTCACGACCTTCAAATCTTCTAGTCTATGGAAAACCAGGTACTGGGAAAACCTTAGTTGTAAAGAAAGTCTTATCTAAAATTCAAGAGAGGGTTAGAAAATCAAATTTTCCAATTAAACTAGTATACTCAAACTCTAAAGAAGAGACCACATTATATGGTCTCTTAGTGAGTTTTGGTAGGCAGTTAGGTTTGGGTGAAGAAAAATTACCACCTACCGGACTAGCAATAAGTGAAGTCTTTAAGAGGATTTTGAATAAAATTGATGATGATAAACTAAACGCTATTTTTGTAATTGATGAGATTGATTATCTTGCCGAACTAGTCTCCAAAACAGGTAAGGACATCTTATATCAACTAACCAGGGCAAATGAACGATTAACACAGGGATCGTTAGCCTTGGTAGGAATATCAAATGATCTTACTTTCAAAGAGAAGTTAGACCCAAGAGTAATTAGCAGTCTTGGCGAGGAAGAAATTGTTTTTACAAACTATGATGTCGAACAAATTAAAAAAATTCTAGAAGAGAGAATAAAAGATGCCTTTATTCCAAACTCAGTAGAAGAACCTGCCCTAAATCTATGTGCTGCATTAGCAGGTGGAGAACATGGGGATGCAAGAAGAGCCATTGATCTGATCAGGGTAGCAGGAGAACTTGCTGAAAGACAACAATCAGATAAAGTGACAAAAGAGCATGTTAGGGAAGCATCTCAAAAAATTGAGGAAAATAAAGAAGAAACCTCACTAAAATCATATCCCCTTCATGAAAAACTAGTAATTCTTGCAATAATGAAGGCTGCCGGCTCGTCTACGGGAGAAATTTATTCATCATACAAGGCTTTATGCAAAACCGTGGGTAGGGATGAACTAACCCAGAGAAGAATTACTCAAATGCTTAGTGAGATAGAGCTATCGGGAATCATCACTGGAAGGTTGGTCCATCAAGGAATTCATGGAAGAACCAAAAAATACAAACTTACAATTGCACCAGAGATGGTAAAAAAAACATTCAAAGATGATTTAACTTTGCAAGATATTATCTAGGTTGGAATTATAATTCTCATGAAACACTTGAAATGTTTTCAAATTTACCATCAAGGCAATACCCGGATTGGGTGTCATTCCAACACTTGCTTGAAATGGAGTTTGCCTTTGCCACGAACCTGAATTTATCAATAAAATGCCTTTGTACATATCCAATTGTGCCCTATGTACATGACCTACATGAAATATGTCAGGAATTTCATCAATTACCATAAGATCCTCCATCTCTGGTGCAATTGGTGTCTGGCTGCCATATATCGGACTAAGATGCCTTGCCTTCAGGAGATGTTTCATCACATTAGCCGGATTATCGTAACTCAGACCAGGTGTGGTCTTTACAATATCATCTATACTTTGACCATGAAACATCAAAACTTTAACCCCATTTAGAGAGATCATGGTAGGATTTCCAACCATGAAAACGTTCTCTCGTTCCCATAAACCATTATTGTATTTTTTTGGGATTGCAGGCTGTGGCAATGCTCTTCGTCCAGGATCATGGTTTCCAGGCATGATGAATATTTTCACATGTTTTGGAATTTTATCCAATAATTCCTCCAGCCTGCGTAATTGCTCTTCTAATGTCTGAAAGACCAACTCCTTGTCTTGATTAGGGTAGATTCCTACTCCATCTACAACATCCCCCCCAATCAATACGAACCTGACCTTTCTGGCAGTGGGATCAGGACTTGAAATCCAACTAACAAATTCTGAAAACTCTTTTTCCATAAAGTACTTGCTACCGATATGAAGATCTGAAAGAAATACAGCAAAAGTCTCAGTTTCAGATCTATTAATGGCCTGTTCTGGAATATCAGGCAAAATAAGATCTTTGATAATAAATCCCGAATTTTTACCCATGCTTATTCTAGCCATTACAAACTGATCACTTAGTAGAGAACCTGCAACCTTCTGTAATTCGCTGTCAAACACTATGCCTTCAAAAGTTCCCGAAGGATCCTCTAAAACTAATTTCACAATATTTCTTTCAGTATTTCTTGTTGTGACTAAACCACAAACATACATGTCATCTTCAGTTTTTACTGATTTTACTGATGCAATAGACTTTAACATTCTGGACTCAGGCCTGTCAAAAATGATTCTTTTAAGCTTGTTAAAACGACTAGAAAACAACGCGTTGTACCCCTTTACCCCTTCACCAGTCGTGATTTTTGATGTCGGATCCGACAGTATTCTGTGCTCACTTTTTAAATTCAAATCTTCTTTTATTCCCAAATAAGTTTCCAAATCATCTTGATTGATCAGGAACAATTTTTGCCTAGTCTTTTCCCGAACAATTTCCTTGATGATCTTCTCTAGTTTTTTAACATCTATGTTTTCTAGAATTTTAAAGGCATCTGGATGAATCTGAAATCCCTTATTCAAGGCATAATTCAAAGCAAATGTTAATTCCTTTTTCAACATGGAGGAATATTTTCTGGTTTAATTAAATCTGTGTCCAAACGAAGCCTCAAATATCATACAAAGCAAAGGCTAGCATGTTAAAAATGAGACTTGTTCTTTTCTTTATTTTTATGGGCTTGTTCTCTCTTGCATATCAATTAGGCTCCATGTCGGATGTCTCTGATGAAGAGGCCAATGCATTCATGACTGAATTTGAGAAACTAGTAGAGAATATTGATGCAATTGGAATCTTTGTCCATAATACCACCATATCGCTACCCATGTTTATTCCTGGATTTGGCATTGCATGGGGCTTGTTCTCTGCATGGTCTACCGGTTTTGCATTCTCAGCAATTGTCACAATTGCTCCACAGTTAAGCGAAATACCACCACTTGCAATTCTTTATCTTTCCCCGTTTGGAATTATGGAGCTTTCTGCGTATTCCTTAGCAACATCTAGAAGCTATATTCTGATTAGAGCCATAAGCAAGAAATCAAGATTGCTTCCACTTCTAAAACCAACAGGGATTGAAATAGGAATTGTCATCGGTCTTCTTTTAGCTGGTGGGTTCTTGGAGGATTATATGATAAGATTGGCTGCAGATCAAGGATTCCAAATGCCGAGCATCTAATTTTGTAAAAAACCATGATTTGCCTATTGTGTCTAAAATAATTTAGTAGCAAATTATAAACCAAATCAGATGAAAACTCTAGTGTGAAGGCCATTATAGTAGGATTATTTGCATTATTTGCTGTTTTCTCAGTATTCTCATTTTCACCTGCTTTTGGCGAAATCACACCAAACAACGCATTCATCTTAGAAGGCTCTGGATTTGCCGTAACTGAAGAAACCATCAACACATCTGAAATTGACATAGCAATTTCTACTCAACGACAAACTGGAAGTACCATTCAATCAACAGTTGAAGATGGATTTGTTACAATAAATGATTTAGACTTTCTTACTACTGCGT
>Ga0210019_1002339_pt1 | contig 18546 bp, 20 predicted proteins | sample CryGeyCG2114_020_2_FD_183969 | JGI IMG/M metagenome (GOLD analysis project Ga0210019, IMG submission 183969) | Groundwater microbial communities from aquifer - Crystal Geyser CG11_big_fil_rev_8/21/14_0.20 (SPAdes) (version 2) | ecosystem: Environmental > Aquatic > Deep subsurface > Groundwater ...
CAATAGATTTTCCTTCTGCTGCCAAAGCAGCTAAAACTAAGCCTGCGCCCGCCTGGAGATCACTAGCCATAACCGGAGCTCCTTTTAATGTGGCAACACCAGTGACAACCGCTTCATCAAGATGAGTCTTGATATTCGTACCAAGACGGTTAAATTCCTGAACATGCATAAAACGATTTTCAAAAACAGTTTCTTTCACGATTCCGGTGCCCTGAGCTACACTCATTAAAGCCATCATCTGCGGCTGAAAATCAGTCGGGAAACCTGGGTATGGCCAGGTAGTGAAATTGACTGGTCGAAGTTGTTCTGTTGCTTTTGCTAAAGCTCGGCTGTTCCCCAAATCAACAATCTCTATCCCCATTTGACGCATTTTGTCAACAACAACGCCAAGATTCGAAAGAATAACATTCTTGACAACTAACTCTCCTTTAGTAATAGCAGCTGCTGCGAAAAAGAATGCTGTCTCGATGCGAGATGGCATAGCATCATACTCAACCGCTGACATCCGCGTGCAACCTTCAATTGTCATAATTGGTGTGCCAGCTCCTTTAATTCTCGCTCCCATCTTATTTAAGAAGCAGGCAAGGTCGACAACTTCTGGCTCGCAGGAAGCATTAACTAGGGTTGTCATACCCTTGGCTAAACAAGCAGCCATCATAATGTTTTCCGTTCCAGTGTGGGTCGGAAAATCAAAGTGGAAAGTTGCTCCTTCCAATCCGTTCGTCTTGGCACTAATTAAACCTTCTTCTTGGACAATTTCCGTCCCCAATACTTTCAATGCATCGATATGCATATTAACGCTTCGCGCACCAATAGCACAACCACCGGGAAGAGAAATCTCGACTTGCTTGAAACGCCCAAGTAACGGACCTACAACCAAGAAAGAAGCCCTCATCTGTTTGACTAAATCGTACGGAGCAGTGAAATTATTGATTGGTTCGCAATCAATCTCGATCATCCTATGATTGCGGTCGTAGCTCACATTTGCGCCCATTTGGCGCAAGATTTGAGAAAGCGTTGCAACATCTCTAAAGTCAGGGACATTATTGATAACCGTTTTTCCGTTTGCGGCCAAAATCGAAGCGGCCATCATAGGCAGAATGCCATTTTTAACCCCTAAAACTTCGACTTCACCTTGAAGCTTTTGGCCTCCTTGAATCAAGAATTGATCCATTTTACAATTCCTCCTTGTGTATTTTTCTTTTCAACGAACAAATTAATCTAAAAAACGCTAGCAAATACTAGTATTTTTACACTATCATGCGTAAATCTATATGTCAAGAAAATTTTAATCTTATAAGCGACAAATTAAATCCTGTTAAAAATTCTCAATAATAAATACTTTTTCTAAATCTTTAGGATTAAACAGCGGCTGGATTCTAATCTTTTGAAAAACTTGATTATCATTTTTCGAGACATCAATAATTTGACCAATTAAAAGACCTTGTGGAAATTCTTGGGCTTGATTAGAAGTAATCACCATTTGACCCTTTTCTGGTTCTGCCTCGCTCACAGGCAAATCCATAATCAAACCCAAACCATGATCTCCTCGGACAATGCCCTGAACCCTTGTTTCTTGAATAAGAACATTAACTTTGCTTTGTGAGTCAGTAATTAATTTTACTCGGCCATTTTTTTCTGTTCTGCCGATCAAGATATTCCCTGCTAGAATAACCGGCTTATTCTCAATATCTTTATCAATAAGAAAAACTTGGCCCGAACTAATGACTGAAGCCAAAGTTAGTTTAAAGCTCTGTTTTGGTTCTAAATTTAACTGCTGGCGCAAAAAAATATTTTCTTGCTGGACTTCTTTAGTCTTTATGTCTAATCCTAAAAGTTTTTGATTTTGGGCAAAAAGAGCAATGTTTTCTTGATGCAATTGATTGATAAAAATAATCGTTTTAAAAGAAAGAAAGAAATTTTGAGCGATAAAATGAATAAATTTTAGCGGATATTGAAAAAAAGAATAAAGAAAATCCAAATAACCTTGAAAATAACAAAAAACAAGGATTAAAAAAATAAAACCTAAAATGACTATTAGTTTTTTCATAAAGGCACAAGCACTCCTTTCAGCTTGTCTAAATTTTCTAAAACAATACCAGTGCCCCTGACAACAGTGGTCAAGGGATCTTCTTCTAATCTCACCGGCATTTGCGTTTCTTGGGCGCATAAATTAGTCAGCCCTGGCAGAAGACTGCCGCCGCCGACTAAAACTATGCCTCTGTCCATTATATCAGCCACTAATTCAGGCGGCGTTCCTTCAATCACCTCTTTGATGCTGTTAATTAATTTTCTAATTGACCGATTTAATGTCTGGCGAACTTCTTCGCTATTAACAATCACTTCTTTTGGCAGGCCGCTTAAAACATCTCTGCCGCGTATTCGCGCTTCCCGCTCCTGACTCAATGGTTGAGCCGAACCAATAGCAATTTTAATTTCTTCAGCTGTTTTTTCGCCTAAAAGCAAATTAAATTCGTCGCGAGCAAACAGAATAATATCTTGATTAAGTTTATCTCCGGCTATTGGCAGACTTTGGCTGACAACAATACCTTCTAAAGAAATTACTGCGACTTCGGTTGTGCCGCCGCCGATATCAACAATCATATTGCCGACTGCTTCTTGAATCGGCAGACGAGCGCCAATTGCCGCGGCCATAGATTGTTCAATTAAATAAACTTCGCGGCTGCCAGCGCTTAAAGCCGCATCATGGACTGCCTTTTTTTCAACTTCAGTAATATTAGCCGGTATGCCGATAACCACACGCGGCCTTGGCAAAAAATTAAAAACCTTTTTATGAACTTGTTCAATGAAATATTTAAGCATTTGCTCGGTTGCTTCAAAATCAGCAATAACGCCTTGTTTTAACGGCCTGATAGCTGTAATATGGGCCGGAGTTCGGCCAACCATGTTTTTTGCTTCTTTGCCAACAGCTAAAATTTTGCCTGTTTTGTTATTAATAGCCACAACCGAAGGCTCGTTAATAACAATGCCTCGTCCTTTAGCATAAACCAAAGTATTGGCTGTGCCTAAATCAATGCCGATGTCTTTTGAAAAAGTTCCGAAAATTTTATTAAGCATGATTTTTCTTCACCTCTTTTTTTTACTTCTACACTATCTTTTTGCAAGGTTTTTTCTGAAATCACAACTCTGGTTGGAACACCGATTAAATCAGCTTTAGCAAACTTGACACCTGGACTTTCGCTTCTATCATCATAAAGCACATCAAGTTGTTTGCTTAATTCTTTATAGATTTCATCTGCTTTTCTGATAACTGATAACTGATTGCTGATAACTAATAAGTGGATATCAAACGGCGCAACAGATTTTGGCCAGATTATTCCCTTTTCATCATAATGCGTCTCAACAATAGTCGCCATTAATCTTCCCAAACCAATGCCATAGCAACCCATAATAATCGGTTTTTGCTTGTTGTTTTTATCAACAAAATTCGCTGCCATTTTTTTAGAATATTTCGTCCCGAGCTTGAAACAATGACCAACTTCTATGGCTTTATGCTCTTCTAATTTACCGCCGCAAAGCTGGCAATCGCCAGCTTTGTAAAGCTCTTGGTTGATAGCCCAATTACAATTTTCGCAAATTAAAATCTTGTCTTGGCCGGTTTCTGATAGAGCCATAAATTCATGCGATTCTTTGCCGCCGATTGTGCCTGAAGAGGCTTCGGTTAAAATCGTTTTTAAGCCGCATTCTTCAAAAAGCTCATGATAAGCTTGTAAGGTTTTATCATAATATTTATTTAAGCATTCTTGGCTGGCGTGAAAACTATATAAGTCTTTCATTAAAAATTCTCTGACACGCAAAAGTCCGCCAGTTGCCCGCATTTCATTGCGAAATTTATTTTGAATCTGATACAGGGCAAAAGGCAAATCCCGATATGATTTAATCCGCGAACGCACTAAATCAGTAATCACTTCTTCGTGGGTCGGACCCAAACAAAGCTCTTTTTTGTGCCGGTCTTGAATCTTAAAAAGCGGCGGATCAATAGTCTCCCAGCGGCCGGTTTCCTGCCATAAATTTTTTGGCTGGATTGTCGGCAAAAAGACTTCTTGACCATCAATACTATTCATCTTGTTTCTGATAATATTTCCAAGTTTCTGTAAAACGCGAAAACCCAATGGCAAAAAAGAATAAACTCCGGCAGTGCATTGTTCGATAAAGCCAGCTTTTAACAAAAGTTTGTGTGAAATCGCCTCGGCCTCTTTTGGCGCATCTCTTAAAGTTTTGGCGAAAAATTTTGATTGAAGCATGTTTTTATAGAAATCTGGCAATATCCCGCCAGGTTATCACAATCATCAAACTAATCAACAGGGCAAAACCAATCCCATGAACAATTTTTTCAGTTTTTTGCGAAACCGGCTTGCCTTTTATTTTTTCAATACCTAAAAACAATAATCTGCCGCCGTCTAAAGCCGGAAAAGGCAAAATATTAATAATAGCTAAATTGATTGAGAGCAAGGCGATAAAGTAAATTGTCTGCAAAAAGCCCTGGCTAACAACCTGACCAGTGATTGAAGCAATGCCAATCGGACCGAAAACATCGCCGCTCAACCTGCCCAGTAAAACCAAATCTCTTAAAAGACCAGCTAGCGCCGCAAGAATTAAACCAATTAGATAAAAAGTATTAATCAGACCCATAAAGATTCCCTTGTACCAAGGATAGGCAAAAACAGAAACAATTGTTAAACACAAAATGCCAAGCAGAATATTCATCAAAACACCGGCGCTTAAAATTTTCAATCTTCTGACAATGCTCTGTTTATTAAAGTCTTTTTGATTTTCTTTAACAAAGCCGCCAAGCGGAATTAAATTAATAGAATAAATCGTGCCTTTAATTTTTTTGCTAAAGATTCTTGGCGGAAAGCCAAAACCGAATTCTTCAACCTTAACGCCATTTCTTTTGGCCATAATAAAGTGGCCAAATTCATGGACAAAAACCAAAAGTCCCAAGATTAAAATAAAAACAATAATAGTTAAGAACATATTTCTTGAATTTTTTTCTTTTTAATTTCTTCAATTTGTTCGTTTATTTTTTCCACATCTTCATCAAGTTTTTTTAACTGCCGGTATCTTTCGTCTTCGTCCTTGATCTCTTTAATTTCTTCGCGCTTTTTGTCTCTCTGCAAACGAATCTTAATTCTGGCTTGCTCTGTTTTTTGACCGATTTCTTTTTCCAGTTGTTTTTTGCGCTCGTCAGTCAAGGCCGGCAGATTTATTCTGATAAGCTGACCATCGTTTTTTGGAGTGTAATTTTTGGCTGTTAATGCTTTTTCTATGTCAACTATAGAATCTTTGTCCCAGGGCTGAATAACAAGCAGCCGCGGTTCTGGCGCTGAGATACTGGCTGTTTCTCTAAGAGAAACTTTTGCGCCATAATAGTCAACTAGAATATCTTCAATTAAAGCCGGGGTTGCCCGGTCAGTCCGCAGACTGGCTAATTCTTTTTTTAAATGCTCAATAATTTCTTGCATATGATAAATTTTAATTATTATTAAAATAATAGCATAAAAAAATCAAACTTTCAACAATCTTCTGGCAATCTCCAGATTATCCATAGCCAGATTTTTATTGATATTGGTTGAATTTAATAAGTTTCTGATTTTAATTATTTGTTTCAGAAACTCTAAATAATTTTTGTTTTGATGCTTAATCAGTTTATTGCGATAATAAATAATCCAATCGTCTAAATTCTCTGAAAGCTCGGTAATTGCCGGGATTGGCTGATAAAATCTTTTAATTTGGCAGCGCGAGACAATTGTCTGCAAAAGCAAATATTCTGACGGCGAAGTCAAGATCAAAATCGCGTTGCCCGACGGTTCCTCTAATGTTTTCAAAAGAGCATTTTGCGCTTGAATTGTCATTAAATGCGCTTCGAGAATAATAGCGGTTTTATATTTACCAGAATATGGCTTTAAAGATAATTGTCTTTGCAAGTCTCTAATCTGCCCTATTTTAATCGAATCTTCAAAATCTATAAGATGCAAATCAAATCGGTTGCTTTGAATTTTCTCAGCGAATTTCAAAGCTTTATTTTTTAGATTTTTACCGACAAATAAGTAGGCATGAGCTAATTTTTTCATATCTTATAACTATTTTATTGCTGACAGCGATTGCTTATAAGCATCTAAATTTCCCAAAGCAATACCAATCCCTCTGACAACATCAAGCAAAGGCTCTTCGGTTAAATAACAATTAATGCCGATAGACTGCGTAATCAGTTTATCCAGGTTGAGCAAAAGCCCGCCACCGCCGGAAATAACAATGCCTTTTTCAATCACATCAGCTGCTAATTCCGGAGGCGTATCTCGTAAAACAGCTTTAATCGCCTGAATAATTTCTCTTAACTGTTCTTGGATCGCTTCAGTGATTTCATTACTGCTTATTTCAATAATTTTTGGCAGACCCTCAGCCAAATCACTGCCTCTGATTTCTAAAATCTCTTCTTTGTCTTTTTCCTGGGGCAAAGCGCTGCCAATAGCAATTTTAATTTGCTCAGCCATGCGCTCGCCAATAGCCAAGCCGTGTTTTTTGCGAATATAATCAGCAATCGCTTGATCAATTTTATTGCCGCCGACTCTGGCTGAATCGCAACTAACAATGCCAGCCAAAGAAATAACCGCAACTTCAGAAGTCCCACCTCCGATATCAATAATCATATTGCCCGAAGCCGAAGTAATTGGAATGCCAGAGCCAATGGCCGCGGCTATCGGCTCTTTTAATAAATAAGTTGCTTTAGCACCTGCTTGCAAGCAGGCCTCTATAACTGCCCGGCGTTCAGTTGAAGTAATGCCGGCTGGCACACCAATCATTACTTCCGGCCTTAAAAACCTTATTGGTCTGGTTGCTTTATCAATAAAATATTTAAGCATTGCTTCGGTTACTTTATAATCGGCAATAACGCCGTCCTTAAGCGGTTTGTAAGCGACAATCGTTTCCGGGGTTCGACCAAGCATTTCTTTAGCCTCATTGCCGACTGCTAAAATTTGATTATTGCGCGTCATCGCCACAACTGATGGCTCATTAATAATAATTCCCTTTTTAGGAATATAAACCAAAGTATTAGCTGTGCCTAAATCAATGCCGATCTTCTTGATGAACATAAAATTATATGTTAAGATAGAATTATGGCTAAAAAATCGCGTTTTGTAATATTGGCTTTTTTTGTCTTTATTTTTTTATTAACAACACCTTTAATCGTCTTGAATGCCCGAGGTTATCAGTTTAATTTTGAAGAAAAAAAATTAATCAATACCGGCGGGGTTTTTTTGAAATCCACGCCTAAAAAAGCTTCTATTTATCTTAACAACAAACTTATGAAAGTGCAAACACCGGCAATTATTAATGGTCTAATGCCAGGAGAATACTTGGTCGACATAGAATTAAGTGATTTTTACTCTTGGCAAAAACAACTTGAGATAGAATCAGGTATGATGGTTAAGCAAGATAGTATTTTATTATTACCAAAAAAACCAAAAACAACCCTAATAAGCGAATTGCCAAAAATAATAATTGAGAAAAAAGAGAATAAGTTAAAATATGATGATCATGAAATTTGGCTTGAAAGCGAGAGCGAGAATAAGAGTAATAATGATGATCAAGAAGAAATAAAATTAATTACCCGTTACGCAGAAAAAATCAAACAAGCTTTTTTGTATAAAGACCAAGAGCATGTAATTTTTCTGGTTGGCAATCAAGTAAAATTTGTTGAGATTGACGGCACAAATACAGTTGACTTTATCAAAGCTGATAAAATTCTTTATCAGGATAGCAAACTTTATATTCTTCAAAAGCAAAATTGGTTTTTAACAGAATTTGATTAAATTTATCTATCTCTTTGACCACTGCGGCGCTCGTCGAGCTTTTTTAAGGCCCGGCTTTTTTCTTTCTGTTTCCCGCGGGTCGCGCGTTAAAAGACCAGCCACCCTTAAAGAATGCTTTAAATCTGGATTAAATTTAACCAAAACGCGAGCCAAACCAAGTTTAACAGCTTGTTCTTGAGAATGCACCCCGCCGCCTTTAGTTCTAGCCGTAAGCTTCATGCTTTTAAGATATAGCCTAACGCGGGACGTGGCTGTTTTTCTTCGGCCGACTGCTTCTAAGTATTTTTCTTTTTTAGTCATGAATTATCAAGTTTTTAATTCTTTGTCTTCTTAATTTGTTTTTCGGCAACATGCCAAAGACAGCTTTTTCAAAAGCTTTTTTAGGGCCTAATTCTTGATAAGTCCTTTTTTTAAATCCGCCAGGATAACCAGAATGAGAATAATAAATTTTATTTTTACTAGTCTGTTCTATTTCAGAAATATTATTAATCTCAACTTTCTCACCATTAATCAAAAGTTTAGCCACTTGCGAGGCCAACCGTCCCAGTCTTTGTTTTTTAGCGTTAAATATCATAATAAATTAAACAAATTCAATTCTAGCCATTTTGGCCGCGTCAGTCCCCCGAAGAGCTAATTTAATAATACGAGTATAGCCGCCTTGACGATCTAAATATTTGCGGCTGATTTCTTCTAATTTACGGACAATATTATTATCAAATAATTTTAATAGAGCTCGCCTGCTAGCTAGAGTATTTTTTTTTGCTTTGGTTATTAGTTTCTCAATATAAGGCCGTAATTCTTTTGTTTTAGCTTCGGTTGTTTTAATCTTTTCATGTAAAATTAAAGACTCTGCTAATCCTCTAAGCAGTGCTTTTCTCGGGTCTCTTTTGCGGCTGAATTTTCTCATAATTATGAACGAAGTGAATAATTAAAAGGTTCTGCGAGTTCCGCCTTCGGCGGAACGAGCAGGTTCTTATTCGTTTTTTAAAATAATGCCCAACTTGCCTAATTCTCTTTTAATTTCTTTAACGCTTTTTTCACCCATGCCACCTATTTCTAAAAGTTGCTCCTCGCTTTTTTTAGCTAAGTTAGCCACGCTTTTAATTCGGTTCTCTCTTAAAACTGTAATTGTTCTTGAAGAAATCTTCAAATCATCAACTAGTATTTCCTGAAGACTATTTTTTTCGGGCTTAGTTTTTGGTTTTGTTTTTTTAACTACTTTTTCTTGTTTCTTGATTTTTGTTTTTTTAACTACTTCAATTTTAGTAAAAATTTTAAAATGCTTAACCAGTAATTGAGCAGCGCTGACTAACGCTTCTTTCGGAGAAACAGTCCCGTCAGTCTCAATATCTAAAATCAAACGGTCAAAATCAGTCCTCTTGCCAACCCGCATATTCTCAACCGTAAAATTAACTCGTCTAATCGGCGTAAAAATAGCATCAAGACTAATCAGACCAATCTCTGATTTATCTTTTGCTTGTTGTTCGGCCGGCAGATAGCCTAATCCGTTTTCGACCAGCATTTCTATTTCTAGATTTGCCTTTTTATCTGTCAAAGTAGCAATGTGCAAATCTTTATTAATAATCTCAACACTGCTTGTTGCTTTAATGTCTTTTGCTTTAATCGCTCCTTCGCCTTGAGCTTTCAGAAAAATCTTTACCGGCTCGTCAGAATAAAGCTTGAGGCGCAATTGTTTTATATTTAACATAATTTCAACGACATCTTCCATAACATGGGGAATGGTTGAAAATTCATGATTAACGCCAGCAACTTTAATTGAAGTTATTGCCGCGCCGCCCAGACTTGAAAGCAAAACCCGGCGCAAAGAATTACCAATTGTTATGCCATAACCAGGATGGCAAGGAGCAATCTCAAAAAGCGCTTGATGATTTTTTTGCTCAATAATTTTTGGCTTAAGAGGCAAAGCGATTTTTTGATTCATTGATTATTTAATTAATTTAATTTTATCTTTTTCTTTAACCTTATAAGAAGGGACGCTGATTTTTTTATCATTAACCAAAACATAACCATGGCTGATGATCTGCTTAGCGGCCTTTAGAGATGGAGCTAGCTTTAATTCATAGACTTTATAGCCTAAACTATCAGCTTGCCCTTTAATTTCAAGCTTTTTATTTTCTTTTATTTGCAAGCCGTATTCAGAAAGAGTCTTTGGTCTTTTATGGCCTTGCATGCCCGGCGGATAATTACGTCTGATCATAGAGCATTTTTGGCTAAGACAACGCTCGCCTTTCAAAAAAAGCTTTTCTCCTGTTCTGCGGCAAATTTTACAAACTGATTTTTTCATAAAATTAGACTCTTCTTGGTTTTCGCGGCCGGCAACCGCCATGAGGAATCGGAGTTACATCTCGAATAGAAACAATTTCTAAACCATTGGCCGGCACAGCCCTAATAGCTGATTCGCGGCCAGTGCCAAAACCCTTAACATAAACATCGACTTCTTGCAAACCACTGGCTTTAGCGCGACTGACAACATCTTTTGTTATAACTGAAGCAGCGTATGGCGTAGCTTTTTTTGCTCCTTTAAAACCCAAAGAGCCGGCTGTTGCCCAGGCAACAACGCCGCCATTTAAATCAGTTACGGTAACTCTGGTGTTATTATAGGTTGATTTAATATAAATGCGTCCCCGAACGATTTTGCGGCTGATTTTCTTGGTTTTTCGCTGTTTTAATTTATCAGCTTGAACTGTTTTAATTCGTTTTTTCCCCATATTATTTAGTTTTCCGTTATTAGTTTACAGTTTTCAGTTCAAATTGTTTATCTGATAACTGATTACTGAAAACTGATAACTATTTAGGTTTTCTCCATTTTTTTCTTACCTGAAAACATTGTTTTTCTGACATTACCGCGGACTGTTCGGCTGTTAGTACTTGTTCTCTGGCCTCGCGCCGGTAAACCCTTAGTATGCCTTGAACCTCGCCAGCAGCCAATATCTTTCAGGCGTTTAATATTCATCATTTTTTCCCGGCGCAGTTCGCCTTCAATCTTTTGAGCTTCAATTAATTTTCGCAAACTGTTAATCTGCTCAACGCTTAATTGGAAGACTCGTGAATCCGGATTAATGCCAGTTTGTTTTAAAAATTGATTACTCAAAACACGGCCTACACCATAAATATAGGTTAAAGCAATTTCTATCCTTTTGTTTTCGGGAATATTAACCCCAGCTATTCTAATCATCCTTGTCTTTGTTTGTGCTTTTTGTTTTCACAAATAATATAAAGGCGACCTTTGCGCCGGATTATTTTGCATTTTTGACAAATTTTTTTTACTGATGAACGGACTTTCATTGACGATAAACAATTCTGCCCTTAGTTAAGTCATAAGGACTTATTTCCAATTTCACTCTATCGCCGGACGAAATATGAATATGATGCAACCGCATTTTGCCGGAAATATGAGCCAAAACTTCCTCTCCACTACCCAAAACCACTTTAAACATAGTATTAGGCAAAATTTCTTTAATAATTCCTTCTTTTTGGATAACCTCCTTGCTATTAGGCATTTTTTAATTTAAGCATAAAGTTTTAATAGAGTCAATAATTAAATCAATCATAGCATAAAAAAAATAAAATTAAAAGGCATCTGGATTTTAATCGCAGATGCCCTCTCGCTGGCTACTTATTCTTTATTCAATGTATGGGTTTCTATGATGATAAGATAAGACCCATACATCTTTGACGTATGTTGCCGGCGGGCCGTAAGACCATGACTGGTTCTTAAGAGCATCTAATTTCAGCATACTCTCCACAACCAGTTGCTTAATTGAATAGCCGCTATCCGTCATCACCATCATTGCATATATCAATGCGCCAATAATGCGGCTTTTCATGCCCTCTCCGAAGCAAAGCCCAATCACGAATGCTATCCCGCCGAAAAACAACAAAGCCCTCCAGCTTTCAGCTAAAAATTCTAACATTTTTCTTTCCTCCTACTATTTTTTAGCGTACACGGTCTGAAAAAATTCCAGACCCCCAGACAGCAAGAGCTAGTTACTCTGAACCCTCCCGCTGTTTGGCGACCTGCAATTTCGCCTTATTTATTGTCGCCAATAGTATAGCACAAAACCCAAAATTTGTCAAGGGTTTTTGACAAATTTTAACAGCCGAGCCTTGCTCAAACCACTAGATTAATTAATCTGCCTGGTACAAAAATAGTTTTTTTGATTTTTAAATCCTTAAACTTAGGCAGATTTTTTATTGTTTTAAGCGCTTCTTTCTCACTAATATCTGGCTTTGTTTTAATTTTGGCGCGGACCTTGCCATTAACCTGAATTACTAATTCTATTTCAGAATTTTTTATTTTTTCTGGATTATATTTTGGCCAATCTTCTAAGTGAATGCTTGTTTTTTCATGCCAAAGCTCTTCTGCAATATGCGGAGCAAATGGGGCTAATAATTTTAATAAAGTTTCATAGTCATATTCTTTAGAATTAATATATTCCATCAAACAAGCAATGGCTGTATTAAATTTCATCTTAACTAAGTCTTGAGTAATTTTTTGGATTGTCTTGTGAGTAATTTGATTGTCTTTTTTCTGCGGCTTTAACCGCCAGATTTTTCCCAAAAATCGGCGCATACCGATTATTGCCTTCGGATTCCAAGGACCGCCTTGGTCGTATTGCGCCATAAAACAAAGATACATTCTTAAAGTGTCAGCTCCGTATTTTTCAACAATTTCGTCAGGATCAATGACATTGCCTTTTGATTTAGACATTTTCTGACCATCTGGGCCTAAAATCATTCCTTGATGCCGCAAAGCTTTAAACGGCTCATCGCCTTTCATATCAATATAGTTGAAATCTTTTAAGAATTTTGCGAAGAATCTTGAATACAAAAGATGTAAAACCGTGTGTTCTGCTCCGCCGATATACATATCAACCGGCATCCACTTTTTAATTTTTGCTTTATCAGCAAAATCTTTTTTATTTTGAGAATCTAAATATCTAAAATAATACCAGCTAGAGCAGACAAAAGTATCCATTGTGTCTGATTCGCGCCTGGCTTTTGCCCCGCACTTTGGGCAGCTGATATTGTGAAATTTTTCAGATCTTTCCAAAGGCGATTCTCCGGTTGGTCTGAAATCAACATCATCAGGCAACTCAATTGGCAAATCTTTTTCCAACACTGGCACTTGGCCGCATTTTTCACAGTAAATAATGGGAATGGGCGCTCCCCAATATCTTTGCCTTGAAATCAGCCAATCTCTTAATTTATAATTTTTTACCCATTTTGCGCCTAATTTTCGAACAACTTCTTTGCTATCAACTAATTTTGTTTTTTTAATTTTTAAATTGTATTTTTCAGCAAATTCTTTATCTCTATCGTCATGATCCGGCACTGCCATAATCGCGCCAGTGCCATAATGCGGCAGAACATAATCAGCAACCCAAATTGGAATCTCTTCTTGATTGGCCGGATTTATTGCTTTAATGCCTTTAATTTCAACCCCGGTTTTTTCTTTGGCAAGATCTGTTCGCTGTAGGTCTGACTTCTTTTGAGATTTTTTTATATAATCAAAAACTTCTTTCTGATTACTGATAACTGATAACTGATAACTGATTATTTCGTGTTCTGGGCAAACAACCATATAAGTCGCGCCGAAAATCGTATCCGGCCTTGTAGTGAAAACTTTTAAAGTTTTCACAGAATTTTTGATTTTAAATTCTAAATTTGCTCCAAAAGAACGGCCTATCCAGTTTTTCTGCATAATCTTAGTTTTTTCAGGCCAATCTAATTTATCCAAGTCATCAATCAATCTATCAATAAATTGTTCGTCAGTAATCTTTAAAAGCCACTGGTCAATTTCTTTGCGAATAATTTCGCCGTTGCATCGCTCGCATCTGCCATCAACAACTTGCTCGTTGGCTAAAATTGTTTTGCAGGAAATGCACCAATTTGCCGGCGCCTTTTTTTTATAAGCCAAGCCGTGTTTGTAAAACTGCAAAAACAGCCATTGGGTCCATTTATAATAATTCGGGTCTGAAGTATTAACTTGGCGCGACCAATCGTAAATTGCGCCAATGGTTTTCAATTGCTGACGCATTTTGCTAATATTTTTTTTTGTTCTTTCTCGCGGATGAATGCCGTCTTTAATTGCCGCATTTTCAGCCGGCAAACCAAAAGCATCAAAGCCAATCGGGCTTAAAACATTATATCCCTGCATTTTTTTGAAGCGGGCAAAAACATCAGCCGGGGCAAAATTATACCAATGACCAACATGCAAATTACCGGAAACATACGGGAACATGACTAAACAATAAAATTTCGGTTTTTTTGAAAAATCTTGTGCTTGATATATTTTATCTTTTTCCCACTTCTTCTGCCACTTACTCTCTATTTTTTGATGCTCATATTTCTGCATAGCCCAATTTTAGCATTATTGTTTGATTAAATCAACAAAAAAGCGGGTCAAAACACCTGCTTTATTATACAGAATTGTTTCTTATGTATAGGGTCGGAGTTATCAAACCATCGCTCTACCAAACTAAATCAGCCAATCTTGCAAATCTCCCTTTTTCAAATCTTGTTTGGTCAATTCTCCTATAATCCCACTCCTTGCCAGTCAATTTGGAAACTTGTTTACACCATTCCTCGGCTCGCTTGTCTTTTAATTTTACATCAATGTCTTCTCTGCCCTTGGTTTCAATAACCCAGTAAGTATCCTTTGTTCTTGCGATAAAATCTGGTATATAGCTTCTTACAAAGCCGTTGGTATCAATGTAGGTAATACGAAAATTGAGCGTCTGTTGATGATTTTTCATAAACGCCAAAACATCGTCATCGTTATCCAGTAAGCGGGTAAATTGCTCCTCTAATTTATTCTCAACAGGGGTTAAATTGAGGACAATTTTCTTGGCTTCAAAAACATCCCGCGACCACGGAAAAGGTTTTATATTTACCGTCCGCAATTCTTCGCCCATCAATTCTATGTCTTCGGAAACTGCGGTAAGGTCATTGATGCGATCAACGAAAACTTCAATCAGCCGCACTCTGACTTTAGCGTTATTGAGCCGCTTCAAATCATCCTCGTTAAAGTCCAGCGGCTTATCAAAGAGTTTGTTTTTTATGTAGTCCTTCGTTATGCCCGCGATGTTTTCAAACTGGCCGGGCACTCGGCTGTATTTCTGAATCTTTTTTGTAATCGCGCTGATATAAATATCCGGCCTGTCCGCAAACGGCATAGTGAGTATTTCTTCCTCCTCAACTTGCTTGGTAAGCAAATCACGCTTGCGCATTCTTATCTCCACAGGTTTTAGATCCTTGTAATGAAATAATGGAGATGAAAAATCGGAAATTCTTAATTCTTGAAGTTTCTTAACCGACCTCGTAACGCCGCCTTGTGTAACTGGCACAGCAATATCGTATTCTTTTTTATTCTCATCAGCACTGATAATTTTCGGAAGTGTTTCCGGTTTTTGCATTGGAACAAATTCAATTTCTACTCCTTGTTCAGCTAACGCTTCTTGAATTAAATCGTGAAAAGCCGGATGTTCTATTACTAATAGTTCATCTCCAAAGTCAAATTGTCCGGGGAACATTCTCCGCAATCCACGACCAAGTGTTTGTTCCGGCAAAATTTTTGAGTCGGCACTTAAAGGTCGCAATGGCGCGATCACCTTTACGTTTCGCACGTCCCACCCTTCCCGAAGCATAAGCACGGAAACAACGACAAGGTAAGGGCTGTCTGGTTCATCGATCTCTCTTGCCCATTTTCTCGCTTTGTCTAAATCTTTTTTACTGACTTCACCGTTCCGGTCGGTATGAATAGTTAAAACCTTGCCCGACAATTTTGGAAATGTATCTATGTATTCAGCGATTTGATCTGCCGCCGTAGTATTTTCAGCCATAACGAACAAAATCGGTTTTTTCCCAGTTTTCTTTAGCGTTTTATAAAAAAGTTGCCACTTATCCACCGCCGCGTCAATCTGAACGCGGTATCGTTCGGCCGCGTTGTCACTTTCTATTTCTGGAAGGTTTTCGATTTCGGCGATCTTTGGTCGTTTTACTATTTGGTCGCGGATCGCTTCACCAAGAGTATATTCGATAATAATATGCGTAAAAAGTTGACCGGTATGTTGATATTTGGGCGTTGCCGAAAAATCAAGTTGACACATCAGCCCCGCTCCGTCGTTCAAATCCGCGATGGCTTTATACCAGACAAGTTCTTCATCCCAAACATGGTGCGCCTCGTCGTTTAACACCATCACATTTGAAAGATGAGACAATCTGTCTTTGAGTTTTGCCAAAGAGACGGAAATTCCACTTGGCGGTTTTGAGCCTAAAATATCCTGTACCGGATTTTTTGCTTCACCGTTTTCGCGTTCCACAAACTTTTGCCAGTTCAAAAGATAGAGCGTTGCTGTTTTTGTGCTGGCGCGTTCTTCTTCCGCTCCGATAACATCAATTTGAAAGTCGCCGCTCCATTCCGGCGGAAGAAAAGGATATTTCTTGAAAATGCCGCCTTCAAAAAATTCCGGATTCTTTGAATCACCCATCAAACGGTCAAGCACAATCAGGTTGGGCGCGATAAGGACGAAATTTTTACTAAAATCGTTCCGCTTTTCTCGGATAGCGTTGAAATATGACCAGACAACGGCCATTGCCATAACCATTGTTTTGCCCGAGCCGGTAGCCATTTTGAACGCATACTTGGCCCACTTGTCCGCGCTGGGATCAATCGGAATATGAGCTTCTAATTTTTGAGCAAGTTGGTATAAACTACGCGCCTGTAAAACTTCATGGCAAAAGATGAAATGTTCAATAGCATCTCTTTGCGCGCGCCAAAAAACAAACGATGAGCCGTTTGCTAATCGGTGCTCTTCCAAAAACCACCACTCCAAAAGCCGCCGCGTCGTTTTGGTCGTTCCTTCTTTGTATCCTCCTTCACGCCACGCCTTAACCAATGGCCGTAACGCACGGACAAGGGGAAGATTTGATTGACTAGTTAATTGCTTCTCCATAAAACTATTAGATTTTACAACTTATTCACAGCCCTATTTTTCGCTTAATTTCTCCTAATTTACTAATAAATACATCCTAAATCTACTAATTTAGTTAGTTCGTATTTGCCAATATCCTGAACGATCGGAACCTATGCGCTCAATTTTTCTCTCTAATCTAAGTTCTTGAAGCAAATTTGAAATATCACTCGTCTTTAAATCAGGAAAAGCATCTTTAAAATCTTTTTTCATCCCCCTACCTTCTCTCTTTATATGTTCTAAAATTAATTCTTTTTTATATTCGCGAGTTATTCCCTTAATTCTAGTATATAATCCTGGGCGTTCTTCATGGATATAATAATTATGAGATAACATGTATTTAGTACCGCTTGTTTTTCCAATTTTCTCTACCACACCTAATTCCAAAAACTTTTCTCTAAACGTTAGATCGTTCAAAGTTTTTTTATCTCGCAATAATTCCAATTGGTAAATCTCCTTAAATGAAAAAACAACTTGTTTTTCTCGTCCTATTTTTTCCAAAAATAAAATGAAGTTTTTGTCTTTAACTCAAGCAGGAATCTTCAGCGACACTTGAGACGAATCACTACCAGATAAGTCTGGCAATCCCTTGCCGTCACGAATGGTTGATTCAAAAATCTGATCCATTCCTTGTCCCGATCTTTCTACAAGTCCTAATTTTTGAAACACTTCAGCAATTCGTCTATTTCGCCATGCTTGTCGCTCCAAAACATTTTCCGGGGTAATGCCCGGTAAAAATCCGCCTGGGCTTAGAACGAGTAAATTACTTGGGTCAGCCTTGATAAATACCGATTGAGATACAATCGTATAGTCGCGATGTGTTACAGCATTTAAAACCGCCTCTCGAATTGCCTGTTCATTAAATGCGAACACTTCTCGTTGTATCAATCCTTCTTGAATAGGTATACGTATATTTCTGTCGCTAATTACTTTCCATACATCGTCAAAAATCTTCAGAAATGGTTCGCGCCATTCTTTACGAAAGTCGTGAGAAATTTTATTCGGGTCCTGTCGCCATTCAAAAACAATCTCGGCACCGGGTAGCAATTGATCTATTTTTTCTTTTTTCCCAAGCAAAATAAGTGCACCGTAATTCAACCCATCATCATCCAAAAGCTCCAAAGCTCTTAATATCTCTTCGTATGTTTTTTGTGAATAGCTGTGATTACGTAACTGCAAAAGCTCCCTTAATCGCTCAAGCGCATTTTCGTCAAGATCGTTAAACGAAAAATTGGGAACAATCTTTGAAGAAAAATCATCGTCCACTTCTATAAAAATAACCCTTAATGTCTCTTGGTCCATTTCTGTAAGTGATTCACCGGCTCTCATCGGATATGTATATTTTCCTCTTGATTGAATTGGCCTTCCTTTTGGCCTGGAGGGAATCTGAAAAACAACAACCCGCCCTTTCGGGTGGGGTAATTCCTCAACTTTTACCCTAACATCAATCGCATTGAGTATTCGTCCGGGATAACCTTGTAAAGTTCCTTGAAATAATTTTGTCCCGACAACGGTTCTGTTTTTATTATCAATTCCAAAAATCAAATATCCGCCACCCTCATTAGTCAAGTACCCATTTTTTAGACAGATGGATTCTCTGATTGTTGTAGTAATGGATTTGCTGGGCTATAGCTTCAATCAGCTCCCCTAAGGTTGGGTAGCATTCTGGATGCCCCAGCTCTAACTTAAAGCCGGAGTAGAAAGATTCCTTGTAG
>Ga0210019_1002341_pt1 | contig 18542 bp, 14 predicted proteins | sample CryGeyCG2114_020_2_FD_183969 | JGI IMG/M metagenome (GOLD analysis project Ga0210019, IMG submission 183969) | Groundwater microbial communities from aquifer - Crystal Geyser CG11_big_fil_rev_8/21/14_0.20 (SPAdes) (version 2) | ecosystem: Environmental > Aquatic > Deep subsurface > Groundwater ...
TTGTAATCTACAATAGGATTTTCTCTCATGTCGGCATTTATCGAATAATACCTTTGTGGTGCAAGGAGTATTTTATCTTTATAAATTGGATAAGCGAGGCCTACGATCATAATGAATCCTGTAACAAGAAGCTCTGGGATTTTCTTCGGAAGCTTCTCTGTGATTAGTTGAATACTGCCACTTATCCCCGCTGCAAAAAGGATATATAGGAGTGGGAAGGCAGTGATTGAGTATCTGACGTAACGGTCATGTACCTTCAACACAGAAAAAAGAATAATAAATGCGATACTCGCGGCAAGGAGGAACGCAAGCTCGCGTTTTCCTTTCCAGAAAAGATACACGAAGCCGACTGCCGCACCTGCTCCAAGCCACAAATAATGATGTGTGAGATAGACCTGATAGTGAGTGAGATATGTATTGAACTTCAATAATAACGAAGTTGAGAAAAACGGAGTGAATGAGAGTAAGAGTACAGAAAATGCTCCTCCTGCTCCGAGTAGAATCAGGTAGTTCCATTTCTTGAGACGTATAATCTGGTATAGAAAGACTGAGCCCATGATCGCGATATTGTATATTCCTGTTCCGTGAAAAAAGAGTGACAGTATACTTACTCCACCCGCATATACAAGTAGTTTATTGAGCATCTCCTTTTTCTGTAAATACTCATACATCCAGTACACCACAAGAAGGGTAAAAAGCTCCATCCAGATATATGGTCTCAGCTGTGTAGACCAGGCAAGCTGCATCTGTGAGAATGCCATGAGGAATGTTGCAATCAGTGCGCCTCTTTCCCCTATCAACCTTTTTGCTACTATAAAGATTACTCCGATGAGAGCTGTCCCGACTATCACCGAAGGAAGTCTTCCTGCAAACTCAGTGATACCAAATATCTTGAATGATAAAGCAGTGATATAGAAAAGTGCACTCTGATAAATACCCATAGATACTCCTATCGGTGAAGAAGGTATCCCATTTTCAAAGATCCCCAGTGAAAATAGTGCGGTGTGGCTTTCATCATTCCAGTAAGAGGCTTCGTACATGATGCTTGTAATTCTCAGCCAACCTCCGTAGATAATCAGAGAGATCAGCATGATGATCAAAATCTTATTTTTTTTCTGCCAAAGTTTGCGAATCTTTTCTGAGTTCATATAGATTAATAATAACACCTACTGTAAGTGCGAGAAACGCCCATGCAGCTGCTTTCTCTACCATGAGATCCTGACCGAGAAGTTGGAGTATTGGTGCAAGGATGAGGAGGGCAAGTGCAACTTTGTATGATTCGACACTTTCTTTTTTGAGATACATCAATATGACCCCCCATAGTATTGAGATAAGCAAAAATACAAGGTCAATGCCACTGTCGACAAAAAAGATATCAGTGATGACAGCGATCACGAGGAGCGCTACTAATAAATTGTGGATGGGCAATCTATACTTGGACAATTTATACCTGAACCGTTTTTCAAGAAAGAGCCAAAGAATATAAAAGACAAAGGGATAGAGATATACTGATGTTGTAAACAGGAGAAAATTATTTTCTAAAGAATTTAAACCTTTATTGAGTATAAAATTAATGAAATATTTTTTATCTGAAGTGATTTTATTTTTATCATATTGATACGATGTGCTGAAAATTGATTTTGCATCTTTGATAGCTACATAGTTCTTTGGTGATCCTTGTTTTGACTTGATTTCAACAACATATGTTTTTCCTTTTGAGTCAGGAATAATGGGGAATCCAAACGGATAATAGTTGAGCCCTTGGAATGCAGCAGCAAAAGTAGTTTCTTCTTTGATTATTTTCTTTGATTTTTTTTCGTATATCCGCAGATCAATATAATCCTCTCTCCCCTTACCGACAATATCAAAATTGATCGATATAAAGCCCAAGTTATCGTGAGTAGCGGTGAATTCAAAAACCCTTTTCTCTCCAGCTAGTATCGCTTCATTATTCACTTCAGGAAAGTATTTTTGTGAGTACTTTTGAGTGATTACAGACAGTGACCCGTCATTTGAGATTATTTGAAATATTGTGAGACCGATAAAAATAGAAAAAAGAGCAGTCGGGATGATCACGTATTTTGCTATTTTAAGAATATTTTTTACGCTTTTCTTCTTCATAAATATAATATAGAATAAATTTCTATTTTGCCATAGTCATTCATTAGCTTTAATTCTTTTTTTTCTGTAAACTCATCTAGTTCAAATGCTGGAATCTCTCTACTCCAGTAGTAATACTTATCGATAATAATATAATTGATCTGTGCTTGTTTAAGCAACTGCAAGAGACCCTCCTGATCATTGAGACTCATCAAACGCTTTGTTTCAGAAAACAAAGAAGCATTCATCATAGATGGTATGGGATGATGAATATTTCTGGAAGGTAGCCATGAGTAAAATGGATTTTGCCACCAAAAAAATACAGAAGGACTCTGATTCGTCCATGAAAAATCTTGATTAAATCCGTGATAGTCGTTTAGTGTTATGGGGAAATATACATAACGACCATGAGGACTATCATGCATTTCATCATACACTTTTTGATATTCAGATGGAAGCCGAATAATATTGGGCAGATTGATGTTTTTAATAATGAATAGAAGATTTAAATTTGCTATAAGTATAAATATCATCGTAATAATATATTTTTTCGACCCATTTTTTGAAAACTGGATATTATGCAACGCACTTAGAAAAGCTATCAATAAAGTAATCTGCACAAAAATGAAGAATCTATAGGAGGCTCTCATAGTTTCAAAAAAGGGAAGATATTTCTGGAAGAATGGGAGTGGATATCCTAACGATGTAATGCCAAATATTAGTAGTAATAAACTAAACATAATAAATTTATTTCTATTAAACCCTCCAAAAAGGATCATGAGTGTTGCCAACAGCCCTAGTGCTGGTATTAAAATTGAGTAAGGTATCTGATTCATTGCATCAATATATTCTCGATATCGAATGAACCCTAAACTCAAGACTTCATCAATACCCATTCCAACGTAGTAATTGCTATATGTTCTGATTGTTGATTGATTCAAGAGTACGGATAGTGCAATAGGAATATTTATCAAAAGAGCAGATAATGATATTTGAGCATACTTTATCCCTGAAAAAAATAAAAATGATCGACTCATATGTCGAAGATTACTTACAATAAAAAAGATTATGGTGAGATAAATAGTGATTGGTAAGTGTCCTATGCCAAAAATAATAAGACCTGATAAGCTACATATCCCTATGTAGATATCTATTCTCTCAATTGACCTTCGATGAAATATTTTTAGTAGAATCGAACTGTACATAAGTAAGAAACCATGAACAAAAGAGTACTCCCATTGATTTAGAAATTGCTCATACCGTATCGGGATTGTTACGTAGAGCAATGTTACAAAAAAGATGACTTTTCGAGAGAGCTTAACTAGTAATTGTCTAGAGAGCAAATGTATGCCTACGAACTGTAGAAGAAATCCAACAATAAAATACCAAATCAAGGGGTTGAGCTTGAGAAATTGACCTGGTGTCAGGATGAGATAGAACCAAAACATAGTCCATCTGTTATACATTCCAAAGCCAGGGCACTCATTACAGGCTTGAGATTGAAGAAAAAGATGAGGATATTCTATCCAATCTTTGACGGTCCAAATAAGGAGATGAAGATAATCAAACGAGTATAGGCTTTCACCTGTCATACTAATGTATTGCGAAAGAATGTTTGATATTAGATATATTAAGCTGATAATAGCCAAAATTATCAGAATATTCTTATATTTAAAGATAGTGTTAATAATTTTATCAGTCATTTTATACTTTGGGTCTTAAAGCAAAAACAGTGTCAGGTCCAAATGAGTGATGAATGTTCCCAACCAAAAGATCAAATTTTTCATTAAAAACTACCGTAGCTCTTTCATCAAAAATTTTGTATCCGGTCAATTCAAATAATTCCTTTAAGGCGCCGTAAGTAAAAACTTTAATATGTCCTTCAGTTGTGTTCATTTGACCCAAGTTTTTAAAAACTCGACCAAGTTTATAATCAGATGAATTTTCTAAAAAGAAGGGGTGCATTCCAACTAGCAACATTATTCTATTCGGCAAATATGCAAGATTAGGAGTTGAGAGTATGAGAATACCGTCTTTATTAAGAATTTTTTTAACTTCATTCATTAGGTGATCTGGTGAAAAAAGATGTTCAATCACTTCTCCGCAAAAAACTACATCAAATTTATGAGGGACTATTTTATTTAATTCTTGGTTATTCAAGTCAATTTGAAAATATTTTTTCACTTTCTGATTTTTTATTTTCTTGTAATAATCACAAGCGTAATACTCATCTTCTTTCTCAATATATTTGGACAAAACCGCATTTTGTCCACATTCAATATCGAGGATTCTAGAATTATTTTTGCGAAATTTTTTATATAGTTCGATAAATAATGATAATCTATGCGTGATTTTTCCTGCGCTCGTGTCTCTTTGATTCAAGAATTCATTTGGATTTTTCATAATACGTAACTTGATAAAATGATAATAATAACAATGCTGATATTATAACGAATTGGATAAAAACACTAAATCGAACTATTAATTTTGCTAAATTAGCAAAATAGATCGTATTGATTTCATTTTGCTTTAAAAAGATATTCCAGGAGATACTATTGTCAAAATTATTTATTGGATGATATATTTTTCCATTAACAAACAATACCAAAAATTTTGAATATGGAGTTGGGTAATTTAGCAAGATAGTATTTTTTGATGGTAGAATGCTAATTTTATTGAAATATTCATCATGATAAAGAGACTGCGAAGAGCTATATTCAATTACCGCCTTGGGGTCATTGATAGTAATCCAATCTTTATAATCTTTATAGATATATTCAGTTATTAAATAAGTCTGATCAGGTGTTATTAGCTTTTCTCCTTTAATTGATGAAGGAATTAATTCTGATTTAAATAATTTATGAATGCATAAGTTCGAGATTTCATTATTGACGTATAATTTCTGAATCCTATTAGTTGACAGAAAAGCATCCATGTTTATTATTGGGTTATTATAATAATCTGTAACATCCTCACACAAACTAATGTTAGATACATGAATTGCTAATGCTCTATATTTTGATGTTGAGTATAGAATCGGCGAATTAATCCAAAGAGTTCTGTACGGATTAGGATCTTTTATTATCGAGTCTCTAATTAGTGAAATAACATTCTGAGGCTTACTTCGATGATACAGACTTGGTAATTTGCTTGAGAGTATTGCATATATATTTATCAAAAAAATAAATGATAATAATCCAACTAAAATCTTTCCGAATATTTTGAAGTTTTTGTTTTTGGACTGAAGAAAATAATTTAAACTAAAATAGTTTAAGAATAAATAGCTTAAAATAATAAAATTATAAAATTTTGTGGATTCTCTATATGCGCTAAAGCCAGGAAAATATGCATATAATAACCTATATATAAATCCGAAGGGTGATGTAGTTTGTTTCGCAAGAAATACTGAAATTACTCCAATTAGGATCATAAGTATGCTTAATTTTTTTTCAAATTTATTTTGTATTTTATTAATGACAAATAATGATATAAAAGGAATAATCGCGACAACAGCAAAGTAAAAGGGAACCTTTCGAATTGAAAACCATTGTATACCTTCGGTTAAACTCCAATAAGGATGAAAAAGAGTTATTGCTTTCAACGTGTTTAATTGCATATACTCATAAATCGGACGAGATAAAATTTCTCCAATATCGTATGGTGAAGAAATTTGTGTAAATATATCAAGAATGAGAGGTATAAAATAAATTGGGACAATTATTATATAAGTAACAATTCTTGAAAGAGCATACTTTTTATTTATCACATGAAAAAACAAAAAAAATAAAATCGTTGTAATTAGCAATGCAAAACCAATATAGAAAATTCTAAAGTCATAGGATCCAGATAATAATAGGAATAATATCGATAGAGAAAATGGGAAATCAGATTTTATGATTGATGCTCTTTTAATTGAAAAAAGTAAAAATATAAAAGAAATAATGAATAAGTTTGATGAGATAGAAAGTAAATTATGACCGATGGAATTAATCGAGAGGGTGTAACTATTTGCAATTAATAAAAGACCAAGGGGAAAAGTAATATATTTACTAATTCGAAGCAATCGTTTTAGGAGAATAATTATGACTAACGGTAATATAATAGTCCAGATGTGATAGACAAATGTATCCGAGGTTATTGAACTATAGCCAAATCTACCAAAAATATATTCTATATATCGGATAGCAATCTTCCATGATTCGAAAGAATTGTAAGACAAATACGTGTCAATAAGCAATTCTGGAGGTCTGTATGCCCAATCTCCGTATATTGTTTGGCTAAAAAGTAAAGGAAAATTTACTAATACGTCAAGTAAAGCAAGAAACAAAATTTCAAATGTCATTATAATATTATACGGCAAGACAGAAAATACACTACACATAGTACAAGGAAAAAATTACAATATATACGAAAAACTATTTTCATACTTATTTATTGCAATTATCACCTCATTGTTTGGGTAACATCCTGATATAATGTTTTAATACTTTAAATTTCAAACCACTCAATTAATGAAAACGATTATTCTTTGTGGCGGACAGGGCACAAGACTAAAAGAAGAAACGGAATTTAAGCCAAAACCCATGGTGTACGTAGGTGGAAAGCCTATACTTTGGCATATAATGAAGATATATTCGCATTATGGTTATAACGACTTTGTGCTGGCATTGGGATACAAAGCAGATTACATAAAAGATTATTTTCTAAACCAAAAAGCTTTCTCAGCAGATTTTACTTTGGAAACGAAGGATCATAAAACAACATTTTATCTAGAAAAAAGAAGAGAGGTTGATAATTTCAAAATTACATTTGTTGACACGGGAATTGATACCCTTCCTGGAGAGCGAATCTTACGATGTCAAGAATATGTACCTGAAATAGATGAAGATTTTATGATTACATATGGCGATGGAGTAAGTAATATTCCGCTTAATGAAGTGTATACATTTCATAAAAATCAAAAAACAATCGGGACTATTTGTGGGGTCCATCCGCGTTCAAAATATGGATTATTAGAAATAAACAAAAATCAGCACGTTGAAAAATTTATTGAAAAACCCGTACTAAGTGACTGGGTAAATGGAGGGTTTATGTTTTTTAAGCGTTCGTTTTTCAAATATTTGAGGGAAAGAGAACTCGAGCATGAAGGACTAAAAAGACTGATAGCAAAAGATGAATTATCCTTATATCAACACGATGATTTTTGGTTTGGAATTGATACTTATAAAGAATTGGAAGATTTAAATACTATTTGGAATACTTCTTCACCTTGGAAAATATGGAAATAAAAAAAGTACTCGTCACTGGATCAGAAGGATATATCGGGAAAGTTTTGGTGAAAAAATTAATGGACAAAGGTTATTTTGCTGTTGGGTTAGACACAAATTATTATATGGATGAAGATCCGACGCGCTATAAATTTCTTCACCAGGATATCCGAAAATTAGACAATATTTCTCTCACAAACTTTGACGCAATTATCCACCTTGCAGCATTATCAAATGATCCTATTGGAGCAATTGATCCGACTCTGACTGAAGAGATAAATGGAAAGGCTTCGATTCGGCTCGCGCAGAGAGCAAAAAAAGCAGGAGTTAAGCGATTTTTGTTCTCATCTTCTTGTAGTATTTATGGAATTGCAAAAGAGGACGAAGTCAATGAAGAATCGGACGTGAACCCCCTAACTGCATATGCAAGATCAAAAAAACAAGTTGAAGATGCGCTGCTCGATTTATCCTGTGAAACGTTTTGTACAGGAATTCTTAGAAACTCAACGGTATACGGTTATTCGCCAAACTTTAGAGATGATTTAGTAGTAAATAATCTTATGGCGTGTGCGTTCGTTACTGGAGAATTAAGAATTATGAGTGATGGAACGCCTTGGAGACCACTTATCGACGTTCGCGATCTAAGCGACATATTTGTTGAATTCCTGAATGTAGATCCAAAAAAAATCAATGGATCAGTATTTAATATTGGATTTAACGATTCAAATTTTCAAGTAAAAGATATCATAAATCTAATCCAAAAAGAAATACCTGAGTGCAAGGTTGTATATACTGGAGAACACGGTGCAGACTCAAGAAGCTATAAAGTAAGGTTCAATAAGTTCCAGCAGGTTTTTCCCCATATTGTTCAAAATTGGCCGTTACCGAAATCAATTCATGACTTGAGATTACAATTAAAAAAAATACACTTTTCATTAGGAGATTTTGATCAAATGAAATATTCAAGACTTACAAAAATCAAGAAATTGCTTCAGGATAAAAAAATTGATAATAAATTATTCTGGCTTTAAATGTATAAGACTAAGAAATTTAAACCTGGAGAGACCTATATACCAGTCACTTCTAAAGTATATGACGATGAAGAAGTAAATCTTGCAATAGAAGCCGCAAAAGATGAGTGGTGGACCGAAGGTAGATTTGCAAAACAATTTGAAAGAGAATTTAAAAAATTTTTAAGTGTTCGATATGTTTCGCTTGTCAATTCTGGTTCTTCGGCAAATCTAATTGCTCTCTCTGCACTTACTTCAGACGTCTTTGGTGATAGAAAATTGAAGCCCGGAGATGAATTTATCACTACAGCAGTTGGATTCCCTACCACTATCAATCCCGGAATTCAACAAGGTCTTGTCCCAGTTTTCATCGATGCAGAAATTGATACTTTCAATATTCAAGCTGAGCAAATAGAATCTGCAATCACTCCAAAAACAAAACTCATTATGATTGCACATACTCTTGGAAAACCATTCAATCTTGACGTTATTGTCCCAATGATTAAAAAATACAACCTTTGGTTAATTGAAGACTGTTGTGATGCTTTAGGCTCAACTTATAATAAAAAATTAGTATCTTCTTTTGGACATATTGCAACGTATAGTTTTTATCCTGCTCATCAGATGACAATGGGCGAAGGAGGTGCTGTCGTAACAAACAACCCACTTATTCACAAATCTATTCGACAATTTCGAGACTGGGGTAGAGACTGTTGGTGTGATACTGGAAAAGATAATACCTGTGGTAAGCGTTTTAAATGGGGACTTGGAGAACTTCCAAAAGGATATGATCATAAATTTATATATTCGCAGATTGGATACAATGTCAAATTGACTGATTTTCAAGCAGCTATAGGTGTTGCTCAGATAAAAAAACTCCCTGACTTTATTAAAGCTAGAAAATCAAATTATAAAAAAATGAGAAAATTTTTTGATAAATATGCGCGGTTTTTTACTTTTATGAATATCTCACCGCAAGAGGATCCATGCTGGTTTGGTTTTCCTCTAGTTGTGAATTCCGATGCTCCATTCTCTAGGAATGATCTTACGGAATATCTTGAAAAGAATAATATTGGAACCAGAAATGTGTTTGCAGGAAATTTACTTCGTCATCCCGCATATCTCAACCTCAAGAAAAAGAGAATTATTGGGAAATTGAAAAATGCCGATATTATTATGCAATCAGCTTTTTGGCTTGGTGTACACCCTGGAATAGATGAGCAAAGAATGAAATATATTCAAAAAATTATTAATGAGTTTATGAGGAAATACAAACAATCTTCGTGAGTCATCCAAAATACATCATATAATTTTGAGAAGAAGTTTCAAACGATGATCTCAATTCTTTTAGATTAAAGAATCTAGAAGTCGTTAATAGTAGGACGCCAAACTACTTTATTATTCATTATTTTTCATTTCTATACCTCTTTTATAGATACTGCTTTTTAAATCATCATTATATGCATATGGACTATCAATGTTATCTATATATATAGGTTTATTTTTTTCAATTTTTTTCAACAGAATTTCGCCATCCATTAACTCTCTACATGATATTTGGCCTTTTAAGAGCGGTATTGCTAAATATATATCCTTTTCAGTGATTATGTGACCTTTTGGAAGTTTTTTTTTTGCATATACTCCTCTAACAAGTTTATCTAGATACTGAATTTCTTTATCCGGAGGAGTTCTTTTTATATTCTCAGATCCCCCACACATTGATCTTGCTTGGTGGAATGTTTTAAACCATGTATCAATTTGATGAGGTAAAGAACAATATGGTGAAACCGGGATGTCATCTTTTTCTATGTCGATATGACGTTCCCATGTGCGAGCCCCTTTCGCATAGGATAATAACATAGAAGATGTCCAGTCAGTATATTCGTGAGTTGAAAATCCGATAATATGTTCAGGATATCTTTTCTTGAGAAAATCAATCTGATTAAGTTCTAGCTCATTATTTTCTGAAGGGTAAAGAGAAACGCAATGGTTAATGGCAAGAGGAATATTTCTATTTTCAAAGAAGACAACTAGATCATCCATGTCTTTTAACGAAGATCCTCCAGTAGACACAATTACTGGTTTTTTTGTAAGAGCAATTTTCTCCAAAAGTATCCAGTCATTGATATCTGAGCTTGCAATCTTGATAATTGGAAGATTTAGTTTTACACAAAGATCCACTGACTTTTCATCAAAAGGTGTTGCGGTAGGAATACACCCATTTTTACGTATTGATTTTACAAGAATTGAATATTCCTCATCTTTTAATGCGGTTGCTTTGGTTTTTTTAATATACCGAACATCTTCTCTATTGGAAAAATCTTTATGAATAAAAGTTTCAACGTCCCTAAACTGGAGTTTTATGGCAGCTCTGACATTATTGAATCTCACTATTTTTGAAAAATCGCTTATGATTTTTAATCCTCTATTCACGTCGCCCCAGTGGTTATTTGCGAGCTCAAGAACAAAAAGGTCTTCAAAAATTTGGTTATTTATCATAGTTCCTTAAACATCTCTAATACAATTATATGGTACACTACAAGATACCTCAAGTCAATTAGAGACTCTCCATTTTTAGAACGTCTAAACAGGTTAATAGAGCATATCAGATGTTATTGTTTATTTAATTATTTTGATTATGCTGTAAGCAATTAATTTTGAAAAATATTTCGAGTTAATATTATTGATCATAAATTGATATAATTTTACATAATCTTTCATTACAAATCGATTCTACTGATATGATAAATAAAAAAATTCGCGTATCTGACTACATAATAAATTTTTTTGAATCAAAAGGTATTAGTGATGTTTTCTTAATATCTGGAGGAGGAAGTATATATTTGGTTGATTCAATATCAAAGAATAAGAATATAAAATTTATATGTAATCATCATGAGCAGGCGTCAGCAATTGCTGCAGAAGCGTATGCGCGCATCAGTGAAGGATTGGGAGCATGTATTGTGACTACAGGCCCTGGTGGAACAAACGCGATTACAGGAGTAATGGGAGCATGGCTTGATTCAATTCCGATGATTGTTATTTCAGGTCAAGTAAAAACTGAAACAATGGGTGCTGGGAAAATATTGAGACAACTCGGAGATCAGGAAATAAACATCGTAGACATTGTGCGACCAATCACAAAATATGCTAGGACAGTTCTTACTCCAGAAGATATTAGATCAACTTTTGAGGAAGCCGCAAACATTGCTATGTCCGATAGACCTGGACCTGTTTGGATCGATGTTCCTCTTGATGTTCAAGGTGCAATGGTCAATCCTGCGCTTCTTAAGCCTTTTGTACAAACACAATCTAGGGAAGAACTAGATGCTGATCAACTTCATAAAGATGTACAAAAAGTACTAACAAATATTTTTCAGGCTAAGAGACCAGTGCTTTTTATAGGGAATGGTGTCCGACTTGCACATGCCAGCGACCAAATATTACAATTAATTAACCTGCTGAAAATACCTGTTCTAACAGGATTTGCGGGGTTCGATATAATTTCTTCGGAAAATCCATACTTTGCTGGAAGACCAGGAACAATTGGGCAAAGAGCTGGAAATTTTACTCTTCAAAATGCAGATAGTTTACTCGTAATTGGATCTAGATTGAATATTCGTATGCTCGGATATAATTATCAAACTATTGCGCGCGAAGCGTTTAAGATGGTCGTAGATATTGATAAATCAGAACTAAATAAGAAGACAATTAGTCCTGACATGAAACTTCAGTATGATGCGAAAGAGTTTATCGAAGAGATGATTAATCAATTGAAATCTCAAAAAAATAAGCAGGAATTTACCGAATGGATACATGCAATTTCGAATTGGAAAATTAAATACCCACCAGTACTAGAAAAATATTGGAAACAAAAAAAATTCGTGAATCCATATTGTTTTATCGATTCTCTTTCAAAAAAAATCAAAAAAACAGATATTATAGCATTATCAAATGCTACTGCTTCAATTTGTACATACCAGGCATTACGCTTTCCACAAGGCACAAGAGTAATAACAAATTCTGGATGTGCGGCAATGGGCTATGGGTTGCCTGCTGCAATCGGAGCTTGTGTTTCGAACAAAAGGAAAAGAACGATTTGTATTGAAGGTGATGGAAGTATCCAAATGAACTTACAAGAGCTTCAAACTATTGTTCATAATAAATTGCCACTTAAAATATTTATATATAATAATAGCGGATACCTCTCAATTCGATTAACTCAGAAAAATTTGTTTGAAAAAAATTACGCTGCATCAAGTGAAAAATCTGGTGTTTCTTGCCCTGATATGCTGAAAATTGGGAGAGCCTATGGTATACAAACAGAGCAAATCGCCAATCATGATGAAATGGAAAAAAAGATCAAATCTGTTTTAGTATATCCTGGACCAGTGATTTGTGAAATATTACTATCGCCAGAACAAGAATTTTCTCCAAAGGCCTCCTCAAAGAGATTGCCTGATGGATCGTTCGTCTCACGTCCACTAGAGGATATGTATCCATTCTTAAGTAAAGAAGAGCTTCAGGAGAACATGTTAATTCCACTTATCGACGATTTATGAAAAAGACAATTCTCATTCTCGGGTCGACAGGATTTATAGGTAAAAATCTAAGCGAGTTTCTTGTTGAAGACTATCAACTACTTACTCCTAAGCATAAGGAATTAGATTTATTAGATTCAAATGCTTTAGATAGATATTTTGAAAAACATAAAATAGATGTAATAATAAACTGCGTTGTAGTTGGTGGGAGTCGTGCTGAAGAATACGAGAATAATTCACTTAAAAAAAATCTTCTTATATTGTCAAATATTCTTCGAAATGAAAAATATTACTCAAAACTGATACATTTGGGATCTGGTGCAGAATATGACAAAAGTAGACCCATTCAAAAGATAATAGAATCTCAGTTTGGTATTTATGTTCCCTCAGATGATTATGGAATCTTTAAATATATAGCGGCACAACTCCTTGAGCGCAGAAAAAAAGCCGTAAACCTAAGAATCTTTGGTTTATTTGGAAAGTATGAAGATTATAGATATCGATTTATCTCAAACGCTATTGTCAATAATCTCAATGGTCGTCCCATTTCAATAAGGCAAAATGTATACTTTGATTATGTTTATATTGATGACTTTGTAAAAATCATAAAATATTTTATTGAAAATGATACGAAAGAAAGTGTTTACAATATTGGTACAGGGAGGAAGATAGACATTTCCCTAATCGCAGATAAAATTAACGAGATTGCAGAAAAAAAATCACAAATAGTTATCGAAAAAGAAGGTCTCCGCAATGAATACACCTGTGATAATTCTAGGCTTATCAGAGATACTTCAATTGATTTTACTGATTTTGATAAATCCTTAAAAGAACTATATTTATGGTATAAACAAAAAGAAAATATTATTAATTTAGATTCAAACCTAATATGACAAAAAGAAATTGCCCAATATGCGGAAACACATCTTCCAAACTTATTTACAAACAACGATATTCAAAAGAATTATTACATAATATTGAATCTTGCAAAGCATGTGGATTTGTTTATGTAAGTAATTCCTACTCACAAGAGTTCTATAATAAATATTATAAAGATATGTCAAAATATGAAGATACCAGAGATTCTGATCTTCACGAAGTATCATTGGGTGTCATACGTCAGTATTTATTGAAAAACGATGAAGTCCTCGATATTGGCTGTTCAACAGGACATTTGCTACATCTATTGAAAAAGAAAGGGTATAACAGTCTCCTTGGCCTTGATCCCGCCCCAAGATGTAAAGAGATTGCAAAAGAAAAATATGATGTCAATGTCGTTACAGATACAATTGAATCATTTAAAAATAAACGAAAATTCGATTTCGTTATTCTTGCAACCGTTTTAGAACACCTTGAGGAACTAAAAGAGTCACTAAAAAAAATATCATCACTTGTATCTGACGAAGGAAAAATATTTATAAGCGTTCCCAACGCTGGTAATTTTTATCAAGACTTTGAGGAACCATTTGGCGAATTTTCAACAGAGCATATTAATTTTTTTTCTTCATTCTACCTTCAACTTTTACTTCCAGAATACTCTTGTATGTTTATTAAATCTGATAATGTCGCTATTTTTTCAGTTTGGCAAAAAATAACTAGCTTGAAAAAAAGTGTGGATGAATATATCAAAAAATCGACAGCGAAATTAGATAGAATTAATAGAATAATCGATAAAGCTCCTAATTCTATGATTATTTGGGGTGCTGGATCTCTCACGATGAGGTTATTACAAACAACGGATCTTAGAAATAAAGTTGATAGATTTGTTGATAGAAATTTAAATATGATTGGAAAAAGCATCGATGGTATTCCAATTATTTCACCAGAAGACCTTGAGAATTATAACGCGCCAATTTTAATTTCTTCTTATAAATTCAAAAATGAAATTGTTAACGAAATTAAGAAAAGAGGCCTAAAAAATAAAATATTAACTTTCTAAGATGAAAAAAAAATTAGATCAATTACTTTCATATTCCAAAAATTACTTCATTGAGAAACTAGAAAATGAATATGGTGTAATTAATTTACAAAAACCCGTTATTCTATTTGGCGCAGGACAAATGGCGGATTCATTTATTGAAATCTGTAATAAAAATAAAATTGAAATAGTTGGGATCATTGATAATGATGAAGGAAAGCATAACCGAAGGAAAAATAACTATATAATCAGAGGTCCAGATGCTCTTTCTGGATATGAAAAAGACATTCAGATTATCATTACCTCAATCAATTGTGAGGAGATATTGTCACAATTGTCAAAAATGGGTTTTAAAAAATCCTGGTCTCATGAATATATGTCAACGGTATTTCCACATATATTTCACAATCCCTATTGGCTTAATTCGATAGAATCAATTTTAAATAGTAAATCAAAAATACTCAACTGCTTTGCATTACTAGGAGATGATGTTTCGAAGAAAATTTATTATTCCCTACTTGTTTACCGCCTAACGCTCCACAAAGAAGCATTAAAACGAATGAAAAGTTCTGTTGAAGAAGAGTATTTTGATCCTTTAATTGTGGGATTAGGGACAAATGACGTGTATGTTGATGGTGGTGCATATACTGGAGATACAATCAAAAAATTTGTAAATAGGACGCATAATAAATTTAAAACTATCTATGCTTTTGAGCCAGATACCAACTTGTTCAATAAAATTGTAAATAATATATCAATATTTAAAGATCGAAGAATAAAGGTTATTAAATGTGGTCTGGGGTCAAAGAATGGTAGCGTATCGTTTACAAACGATGGTACTCTAGGATCTCGTATTAGCCAAGACGGGACCATTAGAGTTAAAATAGTAAGTTTAGATAAATTCCTAGATGAAATACCAACGATTATTAAATTTGATATTGAAGGTGCAGAGCTAGAAGCAATTGAAGGAGCAAAAAATTTGATCACCAATCATAAGCCAATGATTACCTTAAGCGCTTATCATAAAACTGAAGATTTATGGGAAATACCACTGTTATTGAAGAAATTGAGACCTGACTATATGTATATATTGAGACACTACGGAGATTTTCTTTATGACACCATTTACTATGCAGTCTAATTACGTTTTGGAATAGACCTCTTTGGGAAACATTGAAGAAATATATGCTATTTTTTTGAGAGTGTAAATTATTTAATTTCTAACAAATTACAATCAACGGACAAAATATGAAACTATCGGTTACAGTAATACTCATAACTCTCAACGATGAAAAGATTCTTCCTGACTGTCTAGACTCTATAAGAAGGCAGAAATACTCTGGGAAAGTAAAAATCTCTATTGTAGATGGCGGGTCTTTTGATGATACTGTCAAGATCGCAAAAAAATATGGAGCAGATCTGCTGAGTAGGCCTGATTTAATAGATTCTCCACAAGAACGTGCTCAAATTGGAATTCGATCGATACAATCCGATATTGCAGTATTTTTCTCAGCAGATAACAGATTCCTAGAGGATTCGTGTCTTAGTGAGATGGTTAAACCTTTTGAAAATGATAAAATTGCAGTCGTTGAGACATTTAGATATGGCTTTTTTCCTTCAAGCACTCTTCTTACAAAATATTTTGCGTTAATTGGAGGGGCAGATCCAATTGCTGTAGAGTTGGGAAAGGCAGATAGAGCTCCTTTTGATGTAGAGTCATGGCACTCATTTGGAGTGGCAAAAAACCGTAATGGATATTTTGACGTAAAGTTCAAGGCTGATCCAAATAAAATCCCAACTTTAGGGGCAAATGGGGTCGCAATTCGCAACTCACTTTTGAAAAAATATCCAATTCGCGACGCTCTTCATACTGAGATGTGTATAGAGTTTATTATGAAAGGGTACCATGTCGGCTTTGCTAGAAATGCTCACATTGTGCATGAAATTACCTCAGATTTGATCTCATTTTGCAAAAGAAGGTTGCACTGGGCTACGCTTTACTCATCATCAAACATTCGTCGGACATACAATGTTTTTTCCTTTCAAAATGATTTCACTAAACTACTATTCATAGTGATATCTTCAATTACATTTGTATTTCCATTTGCACGTTCATTGCGGGGATATTTTAAATATCCTCATCTTGCGTGGTTTATCCATCCATTCATACTTTTTATTTTTGTCGTTGCCTATGGAATTCAAGTCGTCTCGAATTTCTTCAGGAAGATAAGAGGTATTTAATTACAGGTCTAATAGATTTTTTCCTACACTTTTTCTCAGATGTGGAACGGTGGTTTTAAGTTGATTTGCAGTCTTTAAATAGTTTGATTGTAAATAATTATAAGCAATAAATGAGAATACGTATTCTAAAATCTTGAGAATGTATAATGAAATAAGCTGATGAACGGAGTTTGATATTTTTCTTTTTTCCCAGAAAATAACAAATCTATTAAGTGGATTTTTTTGCCAAGCAAAGCTTTCAGCATGGATTTTTTTATACTTAAATGCCGATTTAGCATATACTATTTTTTTTGAAAGAAGTTCCTTCAAACTCGCCCTTCCTTCATAGTGAATAAGGCTACTTTGCGTTCTTCCAATTTTTGCTCCAAATTTTTGCGCTCTCAAATCAAAATCCTTATCTTCTGAAAAAAAAAGCTCTTCGTTGTAACCATTTAGATTTGAAAATAATTCTGACGAAACACATCGTATCCCTTCAATTTCTCGTTGTCCTTGATACATGTTTTTTTCGATGGCCTTAATTTTTGACCAATATGAATTGCCAATTGCAAATTCTGGAATAATGAGAGCATCAAACCCTGAATGAATTAATTCACGACACTCACCTAATAGTGATTTTGAAACTGACATGTCACTGTCAAGATTAAGTAGAATTGAACCCTTTGCGTGTGCTGCTCCTGAGTTACGCGCCTGAGGAAGATATTTATACTTTTTGAAGTAATGAATCTTGAAGTTGCTTGAATATTTTGAGCACAATTCGTCCATATAATCACTTGAATCGACGCTATCAACAACTATTAGCTCAAAATTTGAATCCGTGCTTTCGCTTAGAGATTTAAGTAGGTGTGAAATTTTTTTAACACTATTTCTTGTCGGTACAATGATTGAAATAAGATCGTGAGCCATTTTTACATTATACAAGAGTTGATTCAGGGAAAGATTTAATGAAGTTAGTGACTATATGGTTGATAGTAAAGTTATTGGATGAATTGAATAGTCCAGTGTGAACTTTGAAAGGTTCTCCGCTTGATTTATGCAAATTCACTATATGGTCTGAGATGAAATTTGGTGTATTTTGAGCTGTGATGTATCCAGTCTCCCCATCTCCCACACTATCCCTCAACCCATCCACATCATACACAATTGCAGGTGTGCCGTGTACGGACTGTTTCTCACATATTCTATCACTTTTTGACCATACTCCCCTATTGATTTTCTATATGATAACACATATACATAGTCCGAATGCTGTTTCCGATTTAGTAGAAAAAATCTACCAAATGGGAAACAAAAGAAAGTAATAAACTACTTGACATTACAATAATCTTGTTCTAGAATTAGTACAAATATATACTAATTCTGAAACGAAACAATATGGAAATTGTACCGCTAAAAGCCACACTCGAGAAATTGGCGTACTTCACAAAGCAAAATCTCAATCTTTATTTAAACAAAAAAGATGAGGCGC
>Ga0210019_1002343_pt1 | contig 18521 bp, 17 predicted proteins | sample CryGeyCG2114_020_2_FD_183969 | JGI IMG/M metagenome (GOLD analysis project Ga0210019, IMG submission 183969) | Groundwater microbial communities from aquifer - Crystal Geyser CG11_big_fil_rev_8/21/14_0.20 (SPAdes) (version 2) | ecosystem: Environmental > Aquatic > Deep subsurface > Groundwater ...
TCAGACAAACCGCCCGCTCGATCCCGTTCGACAAGGTGGTGCTGGAGACCGACGGGCCGTTCCTGGCGCCGCAGGCCCGGCGGGGGAGCCGCAACGAGCCGGCTTTCCTGACCGAACTGGTCAAGACCTGGACCGAGATCCTCGACCTGACCCCCGAGGACATCGCCCGGGTCACGACCGTCAACGCCCACTTCCTGTTCGGGGTGGGGCCGGCGCCGGAGCGGGGACGGATCGCTTATCCAATCCGGCATTCCCTCTACATCAACCTGACCAATGCCTGCACCGACCGCTGCGTTTTCTGCGCCTTAAGCGTGGATGACTTCTGGAAAGGGGAGGGGACCTCTCCTTTTGTGAAGGGGCACCACCTGAGGATGCGGCGGGACCCGACCGTCGCCGAGATCCTGGAAGCGGCCGGCGATCCGAGCGGCTACGAGGAGGTGGTTTTCTGCGGCTACGGGGAGCCGATGATCCGGCTCAAGGAGCTGTTGGAGGCGGCCCGGGGGCTGAAGGCCCGGGGGGCCCGGCGGATCCGGGTCAACACCAACGGGCACGGCAACCTGATCCACAAGCGGTCGATCGCCCCGGAGCTCAAGGGGGCGGTGGATGAATGCTCGGTCAGTCTCAACACCCCCGACGCCGAAAGCTACCTGCAGCTCTGCCGGCCCCATTTCGGGCTGGCCGCCTACGACGGGATCAAGACCTTCATCCGGGAATGCCGCGACGCGGGCCTGAAGGTGGTCGCGACCGCGGTCGGAATGCCGGGCGTGGACATCCCCGCCTGCCGCCGGGTTGCGGAAGAGGAGTTGAAGGTGCCGTTCCGGGAACGGACCTACAACGACCTGGGCTGACCGATGGCGGCTCGTCTGAGGAGTTGGCAGATCATCGACGGCATTCTCCTGAGCTGTTTCTTCCTGATCACCCCGGCAACGGTCATCATCTCCTCGATCGCGAACTCCGCCCGGCAGGGGGTTCAGGTGGAGGCGCCGGGAGCCCAGGCGGAGCAGAAGGTTCAGGCGGCGGCCCAAGCGAAGCAGCCCTCCCGTGAATCGGTGGAGCGGGAGGTCCACCGGCGCCTGAATGAACGGCCGGAGTTGGGGGTTCTGGTGGCCCTTTTGTTCGCCGGGTTTCTTTCGTTGATCGGCCTGTCCCTCTGGAATCTGGCGCTCGGCGGGATCCGTCTCTTTGAAGGCAAGCCCTTCCTGCCGAAGATCGGCCGGCCCCGCGGTCCGGCCTGGGGTGGGCGGGAGATCCTGCGGATCGTGATTGCCGCCCTCCTGCTGGAGCAGGGGATCGTCTGGGTTCAATGGACCGTCAACTGGCGCTCCGGCGTGCCGCTGGACTCCAGCGGGATGACCCTGGCGGCCACCCTCGCCATCGATGGAATGATCTTCCTGGCGGCCTGGCGGCTGTTGAACCGGCCGGCGGTTCCAGCCGCCGACGGGAACGGCCCCCGGGCGGGACGGTTCTGGCCGAGCGTCCGGCTGGGGATGGGCACCTATTTTATTTTTCTTCCGATGCTGATCATCGGGATGATCCTCTTGGCGGCGGCGCTGGAGTGGCTCAACCACAAGCCGGAGGTCCAGCCGGTCTTCGAGATCTATTTCAAGGAGGAGCGGGCGGCGATCCTGGGGTGGCTGACCCTGCTGGTGGCGGTGGTCGGACCGGTCGCCGAAGAGCTTTTCTTCCGGGGTCTGCTGTACGGCTGGCTCCGCAGCCGGATCGGGATCTTCAGGGGATTGTTGGTCTCCGCTTTCTTTTTCGCCCTGCTGCACGGCCAGGTGGTCGCTTTCTTCCCGATCCTGGCGCTGGGACTTCTGCTGGGCTGGGTTTATGAACGGAGCGGTTCTCTGGCTGCCCCGATCGCGGTCCATGTCTTCCACAACAGCGGGATGCTCTTTTTGGCTTTCGTGATCAAGCAACTGGCGGCCGGGCTGCCGATTCTATGATGATTCGGCGGCGCCATCAGTATTTTTTTGACGGATCGGACGTCGGAATTTCCGGAGGGGCGTGGTGAAACTCTCTGAATGGGGGGAGGCGGGGCTGATCCGGTGGCTGGCCGGCCGGTTCTCCGGCGGCTCCGGCGTGGTCCGGGGAATCGGGGACGACTGCGCGGTCCTTGCCGGCCCCAGAGGGAAATGGGGGCTGTTTGCCTGCGACATGCTGGTGGAGGGGACCCATTTTTCCCGGCAGGCGCCGGCCGGGAAGGTGGGCTGGAAAGCGTTGGCGATCAATGTGAGCGATGTGGCGGCGATGGGGGGGCTTCCGAAGTTCGCCGTCGTGGGGCTGGGCCTGCCGTCCCGGACCGACGCCGCCTGGGTCCGGCGGTTCTATGAAGGGATGGCCCGCTGCGCCCGGAAGTTCCAGGTCCGGATCGTCGGGGGGGACACGGTGCGGGCCCCCCGCTCGATGGTGACCGTGGCGATCTGGGGGGAGGTGGAGCGGAAACGGCTGCTGCTTCGCTCCGGCGCCCGGCCGGGGGACGATCTGTGGGTGACCGGCCGGCTGGGGGGGGCGATCCGGTCGGGGCGGCACCTGTCGTTCATCCCCCGGTTGACCGAAGCCCGGGCGATCGCTGCCCGGGTCCCGCTTCATGCGATGATGGACCTCTCGGACGGGCTCTTAATGGATCTGCCCCGGCTCTGCCGGGCCGGCAAGGTCCGGGCGGAGTTGGAGCTGGCGGCCCTCCCGAGACACCGGGGGGTCTCCCTGGAGTCGGCCCTTCAGGAAGGGGAGGATTTCGAACTGTTGTTCGCCGTTTCCCCCGCTGCCTCCCGGAAAATGGAGCGGTGGCGCTCGGGGCGGCCCCGCTGTGGTCTCACCCGGATCGGCCGGATCCGATCGGGAGGCCGGGGGCCGGTGGTTTTTGGGATCGATCAAAAGGGCAGGAAATTTCCTCTGCCGGAGAAAGGATTTTCCCACTTTCAATGAAATGGAAATCGGATTCGACGGAGCGGACCGAGGCGCTGGGCCGGGAACTGGCGGCGGAGCTGCAGGCCGGCGATATCCTGGCCCTGACCGGGGCAATCGGCTCGGGGAAGACCACCTTCGTCCGGGGGTTGGGGGAGGGGATGGGGCTTCCGGCCGGCACCGTTGCTTCCCCTTCGTTCGTTCTGGTACGGGAGTACCGCGGCGGGCGGTTGCCGATCTTTCATGCCGATCTGTATCGGCTGGAGGGGATGCCGGAGGCGGTCTCGGTGGGGCTGGAGGAGTATTACGATCAAGGGGGGGTGACGGTCGTCGAGTGGGCCAACCGGATCCCGGAGTTGCTGCCGGAGGACTTCCTGGAAATCCAGTTTGAAGCTCCATCAGATACCGAGCGGACGCTGACCCTCGTGCCGCACGGCTCTCGAGCGACAACGCTTTGTCGGAGTGTACGATGAGTCGGCGTACCGGAAGTGTTCAATGAAGTTGCTCGGCATCGAAACTTCCACGCCGACCCACTCGGTCGCCCTTTGGAATGAGGGGCGGATCACCTTCCGCCGGGAGGTTTCCTCCCTGGCCTCCGATTCCCTGGTGGAGCGGGTCCGGCAGGTGCTGGCTGAGGGGGAGGTGCCGCCGGAAAAACTGGATGGTTTCACCGTTTCGATCGGGCCGGGCTCCTTCACCGGCCTGAGGATCGGCGTGGCGGCGGTCAAGACGCTGGCCTGGGCCCTGAAGAAGCCGGTCCTTCCGATCTCCAGCTTGGAGGTGACCGCGCAGAACTTCATCGCCGCCGGCCGGCCAGTGTTCCTTTTCCTGGACGCCCGGAAGAAGAAGGTGTACACCGCCTGTTTTATCCCGGGGCCGTCGGGGCTGACCCGCTCGGCCCCCGACCGGCTCCTCCCGCCGGAGCCGGGGTTGGCGGAGGCGCCGGCCGGTTCGGTCCTCTTTGTCGGAGATGGAACCCGGAAGTACGCCGACCTGCTGAAGGGGAAGTCGGAATGGACGGTCGCTCCGGAGGCCGGCTGGATTCCCTCCGCCGAGCGGCTGGTCCGCCTGGCGGCCGCCCGCTGGCCGGCGGGCGTCGTGGACGACCCTCACACCGTTGTGCCACAATATCTTTACTCGGCCGAAAGTCATATTACGGGCTGGTGAATGAGGCCGCTATGAACAAGACACAGACGCAACCTGCCGTCCCGATCGCCGTCGGGGCCGCCGAACCGGATCCGCCGGTCTGGATCGAGGTGGATCTCCAGGCAATCCAGAGGAACTTTCGCCGGGTTCGGTCTTTTGTTCCCGCTTCGGTTCGGATCCTCTCCGTTGTCAAGGCTAACGCCTACGGGCACGGCCTGGTGCCGGTCGCCCAAGCCCTTGAAGGGGCGGGGGCCGATTTCCTCGGCGTCGCTTCGGTCGCCGAAGGGGTTCTGCTGCGCCAGGCCGGTCTCCGTTCGGCGATCCTTGTCCTGGGGAACCCCCTTCCGGAGGAGGCGGGGCTGATCCTCGACAGCGATCTGACCCAGGCGATCGGGGATTGGGACTGCGCGCGGGCTTTATCGGCGGCGGCGCAGGCGGCCGGCCGGGAGGTGTCGGTCCATCTGAAGGTGGACACCGGGATGGGGCGATACGGCGTCTGGCACGAGGAGGCGCTGGAGCTGGCTTCCCGAATCCGAGCTCTGCCGGGTGTTCGTCTGGGCGGCGTTTTTACCCATTTCGCGAAGGCGGGGACCAGCGTCGAGGCCAGCCGGGCGCAGCTGAATCATTTTGAGGCGCTGCTGGCCCGGTTCCGGGCCGCCGGGGTCTCGACGGGCCTGACCCATGCCGCTAACTCCGTCGGCACCCTCCGCTTCCCGGAGGCCCACCTGAACCTGGTCCGGCCCGGCCTGTTGATGTATGGCGCCTCCCCGATCCGGGCCGGAGAGGATGGCCCCCTTCCTGAACTGGAGGGGGCGCTGACCTTGAAAAGCCGGGTCCATTTCCTTAAGACAATTCCGGTCGGCCGGACCGTCAGCTACGGCGGCACCTTCAAGGCCCAGCGGCCGACCGTGGTGGCCACGATCCCGGTCGGCTACGCCCACGGCTACTCCCGGGCCCTCTCTAACCGGGCCCGTCTTTTGATCGGCGGCCACTCCGCCCCGGTGATTGGCTTGGTCACGATGGAGGACCTGATGTGCGATGTGACCGACATCCCCGGCGTCCGGGTGGGGGCCGAGGCGGTCCTGATCGGCCGGCAGGGGAGCCGGCGGATCAAAGCGGAAGAGCTGGCCCGGCATGCCCGGACGATCCCCTACGAGATCCTGGCCGGGCTCTCCGCCCGCATCCCCCGCCGCTACGCGCCGCAAACCCTCCCCGACCGTGGCTGACAAGATCCGCTGTGCTTGGTCCGAAGCGGATCCGCTGCTGCGGCGGTACCACGACACCGAATGGGGGGTGCCGCTCCGTTCCGACCGCCGGCTGTTTGAGTTCCTGGTCTTGGAAGGGATGCAGGCGGGCCTCAGCTGGCTGACGGTCCTCAAGAAGCGGGAGAACTTCCGCCGGGCGTTCGACGGCTTCGATCCGGAGCGGGTGGCCCGTTACCGGCCGGCCAAGGTGCGAACCCTGCTGAAGGACCCCGGGATCATCCGCAATCGGCTGAAAGTGGAAGCGGCGGTCTCCAATGCCCTGGCTTTTTTGGAGGTCCAGCGGCAGGAGGGTTCTTTCGACGGCTGGATCTGGGGGTTGGTCGGAGGCCGGCCGCTTCGCAATCGGTGGAAAACGATGAAGCAGGTTCCCTGCCGGACCTATCGATCGGATTTAATCAGCAACGCTCTGAAAACAAAGGGGTTCCGATTTGTCGGTTCCACGATTGTCTACGCCCACATGCAGGCAACCGGCATGGTCAACGACCACTTGACCGGTTGCTTCCGCCATCGCCAGATCCAGCTGAACGGCTCCGGCTAAGTAAAAATAATAAACATTTAGATTTTAATAAATAATCCATCTCCGGAGTCGGGTATACTGTGAGGGACAGGATATCCCGATATGCCGTCTCGATACCGAACCATCCATACCGTCACGCTGCCGCTGGTCTTCAGCCTCATGCTGCCCGGCCCCTCCTTTGCCCTGCGTCCCGTGGCGGTGCCGGAAACGGCCGGTTTGGAGGAACTCCACCAGGTCTTGGGGCTGCCACGGCGTCTTGAAGGGAAGGCGTTGCCGGGTGATCAAGCCGGTTTGGAAGCGGAGGAGATCCTTCAGGATTTGCCTGATTCGAATTTGCCCCGGCTCGTGCTTCGGCTGGATGAGCAGGGAGCCGCCTGGACCCGGACGGAATCCGGTCCCTTTACCTTGCCTGGCGGGGCGACTCGGCCGGAGCTGCCCGCTCCGCCCGCGATAATCGCCCGGGTTGGTGAGTCCGAGGGACCTTCCACCGAGAATTGGGATCAATTCCTTGAGCTTTTGGCGGCAACAGGCCAAGATTTGAGGTCCGGTCGGTCTTATTCCGCCGACCCGATCCTAGAGTATCTTCGGGCCGAACTTGGGATCACCTTTCGGGGCGATTACGGGGAGATAACGGACTATTCTCAACACGATTCCTTCGTCGAAGCGCTCACCCAGCAGGTGTTCTATCGTCATGGAGAAACTTACCCGATGTCCAACACCAGAACGGGAGGAAGGGCCGGCCTCTTCGGCGCCGGAGCGACTCGGTTCCGTATTGACGGGGATTGGGAGCAGGTCCCTTATTTGGGAGGAGAAGCCGTCTATTGGCTGGCGCGGGGAACCAGGATCGAGGGGATTGCCCGGGGAATCACCAAGCACAACCTGGCGCTTTACGATCCTGCCGAGGCTCGAGAGAGCGCTCAAACGCTCCGAGCCGCCGCGTTCAACAGAACTGCGGCCACGCCGATTCAGTTGGAGGCCCGGCGGCTGATTCCCGATCTGGATGAAGAAGAATTTCTGGACCATTTCGGAGAAGCTCAAACGAGGGAAGAGGAGCGTCAGCATGCCAAGGATTTCGCCTGGGCCTGCCGCTTCTTTGGCCGGGATTTGAGAGAGCATCCTTACGCGGCCGCGCTTGAAGCGGAAGCGGTCATCCGGCCCGGCTCCTTTATGGACCGGGAATTCTGGACCCCCGCCAAGCGGGATCAGGATGTTGGTGCCATGGTTCGGCGGGCGGCAGCCCTGGTGGAGCTGTTCGGGCAGGTCGGGAGGGTTTTGGCCGTGATGCGGGAACTCCCGGAAGAGGACTGGGATCGCTGGGCGTATGCTGTGGCGGTGGCCTATTTGCTTCATAATGAAGGGGAATTCTATGAAACATTGGGACAAGCAGGCCCCGTGCGTTCCTCGGGCTCAGCGGCCGGCCGGAGCGCGATCCTTCTGGAAAGCTCTTCTTATCTCCTCTTCTCGTTGGTGAAGCGGTCCGGGTTTCGCACCAGTGACCAGTTGCTGGATCAGTTTAAGCAGCCGGATGCCGACGGCGTCTCGCGTCCTGGGCGACGGGCGCAGGCATGGTTCAGGCAGCTGTATGACGACAACGCGTTCAATGACGCGACCCGGCAGGCCCTTCTGGAATCCGAGGCGGCCGCGGCAACGCCGAGGCCCAGAACAGACAACATCGATGATATTTTCGGAAGTTGGACTGACGCCGGATTGGAGGGATTGCTGGATCCCGCTGCTGCGGCGGCGCAATCCCGCAGCGATCTGGAAGGGGCCATTTCAGGACAGCGATTGATGGCCGGGGATGTCTAAGGATAAGCCGATATAATTTGGTTAAGAGCGGTATAAGAAGGGTTGACGGAACGGCTATTTTCTGATATATAGGGAAGCTGTAGGACACCTGAAAGGGGGCCAGTGGGATGCTGGCTCCCTCTTTTTACCCCGCACCGTCCGCTTCGGGCGGACTTTTGGTACGGGGTTTCGTTGTCGAAAGGAAGGGATACCATGCAGTCAGAAATCCTAACCGTTTCAGAGGTTGCGGAATATCTTCGGGTCAATCCGCAGACCATTTACCGCAAGGCCAAGGCGGGCGAGATGCCGACGGTCCGGATCGGCCGGGCCATCCGCTTCCGGCGGGATGCGCTCGAGGCCTGGATCAAGGGGCTCTCCGCCGCTCAGACCGGAGCGAAGGGGAACTGATTTTGAAGGCGCTGCGTTCCGACGCGATCAAGAAGGGGCCGGCCCGCGCCCCCGCCCGGGCGATGCTCCGGGCGATGGGGCTGACGGACGCCGACCTGGAGAAGCCGCTGATCGCGGTCGCCAACACCTGGTCGGAGGTGACCCCCTGCAATGTCCATCTGCGGGGGCTGGCCGAAAAGGTGAAGGCCGGCATCCGGGCCGCTGGGGGGACCCCGATTGAGTGCAACACGATCGTCGTCTCCGACGGCATTTCAATGGGGACCGAGGGGATGCGCTGTTCGCTGGTCAGCCGTGAGGTGGTGGCCGACTCGATCGAGCTGTTCGTGCGGGGGCATCTGTTCGACGGGGTGGTCGCGATCTCCGGGTGCGACAAGACGATCCCGGGGACCGTGATGGCGCTGATCCGGCTGGATCTGCCGTCGGTCATGCTGTACGGCGGCTCGATCGCGCCGGGGAAGTTCAAGGGGTGCGATGTCACGATCCAGGATGTCTTCGAGGGGGTCGGCGCCCACGCCTCCGGGAAGATGACGGCCGAGGAGCTCAAGGAATTGGAATCGAACGCCTGTCCCGGAGCCGGCGCCTGCGGCGGCCAGTTCACCGCCAACACGATGTCCACCGCGACCGAGCTGCTGGGGATCTCCCCGATGGGGTTCAACGGCATCCCGGCCCTGTCGCCGGCCAAGGAAGAGGCCGCATTCAAGACCGGGCAGCTGGTGATGGACCTGCTGGAGAAGGACTTGACGCCCTCGAAGATCCTCACGCCGGCCGCCTTTGAGAACGGGATCGCCGGCATCGTCGCCAGCGGCGGCTCCACCAACGGGGTGCTCCATCTTTTGGCGCTGGCGAAGGAGGCGGGGGTTTCTCTTAAGATTGATGACTTCGATCGGATCAGCGCCAAGACCCCGCTGTTGGCCGACTTAAAGCCCGGGGGCCGCTTCACCGCCCCCGACATGGATCGGGCCGGGGGGATCCGGCTTTTGGCCAAGCGGTTGGGCGAGGCCGGGGCCCTCAACGCCACCTGCATGACAGTGACCGGCAGGACGATCGGTGAGGAGGCGGAGCGCGCCAAGGAGACGGCGGGGCAAAAAGTGATCGCTTCGGCTGACAAACCATTCAAGCCGACAGGGGGTCTGGTGATCCTGAAAGGCAATCTGGCCCCCGAAGGATGCGTGATCAAGGTGGCCGGCGAGAAGCGAACCGAGCATGCCGGCCCGGCCCGGGTCTTCGATTCGGAGGAACAGGCATTCGCGGCGATCACGGCCGGGAAGATTAAGGCCGGGGATGTCGTCGTGATCCGCTACGAGGGGCCGAAGGGAGGCCCCGGGATGCGGGAGATGCTGGCGGTAACCGCCGCGATCGTCGGGGAGGGGCTGGGGGAATCGGTGGCCCTCTTGACCGATGGCCGCTTCTCGGGGGCGACCCACGGCCTGATGGCCGGTCATGTGGCGCCGGAGGCGGCGGTCGGCGGACCGATCGCCGCGGTCCGGGAAGGGGACACGATCCGCTTCGATCTGCCGAAGCGGCGGCTGGATGTCGAGCTTTCGGAACAGGAAATTCAGGAGCGTTTGAAGGGTTGGAAGGCCCCGAAACCCCGATACACGAGCGGGGTCATGGGGCGGTACGCCAAGCTGGTCGGTTCGGCCAGCCAGGGCGCGGTGCTGCAGTAAAGCTGACAACTGGACAGCCACACGGCTGAGACACTCCCCGTTGGGGAGGCCTCTAGGGGCGGTTCGTGGACGGCTGACAGAAAAGGAGCGGTCATGAAGAAGATGAAGGGTGCCCAGATCCTGGTGGAAGCCCTGAAGCGGGAGGGGGTCGATGTGCTGTTCGGCTATCCCGGCGGGGCCAATCTGCCGATCTACGACGCGCTGTACGATTCGGACTTGAAGCACATTCTGGTCCGCCACGAGCAGGGGGCGGCCCACATGGCGGACGGCTACGCCCGGGCGACCGGGAAGGTGGGCGTCTGTCTGGCCACCTCCGGGCCGGGGGCGACGAACCTGGTGACCGGGATCGCGACTGCTTACATGGACTCGGTCCCGATCGTCGCGATCACCGGGCAGGTGCGGACCTATCTGATCGGCAACGACGCCTTCCAGGAGGCGGATGTCTGCGGGATCACCCGGCCGATCACGAAGCACAACTATCTGGTCAAGGATGTCCGGGATCTGGCCCGGGTGATCCGGGAGGCTTTCCACATTGCGGCCACCGGCAAGCCGGGGCCGGTCCTGGTGGACATCCCGGTGGACATCGCCCAGGCGGAGCATGAGTTCGTCTGGCCGGAGAAGGTGGAGCTGCGGGGCTACAAGCCCAAACGGTTCGAGCAGGGACACCCGGGTCAGATCGACAAGGCGGCCCGGCTGATCGTCGGCGCCAAGAAGCCGGTGGTCTATGTCGGCGGCGGGGCCGTGATGTCGGGAGCGACCGCCGAGCTGCGGGAGTTCGTGGATCTGATCGGCGCGCCGGTCACGACCACCTGCATGGCGCTGGGGATCTATCCCGAGGACCAGCCCAACTCGCTGCGGATGCTTGGGATGCATGGGGCCGCCTACACGAACTACGCGGTCCAGTACTGCGATGTGCTGGTCAATGTCGGGGCCCGGTTCGACGATCGGGTGACGGGGAACGTGAAGACCTTTTCCCCGAACTCGAAGAAGATCCACATCGACATCGATCCGGCCTCGATCGGCAAGTCGGTCGCGGTGGATGTGCCGATCGTCGGCGATGTCCGCAAGGTGCTCAAGGAGCTGATCGCCGAGATCAAGCGGATCAAGAAGAAGCCGGACACCGCCGCCTGGTGGAAGCAGATCCGGGAGTGGCAGCAGAAGCACCCGCTGACCTACGAGAAGAACAGTTCGGGGAAACTGAAGCCCCAGTTCATCCTGGAGACCCTCTCGGAGGTGACCGGCGGGGACTGCCTGATGACGACCGATGTGGGGCAGCACCAGATGTGGGCCTGCCAGTTTTACCGGTGGACCCGGCCGCGGACCTACATCACCTCGGGGGGGCTCGGCACGATGGGCTACGGCCTGCCGGCCGCGATCGGGGCCCAGTTCGGCAAGCCCAAGGAGCGGGTGGTCTGCCTGACCGGCGACGGCTCCTTCGTGATGAACATTCAGGAGCTGGCGACGGCGGTGGACCACAAGCTGCCGATCAAGACGGTCATCATCAACAACGGCTATCTGGGCATGGTGCGGCAGTGGCAGGAGATGTTTTACAAGCGGCGCTTCTCCCACAGCGGCATCCGGCCGCCGGACTTCGCGAAGGTGGCCGAGGGGTTCGGCGCCAAGGGGGTCACGATCACCCGGCCCGAGGAGGTCAAACCGACCCTCCAGAAGGTGCTGGCCGACGACGCCTGCTGGGTCGTGGACTGCATCTGCGACGAGTCGGAGAAGGTGTTCCCGATCATCCCGCCGGGCAAGGCGATCGACGAGATGATCATGGACATGGCTTGAGGCGATCATGACAAAGCATATTTTGTCGGTGTTGGTGGAGAACAAGTTCGGGGTGCTGGCCCGGATCTCGGGGCTGATCGCCGGGCGGGGGTTCAACATTGACTCCCTGGCGGTCGGCGAGACCGAGGACCCGACGGTCTCCCGCATGACGATCGTCGTGGACGGCGACAACAAAGTGCTCGAGCAGGTCAAGAAACAGCTCAACCGCCTGGTGGATGTGATCTCGATCCAGGACCTGACCCGCGGCGAGTACCTGGAGCGGGAGCTGATCCTCGCGAAGGTTTCGGTGACCGCGAAGACCCGGCCGGAGGTCGTGGACATCGCCCGGACCCTGCAGGCCGAGGTGGCCGACGTCGGGGTCAAGACCCTGACGGTGGTCCTGGTCGGCAACACGACGAAGGTGAAGACCTTGCTGGACTTGATGGCCCCGTACGGGCTCCGGGAGGTGGTCCGGACCGGACGGGTGGCGATCGGACGGGACGGCGCCGCCAACGCCGGCTGATCCCGAGGGAACTTTTTTCAAACAACGAAGGAGACGATGATGCCTCAAATTTACTACGAGAAGGACGCGGACTTGAAGGTGTTGGCCGGCAAGCGGATCGCGATCCTGGGTTATGGGATCCAGGGCCGGGGGCAGGCGCTGAACCTGCGGGACTCCGGGCTTGAGGTCGTCGTGGCGCAGCGCCCCGGCGGGCCCAACTACGACAAGGCGGTCGCCGACGGTTTTACGCCTACTTCGATTCCCGAGGCCTGCGCGCAGTCGGATGTCATCATGCTGCTGCTGCAGGACACGCTGGCGCCGGAGGTGTACCGGACCGCGATCCTGCCGCACTTGAAGGCGGGCAAGGCGCTCGGCTTCTCGCACGGCTTCAACATCCACTACTACCAGATCGAGCCGCCGAAGAATGTGGATGTCTTCATGATCGCCCCCAAGGGGCCCGGCTCCCTCGTGCGGGAGCTGTACGAGGAGGGGGGCGGCGTGCCGGCCCTCCTGGCGGTCCATCAGGACGCGACCGGTCAGGCCAAGCGGGTGGCCCTCGCCTACGCGAAGGGACTCGGCTCGGCCCGGGCCGGCGTGCTGGAGACCACCTTCGCCGAGGAGACCGAGACAGACCTCTTCGGGGAGCAGGCGGTCCTCTGCGGCGGCGTCTCCGAGCTGATTCAGGCCGGTTTTCAGACGCTGACCGAGAAGGGGTACCAGCCGGAGGTGGCCTACTTCGAGTGTCTGCATGAGCTGAAGCTCATCGTGGACATGATCTACAAGACCGGGATCCACGGGATGTGGAACCGGGTCTCCGAGACCGCCCGCTTCGGGGGGCTGACCCGCGGCGGCCGCGTCGTGAACGAGGAAACCCGCGCCGAGATGCGCCGGATCCTCTGCGAAATCCGCTCCGGCAAGTTCGCGCAGGAGTGGATCAACGAGACGCAGGCGGGCCGCCCCCGTTTCAAGACCCTGATGCGCCGGGCGGAGGAAGCGCCGATTGAGGCGGTCGGCGCCCGGCTGCGGGGGATGATGTCCTGGATCAATCCGGAAGGGAAGCCGGCCGCGACCGCGAACCGGAAGCTCTCCGCCAAGCGTTCCAATGGTTCCGGTCGAAAGCTAGCCCCGCCACAAACCCGGCGGGCAGGCGCCGCGGGCGGGAAGCGGAAGCGGTAACCGGATGGATTGGATCAACGCAACGGAATAGCAACTTTGGAGTTTTGAGATGAAAAAGGACAAGGTCATTATTTTCGACACGACGCTGCGGGACGGTGAGCAGTGCCCCGGGGCCTCCATGACCCCGGCGCAGAAGCTGGAGGTGGCCCATCAGCTCAAGCGCTTGAATGTGGATGTCATCGAAGCCGGCTTCGCGGTCTCCTCACCGGGGGACTTCGAGTCGGTTCAGCAGGTCGCCAAGACCATCACCGGTCCGGTGATTGCCTCCCTGGCCCGGGCGGTCCCGAAGGACATCGATGCCGCCGGGCAGGCGCTCAAGCCGGCCAAGCGGCGCCGGATCCACACCTTTGTGGCGACCTCCGAGATTCACATGAAGTACAAGCTCAAGAAGGCGGAGGATGAGATCATCCGGCTGGCGGTGGCCGGGGTCAAGCAGGCCCGGAAATACACCGACGATGTCGAGTTCTCGCCCGAGGACGCGGCCCGGACCCGGCCGGAGTTCCTCTACAAGGTGCTGGAGGCGGTCATCGACGCCGGGGCGGGCACCGTCAACATCCCCGACACCGTCGGCTGGGCCGTCCCCGAGCAGTTCGGCGCCCTGATCCGCGGAATCCGGGAGAATGTCCCGAACATCGACAAGGCGGTGATCTCGGTCCATTGCCACAACGACCTGGGTCTCTCGACCGCCAACTCCCTGGCCGCGGTCTTGAGCGGCGCCCGGCAGGTGGAGTGCACGATCAACGGGATCGGCGAGCGGGCCGGCAACGCCTCGCTTGAGGAGGTGGTGATGGGGCTGAAGGTCCGCCAGGACCTGTTCGGGGTGGAGACCGGGGTCAAGACCCCGGAGATCTACCGGACCAGCCGCCTCGTCTCCAAGCTGACCGGTTTCCTGGTGCAGCCGAACAAGGCGATCGTGGGGGGCAACGCCTTCGCGCACGAGTCCGGCATCCACCAGCACGGCGTCCTGATGCACAAGAACACCTACGAGATCATGAAGCCGGAGGAGGTGGGCTTCGGCGAGTCGAAGCTGGTGCTCGGGAAGCACTCCGGGCGGCACGCCTTCCTCCAGCGGCTCAAGGAGCTGGGCTTCACGCTGGACGCCAAGCAGATCGAGGAGACCTTCCAGCGCTTCAAGGTGCTGGCCGACAAGAAGAAGGAGGTCTTCGACGACGATCTGGCCGCCCTCGCGGAGGACCAGCTGTCGGAGATCCCCCAGCGGTACCAGCTGGTCTACCTGCATGTGCCCAGCGGCACCGGGGTCATCCCGACCGCGACCGTCAAGATCATCGGTCCCGACGGCAAGGAAGTTCAGGGGACCGCGACCGGCGACGGCCCGGTGGACGCCGCCTACAAAGCGATCGACAAGCTGACCGGTTTCAGCGGGCGGCTGACCGACTATGTGATCCAGTCGGTCACCTCGGGCAAGGACGCGCTCGGGGAGGTGGCGGTGAAGGTGGAGCGGAAGGGGCGGATCGAGCACGGCCGCGCCGCTTCGACTGACATCATCGAGGCGTCGGCCCGCGCGTATCTGTCGGCGGTGAACCGGCTGCTCCATGAGCCGGCCCGGCCCCGGACGAAGCAGAACAATCCGTAACCGGACGAAGTTTTAGGCGAACGGGAAACCCCTCCCCCGCAAGGGTGAGGGGTTATTCGCCATTTAAAGGAAATGGCTGAAACGAAGAAACGATACCAACTCGGCATCATCGGCTGGCCACTGGGGTACTCCCTGTCGCCGGCGATGCACAACGCCGCCCTGAAAGCCGCGGGCCTGAGCGGCGAATACCGGGAGATCCCGGTCAAGCCGGAGGCGCTGGAGGGGTGGCTGGAGCGCGAGGCGCCGAAGCTGGACGGCTTCAATGTCACGATGCCCCACAAGGAAGCAGTCTGCGCCTGGCTCAAACAACATGGCCGGGTTCGCAATTCCAGGGACCAAAGGATGGGGGCGGTGAACGCCGTCCGGGTGGAGCAGGGGAGACTGGTCGGCTGCAATACGGATGGGGACGGTTTCCTCCGGCTGCTGGACCGCACTTCGGATTCGTCGAGACTGTTCGATGAACGAAGCGAGAAGAAAGTGGTCCTGCTTGGCGCCGGCGGGGCGGCCCGGGCGATTGCTTTTTCTCTGGCTGCTTCCGGGTTCGGAGAGATCCGGATATGGAATCGTCACCGGGAACGGGCTCAAGCGCTGGCGAATGATCTGGCTCCTTATGCGAAAGGAAATGCGGCCTGTCATTCATCTGTCTTGGAAGCGGTGGATGCCGCCGCCTTGAAGGGGGTGGATCTGTTGGTTCAGACGACGCCGGCGGGAATGAAGGGGAAGGAGCCGCTTCCCTGTGACATCCCATTTGATCTGTTGGAGAAGTTGGATCGGGCGGCCAAGCCGTCCAAGAAGCCTGTCCTTTGCGACATTGTCTATGATCCGAAGGAGACCCCGTTCCTGCTTCGGGCGAAAGAGCATGGGCTGACCTTTGTCGGGGGATTGGGGATGTTGATCGAACAGGCGGCCCTTTCGTTTGAGTTCTGGTTCGGTGATGTCGTCCCGAAGGAAAAACTCAGGAGGATTTCTCTGGTCATGGGCCATGCCATCGGGGATTCGATCTGACATGATCTGTTCAACAGGGTGGATCGGGCTGGCCGTTTTCGTCGTCGGTCTCTGCGTCGGGTCGTTCCTGAATGTCTGCATCTGGCGCCTCCCAGCGGGGGAGCAGATCATCCGGGGCCGTTCCCGCTGCCGCGCCTGCCGCAAGACGATCACCTGGCGGGACAACATCCCGCTGGTGAGCTTTCTGTGGCTTCGGGGGCGGTGCCGTTTCTGCTCGGCCCCGATCGCCTGGAGTTATCCGGCGGTGGAGCTGTTGACAGGGTTCTTCTTCTGGGAGGTTTTCTCCGTTTTCGGGTTTTCCCAGGTCGCCGGGGTTTATTTGCTGCTTGGCTGCGCCCTGATCGTCCTGTCGGTGATCGACTGGCGGACGATGACCCTGCCGGACCGGATCACCCTGCCGGGGATCGGGCTGGGGCTGGCCGCCAGCGTGATGGTTCCGGCTCTGCATGGGGCCGTCAAGCCGGGGCAGGGGCTGGTTTGGGGATTGGCCGGTCTGGCCGCCGGCGGGGGGACCCTTTGGGTGATCGCCTGGATCGGGGAGAAGCTTTTCCGGCGGGAGGCGATGGGGGGCGGGGACATCAAGCTGATGGCGATGGTGGGGGCGGTGGTCGGTCCGGTCAACGCCCTGTTGATCAACTTTTTGCTGGCCCCCTTCTTCGGGGCGATCGTGGGGCTTTTCGTGAAGTTGCGGTTCAAGCGGGACCTGATCCCGTACGGGCCGTTTCTGGCGCTGGGGACGGCGGCCGCCCTCTTTTGGGGCGGGCCGTTGATTACCTGGTACCGGAACCTTTTGTTTTAAAGGCTGCTCTTAGTGCATAATAACAGTTCGGAACTAAAGGAGCTTCTTGATGTTACGGTATCTGACTTCAGGTGAATCGCATGGGCCGAGCCTGACCGCCATTTTGGAAGGGCTGCCGGCCGGGGTTCGAATTGATTCAGCCGCCATCGACCATGAGATGAAGCGCCGCCAGCTCGGCTACGGGCGGGGGGCCCGGATGACCTCGATCGAGACCGACCGGGTCGTCTTCCTGGGCGGGGTGCGCTCCGGCCGGACGATCGGCTCCCCCCTGACGCTGGAGGTGAAGAACAAGGACGCTTCGATCGACCGCCTCCCCAAGGTGACCCGTCCCCGGCCGGGGCATGCCGATCTGACCGGGGCCCTCAAATACGGGACCCACGACATCCGGGACATCCTGGAACGGGCTTCCGCCCGGGAGACGGCGGCCCGGGTGGCGGTGGGCGCGGTCGCCAAACTGTTTCTCAAGGAGTTTGGGATCGAGATTTTCTCCCATGTCGTCTCGATGGGGGGCGTCGAAGCCCACCCCGAGAAGCTGACCTGGGATCAGGTCCGGAAGCGGGCCGAGGCGTCGGTCCTCCGGTGCGCCGATTCGGCCGTCGAGAAGAAGATCATCGCCCTGGTGGACAAGGCGAAGAAGGCGGGGGACACCGTCGGCGGCGCCGTCGAGGTGGTGGCCCTCGGCGTCCCGGTGGGATTGGGTTCCCATGTGCAGTATGACCGGAAGCTGGACGCCCGGCTGGCCGGGGCGCTGATGTCGATCCAGGCGATCAAGGCGGTCGAGGTGGGGGCCGGCGCCCGGGTCTCCGGGATGCTCGGTTCCGAGATGCACGATCAGATCTACCACAGCCCGGGGAAGGGATTCCACCGGAAGACCTCCCGCTCCGGCGGGTTCGAGGGGGGGATGACGACCGGGGAGCCGGTCCAGATCCGGATTCACATGAAGCCCCTCTCCACGCTGCTGCGGCCGCTGGAGTCGGTGGACATCGAGACCAAGAAGCCGTTCCGAGCCACCGTGGAGCGTTCCGATGTCTCCGCGGTGCCGTCGGCCGGCGTCGTCGCCGAGGCGGTGGCCGCCTTCGAGTTGGCCGGCGCGATGATCGAGAAGTTCGGCGGCGACAGCGTGGCCGAGACCAAGCGGAACTGGAAGGGTTACCTCAAGCAGGTCGAGAAGTTTTGAACAACCTGATTCTGGTCGGCTTCATGGGGACCGGCAAGTCGGCGGTCGGCAAGGGGCTGGCCCGCCGGCTGGACCGGGCGTTCGTGGACCTGGATGAGCGGATTGAGCGGGGAGCCGGCTGCACGGTCGCGGAGATCTTTGAGCGGGAAGGGGAGGCCGGCTTCCGGAAGCGGGAGCGGGCGGCGGTCGAGGCGTTGGCCGACACCCGAGACGCGGTGATCGCCACCGGCGGCGGGGTGCTGCTGGACTCCGAGAACCTGAAGCGGCTGCAGGGGCTGGGGTTGCTGGTGTGTTTGACCGCCCGGCCGGAGGTGATCCTCGGGCGGGTGGAGAAGTCGCCGGGGAAGCGCCCTTTGTTGGGGAAATTCGATCCGGCGGCTCGGGTTCGGGAGCTGTTGACCGTCCGCGCCGCCGTTTACCGGCAGGCGGCCCTGACCGTGGACACCTCCGATCACTCGATCGAAGAGGTGGTGGAACTTCTGCTGAAGAAGCCGGAAATTTGGAAAGGCCGAGCCGAATCGAAATGAACGGCGTGATCCGACAGCTGAACTTGAATGATCCGGATTATCCGGAGGGACTCCGGCAGCTGGTCCGTCCGCCCGACCCGCTGTTCCTCCGGGGAACGCTGCTGCCGGCGGACGCCGCCGCGGTCGCGATCGTCGGCACCCGGGCGGCCACCCCGTACGGTCTGGCCGCCGCCGAGCGCCTGGCCCGGGAGTTGGCCCAGCGCGGGATCACGGTGGTCTCCGGGCTGGCGGAAGGAATTGATGGGGCCGCTCACCGGGGGGCTCTCTCGGCCGGCGGCC
>Ga0210019_1002348_pt1 | contig 18480 bp, 15 predicted proteins | sample CryGeyCG2114_020_2_FD_183969 | JGI IMG/M metagenome (GOLD analysis project Ga0210019, IMG submission 183969) | Groundwater microbial communities from aquifer - Crystal Geyser CG11_big_fil_rev_8/21/14_0.20 (SPAdes) (version 2) | ecosystem: Environmental > Aquatic > Deep subsurface > Groundwater ...
AAAGAGGACAATGTTTTTTTAGGTTTCATAGTTGAAATTGAAACCAGTTTGAATTTAGTATCAACAACTATTTGAATTTATTTAGGATAGTGGTAACTCGAGCACACATTTTTTGCCATTATGCCCAGGATGACAAAAAACAGAATTGTCAGAGGAGATTGCCACGTTTCGTTTCACAAAACTCGCAATGGCAAAGAATTATCCAACCAACTAAATATCCAAATTCCTCACATTCAGTGCGTTGTCTTCGATGAATTTTCGGCGTGGTTCTACGCTGTCGCCCATTAAGACGGTGAAGATGGAATCGGCTTCTACCGCATCATCTACGCTTACTTGCAAAAGCACGCGCTTTTCTGGGTTGAGGGTTGTTTCCCACAGCTGCTCTGGGTTCATCTCTCCCAAACCTTTGTAACGCTGAATGTCTTGGCCTTTGCTGCCTTCGGTTAAAATAAATTCGCGCACTTGATGAATGTGCTGCACTGTTACTTCTTGTTCTTTCACGGCGATGGTGTACGGCCCGTCGCCAAGCACTTCAAATTCTTTGTGCAGCAAAAACAATTCTTTTATTTCGGGCTGATCCAGAAACTCAGCGGTAACAGCGGTTTCCCGAGGGAAGCCATTATGCACCGTGTGATAAACAACTCGGTGTGAGTTGTGTTCTTTGTCCTCTTGCACATCTACCGAAAAATCTAAAAGCGTTGGATAGGTGTTGTTGAGATATGCACCAATAGTATCAAGAGCTGCATCAATATTTTTCTTTGCGCCTGCAAGAATTTTTTCATCCAACGCTTTTGTAGCTACAAGCGCATCTACCACTCGTGGGTCGAGGCGTTTTTGCAAACGGTTGATGAGTTTATCGTAGGTGATCAATTTTTTAATGAGCGTGTTGAGCGCTTTTCCGCTGATGCCCGTCTTTGCTAGCTTAGAGCTGACCTTCACTCCATCTACACCAAGTTCGATCAGATAGTTTTCGAGCTTTCCATCGTCTTTGATGTACTTTTCGCTTTTGCCTTTTTTCACGCGGTACAATGGCGGCTGGCCAATGTACAAATAGCCATTTTCAACCAGCGCTGGCATTTGGCGATAGAAAAACGTGAGCAACAACGTACGAATGTGTGCACCGTCTACGTCTGCATCGGCTAACAAAATGATGCGGTGATAACGAAGTTTTTCGACGTTGAAATCTTCTTCGCCAATTCCCGTTCCAAGTGCAGTGATGATGGTTCTAATTTCATCACTGGAAATCATTTTATCAAAGCGCGCTTTTTCAACGTTGAGAATTTTACCTTTGATGGGCAAAATGGCTTGGAATCTACGGTTGCGGGCTTGCTTTGCTGAACCACCGGCAGAATCTCCTTCAACAATGTACAATTCGCACACTTGGGGATCGCGTTCTTGGCAGTCGGCAAGTTTTCCGGGAAGCATTCCGCCTTCAAGCGCACTTTTTCTGCGCACTAGATTTCTAGCAGCTCTGGCGGCTTCTCTTGCTCTGGCAGCTTCTGTGGCTTTGCCAATAATTTTTCTAGCCACGTCTTTATTTTCTTCCAAAAATTCTGAGAGCTTGTCGTTCATCACTTGCTTTACAAGCCCTTCTACTTCTGAGTTTCCGAGTTTTGCTTTTGTTTGGCCTTCAAATTGTGGATTTGGAATTTTTACTGAAATAACCGCCGTTAAACCTTCGCGAATATCTTCGCCTTCGGGAACGGTTTTTAATTTTTTGAACAACTCGTTTTTGTTTCCGTAGTGATTGATAGTTCGCGTTAACGCAGACTTGAAACCTGAGAGATGTGTGCCACCATCATGCGTGTTGATGTTGTTGGCGAACGAAAATAAATTTTCCTTGTACCCATTGTTCCACTGCATTGCCACTTCCACAATCACATCTTCTTTTTCAGCTTCGAAATAAACGGTTTTTTTGTGGATGGGATCTTTGTTTTTGTTGAGGTATTCTACAAAACTTTGAATTCCACCTTCGTATTGGAAGTCGTGTGATTTTCCCTCTTCACGTTCGTCTTTGATCGTAATGCGCAAACCTTTGTTTAAGAAGGCTAGCTCGCGAAGACGTTTTGAAAGGGTGTCGAAAGAATACACAAGGTCAGAAAAAATTTCGTGATCGGGTTTGAAGGTCACTTTAGTTCCGGTGCGATCTGTTTTTCCAATTTCTTTTAACGGTGCATCGGTTGCTCCGCGTTGGAAGCTGATGAAGTATACTTTTCCGCCGCGCTTGATTTCCACTTTGAGCGACGAGGACAATGCGTTCACGCAGGAAACGCCCACGCCGTGTAATCCACCCGAAACTTTGTAGGCTGAGTTTTCAAATTTTCCACCCGCGTGAAGTTTGGTAAGCACTACTTCTGCAGCTGAAACACCTTGGTCTTTGTGCATGTCTACCGGAATGCCGCGGCCGTCGTCTTCAACAGAAATGGAGTTGTCGGTGTGAATAATCACATGAACATTTTTACAAAAGCCCGCAAGCGCTTCATCTACTGAGTTATCAACTACTTCGTACACCAAGTGATGCAATCCCGAAGCTGCGGTAGAACCAATGTACATTGCTGGTCTTTTTCGAACGGCTTCTAGGCCTTCTAGCACCTTAATTTGCGAGGAATCGTAAGTTCCGATAGCGCCGGGACTGGATTTTTTTTCTTTCTTTTTGTCGTCTATTTTTTTCTCTGCAACTGTTGCCACGTGAACACTCCTATCTTGCTGTAAACATCGCTTAAACCCGCTTAAAACGGGCTTTTGAGTTGCAAGAAAGTAATCAGAAGGGAAGGAAAAGTAAAGGGGAATGTGGGGAGTTAAGGATATCTTTTCTCCTCACAAAAAGTGATGTTGATGGAGCAATTTTATGTTTAAAAAGGCTTCTCTCCTAATTGTGTTAGACGAAACTGGGAAAGAGTGGCTGGGGAAGCCTTCGAGCAAATGCAGCCGAGCGCAGCCAAGTGAGTTTAACTCTCAAAGAATAAGCATCATTGTAAAGACTAAGATGTTCTCTTGCCTGGTCAAGATCAGCTTGGAGCTGTCTGACATTAACATCTGAGCCAACTTGATCAGCACGATGTAAAAGCACATCCCTTAGATCGTTTCGCTCTTTTAACGAACGCGAAACTCCTGATGTGAAGAGAAAGAGTGCAGGAATAATTGTCAAGGGCAGATGTGCAGGATGGGTGTTTGTTGGATCAGTTAAAATTAAAGGTGTAGTCATAAGAAGACCCAAGACGATAAGAAGCTGGTTTAAAGTTGTTCTGTTCGCTTTTTTACTTCCTTCTTTCAAACCAACTGTAATGAATTCTTTGTTGGCAGCGATAAGCCTTTTATATTCTCTTCCAGATATTTTCATACCGGTATCAAGGAGACGAAAACAAGCTTTGGCAGAAACAAGGTTTGCTTCCACTGCTAGAGCCAAAAGATTTTCATTTTTTTCACCAGCTTGGAAAAGGATGCCAGCGGTACGAGCTGATTGAAGAGGGTTCTCTGTATGAGTAAGCGTAGCAAGCCTACCATCAAAGTATGTTCCGGCTTCTTTTGTAAAACGCGCCATATGAGCTGGGTGTTGCGCGCCTTGAAAACGCGGTGGGAGAGTAAAGTGCGAAGCACCATCAGCAAAGGTATTCCGAAATGTTCCCACAGAGCCAGCAAATGTGGCTTGCGAATTAGCTTTAAGCAGAGTTAGGCCAGCTGAAAGTTGTGAACCAAGAGTGTGTGGACCGGAAATATGCATAAACAAAGCCTCCTAGACGGAATTCCTTAAGCAGATTAGTTGAACGGACGCAAGGTTTTTTAGCCTCTGCTAAGGCATAAAATGTTTTCGATATATTTTTGTAAGGGTTTTCTATCGAAGTCAGTGCCGAGCCCATTGTAATAACTGAGGTCTACTAGTATCTGCAATGAAGAAAGTTCATCGCTCCATAATTCAAATGGAGAAACAGTTTTTTCATCAAGACCGTGCCTTAGGCTTGCTGAATCAACCTCGTTCTCCAGCTCATCACAAAGAGCAATGGTTGCGTAATAAACCTGCAGAAGCTTTCCGTCGTCTAAGAGACGAGTAAGACCAAGTACGGCGCGAGCATCGAGGTGCTGGAGAAGACAATTTATTTCAGCCAACGCAGCCTCAAGCAAAGATATTCTTTCTTGTTTATTGCTACAAATATCGCGCATTCCTTTTCTTGGCGTACCAAAGGAGTTTTCAAGAACCTTATCGAGTGCAGTTTCAAACACTCTAGTTTCTTTGTTTGTTGCCCTTGCCAAGGCAATAGCTCGTCTAAGCCATCTGGCAAAAGAATGGTTTTCAAGAAAACCATCTCTTTTTTTATTCATGGCTCGAAGATCACTTAAAAGAAGGTTTTGTGGTGTTTTCTGAAATATTGGATTTAGGCGCGAGATATCGGCACGAAAAAACTGCTCTCTTACACGCCAATCAAACTGAGTGACTTCAAGCAATGCAGGATAGACTTCCACGACTGCGCGGCAAACTTCGTTGAGCTCCGCTTCTGACACAAACGCGCTTTCCTTCTTCGCAGCAGAAAATATGCCGGATGACAGCAAATGCTGTGGAACATAGAGGTTTCCGCTAAGTTTCATGGGAATGGAGGAAAAACCAGGACCTTCCACCTGGGGAGCCGTCAGTTGCAAACGGGAAAGTCCTTGGGTGGGGCCTGAAAAAGTAGGCAAAACAGGTATCTTCATAAACATCCTTTCTTGTAAGCCTTTTCGGATGAATAGGAAAAAAGTTGCTTTGAAAAAAATGTTGTAAATTTTGCTCAGTGTAAGTTCAATTGATGGGTTGTCCTTACAACTTTTCTCACCTCACCTCGCCAGCTTCAACGCGGAAACGCTTTTGCTCTTGAAGGGACCAGTTGTTTAAGGGGCTGTCATCGGTGGTGCTTACGAAAACTTGGCCGTGATTTGAGTGGAGGTATTCGAAAAAAGTTTGGTTTCGTTTTGCGTCGAGTTCGCTCATCACATCATCTAAAAGCAAAATGGGCATCTCTTGGTACACTTCTTTGTAGAGTTCCATTTCGGCAAACTTCATGGCCAGCACAAATGAGCGATGTTGGCCTTGCGAACCAAAATGTTTTACCTGGGCACCATTTAATTGCGCAAGGCAATCATCGCGGTGAGGCCCAACCAGGCTGGTTCTGCGGACGAACTCATCGTTAGCCCTTTCTGCCAAAAGCTCTTGCATTCTTGCAAACAAAGCTTCGCGCGAAGAAAGAAATGCTTTTCCTGCGTGAGGAGTGTATTCAAAAAATGCAGTTCCATCGTGTGAACAAATATTGTGATAGGCAACGGCTAACTGAGCATTGAAGCGGCTTAGCCACTCATGGCGATGAAGCATAATATGCACAGCCTTATCCACAAGCTGTGGATTCCAATCGGAAAGCAGACGCTGTTTTTCGGAAAACGAAATGCGTTCGTCAGAAAAAATTTTATTTCGCTGTGAAACAACACGCTCATATTCTCGAATGAGTTTTGCATAGGCTGGCACAAAGCGCGTGATCACCTGATCTACATAGCGACGACGTGCGGAAGGCGAATCTTTTAAAATTAAAATCTCTTCGGGCGCAAAAAGAACACAGTGCAAACCTCGAAAACTTTTAACCGAAAGTCGCTTGTCATTTTTGAGAAGTGTTTTTTTGTGTGGAGTGAGTGAGGCTTTCCATTCATCTTCGCCTCTCTCGCCTTTTACTTTTGCGCGCACCAAACTTGCTTCTTCATTCCATTCAATCATGTCTCGGAATTCGTTGCTGCGAAAGGATTTGCTGGTGCAGAGAAATGAAATAGCCTCGATAATATTCGTTTTTCCCTGAGCGTTTTGGCCCACGAAAATATTAAAACCCGGAGCAAACTCAAGTTCCTGCGAAGAAAAATTTCGAAAGTGTTTTAAGGTAAGTGAAGTAAGGAACACTGCCTTTACAACCTCATCGGCATAATCACGTGCACGTAGCCGGTGTCGAACTCGCTGCGAAATACGCAGGGTGAAGTGTCGTCGCCGAATTCGAGTGAGCAGGTTTCGTCTTTCAGCGAACTTAAGGCGTCGAGAAAATATCTGCCGTTGAAACCAATATCAAAAGATTGTCCGTGATATTCCACTTCCACATCTTCTTTTGCTTGGCCAAAGTCTGGATTACTTGTGGATAATTCTGTCACTTTTGGAGCAATGTGAAACTTCACACCTTTTGAACGATCACTGGACATTGCAGAAACGCGTTTGAGCGCGTGATAGATTTCTTTGCGATCGACATTCAAAATTTTTCCCGCTTTTTTTGGTAAGACTTGGCGATACGGTGGAAACTGTCCATCGATTAAGCGAATGATGAGCGTTACATCTCCACAATGTGCAATGGCATATTTGGGATCAATCCAAAATGAAAAGGTTTCGTGTTGTGTTTCGAGTAAACGTTTTAATTCGCTCACACCTTTGCGCGGAAGAATCACTGGGCGTTTTAGCTTCACGCCCTCTAAGTCTCTATCTACAATGGAAAGCCGGTGACCGTCTGTTGAAACCATGCGAAGAATATTTTTTCCATTTTCTTCTTCCGTTTCTAACAACACACCGTTTAAGTTGTAACGAGCTTCATCATTGGACATGGAAAAAGAAGTTTTCGAAAACATTTCTGTAATCACAGAACTGGGAAGTGAAAAGGAAACGCCCTCACCTTTTGTGGGAAGCGCTGGATATTCATCGCCAGATAAACCAACAAGTTTAAATTCAGATTTTCCACACGAAATTTCTAGCCAGTGTTTTTCATTTGTTTTGATGTGCACAACATCTTCAGAAAGTTCTTTTACAATATCAAACAAACCTTTTGCTTGAACCGTTACATTTCCTTCTTCCAGCACATCGGCCTTGCACTCGCAAATGACCGCTACTTCTAGGTCTGTGCCAGTGAGACTAATTTTTTTATCTTTTGCCGTAATGAGAACATTAGAAAGAATGGGCATTGTTGTTTTTCGTTCTGCAATTCCTTGAACTAATTGAAGTTGTCTTTGAAGTTCTTGTTTTTCGATTTTGATTTCCATTTTTTTCTCTTTAGCTTTTATAGGGTTTTGATTTTTTAAAGTTTATATAAAAAGTAGTCTCTTTATAGAAGCTGTGGAAAAAGGGATAAGTTGAGAAGAATGTTGATCTTTAAAAAGAATTTGTCCTCAAAACCTGTGAACAGATTATCCCCAATTTGAAAGCTTTCCACAGGAGCACTTCGTTTGCTTGTTGTTTGAAAGCTTGTGCATGTTCTTTCCTCACCTCTATCAACAGACTTATCCCTTATTGTGTGGATAAGTGAAGTACTTCACCGATGACAGTCTTTTACATAAGTGATGCAAGCTAGCAAGTGCTTTGTCTTCTTTCGTTTTAGCGCCGTGTCCATTGCCGTATGACCTGCAAGATAAGAAAAGCCTCGTTTTGCGAGGAAGGCAAAAAATGGAGACGATTAAAAAACAGGCAACTTCTTTTGGAAACGGGCGATAACGTGAGCATGACAATAACTCTTCCCAGAGCAAGTTTAATTGTGATGAATGGTTTAACTCCAGTAGGTGCCAATCATCCTCTTCATTCTAGCCTTAGGATAATGGCGGAAACGTCGCATTTCTTGGGGGTTCAGCCTGTTTTGGTGATTAAAGATATGGAAGACACTCCATTTTTAGCTGAGGGCTTACGAGTTGTTCATGCGTTAGATTCCTACAGTCTTAGCGAAGAATTTAATCTCACCTGTGCTATTCCGTTTCATGAGGGTGCTGTTGAAGAGGCGGGATTTTTACGAGAAAAGCTTGGCATTCAAGGTTTAACGTATGCCCAATCTGTTTGCTTCAGAGATAAAAATAAAATGCATGAAGCTGCAGCACAAGCTGGGCTGCGAGTTCCTGAAGCGAGAAGTTTTTCGAATGAAGCTGAATTTGTAGCTGCAGTAAATGAGTTGGGTAACCGGGTTATCCTTAAACCTGTTGATGGACTTGGAAGTTTTCAGACCCATGACATGCAAGTGAACAATCCTGCTGTGGTGTATAATAATTCGTTTAATTCCGTTTCAGAACGGGATCCAAAAGTGTTTCGTTTGGAAGCGTACGTTCCGGGAAAACAATATCACGTAGATACTGTTGTTCAAGGTGGGAGAGTTGTTTTCCAAGGTCTTGGTCAGTACATCAATCCTCCCTTGGATGTTATCATTGGAAAGCCGCAAGGGGTGATAAGCAGAAGACACAATCTTTCATTAGCAGAACGAAATATTTTAACTCAATGCACAAAACTTATTGCACACCTTGGAATGCAAAACGGTGTGACACATGCTGAATTTTTTATTACCCCTGGCGGAGAAGTTGTTTTTGGCGAGATTGCAGCAAGAATTGGGGGAATGATGTTGGTTCCCTTCTATAAAAAAGCCTACGGAATTGATTTAGCCCAAGCGTATATGGCAGCAGAGCTGTTGCCAAGATACCAACCAGAAATAAAGGATGGCCCAGAACTTGGCGCCGAAATTTTTATTGGAAGAGCAACTTGGGATAATGATCGATTGCATCAGGCTTTTCAAAACGAGAACGGAAATCCTTTTGCGGACATTTCTGGTGTTAGAGCGGCAGAGGCATTTCTACCTCCTTATGTTTGGCTTCCCTCATTTAGTCCGTTTCTTGGATACTATCTTTTTGATGCGAGCAATCCACAGCAGACTGCTGAAACACAAAGGCAAGTTCGTGAGAGATTTTTGTCTTTAATGAGCCGCTAATTTTTTTCTTTCCCAAAACAGCCATAAAACCCGCATAAACAGGCGATTTCCCAAAAAGTGAATTATTTTTTCACCTTGAAGCAATGCACCTTCTTCCAAAACCGATAAGAGAATTCAACTTATCAAAGGAGGAAGTCTGGCAGATGTAAATATGTGTGGAGGAGGAAGTTCTGTTGTGTTGCATGCGGATAATCAAATCAGTTTGCCACAGTTATATGAAACGCAATCGCGCGAAGCGAGTGTTTCGTGTAATGGTCTTACGCTGAATGCGATTTCTCGCTTTGGCGAGGGATTTTGTACATATGAAGTGACCCAAGAAAAAAGTGGAAAAACGCTAGACGGAACCGTATCTGATAGCAAATCACGACAAATAGACAGTTTCCAGTCTGGAACGTGTACCGTTCGTGTGCTTGAATGTAAAACAAGTGCCACAAAAAAATATCCGGTGAATATGGGCAGTTTGTGGAAAGGCAACACGAAGCCAGTGCGTTTTGATGACTGTAGCCGAGGACTTCGCTTTAAAGCAGTTGAGCACATTGTGACAAGGGAAGATACGCCAGCTGAGGTGAAGCAGGAAGCGCGCGGGAAAATAGTGGATGCTGCCGGAAGAAAAGTGTTTGAGATTAACTTGAGTGTGAAAAGAAATGAAGCGGAATTTGATGGCGTACACGGGGCATGCACCTTGTACGGCAATTAGTTTTCGGAAGCCTCTTCTTTTTTCATGATAACCGTTCGAATTGGGAATGGAATTTCTATTCCTTCTTCGTGATAGCGTTTGTGCAAACGTTTGATGAATTCGTGTTTGAGAAGATATTGTGAAATAAAATCTTGTCCACGCAAAACCACGGTGAAGTTGACGGAGGAATCGGCAAACTCGTTAAAGCGAACGAGAGGATCTGCAGTTTTTACACCACCCTCAACTTCTTCCATGGTTTTTTTTGCCACTTCAAGCGTAATTTTTTCAACCTGTTCAAGATCGCTGGCGTAACTCACTCCCGCGGAAACGTAGACAGATTGCTCGTATACGGGTTTGTTGAAATTAGTGAGAATGCTGTTTGCAATTTTGGTATTGGGAACAATGACAATATTATTTGCAAGCAATCTAATGTGCGTGTTGCGAAGAGTAACTTTTTCGACGTAGCCGCGGATATTATTTTCTATCTCGATAAAATCACCTGTTTTGATGGGTTTGTCGATGAGAACGTAAAGGCCAGAAAAAAAGTTGGAAAGCGTATCTTGCAGCGCCAAAGCAACGGCAATCGAACCAACACCAAGTGATGCAATAAGCGGAGTGATTGAAATATCAATGTTATCCAGCGCAAACATAAGACCGATGAGAAAAATGACAACACGAATTCCACCACGCGCCATTCCTGAATAGTTGCGAAGTTCAGCATGCCTTGCTTCAGAGCGTTCGAGCAAACCAATAAAAAGTTTGTTGAAAAAGAAAATACCAGCCAGCACAAAGAAAATGGTACTGAGCACATAAAATGCTCGCAGTATTTTTTCACTCGCAGGTAAAAAGGTTTGGGCAAAAATGAAGGCGACCGCAAACACAGTGAGAGTAAGGGGAAGCTGGAGTGCGCGCATGATCACATCATTCCAAAAAAGAGAATTATCAGCGAGTTTTTTGCTAAGTTTTTTCACCACAATGCGTTTCAGCGGAAAAAAAACAACAAGCCATAAGGCAATAACAATTGCGCCACCAAGCCATGAATTGAAATTGAAGTTATTGATGGAATCAACAAGAGACATAGTGGGCACTTGTTTACGAAGTTCAATCTTCGGCGTCAATTTATTTCAGAATGAATGCTTATGATTGCAAAGAGCGCTCAAGAGCACCAAGTTCGCTTTGCAGTTTTTGATCGTCTTTGAGAAGGCGTTCAATTTTTTTGCACGCATGCATTACCGTGGTGTGATCTTTGCCGCCAAACTTGCTGCCAATTTCGGGGAAAGAACAGCCCGCATGTTTTTTGCACAAGTACATCGCTATCTGTCTGGGATACGCCAAAGACTTGTGTCTGCGGGGAGACTTTAAATCGGGGACACTGACTTGATAAAAGGAAGCCACCTTTTTTTGAATGGATTCGATGCTGCAGTGATTTTGCGGTTTGTTTACCACGTTTTTCAGCACTTCTTTTGCAAGGTCGACGGTAACTGGGCTGCGTGTGAGAGATGCAAAGGCGTTGATGCGAATGAGTGAGCCTTCAAGTTCGCGCACGTTTGAAGAAACAACGCTGGCAAGATACATGGCCACATCATCTGGGCAATGCAGTTTTTCAGCGTCAGCTTTTTTGCGCAAAATAGCAACGCGCGTTTCAAAATCTGGCGGTTGAATATCGGCAATCAGCCCCCACTCAAAACGAGAGCGCAAGCGCTCTTCCAGGCCTTGGATGTCTTTGGGAAACTTGTCACTGGTCATCACAATTTGTTTTTGTGCTTCGTACAAACTGTTGAAAGTGTGAAAAAATTCATCTTGCGTGCGCTCTTTGCCGGCGATGAATTGAATGTCATCGATGAGCAACACATCGCAAGATTCGCGATACTTTCTGCGGAACTCACCTGTTTTGTCATAGCGAATAGCGTTGATGAGTTCGTTCATAAATTTTTCGGACGAAACATAAATGATGGTGAAGTGCGGATTCATGCGCGCCACTTCATTTCCAATGGCTTGCAGTAAATGCGTTTTGCCCAAACCTACACCGCCGTAAATGAAAAGTGGGTTGTAGTGACCTCCCGGAAGTTCGCCCGCAGCCTTGCACGCAGCGTGAGCAAATTGATTTGAACTGCCCACTACGTAGCGATCGAAAGTATATTTTGGATTAAGCTGTGGAAGCAATCTTGCGATATCAAGCTTTGCCGCACTTGGTTCGCCGGCGCCCCTTGCTTTTGTGGCCCCTTCTTTTTCTTGGGGCTCTTTCACTTCGAAGCTTAAGCGATATTGTTTTCCAGAAAGCTGATGCAGTTCTTGTACAAAAAGATCGCGGTAGTAATCGTTGATCCAATCAGCCACAAATTTATTGGGAACCACTACGATGAAAACATCGTTTTCGATGCGAGCGTCGCTGATGGGACTAAACCACGTGGTAAAGTTGAGGGCGCTGATTTTTTCAGCAATTTTTTCCTTGAGCTGCTCTAAAAGTTCTTTCACGCGAATCCCTTTTTCTGCACCAAATAAAGCAACTTATCCCCATGGGGGAATGTGTGTAAATATTTAATATCTAAAGCTATTTAAATGTTTTTAGCTGTGTTTTTGGTTTTTTGTGGATAAGTTGGGGACAATGTCTACTCCAACAGTCCGAACGTTTTTTCGCATCTTTTTTGCGAGAGGTCTGTACTAAGTGAGCCTGTGGATAATTTGCAAGTGAAATGTGAAAAACCAAGAATAACAAGTGTTTATTAGGCCTCATTTTTTCATCTGGGCTTCCCCTCGGCTGTTTGGCGCAAAGCCAATGTGGGGGCTTCTTGGAGGAGGTGAGGAAAAGAGGACGAACGGAGGGCAAAGAAGCTTTTTCATTGACATTCCGGGTCATTCTCCCTAGGAGAGCACGCTCTACTGAACAGAAGCCGGAGCAGGATTATGAAAAGAACATACCAACCAAGTAACTTGAAACGAAAAAGAAACCACGGATTCAGAGCTCGCATGTCGACTAAAGCTGGCCGTAGTATCATCAACACCAGAAGAGCCAGAGGAAGAAAACGTCTTACTACTGTTTAGTAGTTTGAAGTCGCCTTCTCTTTTTGAAGTTCATGCCCATTTTTCCTTCACAGCATCGCCTTACACGACCAGAAGAATTTGAAGCCGTAAAAGCCAAAGGAACGAGCGTTCGCACGAAGCTCTTTCTCTTTTCGGCGTTGCGTGGTGAACATGCACGCTTAGGTCTTGTGGTTTCAAAAAAAGTGGGAAACGCCGTGGTGCGCAACCGCCTCAAACGCTTGGCCCGAGAAGATTTTCGTCTTCGTTCTGCCGAATATCCAAATGCCGATTGTGTGCTGGTTTTTTTTAAAGAAGCCGCCGATGTTGACAGCAAAAATATCTTCGCAGCGCTTGCTGAAGCGCGAAAAAAAATCAGCAAAAAACTTGCGTGAAGTGAAGGTGTTTCGTCGTGAGAAGTGCTTTACTTCCACCAAAATATTGCGTAAGTTACCCCCTCATTATGATGAAAAGATTTTGCCTCTTTTTAATTCGCCTTTATCAAAAGCTGATTTCACCGTTCTTTGGTGACTGCTGTCGTTTTGAGCCCACTTGTTCGCAGTATGCCGAACAAGCTTTTTCACACCTGCCCTTTTGCGCGGCATTTACAAAAACTGCATGGCGATTACTTCGCTGCCATCCTTGGGGTGGAAGCGGCTATGACCCTGTACAACACCATCATCAGTCATGTGACGGGAAGTGTTTATAAACACTGTCACAGAACTTGTTGGTCATGTTAAAACGTTGAGGAATTACAGATGAAACAAGAACACCGAAGTTTACTGGCGATTGGCCTTTCTGCACTCATTATGTTGTTGTGGTTTAAATTTATGGTGCCGCAACAAAAACCAGCCGACGCGCAAACGCAGACAGAAAGCGGTGCACAAGCTGCTAGCCAAGTGAGTGGCGAAAACAAAAGTGTTCCGTTTATGGAAGAATCTGAATTGTATGCCGATCCGCAGGCACATCTTCCGGTGAAAGTTTCAGAAATCAAAAATAATTTGTACGAGGCAAAACTTTCTACCGATGGCGCCAGCATTGAGTCATGGAAAATTCTTGCCTATCATGAGACGGCCGACAAAAGCAGCCCACACGTTGATCTTGTACCTCAAGCCGATAAGCTGCGCGGTTCGTTGAACCTTTCTTTCCTCGATGCAAATTTCGAATTTCCCGAAAAACCGCATTATCGCTTAACCGAAGCTTCAGAAAATAAATTAGTGTACACGTGGAGTTCACGTCAGGCGGAAGTGACCAAAGTCATTCGCTTTCACGACGAGAACTATCTTGCCGATGTAGATCTAATCATAAAAAATAAAAGCTCGCGCGTGCTTGATGCCAAAACTGCAGTGAGTGTTGAAGGCTTAACGGTGCCAAAAGAAAAAGGTACGTTGGCCTTTTTGAAACAAAGCAGTGCCGAAAATCGCCATCCTCTTTATTACCTCGATGGAGAAGTTCATCGTGAGGCAGAAATACAAGAGCTTCCGCAACTTCAAGCTAAAGCCGGAGACCTTTACTGGGCGGGCATTGAAGACCGATACTTTATGTCTACACTTATTCCGCGCGATCAGGCGAAAGATTTTTCGGTACGTTACGGTGCAAGCAGCAGAAACGATTTGGGTGAAGGCATCAAGGTGATTGAAAGTGGAATTGTGTTTCCGCGTGCCAGCATTGCACCTGGCGCAAGTGTGCAGCAAAGTTTTTCACTGTACGCTGGACCAAAAGATATCAACATGCTGAAAGCCGCTGGTGAAGCGGTTCGGCTGAACGAGGCTATCGACTATGGTTGGTTTTCGGTGGTTGCCGTTCCAATTGTGTATGCGCTTAAATTTTTGGTGAAAGTTGTGCGCGACTTTGGCTTGTCTATTATTTTGCTTACTGTTTTCATCAAGCTTTTGTTGAATCCTATTTCAAAAAAATCACTGAAGTCGATGAAGGCTATGCAACAGTTGCAGCCAAAGTTGAAAAAGCTGCAAGAAAAATACAAAGACGACAAAGCGAAGTTGCAACAAGAAACCATGCAGTTGTTCAGAACCCACAAAGTGAATCCTGCTGGTGGTTGCCTGCCAATGCTTTTGCAGTTTCCGGTGTACATTGCGCTCTATAAAGTGTTGTGGAATTCCATGGAATTGTATCACGCGCCATTTTTTATCTTCTACAAAGACTTGGCTGCTCCCGATCCTTATTTTATTCTTCCCATTTTCCTTGGGCTCTTCATGGTGGCGCAGCAAAAAGTAATGCCATCGCCAAGCACCGATCCGGCGCAGAAAAAAATGATGATGCTTATGCCGGTTATGTTTGCAGGCTTCATGTTGTTTTTGCCCGTTGGGCTTGTGCTGTATATTTTGGTGAACACAGTGATGAGTGTTGGTCAGCAATGGATGTACAACAACGATATTAGGTTGCGCGATTTCTTCAATGGAACAGTTTTGAGTAAACTAAAGAAGAACGCTGTGAAAGAGGTATAAGCTTTATGCATCCTTGGCATGATATTGACATTGGAGAACTTGCGCCCGACGAAATTAAAGTGGTGATTGAAATTCCAAAAGGCAGCAAGGTGAAGTATGAGCTGGATAAGAAAACAGGCCTTTTGTATGTTGATCGAGTTTTATATTCTTCGGTGATGTATCCTGCCAATTATGGCTTCATCCCGCAAACCTTTGGTGATGATGACGATCCGCTTGATATCCTTTTGCTCATGCAAGAATCGGTAGTGCCGCTTTCTATTTTGCGTGCTCGCCCAATTGGCATGCTGACGATGCTTGATCAAGGAAAGCAAGATGAGAAAATTATTTGCGTGCATCTTGATGACCCCGAATACAGCAGCTATCACCAAATAGACAAAATACCACCGCATCGTTTAAAAGAGCTCCACCGTTTTTTTAGCGACTACAAAAAATTAGAGCATAAGGAAGTAATGGTCCAAGATTTTTTAGACGCAGAAAAAGCAAAAACAGCCATTATGAAAGCCGCAAAGATGTATAAGGACGTCTTCTCTTCGAAGTAGTCTTTTTCTTTTTGAAAGCATTTTATGAGCGCGCCAGCTTGTTTGATTGTGACATCAGTTTGTTTGACCCCCGCTCTTTCTGTTATGAGAGACCTTTACACTATGAGAGACGCAGCTCTTCGCTTGGGGGTAACGCCAGCTCTTGTGGTTATGGATTCCGAAAGTGTTTTGCCAGCGCCTCCCAGTAGTTTTGGGATGCCGACATTTATTGGCCATCAGATCACCCCAGCATTGCGACGATTTTGTAGCGATCACGCTGTTCAGTGTGCTTTTCCCTTTGAAGAAAATGCTGTTCTCACTGCTGCAACACTTCATGACACATTTCGTTTTCCTAGAGGCTTGAGCGTAAGTGAGGCGCGCCTTTTTCGAAATAAACATTTCATGCGTAAAGCAGCTTCAGATGCGGGAGTGAAGGTTCCAAAAGGGAATGCTGTGAGAAGCAAGAACGAATTTATCGAGCTAACACAACGTTTGGGTGGACATGTGGTTGTAAAACCCACCTCGTTTTATGGTTGCGTAGGTGTGTTTGAAGTTTTTCCGAATGATGATGTGAACGAAGCCTTTGAAAAGGCGAAACGTGTAAATGACCAAAGCGGAATGGTGTGCCTGGTTGAAAAATATGTGCACGGTGAGCAGTGCCACGCAGACGTTTTGCTGCAAGGCGGATGCATTGTTTTCGAAGCTTTGGGAAGATACACAAAACCGCCTTTACAATTTAACTCTTTTCCTCCGCAGGGTACGGTAACAAGAAACAAAAATCGTACGAGGAGTGAAAAAAAGATTCTCCAAAAAATGGGAAAAATTGTTCATGCGTTTGGCATGCGTGATGGATGGGCGCATGGCGAATTTTTTGTGAAGCCAAACGGAAAAGTTGTCTTCGGCGAAATTGCTGCACGTGTTGGAGGAGGAATGCTTCCGGCGCTTTATCAAAAGGCGTATGGGCTTAATGTCTATGAAGCCATGGTATTAGCTGCGCTTGATTCCAATTATCGCCCGCGTATTGAGGCTGAAGGACCAGAGCTTGGAGCAGAATTTTTGATGGACTTTGAGAGACCTGAGTCGGGAATTCTTACAGATCACACATCTGTGGAAGAGCTGAGGCAAATTCCTGGGGTTGTTGATGCACAAATGTATATGAATAAAGGCGATCTTGTTACACCGCTTGTAGTTTCCACACAAATGTTGGGGTATTTTATTTTTCAGCCAGAAGGAAATGGTTCCACGCCTACATCTGCGCAGCTGGCTGTTCGCAAACAATTTAAAGCTTCCTTTTCGTAAGATGCTCGCTTGCCTTCATGTTTTTTTCTGGTAAGCATCGCCAATGCTCTCGGCTCACTTCTCTCCCGCCTTCATCGCAAAAGCCCTTCGACCAGATTTGAATTTGGCAGTGTTGATGTTGTGTTGTTATTCCAACGATCTTTTGCACTTTTGTTTGGCTGCTTTCAAAAAAGAAAGTGTTCGCGGGCAATCACAATATTCACATAGTTTTGCGGTGAGCATTCTTATGAGCGTGCTTGTTTTTTTCACGGCGCTTCTTTTTTTGCACGATCTTCAAGTTGCTTTTCTTTTTGCAGCTTGCACTATTTCACATTTTCTTTTCGACCTCATTGTGTTTCGAAGCCTTCCTTTGTTTCCCCATAAAGGAAAAATCCCTGGTTTAGGCTTATTTGAACACAGAAAAAAATGGATCGCTTTTGGCTTGGAGTGGTTTTTTCTTTTGGGAGGATGGACACCATATGCAGCTGTGACAGTGCTTAGCGGACAGCATATAGATGTGCCAGTGATTTTGTTGTTAAGTTTAAGCTTTGTATTATTTTTTTACTTCAAGATTTATGAACCATTTTTTTTCTCTTCACCTGAGAAAAAATAAACGAGCTCCAGTGGTTGCGCTTACAAAGTGTTGCAGATAAATTGTTCTCCGGAGGTTGCTTGAAACTATGGGCGAAACGCGGCCTGTAAGCGGATAATAATGACGCTGTTTTTCCGTTGGGTTTTCATAACGCACCCTGTCCCACGTCATGGTGCCAACAACCTGACAAGGTTGTCCTCTTTTTGTTTCAAGGTCCGTGAGAATACAGTTTGTTAAATGGGTGCTGCTGCCCTTGTCGCTTTCTCCCCATCTGCTACCTGAAAACTGACTTCCAAAAAAGTTTACGTTGTCGCATTGTGCTCCTCTTAAATCTGCTCCATCAAGCTGCGATGAATGCAGGTCAACGTTTGCGAGCTGCGCATTAGTGAACTGCGAATATGTTCCATCTATTCGTGACATGTTTGCCCGCTGTATGCGTGCATTCGAAAAATCGCTGTTTGCCCATGTAGCTTCACTTGCCCTGACGTCAAAGAGGCGTGCGCTACGAAAAAGTGTACGATCCAACAAGGCGTTTTCTAAGCTACAGGAATCTAAAGTTGCTTCGGAAAAATCTGCTCCGTAGAAACACATCTGAGAAAGATCAGAATTCATTATGAGTGCTCTTGTAAAATTTGTTTTGTCGAAACGAACGTTTTTCCCCGCCAAATAAAAAATATCATGAAAGCTTTCACCTTCTAGATTGAGATCGGAAAGAGTAAAAACAAGTGCTGGCGGAAACGCTGTCATGCAATTGAGAGCGCTTTTGTAAAAAAGATCCGCAATGTGTTGAACGTTTCGTAAGAGAATAATGGCGCGTTTTTCTTCGTCGGTTAAAAATACATCTACATTTGAAAGCGCAGACAAAACATCTTCGCCGGGAATGGTATTAGTGTAAGCAACGCCGTCTTCATTTTTTGCATTTCTAGAGTTGTTGGAGATCAATCGCAAAAAGGCATCTAAGACACCGGCCGCAAACGTCCTGCCATAAGCTATTGCAGCATCACTGGTTCTATCTGCTGGAGGATACTGCGAAAAAAGCTCACGCTCAACCACCGCCCGCATGAAAACGGTGTCGTAGGGTTTATGTAGTTCCCCCTGAAAAACCCATTTTTTCAAGATAGCGGACCTTGAGCGGTGTGTTTTTTCGGAGGCTCAACAAAAATCAACCTCAAAAAATGGAACAAAAACATGAGAGCTGCGAGGCAGCGTCTCA
>Ga0210019_1002350_pt1 | contig 18473 bp, 14 predicted proteins | sample CryGeyCG2114_020_2_FD_183969 | JGI IMG/M metagenome (GOLD analysis project Ga0210019, IMG submission 183969) | Groundwater microbial communities from aquifer - Crystal Geyser CG11_big_fil_rev_8/21/14_0.20 (SPAdes) (version 2) | ecosystem: Environmental > Aquatic > Deep subsurface > Groundwater ...
GCAGTCAAAAGTTTTATCGCCTGAGAATAGGTATCCAGCCACAAAAAGGACAAAGAACAAAAGCCGGAGATTTAGTCTTAAAAAAATTCTCTCCAGAAGAGAGAAAAATAATCACTGAAAATTTTGTTCTCATGAAAAAAGCAATAGAAGATAACTTAGAAAATTAATCACTATACTAAATAGGCTCAGAATATATTTTCTTCGACCCGCTCGCTCGCCCAGCGTGCTCGCTCTCTTAGCCTTCGCCTCCCGCCTTCGCTTAAAGCTACGGCGGGCAGGCGCTCTATATTTTGCCCGCCCTGTCCGTCCGAAGCCCGAAGGGCGTAGGCGGATCGGCTCCGGATGATCTCAGAAAAATATATTCCTCGCCTTACTACGAGCGAATCTTGAAATCTATTACGATGTCCGTGTACTGGACAATATTATAATTTGGGGGGAATAAAAAGAGAGGACCACACAATAAGGTCCTCTTTTTGTTTTTTCTCAGAATTTCCGAGCGGACGAGACACCCAAGATGACGTTGAGATCGTCACCCCAATAGTCACCGATAAGGAGACCATCCGAATCGAAGAGGCCGACACTGACACGGTAGCCGACCGAATCCACAGAGGATGTACGGACGTAGATGTGTTCGAATAACCGTTCGCCAGTGGCCAAGAAGTGGCCGATGATGGTATAAACCATCACATTTGCATTAGGCACTTCCTCGTCTTGACCGAGAAGTAATTGCTGTTCATTCCAGTTCTTCGAGGTGGAATTGTCTATTGGAATCTTACGAACTAGTTGCCAGGCGACCTCGCCACGTTTCTTAGCGAAGGCGTCCCTATTATACCAAGCATTCTCGTGGCTGTAGAAGAGATCATACTTAACCTTACCACCAATCTCAAAAATCGAGAGCGGAAAGACCGCTACGAGAACATGAGAATTTTTCGATTCCTCAAGCACTGCCTCGGAGAACGGAATCTCCGAAAGAGCGGCAAGTTGCTGGCGGGTCGGATTGACCCCGAAGTGTTTGATGGCTTCTTCGATTCCAAAAAAATTCTTGCCCATGATTTCACGGGCACGCTTCTGGCTGGTTGTGGCTTCGAATCCGCCGTTCTGAATCAACCTGACCACTTTCGTGGCAAGGTCGTTGCCCTTTGAGTCAATGACCCTTTGGGCAAGGTCGTCGTTGAGACCTGCCGTCTCCAGTTTGAGCAGAAACTCATGCTCCTTGTGCACCGATAGGGTGCGGCTCACCATAGCTTTTCCCATGGCATACCTCCTTAAATAATATGACTACATAAACTACCTGGTATATAACTAACCACTAATAAGATAATAATCAGTTAGATACCAGGTAGTAAGATAATTTTCAAAGAACTAAAATACCCTGTAATAGGGTATTTATATTATATCAGATTATTCTGAAAAGTCAAGTTTTGAAAATTTATTAATATAAAATATTATTGGCGGAAAAAAAGACTCGTTCTTAACTAAGGCGAGGATATATTGTTAACAAAAACCGTAGCGCAGGCCAAGCGGGCATGGTTCGAACGAGCGAAGCGAGTGAGAGAGCGAGGCCGAGCTCGAGCGCAAATTCCTCGCAGGGGAATTTGATAGCGTGTTTTTGTAACAACATATCCGAGCCTTAAGATTTAAGATGAGCAGAAGAAAAGATGAGCGATTATTGAAGTCTGTTATGGTGTGGGGGTCAAACAAAATACAAAATTAAATACTGAAAGAGCAAAATTAAACCTCCGAACTGCAAGCCATTTAGAGAAAGATAGCTAAAAAGCCAATAGGCCTCTAAATTAAGTAAAAGATAAATTAAATAATTCAACGAGACTTCTTTTTCTAAACTAAGAAAGTTCAAATAAGACACAGGAATTAAACCTGATAAATAAATTAAGAAGCTAATAAAAAACGGCCAATTAAGATAAAAATATAAGCCATAAGACATTAAAATCCAGCCAGTGATAATAAAATAAGACAAAAATTGACTGGATTTTTTGTTGAGAATAATTTTTCTAAAGAAAAGCCAAAGAAGACTAAGCGCTATCACTACTAACCAAAATGGCCTCAACCAATTAGCTAAAATGCGTAACTCAATATAACCCAACAAAAGATAAGAAAAATTAAGCCAGGACATCCCAGCAATAATCTTCCAGATCAAAGTAAAAAACAGGATAATCAATATCCCCTTGAGGAAAGAGTTTGAAGGAAAAATCAAAAGAAAGATTAATAAAAAATAAAGTGAATAGAAAATTAATCCTTTCCATTGAGAAGAACCCAAAGAAGAAAAGAATTTCCTGATGGAATTCTTAAGCATGGGAGGTTTTGAGAGCAAGTTTGGTATTTTTAATTTGAACTATTACTTTCCGTTTCCCCTTAATCTCGCCTTTGATAATTTTTTCAGCCAAAGGATCGAGAATTTCTTTTTCAATCAATCTTTTTAAAGGACGGGCACCATAATTCGGGTCATAACCTTTTTTGGCAAGATAGCTTCTGGTTTCTTTGGTTAATTCTAACTTAAGATCTTTCCCCAATAACCTGTTAGTAACTTTTTCTATCTGTAAATTCACTATTTTTTCTATGTCTTTTGGCGTTAAAGGATTAAAGATAATAATTTCGTCAATTCTATTCAGGAATTCTGGTCTAAAATAATCTCTCAAAGCATCAAAAATTTTAACTTTTAAATTTTCTTTTTGAGTTTTCATTTCATTGACTTTTTCATAATTAAAACCTAAGGAAGCCATTTCTCTGATATACTCACCGCCTAAGTTTGAAGTCATAATAATAATAGTATTCTTGAAATTAATTGTTCTACCTTTACCATCAGTTAATCTGCCATTGTCTAAGATTTGTAAAAGGATATTAAAAACCTCTGGATGAGCTTTTTCTATTTCGTCGAATAAAATCAAACTATAGGGTCGGTGTTTGACGACTTCAGTTAATTGACCGCCTTCTTCATAGCCAACATAACCTGGCGGAGAACCAATTAAACGAGCCACACTATGCTTTTCCATATATTCTGACATATCAATACGAATCATGGTTTTCTCATCAGAAAACATAAATTCTGATAAAGCCCTGGCCAATTCAGTTTTACCAACTCCAGTTGGGCCTAAGAACATAAAAGAGCCAATCGGCCTATCTTCTTCAGAAATACCAGCTCTAGCTCGTCGAATAGCTCGGCTAATAGCTTGGATGGCTTCTTCTTGACCAACCACTCGTTTAGCTAATGCTTCTTCCATTCTGGCTAATTTTTTACTTTCATCCTCGAGCATTTCCGTTACTGGAATGCCTGTCCAATGAGAAACAACTCGAGCAATATCTTCACTGGTTACTTCTTCTCTTAAAAATCTAGTTTTAGAAGGAATTCTATTTAAAGCTCTATCTTTATTTTTCAAATCTTTTTCTAATTGAGGAATTTCGCCATAAATAATTTCCGCTACTTTTTCCAGATTGCCGTTTCTTTCTTTTTCTTGGGCTTCTCTTTTTGAATCTTCTATTTCTTTCTTAATTTTACTAAGAGAATTAAAAATCTCTTTCTCTTTTTGCCAAAGCGAACTTATCGCTTTATATTTTGTTTTTAATTTCTTTAATTCAGCTTCTTCTTCTTTCAAGTGTTGTTTCAATAATGGTTTATTATTTCCGTATTCTTTCCTCATCGCCTCTTTTTCTAATTCTAAACTTCTAATTTTCTTTTCAAGCTCCATAATAGAAAAAGGCGTGCTGCCTATATCTAGACTTAAAGCAGAAGCCGCTTCGTCTATTAAATCAATGGCTTTATCTGGCAAAAAACGGGAAGTGATATAACGACTGGATAATTGAACCGCGGTGATAATGGATTCATCGCTAATCTTTAAACCATGATGAGCCTCATATTTTTCTTTTAAGCCTCTTAAAATATTAATGGCTTCTTCTTGAGTAGGTTCTTCCACGATAATAGGTTGAAACCTCCTTTCAAAAGCTGGATCTTTCTCAATATATTCTCGGTAATCCTTATAAGTAGTAGTTCCGATAACTCGTAATTCTCCCCGAGCTAAAGCAGGTTTCAATAAATTAGAAGCATCAATCGCTCCTTCTGCCGCTCCCGCTCCCACTAAAGTATGAATTTCATCAATAAAAGTAATGACATTGCCCTCTTTCTGAATTTCTTTGAGAATCTTTTTCAATCTTTCTTCAAATTCTCCTCGAAATCTAGTGCCAGCAATTAATGACCCCATATCCAACGAGATAATTCTTTTATTTTTTAAAATTTCCGGCACTTCGTCTTTAGCCACTCGCTGAGCTAAACCTTCAACAATAGCAGTCTTACCAACTCCGGCCTCTCCAATCAAAACAGGATTATTTTTAGTTCTTCGGGATAAAATTTGCATTACTCGGCGCAATTCCCCCTCTCGACCAATCACTGGATCGAGTTTATCTTCTTTAGCCAAGGTAATTAAATCTTGGCTATACTTGTCTAAAAGCTTACCACTAGGTTCCTGGAATTCATCAGTAATTTTTTCACCTTGGCTATATTCTCCTAAAGATTTAAGATAATTTTCTTTTTTAATATTATATTTCGCCAAAATTTCTTGAGCTGAATTCTTTCCTGTAAGAATTCCGTAAAAGAGATATTCGGAAGAAACGAAATCATTTTTATCCTCTAATGATTTTCTAGAAGCCAGCTCAATGATTTGAATCATCTCCGGCGAAAGATACATTTGACCCATACCTTCAACTGAAACAAAAATACGGGGCAGTTTAATAATTTCTCCCATCGTTTCTTTCAACAGATTATCAACATCAATCTTTAATGATTTATTTAAAATATCTCTCACCGAAGAATCCTCTTCATCCAAAAGAGTATATAAAAGATGGAGGGCTCTCATTTCCCCCTGATGTCTCTCCCAGGCCATTTGCTGAGCTCTTTCTAAAGCGGCTTGGGCTTTAGCTGTAAATCTTGAAAACGGCATGATAATTACTAACAAAAAAAACTATTTGAAAGTATAGCATAAAATTGCATCTTTTTGAATATCTTACCGGCCGAGCCTTCTGTGACGTTTTCTAAATTCCTCTAAAGCTAAATCAAATTGATGGGTATCAAAATCAGGCCAATAAACTTTCGGAAAGTAAAGTTCAGCATAGGTACCTTGTAAAGGAAGAAAATTGGAAAGCCGCATTTCACCGGAAGTTCTAATAATAAAATCCACATCCGGCAAACCTTTAGTGTCTAAATTAGCCATTATTAATCGTTCAGTAATCTGTTTTGCAGGAATTCTTTTTTGGATTATTTTTTGTACTGCCCGAGTAATTTCATCTCTTCCGCCATAATTTAAGGCAATATTTAGAATCATCCCTTGATTATCTTGGGTTGCTTTACAAGCTTTTTGAATATTTTTTTGTAATGATTGGGGCAAATCTTTTATATTGCCAAGATGACGAAGTTGAATTCCTTTCTTTTTGAATCGAGAAGCATATTTTTTAGCAAAAGTGGAAAATAATTCCATTAAATAATTCACTTCTTCTTTTGATCTATTCCAATTTTCAGTAGAAAAACCATAGAGAGTAAGAACTTTGATTCCTTTTTTCTGAGCATACTTAATAATCTCTATGACTCTTTTTACTCCTGCTTTATGACCAAAAAAAGATGATAAATTTCTTGCTTTAGCCCAGCGACGATTACCATCGATCATAATAGCTAAATGATTAGGCAAATCATTTATTTTTTCTTTTTTTCGTTTTGGTTGAGTCATTAGGTTTTAATTTGCTGCTTTTTATTCTCTTCTTTAGTTCAAGATTCATCATTTGAGGATTCCAAAGGGGATCAAAACTTAATTTTAAATCTACTTTATTAAAATTTAAATCCTTTAATATTTTTTCCACTTGTTCGAGAAGATAATTATTGAAAGGACAAAAAGGAGTGGTCAAGGTCATTACTACTTTAACTGTTTTTTTCTTCTGATCAATGTCTATTTTATAAATCAAGCCGAGGTCAACAATATTAATTCCTAACTCCGGATCAACAATTTTTTTTAAAGATTGAAGAATTTTTTCTTTGGTCATGGTCCGGCTATTATGTTTTGAAGATTCATCGGCGGAGCCGATACATTTCATAAAAGATTTGCCCTGATGCCGAGCAATTTATTGCTCGGTCAAATCTATCAGTTTACGGAAACCAGTGCCGGCTGGGATGAGCCGACCGATAATCACATTCTCTTTTAAGCCGCGAAGATAGTCCGCTCGCGCTTCCAGAGAGGCTTTTACTAAAACCCTGGTTGTTTCTTGAAAAGAAGCCGGTGCTAAAACACTAGAAGAAGTTAAAGCCACATTTTTAATACCTAAAACTATTTCTTCAGCCTGAGGTGGTTTTTTCTTTTGCTCTTTCATCTTTTTAATGGCTTCTTTGAACATTTCTTTTTCAATAATTTCACTTTTAATAAATTCTGTCTCGCCTGGATCAATAATTCTTACCCTGGAAAACATTTGACGAATAATAACCTCGAGATGCTTATCATTAATTTTTTCTCCAGCTAAATTATAAACTTTTTTAATTTCTTGCAGAATGTAATTCTGACAAGTTTCTTTGCCTGAAATTTTTAAAATCTTTTTAAGATTTAAGTTCCCTTCGCAAAGTTGATCTCCTTTTTTTACTCTATCCCCTCTTTTCACCCATAAAGTAGCTATTTCTGGAATAGAATATTCAATGAATTCCGCTTCTTTTTGTTTTTTTTGTTTGGATTTTTTTCTTTTTTCTATTGGATTGTCTGGCTTAATCCGAATAATTTTATGATGGGCTTCTTTTTCAATTTCAATCACCTCTCCATCAACTTCGCTCATCTGAGCTTCTCCTTTTGGAATTCTGGCTTCAACTAATTCTTCAACCCGAGGCAAACCTTGGGTGATATCAACAGCCTGAGCCACCCCTCCGGTATGAAAAGTTCTTAAAGTCAATTGCGTTCCAGGTTCACCAATTGCTTGAGCAGCAATAATGCCAACCGTCTCTCCTAAATCAATAGGTTTTAACCAAGCTAAATCCAGACCATAACATTTTTGACAAACACCATAAGGACTGTCGCAAGTTAAAGGCGAGCGGACAATCACTTCTTCACAATTTTCAGCAATCTTTTTAGCTAACTTATCATCAATTAATTCATTAGCCTTTAAAATAACTTTGCCTTTCTTATTATAAGAACCCTCGCTTCGCTCAGAACCTTTTTTCTCGCTTCGCTCAAAATAAGCATCTTGAAGTAAATAGCGACCTCGGATTTTGTCCTCAAATTTTTCATCCATTTCTTCAACTTTTTTCTTATTGACCTTAAGTCCATTTTTAGTATGGCAATCTTCTTCCCTGACAATCACTTCCTGGCTAACATCAATTAATCGGCGAGTAAGATAACCAGCGAAAGAAGTCTTTAGGGCAGTATCAGCTAAACCTTTTCTGCCGCCGTGAGAAGCAGCGAAATATTCCAACACATTAAAACCTTCTTGGTGAGAATTTAAAATTGGCAAGTCAATAATTCTTCCAGCTGGGTTGACTACTAATCCTTTCATGCCCATAATCTGACTGGCTACCCCCCAATCGCCCCCAGAACCAGAATTAAAAATAATGGAAACCGAATCCAAAGGATCTAAAGTCTTTGGCACTAATTCTGTAATTTGAGAGTTAGCATGACGCCATTGCTCTTCTGATAAAGATTTTTTTTCACTATTAGTTAATAATCCTTCTTGATATTGGGCATTAATTTCATCAATCTTTTGAGAAGTTTTATTTATTATCTGATATTTTTCTTGAGGAATTTTTAAATCAGTTAATCCCCAAGTGATTCCAGATATAGTGGCATAATAAAAGCCGAGTTCTTTAATACTATCTATAATGTCAGCGCATTTATTAAAATCTTTATAAAAATAAATAAGATCGCGAGTAATTTTCTTTAAATCTCTGGCTCCCAGCTGTTGGTTAATATAAGGAAAATCTTGAGGCAAGATTTGATTAAAAATAATCCTGCCAGGAGTAGTAATAATAATTTGCCCCGGTTTTTCTCCCTCAAGAGTTGGCTTTTCTAAACGAACTCTGATTATTTCCTGAAAGGTGATTTTCTTATTATCTAAAGCTAAGAAAACCTCTTTGATATTAGAAAAAACTTTGTATTCGCTCTCTAATCGTTTATCTTCTATTTCCAATGTCAACCAATAAATTCCTAAAATCATGTCTTTTCGAGGCAGCATCACTGGATCGCCATCAGCTGGTTTGAGTAACCCCAGACTAGCTAACATTCTATTTTGAGCTTCTCTTTGGGCTTCTTCGGTTAAGGGTAAATGAACTGCCATTTGGTCACCATCAAAATCAGCGTTAAATGGTTGACAAACTAAGGCAGGAATTTGAATCGCTAAGCCTTCGATTAATCTTGGTCTAAAAGCCTCAACACTTAAACGGTGTAAAGTTGGCGCTCGATTCAAAAGTACATATTTATCTTTAACCACAGTTTCTAATATTTCCCACACCACATCCGGTCCTTCTTCGATTAAACGATTAGCAGCTCGAGGATTGAAAACAATTTCTCTTTTCATTAGCTCTCCTATCACAAAGGGCTTAAATAACTCTAAAGCCATTTTTTTGGGTAAACCGCATTCATGAATTTTTAAATCCGGACCAATAACAATCACTGAACGGCCAGAGTAATCAACTCTTTTTCCTAAAAGATTCTGTCTAAAACGCCCTTGCTTACCTTGCAAAATATCAGCTAGAGAACGTAAAGGACGATGTTGCGCTGCATGCATTGGTGCTGAACCAGAAGATTTTCTAATTGAGTTATCAATTAAAGCATCGACAGCTTCTTGAAGCATACGTTTCTCATTCTTAATGATGACTTCCGGAGCTTTTAATTCCAACAATTTCTTCAGTCGATTATTTCTATTAATAACCCTTCTATATAAATCATTTAAATCGGATGAGGCAAATCTGCCACCATCAAGTTGAACCATTGGTCTTAATTCTGGTGGTAACACTGGCAAAACGGTCAAAAACATCCACTCTGGCCTTATGCCAGCTTTAATCATCGATCGAACTAGTTTTAATCTGGCTAATAATTTTTTATCTATTTGAATATTTTTTCTTGATTTACTAATAGCGTCCTCTAATTCCTGATTTAATTTTTTAAGATCTATAGCTTCGAGAAGTTTTTTTACTGGTTCACTGCCAGTAGCAGCAGAGAAAATGTGAGCATATTCTTTTGAAAGCTGAAGATAATCAATTTCCGATAAAACTACTCTGAGCTTTAAAATTTCTAATTCTGTTTTAGCCTTTAGATAAGAACTTTTTAATTCTTTTCTTTTTTCTTTAGGCCAATTTTTTAATTTATTTTTGAACTCTTTTTGTAAGTCTTCCAAGGCTTTGGCCTTAGCATTAACATCGACCAAAGTTACAATATAACTATTGTAATAAATCACTTTCTCCAATAAAGGGAGAGTAATATTAAGCATTAAACTTATTCTTGAAGGAATGCTTCTCAAAAACCAAATATGAGCCACAGGACTAGCTAATTTTATATGACCCATTCTCTCTCGCCTCACAGAAGATCTAGTCACTTCTACACCGCAACGATCGCAGATTACTCCCTTATAGCGAGCAGTCTTATATTTACCACAAGCACATTCATAATCTTTTACCGGTCCAAAAATTTGCTCAGAAAAAAGGCCCTCTTTTTCTGGTTTCTGGGTTCTGTAATTAATAGTTTCAGCCTTGGTCACTTCTCCATAAGACCAAGAAAGAATTTCTTCTGGAGAAGCCAATCTTAAAGAAAGAGCTTCAAAATCTTTAATTCTTAAATCTTTTTGCTCATTCATAAAATACAAAAATTTAATTAGTTTCTTCTTTTCGCTCAAAGGAACCTTCTTCGGTTTTTACTCCTAAAAGATTAATTGATAAACCCAAAGCTTGGAATTCTTTTAGGATAACATTAAAAGCAGCAGGGATATTAGGACTTTTTATTTTTTCTCCTCTGATGATAGATTCATAAGTGGCTGCTCGACCAATAACATCATCAGATTTTATAGTGAGCATCTCTTGAAGAGCATAAGCAGCGCCATAACCTTCTAAAGCCCAAACTTCCATTTCTCCAAATCTTTGGCCGCCTAAATGAGCTCTACCTCCTAACGGCTGCTGAGTAATTAAAGAATATGGCCCAATAGCCCTCATATGAACTTTGTCTTCAACCATATGCTCAAGTTTCATTATATACATAATGCCAATGGCTACCTTTCTTTCAAAAGGTTCACCAGTCTTACCGTCATAAAGAATAACTTTTCCATCTTCGATTAAACCAGCGGCTTTCAGTTCATTTTTGATATCTGCTTCTGTGGCTCCATCAAAAGCTGGAGTAATAGCTCGATAACCAAGTTTCTCGCAAGCTAAACCTAAATGGTTTTCAAAAACTTGACCCAGATTCATTCTTTTACCAACACTTAAAGGATTGAGAATGATATCTACTGGCGTGCCATCTTCTAAATAAGGCATATCCTCTTCGGGTAAAATAATAGAAATTACTCCTTTATTACCATGTCGACCAGCTAATTTATCACCTATTCTTAATTTTCTTAACTCTGCAATTTCCACATTAATTTTTTTAATCACACCGGCATCTAATTTATCGCCATTCTGACGGCTTAATATTTTGGTTCTGATAACTCTTCCCGTACGTGAAGGTTCCAAAACCAATGAGCTGTCTTTGATTTCTTTTATTTCTTCCCCAAAAATAGCCTGAAGAAGTCTTTCTTCTGGAGTTAGCTCTGTTTTTCCTTTGGGAGAAATTTTCCCCACCAAAATATCTCCTCCTTTAACCTCTGCCCCAAGACGAACGATACCATCTTCATCTAAATCCTTTAATTTCTCCTCAGAAATATTGGGAATATCTCTGGTCGTCATTTCTGCCCCTAATTTTGTATCTACCACATCACAAGTAAATTCTTCTAAATAGATTGAAGTAAAATAATCTTTTCTTAAAACTCTTTCTGAAATAACAATGGCATCCTCGTAATTAAAGCCATAAAAGGGAAGAAAGGCCATTAATAAATTCTGGCCTAGAGCTAAAATTCCATTTTCTGTTGCTGAGCCATCAGCTAATAAATCGCCTTTTTTGATTTTTTGACCTTTTTGAACCACTGGTCTTTGATGAAGACAGCTATCTTTGTTACTTCTGGCAAAATTTATTAATTCATAATTCTTTTTGCTCCCTGCTTTGGCTTTAATAGTAATATGAACACTATCCACTTCTATCACTTCGCCTTCTATCTCGCTAACTAAACATTGTCCTGATTCTAAAGCAATTTTTTGCTCCATACCAGTAGACACTAAAGGTGATTTTGGTCTCACGCAAGGCACTGCTTGCCTTTGCATATTAGCACCCATCAAAGCACGATTAGATTCATCATGCTCTAAGAAAGGGATTAAGCTAACGGCTGCTGAAATAGTTTGTTGACACGAAACATCTATCAAATTAATCTCTCCACGTTTAGCCATTGACGGCTCTCCATTAATTCTTGCCCCTACCATTTCGTCTTTTATTCTTCCTTTTTCATCAATGTTTATTCCTCCATGGGCAATTTTATATTTTAATTCTTCAAAAGCATCTAACCAAATGATTTCTTGAGTTAAATATCCATTTTTAATTTTAATATAAGGAGTCTCAATAAAGCCAAATTCATTAAGCCTAGCATATAAAGCCAAAGATAAAACTAAGCCAATATTTTGACCTTCTGGTGTTTGAATAGGACATAAGCGGCCATAATGGCTGGGATGAACATCACGAACTTCCAAACCCGCTCTTTCTCTCACTAATCCTCCTGGACCCATGGGCGTAGCTTTTCTTTTATGTTCTAGTTCTGAGAGCATATTCATCTGTTCCATAAATTGGCATAACTGGGAAACATTGAAAAACTCTTTCAAACTAGTAACTAATTGTCTGGGATTAATTAATTGAGCTGAATTTAAAGTTAAAGGATCGAGAGTGGCCATTCTATCTTGAATAGTCCTTCTCATTCTCATAATACCAACTCGAAAACGTTCTGTTAAAATTTCTCCTACAGCTTTTATCCTTCGATTACCTAAATGATCAATATCGTCATCTTTAGCTTCTGGATCAATATTAAGATGAATGATTTCTTTAATAATGGCTATTAAATCTTCTTGAGTTAAAGTTTTTTGATCAAGCGAAACATTTATTCCTAATCTCTGGTTCAATTTATGGCGACCGACTTTAGCTAAATCATATCTATCTCGTCTAAAAAACATATTGTTTATCAAATCTCGACTATTATCATAAGTGGCTAATTCTCCTGGTCGTAAGCGGTGATAAATTTCAATATAACCTTCCTCCTGATTAGTAGAAGAATCTTTTTCAATAGTTTTTTCAATATATTTTAGAGAAGCTTCTTCTTTTAAAGATGAAAATGATTTTTTTATCTCATTATTAGTTTCGAAACCAAAAACTTTAAGCAAGGCGGTAACAGGTACTTTTCTTTTTCTGTCTATTTTCACCCAAATTGCTCCATCAGTATCAGTTTCGAACTCTAACCAGGAGCCATGATAAGGAATTAATTTTGCCCCAAAGAGATTAACCCCTTTAAAGTTTACAGATTGAAAATACACTCCTGGCGAACGATTGATTTGGGAAATAACAACCTTTTCTATGCCGTTAATAATAAAAGTACCTCTAGGAGTCATCACCGGCACTTCTCCAAAATAAACCTCTTGCTCTTTTGTTGTTCCTTGTTTTTTATTGGTCAATTTAAGCTTAACCCTTAAAGTAGCTTCGTAGTTAAGTTCTTTTTCTTTGGCCTGCTTTTCGGTTAATTTTGGTTCTTCTAAATAATAATCTAAAAACTCCAGTTCTAATTCTTTGCCAGTATAATCTTTAATAGGAGACAACTCCTCAAAAACTTCTTTAATTCCTTCTTTAATAAACCAATCAAAAGAGGCAGTTTGAAATTGGGTCAAAGATGGAGGTTCTAAAATTCCCCGGTAATGACGGGCAAAACTCTTTGTCTCTAAAGTTTTGGACATTAATGATTAATTATGAAAATCCCTTCCCAAGTAGGATGGGTTCTTAATTTTACAAGTGTAATTGATATTTTTTATTCACTCTCTCGCTATTTTTAAAGCTTTAAGAATAGCCTGAGCTATTCTCTTAGAAGTAATACTTTTTTCCTGAGAAGTATCCAAAAAAATACGATTAATATCCTTTGATTTTATTCTATTCTTTTTCAAAAATTTGTCAAGGGAAATAAGTAGGTCCTCACCATCGCTAGATTTAATTCTATATAATCGTCCTTTTACTGTGAAAGAAAGAGTAAGCATAAAATTATTAATAAAAATGTCTAATATCTAATTTCTAATATCTAATCAAATCCCAATGACTAATGACAAAATGACAAAACCATTAGACATTAGACATTTAAAGATTGAGCATTGATTAGAAATTAGGTTAATTAGAAATTAGGAATTAATATTTATTGCATTTTGGGGTTTGAATTTCAATTTTGACTTTTGAATTTTGCCTTTTGACTTATCGCGTGTTTTTCCCGCCATTGTTTAATTTTCTGGTGATTGCCCGATAAAAGAACTTTCGGTACTCGCCAAGCATTTTTTTTGAGAGGATAAGGATAAAAGACTTCTGGTCGAGTATATTGAGGGTACTCGTAATATAAATTTTTAATTTTTAATTTTAAATTTTTAATTAGCAAAGAAGAGAACGATTCTTCTTTTAATGATTCTTCTTTAATAGCGCCTGGGATTAAACGGGTAATCGCATCTACTAAAATCATGGCTGGTAGCTCTCCACCAGTTAAAATATAGTCACCAATAGAAATTTCTTCATCAACAAGGTATTTAGCCACTCTTTCGTCCACTCCTTCATAATGAGGACAAATTAAAATTAATCGATCGTACTTTTTTAATTGCTCTAATTTTTTTTGAGTTAGTTTTTTCCCTTTCAGAGAGAAAAGAATTACTCTGGTTTTAACTTGTTTTTGATGCTTTTTTAAATCTTTTAAAGCTTTAAAAATCGGCTCTAGCGTAAAAATCATTCCTGCTCCACCACCATAAGGTCTATCATCAACTGTCTGATGCTTATCTTTAGTCCATTTTCTTAAATTGAAAATATTTATTTTAAGAAGTTTTTTTGCTTGAGCCCTTTTGATGATAGAAGTATTAAAATAGCTTTCAAAAGCTTCGGGAAAAATTGTTAGAATATCAAAACGCATAATTTTTGAGACAAAAAAATCGCGGTAGATTATTCATCATACCGCGATTTGGTAAATTTTTCAATCAAATGACGAGATTGCCGATTAAATTAAAGATTTAAACCCTCGGTAATCTGATCAGCTGCCTTTTCGGCTTCTCGAGTATGAGTGGAACCAGATGGTTCCTCAATCTTGAGGTTAATTCTTGCTCGATTCTTAGCCCCGACAACTCTTAAAATAGTACGAAGAGCTTGTGCCATTACTCCTTGACGGCCAATAATTTGAGCCATGTCTTGAGGATCTACCTTTAAAGAAAGTAGAACTCCCATTTCATCGACTTTTCTCTCAACTTTGACCGCGTCAGGGTTATTAACCACGCTCTTGACTATAGTTTCGAGGACTTTTTGATCTACAGGTGTTTCAGCCATATTTTCTATTTAAACATTCTTATTAATTTCTTTTACTATCCGAGTAGCCGTCGACCTTCTTCCAGCTACCAAATCAGTTAATATTATACTCTATTTTTTAGTTTCTTGCAATATTTTTTCAGAATCCTCTAATTTTATTGATAATAATTGGGAACTATTTTCTTCGCCAATCGTCACGCCATAGATTATTTCAGCTATAGCCATTGTCAGGCGATTATGAGTAATAATAATAAATTGAGTATTTTTACAGAGCTCCTTCAGGATTTGAGAAAAACGTTGGCTATTCTCTTCGTCCAAGGCAGCATCGATTTCGTCAACTACCACTAAAGGTGGGTCGGATTGATTAACGATAGCGAACAGCAAGGAAATAGCCACTAAAGTTTTTTCTCCGCCAGAGAGCATTTCCAAACTCTTTAATTCGGTCTTGGGAATATCTACTTTAATATCAATGCCCCAATAAGATTCTTCGGATAAAGTTTTTTGTTTTTTGATTTGTTCTAATTTAGCTGATCCCCCAGAAAACATCAATCGAAAATAGCGGTTAAAGTCTTTATTAATTTCGTTTAAAGATTTCTCAAAAATTTTCTCAATTTCTTTAGTTAATTCCTGAATTAAGATTTTTAAATCCTGCGACCCTTTTTGAAGATCTTCTATTTGTTGAGATAAAAATTCATATCGTTTTGAGACCTCCTGGTATTCTCTCGTCACATTGGTATCTTCTGTTCCGATCTCGGCAATCTCTCGTTTCAGCCTAAAGACTTGTTTTTCTAGAAGGATAAACTTCTCATTACTTAAAAGAATATCATTTTTATTCTTTTGGTAATAGTCTTCAATGACAGGATAATTTAATCCTGCTTCTTCTACTCTTCTTTTAAAATCTTCTAATCGCAGTTTATATTTCTCAACTAATAATTCTTCTTTTTGAACCTCTTTTAATAATCCTTCTTTTTGGCTTCTCAATTTAGTTATTTCTTCAAAAGCGCTCCGAAATCCTTTGTTTTTTTCGTTAATTTCTGTCTCATTTTTCTTCAATTCTTGATTTCTAGCTAATAATTTTTTCTCTAGTTCCTCTAAAGCCTCTTGAATTTTTTTAATATCCTGCTGATTACCTTTCTCCTTGCCAGAAAAGATATTATTCAAATTATCGACAATTTCTTTTATCGCCTTATGAACTAAAGACAGGTCTTTAATTTCTAATAAATGCCCTAACTGATTTTTAATCTTTGATATCCTCTCTTCTAATTCCTCCCTGGAAAAAGAAAAACCAGGATTAACTTCCTGTCGACCCAGTTCTCTTAAAAACATTGATTTTTGGTTTTGCAAAGCAATAATTTCTTGAGTGATATTTTGCACTTTTGCTTCTAAGGCATTGCTACCTTCTTCCTTAGAAAATAATAATTTTTTTTCTTTTTCTTGAATTTCTTTGTCTATTTTTTCTAAATTTTGATTCAGGCTATCTAAATCTTGCCCTTGGGGAGAAGCCTCTTGGAGAACTGAATGATAAATATTGGCAAAATATTGTTTTTCTATTTCAGTTAGACTTGCTCGAATTTTTTCCCTTTTTTCCCATCGATTAACTTGTCTTTTAAGAGATCTCAAATGGGGCAAGATTTCTTTTTCTAAGGCTAAAGTTTTATCTAAGTTGATATCAGTTTCTTCTAATTTTCTCTTTGTTTCCTCTTTTTTTAGTTCAAGATTTTTCAATCCTAAAATTTCCTCTAGCATTATTCTTCTTTCTTGAGGAGAAACCAATAAAAGACTTTCTATTGATCCCTGGTTAATGATAGAAAATCCTTTCAGTCCTATCTTGGCACTAGCTGTTAAATCAATGATGTCCTTCAAGCGACAAGATTTATGATTCAAAAAATAACTATTATCACCCTCTTTGTCGATTCGTCTTAAAATGCTAATTTCGCTATATTCTGAATTAAAAATTTTTTCCTGATTATCGAAAATTAATTCTACTTCACAAAAAGCGACTGAGGTATTTTTTCCACTCCCCGCAAAAATCAAATCCTGACCTTTATCAGCTCTAATATTTTTGAAACTTTGCTCGCCTAAAGCCCAGCGAAGAGCATCAACAATGTTTGATTTTCCAGAACCATTGGGCCCAATAATAGCCGTAATTAAAAAAGGAAACTCTAAAATTGTTTTCCCTCTAAAGGATTTAAAATTTTTTAAAATTATCTTCTTTAGAAACATAAGGAGAAAGCTGATTTTATTGCCAGCCTTTCATTTCCAAAGCTTTTTGAGCTGCATTAATTTCTGCTTCTTGTTTAGAATAGCCCTTGCCTTGGCTAATTAAGTCTTCGTTTAAATAAACACCAACTTCAAATTGTTTCGCATGGTCAGGCCCCCATGATTTCAAACTTTTATAAATAGGAGTGATGCCTAATAAGGCCTGACTCTTTTCTTGAAAAAGACTTTTAGCGTCTTTATAAGATGCTGTTTGAAGAATGGTTTCGGCTTTGGAAAAAATATATTTTTTAATAAAATCTTTGGCTTTGTCTATACCTCCATCTAAATAAAGAGCGCCAATTAAAGCTTCAATAGTATTGGCTAAAAGGTAGGAACGGCTATTTTTTAATTCCCTGGCTTCGCCACGAGAAACTAAAAGATAATCCTCGAGTTTTAGCTCTTTAGCTACTGCCAATAAAGAATCACTATTAACCAAAGCGGCTCTTAAACTAGTTAATTCTCCCTCTGCAAATTGAGGATATTGCTCAACTAAATTATCAGCTATTACAAAGCCTAAAATTGAATCTCCCAAAAATTCTAATCTTTCATTATGAGGAATATTCCAATCTTTATGTTCATTTAAAAAAGAACGATGAGTTAAGGCCTCTTTTAATAAATCAAAATTTTGAAAAGATAGATTTAAAAGCTGAGCAATCTTTTGAAAATCTTTTATCATTTTTGTATCATAGTTTCGTCCATTTGCCGATAAATTGTGCCTAAAACACCATTAACGAAACGGCGGGAAGAATCACCGCCAAAACTTTTCGCTAATTCAACAGCTTCGTTTATGGCTACTTTAGGGGGAACCTCCTTTTTTGCTCCAAAAATTAATTCAAAAATTCCTATCCTCAAAACATTTCTATCGATAATGTTAATTTGCTCCAGAGGCCATTCCGGCGCACCGCTTTCAATCAATTTATTCAACTCTCCCCAATGAGCTAAAATTCCTTCCAGCAGAGTTTTTGGGTAATCAACATCCTCTAAACCCTGACCCAGATTATCTAAATTCCTTTGAAAAATTGACCTCACATCTTTATCCTTCAAATTGTGAAAATCCCATTCATAAAGGGTTTGGAGAATAATAGAGCGAGAAAGATGACGAGAACCCATAATAGTAAAATTATCAAATCCCAATTTCTAATTTCTAAATTAGACATTGAGCATTTAGAAATTGATTAGAATAATTAGGTTAATTAGAATAATTAGAATAATTTTATTAAGTTTCTGGTTATTAATTATTTATTATCTATTTCTTTCTCTTTGATTTTCTTTTCTTTTTTAGTGAGGCCTTTATAAACATCGATCGCTTCTTTGTCTTTGTAATAACCGCAGTAAGGACAAACACGATGAGGTAAAATCTTCCGGCCGCAATGAGGACATTTAACTAAATTCAATGGTTTTAAAGCCAGGTGAGAACGTCCCTTATTAACTCGAGAACGAGAATGATGTCTTGCAGGTAAGGCCATACAATAAATTTTTAATTGTTCGTCATTCTGAGTCCGCCGTAGGCGAACGAAGAATCTCTCGCGAATGCGAGAAAAGGAATCTGGGATAAACCCAGAGATCCTTCGGCTAACGCCTCAGGATGACAGCTTCACT
>Ga0210019_1002352_pt1 | contig 18464 bp, 18 predicted proteins | sample CryGeyCG2114_020_2_FD_183969 | JGI IMG/M metagenome (GOLD analysis project Ga0210019, IMG submission 183969) | Groundwater microbial communities from aquifer - Crystal Geyser CG11_big_fil_rev_8/21/14_0.20 (SPAdes) (version 2) | ecosystem: Environmental > Aquatic > Deep subsurface > Groundwater ...
ACCGTTTTAAGTTCCTTTTAACCTGCTCATTTAACCTCTTTGTAGTTACTCCATACATCTTTGCCAAATCACAATCCAACATCACTCTCCTACCGCCTATCACTAAAATCTTTGTTGCCACTACTTCCGCAGAAATTTCTTTCCCTCATTTTGAGCCTCCTGGTATAATCTTCACCCTAGATATCCTAGGGCGAATTAGTTAATAATATGTTAAAATATTCCTGTCAATCCATGTTCTTTTTAAAGTAGGGATGACAGCCTTCAAACCTCCTTATGGAGCCGATTTATACCGGTTACTATTCGATAAAGACTGCTGCTTCCTGCTTGTTTAACTGGAACCATTTATTTAGGATGATATGGGGTGAGGTTGATGCCTCTGCCACCATTTATATTCCAGGATATGGTATATGTTAAATAAAACAAGAAGATCTGTCCCGACTATTTAAAAGAACAATACTACTAACCCTCGAAAGGAGGATTTATGTTTTACCTCGGTATCGATGTCGCGCTGAACACCCACCGTCTGGTTATGCTTGATGACAACGGTGAACGAATATCCAGCGGTATCTCCTTCCAGAATAACACCGCTGATTTTGAAAAAGTATTAATTAAGCTCAAAGAACTGTCGATTGATACTGATAACTCTATCGCCGGACTTGAAGCTACCGGTAACAACTGGGAGAACCTTTATTGCTTCTTAACCGGCAAAGGATTTAAAACTATTCTTTTAAATCCGCATCAAACCAATAAATTCCGCGAAGCTCTGCGTAAAAAGGCTAAAACCGACGATATTGACGCCTTTGTTATTGCCGGGCTCTTAAGATCTAACGAATTTGCTTCCAGCTATGTGCCGGAAGATAAAATCCAAACCTTAAGAGAACTAACCAAACTCAGATACGAATTTATCAAAGACCACAAAAATTATCAAAGGCAGGTACTATCCCTGCTCAATATCATCTTCCCGGAATACAGAAAAACTGCCTTAAAAAACCCTTTTACAATAGCCTCTACGGCTGTCTTCAAAACCTTCCCTACGGCAAAACATCTGTCTATCGCCAAGCCTAAACATATCGAGAAAATTGTTCGCTCTATAAAAGGCAATAACTTTAATATCAAAGAGATTGAGAATTTAATCTCAATAGCAAAAACTTCAGTTTATTCCGGACGCTGCCAGGAATCCGCGCTTTAACCCTGAATATACTGCTAACTCAAGTTGAGAGCTTTGGCAATTCTATTCAACAGTTAGATGAACAAATTAACCAAATCTTTTCTCCTTCATCTAACGATAACACCTTCCCGGGAAGCAACCTTCTAACCATACCCGGAGTCGGGCCTAAAACTCTCGCCGCTATTCTTTCCTGCACAGGTGAATCCGGACAAGCATTTTCTACCGGCGTTAAACTTATCGGGCACATCGGATTCTTTCCGCAAATTTATGAATCCGGCGAAACTAAAAGAGCTAACAAGCTGTCTAATAAAAGCCCTGCCTATTTAAGACACGCTCTTTACATGGCTTCTGTAGCTTGCCTAAAACATAATCTTCAGTTACGCAACCTGTACCATACGAAGATATCTCAAGGCAAAAAACCCAAACAAGCGCTTATCTGCGTGGCTAAAAAATTAACCCATTTATGCCTAAGCATGCTTCACAGCGGGCAAGATTATAATCCTGCCCGGGTCTTTAGTTACGTTTAGTTTTAAAAGAGCAATTGTTCTTTGACATATTCCTAAAATTTATCTTTACTCCTTATAGGATGTCTAATCAGGCTTTCGCTAAAGCCTGTTCAATATCCGCAATAATATCATCGATATGTTCAATCCCGATTGATAAACGAACAAAATCCGCAGTTACACCGGTGGAAAGCTGCTCTTCAGCGGACAACTGCTGATGAGTTGTGGTTGCCGGATGAATAGCTAAACTTTTTGCATCACCGATATTAGCAAGATGAGAAATCAATTCCAGCGAATTAATGAATTTCTTTCCTGCCTCAAGTCCGCCTTTTATGCCAAAACCTAAAATAGCACCTTGGCCTTTCGGTAAATATTTTTTAGCCCTATCTTTTTCAGGGCTATCATCTAAGCCGGGATAATTTACCCAACTGACCTTAGCGTGCTTTTTCAAATATTTTGCAACCGCTAATGCGTTCTCTGAATGCCTGGGCATTCTTAAATGCAGCGTCTCCAGTCCCTGCAAAAATAAAAACGCATTAAAAGGCGACAAAGCCGGCCCTAAATCGCGCAATAATGTAACCCGGGCTTTAATAATATAGGCAATATTGCCTAATGGCTTAAGCGCCTCGACAAAATTAATCCCGTGATAACTCGGTTCAGGCTGGGCAATTAAAGGGAATTTTCCGTTAGTCCAGTCAAATTTCCCGGAATCAACGATAATCCCGCCGATACTTGTGCCATGGCCTCCGATAAATTTTGTTGCTGAATAAACCACAATATCAACCCCATGATCAATCGGCCTGAGCAGATACGGTGATACCGTGTTATCCAGAATAAAAGGTATACCATTTTTATGGGCCAATTTAGAGATTCCCTCTAAATCCGCAACGTCAAGCTTAGGGTTCCCGATTGACTCAGCATAGATCGCTTTAGTCTTCAGAGTAATTGCTCTCTGGATGGCATTCAGATCATTGGATTTAACAAAATTAACCTTAATCCCAAGACGCGGAAAAGTGTAATGAAAAAGATTATACGTACCGCCGTACAAATTATCCGCGGATACAATCTCATCACCGGCCTGAGCGATATTAAGTAAAGAAATCGTAATTGCTGACTGGCCACTGGCAACAGCTAAGGCTGCTGCTCCCCCATCTAATAATGCCATTCTCTTTTCCAACACATCCGTAGTTGGATTCATTAAACGGGTATAGATATTACCAAACTCCTTTAAGCCAAAAAGATTTGCCGCATGTTCGGTACTTTTAAACTGATACGACGTAGTTTGATAAATGGGAACAGCGCGTGAACCGGTTGTCGGATCCGCCTCTTGCCCACCGTGTAAAGCCAATGTTTCAGTTTTTAGTTTCGCATCATTCTTGCTCATTTTGCCTCCCTTGAATTATTATTACTCAATATGGTTAATATTATACTCTCAAATTTAAATTAATCACGGATTTTCCGCAATAGAAACTATCAAACATTATCTAATCCGGAATCCTTTAAAAATTTTTCTTTTCCGATTTCCTCAATAAGCAGGGCAAGCCTTTGTTTTGATTTACCGTTGGCTTTAAAGAAATTCACCGCCTTTCCGATAATTTGTAATACTTCGTTTTCATTAAAAACCTTATTTAATTTAAAACCCGTATGCGGAACCCTTCCGCCGCAACCTCCGAGATAAATTGCATGGTTACCTGCGGCTACTCCGTGTACTCCTATCTCTGACTGTTGAACCCGGGTGCAGCAATTAGGGCAACCGGAGATAACAATTTTGAATTTACTCGGCAGATCCAACCCGCATTCAATTCCAAGTTCTTTCTCCATCTTGTCAGAGAGAGCAAATGTATTAATTAACCCAAATTTGCACCAATTATTCCCGGGACAAACCGTAGTAGCTCTAACCCGCGCTCCGGATGTACCGCTTTTTACTTGCGCACTATTAAGCTGCGCTTCAACTTCAGAGATATTTTCGAATTTAATAAACGGTATCTCTATACCTTGACGCACCGTCAAATGCACAAAACCCTGACCAAACTCTTGGGCTATCTGGCTTATTTTATCAAGTTGTTCTTTCTTATATATACCAGAAGACATCCTGGTCCTGAATAAAAATAAACCATCTTGTTTCTGCCTTAAAAACCCGCGCTTTTTTAAATTATCATAATCAATATTATCCGCCATAATTTTCCTTTCTTTTAAAAGATTTTCTACCCTTCAAAATACTGCTGCGTAGAAAAATATCTTTCCCCGGTATCAGGCAATACCGTAACCACTGTTTTTCCTTTTCCTAATTCTTCAGAAACTTGCAAAGCCGCCCAAACGGCTGCTCCGGCAGAAGCCCCTACAAAAAGCCCCTCTTCTTTAGCTAGCCGTTTTGAGATTTTAAAAGCATCATCATCTGCTACTTGAATTACAGAATCGATAATTTCACGGTTTAATATCTCAGGAATAAACCCCGCGCCGATCCCCTGAATTTTATGCGCACCGGCTTTACCTCCCGACAAAACCGGGCTATTTTTAGGCTCAACCGCAATTATTTTTATTGATGAATTATGCTTTTTTAAAATTTCACCGACCCCGGTAATTGTCCCGCCGGTTCCCACTCCGGCAACAAAAGCATCCAATTTGCCGCTCGTAGCCTCCCATATCTCAACTGCGGTTGTTTTACGGTGCGCCGCGGAATTAGCTAAATTTGTAAACTGATGCGGCATAAAAGCATTATGCGTTTTCTTTAATATGTGCTCAGCTTTTTTTATCGCCCCGCTCATTCCTTCTCTAGCCGGAGTAAGCACAACATGAGCTCCATAAGACTTAAGAATATAGATTCTTTCCAAACTCATTGCCTCAGGCATCGTAAGAATACACTTATACCCCTTAACCGCAGCGATCATCGCCAAACCGATTCCGGTATTACCTGATGTCGGCTCAATGATCGTAAATCCTTTTTTAAGCAACCCTTTTTTCTCGGCATCTTCAATCATCGAAGAACAAATCCTGTCCTTTACGCTTCCACCGGGATTGAAGTACTCTAATTTTGCCAAAACCTGCGCTGATTCGGGCTTGACCAAACGGTTAAGCCTGACCAATGGAGTATTACCGATTAATTCAGCGACGTTGTTTGCGATTCTGTTTGAAAAAGGCACAAGTTCCTCTTTTTATATTTTATGCATTATAAATAATAAAAAATACGAAATTGTTAGCGACAATAACGGCGTAATCGCCCAGATAATAAAAGTTTTCTTGGCTATATGTGAATCAATAGTAACTTTATGCCCGTTTTTAAGCGAGCCAACCGCAAAAATAGAACACATGTTAAGCTGCACCAGCGATTGCGGCACCCCCAATAAAGAAGCAAAAATCAAAAGCGTTGCGGTAACAAAAGACACGATATTGCTGGAGGCCATGCCTAAGGGAACGATTTCTTTTCCGGCGGTATCAAGATTTCCTTTTCCCAATAAGAAAGCGCCTATCCCGAATATCGGAGCAACCATAATCAACCCCGGCAGCATCCCCACGATACCCGCACCGAACAAAAGCCCTACGGCATTGGCCACATTATTTGAGCCGATGGCAAAAGCTACATAGCAGCTCATTAAAACAGCGGTAATTTTCAATTTTTTATCATGCGCGAATAATTTTTCATGGATATGTAAATTACCCGGCCGGGCCGGATAGATGATCCTATATAATAAAAAGGTAAGAACATACGCTAACAAAGGTAGAATAATCCATGTCGGAATTATCTTAAAGATCAATGTCTTAAAATAAAAATGCTTGAAATATAATCCTGCCCCTGTAATCGCCCCTACAGTTACCTGGCTTGTAGATTGAGGTATATTTAAGATATTGGCCAAAAATAAACTCAATGAAGCAGAAGAGATAACAATTAAAGCCGTATTGAAACTTAGAAATTCCTTGGGTAATAAATTCTTACCTAAAGTCAGGCTGACATTACGGCCCAAAACAATCGCTCCTAAAACGACAAAAAGGCTAAATAAAATTATGGCTCTGTCCTTTTTGATCAACCTTGCCCCGAAGACCGCGGCAAATGACGGAGCAATACCGCTTGCCCCCATGTTTATAGCAAAAAATATTACTAAGCCTATTAATAAGATCAATTCAATCAATATTATATCCCTTCGCCGATTGAATTAGTTTTTAAAGGACGGGTGTGAATTCCGCATTCTCCGCCGCATTTACTGGTTCCAATCCATCTACCGGCACGCTCGTTATCATCATTAGTAATATGAGTGCAAGGAGCGCATCCTAAAGAACGGTATCCTTCACCATAGAAAGGATTTACCGGCACCTGATACAATGCTAAATACTGCCAAACTTCGCGTTCCTTCCAAATTAAGATAGGATTAAGCTTAATCAACCCCTTATCCCTTTCCTCAACTTCCTTAAAATCAGTACGCGTGCGGCCTTCCGTGCAACGCAATCCCGTTACCCAGCATTTTACATGCATTTCTTCAATAGCCATTTTCACCGGTTCGACCTTTAGAATATCACAGCATTTATCCGGTTCAGTTTCATATAACTTATCCGGGATCGCTGAATCATTTTTATATACTTTTAATTCAGGATAACGCGCTACCTCATCGTTCATAAACTTGACTGTTTCTGCCGGCTTAAATCTAGTGGTAACGATAAATCCGCGAATTTTTGGATTTACTCTTTTTGCCAACTCCCAAACTACTACCGAATCTTTGCCTAAACTGTTTGCTACTACCAAAGAATCTCCGTAACGCTGGTATGCTTCTTTGATTAATTGTTTAGATCTCTCTACCTTCTCCTTGAAATTCAACGTTTCCACCAACTCTTTTAGATCATCTTTGTTGTCTAATAAGCTCATTTCTTATACTCCTTCTTTACTGCTTAGGTTAATAATATACTCCTTAAATCTGATAAAGTACTTTATTCTTGCCGGCTTGTATTTTACTAGCAAGTTTCTCAAATGTGATATTATCCACTATTTCCGAAATAGCGCTACCTACATCGGACCAAATTGGACGGAATACACATTTATATAGATCGGTGCAGTTATCATAGCCTTTTCCCACGCAAGCAATCGGCTCAATCGGGCCGTCAATGAATCTTACCACCTGGCCAAGCGTGATCTGATCAGGAGCTTTAGCCAGCATGTATCCTCCGACTTTACCTCTTCTGCTCTCCACAAATCCTGCGCTCTTTAGTTCCAAAAGCACCTGCTCCAGAAATTTAACCGGAGCATTGATACGTTTGGCGATATCGTGTATAGTCGATACCCCTTGGTCGTAATACAGGGTCAAATCCAGAAGTGACTTTAACGCGTAATCCCCTTTATACGTAATTCTCATTCTAATCTCCTTTTGCCTATTAACTCTATAAACATAATAAAGTATAACCAAAAAAAATTAATTGTCAAGAAATATTTTAATTATTATTTAGCTCCAGCAATTGTGCCCGGATTTGCTGATACTGATCCAGGTCGGTTAAACGGTATATTTCCTGAGCCTGGCGCCAATATTGCCTGGTGAGGTTCTTTCTCCCTTTCTTTTTATACAGGAGCCCTAAATTATAATTTGCATCAGCCAGCTCAGTTCGGGAATTTATCTGGGTGGATAAACCCAACGCTTGCTTAAAATAACTTTCCGCCTTATCCAAATCATCGATCTCAAGATACAGCTCTCCGATCATATTAAAATCACCGGCCAAATTAACTTTATTATTCTGCTCCCGGTCAACTTTTAAACCTTTAAAATAATGGTCCAGGGCCTTCTGGTATTCCTTTTCATATAAATAAATCTCCCCTAAATTAAAATAACAGTCGCTTAACTCGTTTTTTAATTTTAGCCGCTGGAAAATCTTAAGGCTCTTTCCGTAAAAATCTTTAGCCGCGGTGTAATCATCCTTGTTCGCAAAGACTAATCCAATATCAAAATAATCACGGGCAAGATTACGGACATGTTCAGGGCTATTCGGATACTCCAGATTTATCGAAGCGCTCTTGGTCAAAAGATCCAGTGCCTGTCCATAATTTTCCTTATCGATATGCCAAACAGCTAATTTTCTTAGCGCCACAGCTTCATTCTGCTTATCTTTTAATTGCCGGCTTAAGTTTATCGCCTTTTCATAAAACTGCTCTGCCTTAGGATACTGGACATCCAACTGATAGAACCAACCCAACTTAATATAAGACCGGATAAGGTGTTTTTTATTATTGGCTTTCTCGCTTTTGAGCATATAATCGAAATAATATTTCAACGCCTTATCTTGGTTACCCAACCGCTGATAAGCGTCGGCTACTATAGGATAAACCGCTATAAAATCCTGATCTTGATCAATTACCCGCTCTCCTAAAGATATCGCCTCATGGTTATTACCTTTATTATACTGAGCTGCTGAATTAAGAAACAGGTAGACTTTCCCCGGATTAATTTTAGGTAGCCAAATTGACAGAAAAATGCTCAAGCAAATTAAAGCAAACGTTAAACTGGTTCTAATCATAAGCTTTTTATAAAAAGCTCCTAGCTTACGCTTAACCCCTGTATGCCGGTGAATTTTAAAGAAAACAAAACCCGGTTCTCCATAAAGCAGGTAATTTACCCAATGCAGGCTGGCCACACCATATTCTTTTACTAATTTTAATTTTGACAGGCGCAAAGCTTCTCCAACACTTATCCCTGAGATGAGTTTTGCGTAAAACTCCCGGGCAAACACCAGGCTGGCATTATCTTCAATTTTACGGATTGAGCCGATATAATGCCTTACTCCGGCAAAAAGAAAAGCACTGGCCATACCAAAGCTTGCCTGCTGGTACTGTGAATCCAGTAAACCAAGATTTACTTGCGCGGAGTGACAGGCATTTGAAAATACTAAAGCCGGCATATAGGAACTCTGGCCCATCTTAAGAATATCTTCAATTCTAAAAAAACCGTCGCTTAATGCCCATCCGCTTTTCTGATCATCCTTGCGGTCAAACTCGCAATGTCCGGCGAAATGCACAACATCGTAATCACAGACGTTTTTCTTTACATAATTTTTATCGATATTGGTAGACTTAAAATCAACATGCACTTTTTTATTCTTATGGCTGAATTGATTTTTAATATCTAAGCCTTCGGTGTAAGCGGATTTTAAATCATTATTGGGATTGGCTAAAATCAACATCCGTAAACTGTCGCTTAAATCACGGTAACGCAACGAAGTAGGCTCACCCCTGCTACGCACTAACCTGCCCAGGCTGAATTTCAAACAAAGAAAATCTGTTCCGTCAAAGATCAACTCCCACGGTATATAAATTAACTCTTCATCTAAAACAAGGGTCAATGTAGAAGAGGCGGTATTCTTCAGCTTTTCTTTAATCGGACGGGTTAACAGGTGATCCCAAAACAAGCGGCCGTTTTTTTGTAAACTCTTTAACTGATCAAGCCGGGATGCTTGATCTTTAGGCAGGCGGTTTAAGATAGCGACCATCTCGGAGCTTAGCGATTTTAATTCATCAAAAGAAACTCCCACTTGAGCATAATGCCGTAAAGTGGGAGTAACTTGCTCCTGATCGAATAAACCCATCTTAAGCGAATTATCCTGCTTAAAAACTTCTAATATTAAAACTTGCTCATAAATCATAAACTTAGGGTCGAACCTTCAGATCAATCAGGGCTTCCTTCTGCCCTTGACGGCTGATTTCTACCGTGTAATTACCCGGCAGGATATTTTCAAAATAGCTGCTCCCCGAATCAACTAGATATGACTCCAGCTCAACTCCGCCTTTGATCAGGGTTATCCGTAAATCCTGCGGGATTTTCTGGCTTTGTTTATCTTTAACAGATATCGTAAGATTAAAACTTTTATGATCTTTATTCTGAATCTTAGCTAAAACCCTGATCTGCTGCAGATCTTTTAATATACATACCTCTTCCTTAAATTCATTTACTTGCCTGCTGCGTAAAACCGGAGCAGGAATTAGCTCTTGGCCAACCAGGACATCCCCGGTAGTCTGAATAATTTCTATAGCTTTATCTTTAAGCTTAAGAAAAATCTCTAATAAAATACCGCCGGCTTCCTGATTAACTAACTTTTTAACCTTCTCTAAAAGCGGCACAGGGACATCCAGGCTCAAATGCGGCTGAATCTTTAACTGAACACTTAGATACTCTGCGCATCTATCACAACTAAGCAGATGTTTGATAATCACATCTTTATCCGCAGCAGAAAGTTTATCCTCCAGAAAACAAGCCAGGCTTTCTTCATTAGGATGATCCTTCAGCTTAGAGCCTCTTGAGTTCTTCTTTTCCCGGTAAATAATCCTGACTAATTTCTCCAAATAATTAAGCATATCTCTCCTCTAGTTCAATAGACGTATTACCTTTGAAAATCTAACAGAAAAAACCTTTCTTTTTAAAGCAATCCTGGAGTTTCTGGAATATCCTCCCCTTGCGCATATCCACTGCGCCGCGATTAATTTTCAGATAATCCTTAATTTCCTCCAAGCTTAACCCCTGATTCAGAAAAAGCTCAAGAAAATACTGCTCTTCGGATTCAAGCAAGCTAATGCACTCCTGTAAGGTTTTACGCTTATCCTGATCATTAAGAAAATCTACTGCGCTTGCAGAAGAATCTTTAAGAGTATCCCCTAAACTAAAACCATCCTCATCCTGAGTGTCAAGTGATTGAACGGATTTAAGTTTACGTAAATAATCAACGGTAAAATTAATCGTGACCTGCCTAAGCCAGCTGGCTAAAGAACATCCGTTTTTACCTTGAAAAGTAGATAGCTTTTTATAATTATCTTTAATCAAGGAATGGAATATCTCTTGGAAGATATCTTCAACCTGCTCGGCAAAAATACTGCAGCCCTTAACAGACAAAACGCTATAAATATAATTATAAATCAGGCGGGAATAACGCGAAACAAATTCAGACCAGGATTGCTTGTCGCCTTTCAGGCAGCTTTGGACAAATTTCATATCATCCATGGCTATAATTATAACACTAAAAACAGCCTGACAACAAAAAAAATAGACCCCCTTTCCCCTTTGGACCGGAAACTGTTTCCGGGCTAATCGGGAAAGGGGGTCTTAATATTACGTAAAATTATTTGAATAACGTATTCTTAATAATGAAAGAAGCAAAAACAATCGAAACCATAGACATAAGCTTAATCAAAATGTTTAAACTCGGTCCGGAGGTATCTTTAAAAGGGTCCCCTACCGTATCGCCGACTACTGTAGCTTTATGGGCAGCTGAGCCTTTTCCTCCATAATGTCCTTCTTCAACAAATTTCTTGGCATTATCCCAGGCACCGCCCGTATTAGCCATCATTACTGCCAAAACAAATCCGCTAATCGTTGCTCCCACCAAAAGCCCGGCAACCGCATCAATTCCGATTAACAAACCAACGATAATAGGAGCAGAAATTGCCAAAAACGATGGCGCGATCATCTCCTTTTGTGCTGCTGCGGTTGCGATATCTACACAACGCGCGTAATCCGGTTTGACTTTCAACTCCATTAGGCCGATGATCTCTTTAAACTGCCTACGCACCTCTACTACTATCTTACCGGCCGCTCTTCCCACTGCACGCATAGTCAGGGAACAGAATAAAAACGGCAACATTGCACCTAAAAATAAACCTACCAAAACCGGTGGATTCATCATGCTCGCATTGATATCCTTACCAAAAATTATAATCTGTTCCCTATACGCAGCAATCAACGCTAAAGCGGTTAGAGCCGCCGAGCCTATTGCAAATCCTTTACCGGTTGCTGCGGTCGTATTGCCTAAAGCATCTAAAGCATCCGTCCTCTTTCTTACCTCTGGGGCCATTTTTGACATCTCTGCATTTCCGCCGGCATTATCTGCAACCGGGCCATAGGCATCAGTAGCCAAAGTTATACCTAATGTTGAAAGCATGCCTACAGCTGAAATTGCAATACCGTAAAGACCGATATTAAAATTTGCCGCTCCACCGGCTAAATAGAAGCTTAATAAAATAGCAACACATACGATAATTATCGGTATTGCAGTAGACATCATCCCTACCGCAATACCGCTGATAATCACAGTTGCCGGACCGGTCAAAGATGCATCAGCAATAGATCTGGTCGGCTTAAAACCACTTGAAGTATAATACTCAGTGCATAATCCAATCAAGACGCCGGCAACCAAGCCTGACAACACTGCCCAATAAATACCTAAATTCTCTACCCCTAAGGTTGCTTTGACTAAAAAAAATGCCACTACCGCAACGATAAACGAGCTGGCAAATACTCCTTTGCGCAGAGCTGCTAAGAGAACTTTTTGATCGGCCTGCTCTTTGCTTTTTACAAAGAATGTTCCGATAATCGAAGCCACCACTCCAACCGCTGCCATAACCATCGGTACAGTTACTCCGGCAACGCCTAATCCCGCAGCCACACCTAAAGCAGAGGTTGCCACAATTGAACCGACATAAGATTCATATAGATCTGCCCCCATGCCAGCAACATCACCGACATTATCGCCTACATTATCAGCAATAACCGCAGGATTTCGCGGATCATCCTCCGGAATCCCTGCTTCAATCTTGCCCACTAAATCAGCGCCAACATCAGCTGCTTTAGTAAATATGCCGCCACCCACCCTGGCAAAAAGCGCCATTGAACTGGCACCCATACCAAAACAAAGCATAGTCGAAGTAATTGCTGCGATCTTATCCGTGCCTAACGGAATTGCATGGCAGGAATAATACCAATTTAAAAAATAATACCAAACGCTTAAATCCAGTAAACCTAAACCCACAACCGTCAGCCCCATCACCGCTCCGCTTGAAAACGCTACGCGCAAGCCGGAATTTAAGCTTTTCGAAGCTGCCTGAGCAGTACGGTTTGATGATTGGGTAGCAATACTCATACCGATAAAACCGGATAAACCTGAGAAAAAGCCGCCGGTTAAAAAAGCAAACGGCACAAATATCACCAGATAATTCTTCAAAGCCATTGCCAGAAGAATAAAAAATACCACCACAAAAAATATAGAAACCCCTAAATACTGTCTCTTTAAATAAGCCTGCGAACCAATACGCACAGCCTGGGCAATCTCTTTCATTTTATCCGTGCCTTCATCCATCCTCAAAATACTCAAAGCCAGGTAAATTGCAAAACTAAGTGCTAAAATCGCACCCACCGGCGCCAATAACAGCAGATCAAAAGTCATTTTTACTATGCTCCTTTCAAAAATATGTAAAACTTATTACAATTTTGAAGTTTTTTAAAAATTAGATGTTACTTTAACACAGCTACATCATTTGTCAATACTAATCGCTTCTTTTCAAAAATAAGTAAACCGGTATTTAAACATATAGAAAATTGCTGATAATCCGTCTTTCCATTTTATTTTTTTCCCTTCCTGATATGTGCGGGGGCGATAGGTTACCGGGACCTCTAATAAATTCTTATTATTCTTTAAAATACTACAAATTATCTCTACTTCTATATCAAAACCAGCCGCCTTAAGATTCAGATCATTCCACGTGCTCCTTTTAGCCAACTTATAACAAGTGGAATAATCATTAAGCCGGGAGCCAAATAAAAAGTTTATAATTGCAGTTAACCATTGGTTTCCCAGCCTAGGCATTAATAAACCGTAATAACCTTTTAAAAATCTCGCCCCTAGTACCATATCCGCGCCACTATTCTGTATTGCCTCTATTAACTTCAGATAATCGTTTGGATCATATTCCAGATCACCATCTTGAATGATTACAAATTCTCCAACCGAACTAGCTAACCCGGTCAAAAAAGCGGCTCCTTTGCCACGTTTACGAACATGATGCACGATCTTTAAATCAGGATACTTAATAGCTTCTAAAATTGCTTCCGTTCCATCAGTAGAGCCGTCATCTACAACAATAATCTCCTTATCAATATTAACAGAATTTATCTTTTCCAAAATCAGCTTTATTGTTTTTGCTTCATTGTAAACCGGCACTATTACGGAAAGTAATGGCATAAATTTAATTAAGATTTCTTAAGATAAATTAAAATATGTTCAGCAGGTTAATTACTCTAACTTCTTTTCTTCATCAACCACCTGGCCCTGAACATCGATGACCTCACCCTGGGGACTTCGTATTTGGCTATCAGAAGCCGGATTATGGCCTTGCTGGTTGAATTGCTTACTAATCTTGCGCGCCATTATATAAATATTAATGATAAATAACAATATTAATCCCGCCTCTATTCCAAGCCATAAACGGGCCGAAGCAAAGATTAATCTTCCGAAGATCAGATTAAAAATAATCAGGAAAGGTAATAAACAACCTGAGCCGCCGATCCAGACAAATTGAGACATTAAAATTTCTCCCAATGCAATAATTCTTTAAGCTCTCTCTTTGGCGTGATTTTAAACGCATTTTCTTCTTGGGGATAACCCAAAGCAATCATACTGATTAGCTTCATATTTGCCGGAGCAGCTAATAAAGCATTTACCTGCTGACAATAAGGCTTCTTGTCACCGGCAATCCAGCAAGAACCTATTCCTAAAGCTGTGGCGGCCAAAAGAATATTGCAGGTAGCCGCGCTTCCATCCTCAAGGAAATAATTTGAATCCGCGCAAAAAACTACAATACATGCCGCCGCACCTGCTAGAGGTTTTGCATTTTGCCCCAAATCAGACAACTGCGCTATTTTTTCTTTATCGGTCACAACTACGAACTCCCAGGGCTGGACATTTCTTGCCGTAGGAGCGAACCTGGCAACATCGACAATTTCCTGGAGCTGCTCCTTAGGTATATTTTTATCTTGAAATGCCCTGACGCTGCGCCGCTCTTTTAGAAATTTTAATAAATTTTCCATTTTTTACCTCGGCTTTAATTAAAAATTAAATTATTTTTTTACGTAAATCTTCGGGAATGGCCTGGGGCTTTAGATTTTTATCAACACAGACAAGAGTGGTTTTGGCTTTAACGATTATTTGTTTATCCTGATTATAAATTTCATGCAAAAACTCAATACGCACCCCCGAGGTGGCTGCGATATTTGAGGTAATATCCAACTCATCCCCGTATTTAGCCGGAAATTTATAATCAACCTCCTGACGGGCAACCACAAACATGATCCCGGAATCAGACAACTGCTTAATCGCAGCATCTTTTGAGGCAAAATATTCGGTTCGCGCCTCCTCGAAAAACTTTAAGTAATTGGCGTAATAGACCACCCCTCCGCAATCAGTATCGTGATAATAGATCCGCTTTTTCATATTATTTATTTTACCTTCTATCTAGGGTTTGTCAACAAATTCAGCGATAAAACTATCCTCAGATATACTTTTAAGCCTGGCGCGGACAATTTTATTCTTTAAACCGGGCCTAAACCGTAACCTGACCGGCAGGTAATTATCGGTTACTCCCTTTAGATTATCAACATTATCCTTACTCTTTCCCTCAATTAAAACATTAACCGTTTTACCAATAAATTTGCGCATAAAATTATTCCGGCATTCCCCGGCTAATTTTTCTAACCTGCCACACCGGTTTCTAATCATTTCCGGATCGACACAATCCTTAAAACCGGCGGCCTTTGTTCCCGGCCGGCTGGAATAAGAAAATATGTGTACTTTTAAAGGCTGGATCTTTTTAATTAAATCAAGTGTGTTTTTGAAATTTTCCTCTTTTTCACCGGGAAAACCTACCAGACAATCTGTAGTAATAGAGATTTGCGGAATATTACGCTTTAACCCGGCAATTAAATTTAAATATTTATCTCTGGTATATTTACGGTTCATCAACTTTAAGATGTGATTATCCCCGCTTTGAATCGGGATATGCAGGTGCCGGCAAAGTTTTTTACTATTTGCAAGGTGCTTAATCAATCCTGTCGAAACATCTCCGGCTTCAATAGAGCTTAACCTTATGCGCGCTAAACCATCTATCTTTTCTAATGCTTTAATAACCTCAACCAGATTTTTCTTCACGGTAAAATCCCTGCCATAAGCACCCAAACAGATACCGGTTAACACGATTTCTTGATACCCACAGGCAACCAGTTTTTTAGCCTCATTAACAACCTGAGTAATGCTCTTGCTTCTCTCTTTACCTCGCACTAAAGCTACTTTGCAATAAGTACAAAAATTAGTACAGCCATCCTGGATTTTTAAGAAAGCGCGGGTATGTTGGCTAAAGCTGCTTATCCCCTCAGGGAAAAAACTTTTTTTTACGATTAAACTTACTCCCTTAATATCTGCTAATGACCGGCTATCTTTTTCCACCAGACAGCCGGTTACGATAATTTTTGCTTTTGGATTCAAGCTAATACATTTACGGATAATATTGCGGGATTTCTGATCTGCTCCGGAGGTAACGGTGCAGGTATTAATTAAGAAATAATCCGGCAGGATATTGCTATTTTCAGAAAAACCTTTGCTTAAAAACCTCTCGCGGATGCTTTGCGTATCATACTGGTTTACTTTGCACCCAAGCGTAAAAAATCTAATGCGTTTCATTCAATTTAATAAAACTAACCACAGCAATGGCGGCGGTATCTACGCGTAGGACCCCTTTGCCAAGGCTGATCGGTAGGAAACCCGCCTCTTTTGCCAAAGCAACCTCCTCAGGTGTGAAATCTCCTTCCGGACCGATAAGAACCAGTACATTTTCAATACCTTTGACCGGATCATTAAAAATTTCTCTCAATGTTTTTCTATCACCCTCTAATGTCGGGATTAATTTTAAATCAAAACCTTTAGCAGTCAAAACTACATCTTTAAATTCAACTATCGGATGAATATTCACAAATTTACTGCGCTGGCTTTGCTTAAGCGCGCTTAGCGATATCTTCTCCCATCTTTTAAGCCGTTGGAGTTTCTTTTGCTTATTTAGTTTGACAATTACTCTCTGGGTTTCAAGCGGAATTATACATTCGACTCCCAGCTGCGTAAGTTTATCTACAATATCATCCATTTTTACGTTTTTTGGAATTGCGCAGGCAACTGTGATCTTGATCCCCGAATTATCGGGTAGCTTTCTTTCTTTTACCTCTAATTTCACTGACTTTACCCCAATCTCACTCACTAAAACAATATATTCATTACCCAGTCGGTCAAAAACAGCTGCTTGTTCCTTTGGTTTTAATCTAAGCACATCTTTTAAATGATGCACCTGCTCAAGGTCATCCAAGATAATATGATTATCAAGTATTTTTATATTTTCAATAAAGAAACGATTCATTTTTTTAAATCCTTCTCAGAAAATACTTCGGCATTAAAAATATAAAGCTCGGTATTCTTATCCTTCCAGGCATTTTCAGGCAGCCCGGCCTTATCACTACAAAGCCTATTCAAAAATTCTTCCTTACTCCAGCCGGTTTCCGTAGCGACTTGGGGAAGAAATACCCCACTGTTAAAACCTTTTTTTACCAGAACACCGTGCTTTCCCAACTCTATCTTTTCCGCAGAATTAATTCTCTCTAACGGGGATAAAACAGATATCTCTATCTCGACATCTTCTAATTCGGACAAGCTAAGCTTAGGAAACCGCGGATCCCCCACGCTTGCCTGAATCGCCATATCTAAAACAGTTGAATAAATTGGCTGGCTTCCTACCAAATTGCCAATACAGCCCCTGAGTTGTCCATGCTTATTAAGCGTAACAAAGGCGCCCATTTTTTGATTTAATACCGGATCGGTTTCAGCAACCTGTAATTTCTTGCCGGTCTGTAAATACGTTTGTATTGACTGACGGGCAATTTCTAAAAGCCTTTTTCTTTGTTGGTTATTTAACATATTTGGGCCTCCGGGATAATTAATTGCGCAACTAGCATAACCTACTGTCCACTCACCCTTAACTTTCTTTCCGGTAACAAGAGCGGAATTCGTATGATTCAATACCTGCGCATTTTTACAACCCTGTTCTTTTGTTAAGCTTAAAGCGATTACTATGGCTATCCCTCCACAGGCTTGCGCCTTTTCATCGCGCAGAGCATAGTATAAACCATCATAATCCATCTTTCTAATCAAATTAAGAGTTACCGCATCAATCATATCGGCTTCCTGAAAATCATAACCGTGATATAAATCAGTAGATACAACTACTAAAACATCCCGGCGTCTGCCAATTGCCTTACTGAGCAAAGTAGCGATTTTTTTACAGCTTTCCAGTGAACAGTCACCGACAACTACCGGTACAATTTTTACGCCCTTTAATACTTTCTGCATAAAAGGAAGCTGTACTTCAATTGAATGTTCATTGCTGAAAGCAGATTCATCCATAAAAACTTCAGGATCTTTACCGACCAATTTTCTGATAAATTCCTCGTCGATATCTATACTGCCTAAACTCGTAGAAAATGCTCCATTACTGTAGATAGCCGCTCCGCTAAAAAGCCTATGGTGGCAGGTACCTAAAATGATTACGGTTTTATAAGATTTACTTTTAATGAGCTTGTAACCGAATGCGGCAGTTTGACCAGAATAAACATAACCGGCATGCGGACTGATCAGCATAAAAATATCTCCGCTTATAGGATTTGGATCGGCTTTTTTAAAAAACCCGTCGATCATTTTTGTTAATTCATTTTTCTCTTGGGGATAAAACTGGCCGGTAAATTCAGGCTGCTTGATAGAAGAGGCAATACAATTTGAATAGAAGAAAATTAAAAAAACTAATATCAAAGAAATTAGCCTCTCGGTCATTTATTTCAATGGTTATTTTTTTGGAAAAACCTAGAGTGGCGTCGATACTCGCTGCGCCGCTTGTCGCGTCGCTACGCTCGTCTCGACATCCACTAAATTTTTGCTTGTCGCAAAAATTTAGTGGTCCTTGTTGGATAAGGTTAGAA
>Ga0210019_1002353_pt1 | contig 18463 bp, 16 predicted proteins | sample CryGeyCG2114_020_2_FD_183969 | JGI IMG/M metagenome (GOLD analysis project Ga0210019, IMG submission 183969) | Groundwater microbial communities from aquifer - Crystal Geyser CG11_big_fil_rev_8/21/14_0.20 (SPAdes) (version 2) | ecosystem: Environmental > Aquatic > Deep subsurface > Groundwater ...
GGAATGTCAAACTCTGAAGAGTCGTCATCGATAAATTCATCATCACTATTTATTTCTTCCTTATCTATATCTTGATCTAATTTTTTTTCCTTATCCGCCATTGTTTTTATAGAAACCGATTCCTGCTCAATGTCTTCTGATTTTTTGAATCGAAAAAGTTTTAAACGATTATCATCAAACTTTGTAGCAATAATTGTTACTTTGATTTGATCCATCATCTTTTCATCAATGACGGCTCCGAAAATAATATCGGCGTCAGGATCAACTGATTTAGCAATGATTGAGGCCGCTTCGTCAACTTCAGCCATTGTCATATCCGGACCACCAACTACGTTAAACAGCACTCCCTTTGCTCCTTCGATTGAAATATCCAAAAGTGGAGAAGAAATTGCTTGTTTAATGGCTGCTATTGCCCTTTTATCACCGCTACCTACTCCCACTCCCATTAAAGCCGTTCCCGATCCTTGCATAATGGTTCGGATGTCAGCAAAGTCTACATTAATTAATCCGGGCGTTGTAATTAATTCAGCAATTCCCTTTACTCCTTGGTGAAGAACGGCATCTATTTTTTTAAACGCATCAAGAATCGGTGTTTTCTTATCAATAAGATTCAAGATTCTTTGATTAGGTACAACTATTAAGGTATCAACTTTTTCCTTAAGACGCATAATCCCGTCATCTGCCGAGAATTTTCTTTTACTACCCTCAAATTCAAATGGTTTTGTGACAACGGCAATCGTCAAAGCTCCGCTTTCCTTGGCAATTTCAGCAATTATTGGCGTTGACCCTGTTCCTGTTCCTCCTCCTTCTCCACAGGCAAGAAAAATCATATCAGCCCCGGACAGTTCTTCTTTTAATCTTTCTCTCGATTCTTCAGCTGCTTGCCTACCAACTTCTGGATCGCCCCCCGATCCTAGTCCTTTGGTCAAATTTTCACCTATTTGAATTTTTACTGTGGCTTTATTGTTGAGGAGTGCTTGAGCGTCCGTATTAACAGCTACAAACTCAACGCCATTAATTCCGCCTTCACTCACCATAAAAGACAAGGCATTCCCACCACCGCCTCCGATGCCAACTACCTTTATCCTGGCCGCCTGTCCCGCCCGGGGTTTGATTAACATATTATGGTATAAACTGTTTAATAAAATTTTTTAAATTATTAATCGAACTGCCTAGTTTAAAGTCTTTTAATATTTTACCAAAGTTTTTAAAGTTATCTTTATCGTTAAAATCATTATTTATTCCATATAGAAGTAATCCAACCGTTGTTGAATATTGAGGATCCAGTATTTCATCAACCAAACCGGAAATTTTTTCAGGAAAACCGATCCTAATTGGTAGGCCGACCACTCTTTTTCCTGTTTCCAACATTCCAATTGTCAAAGCTCCACCCCCGGTAATTACTAACCCCGATGGAATTTGCTGGCCGAATCCGCTCTTTTCAATTTCTTCAAATATTAATTTAAAAATCTCTTCAAGTCGAGGAGCAACAATACCATCAACCAAAGTTTTCAAAGAAACTTCCGTTAGATTTTCCGGCAAATCAAGTTCTTTTAAATTTATTTGTGAAGTTTTTTTCTTTCCATCAAAACTTTTACTTAAAAAAATCTTTATCTTTTCAGCTGAATCAAGAGAAACTCTCAAACCAACTGCTATGTCGTTCGATATATGACGGGCTCCAATTGGAATTGATGAAGAATATGATAACGCTCCATCAACATAAATTGACAGGTCGATTTTTCCGGCACCAATATCAACTAAGACTATTCCTAATTCTTTTTCTGTATTGGTTAATACGGCTTCGGATGATGCCATTCCGGAAAAAACAAAACCTTGGTTTTCGATTCCTAAATCACTTAAAATTCTTTCCTGATTTTTTAAATTGGTCGAGGACGCAGTGATAATATGAGTCTCAACTTCCAATCGTACTCCACTCATACCAATTGGATTTTTTATTCCAGATTGACCATCAACAATATAATCGCGGGGTATTACCTCAATTATTCTACGAGTTGAAGAAAGAGAAATTGCTTTGGCCGCTTCAACAACTCTCTGGACATCTTCTTCATTTATTTCTCCCTGGGGATTGGAAACTGCCACAATTCCATGAGAATTTAAAGAAGAGATATGAGGTCCGCCGACGGCAACAAAAGCTTTATTAATTTTATGACCAGCCATTCTCTCTGCTTTTTCAACACTGTCTTCTACTGCACCAGTCGCTTCTTTTATATCTACAACTAAACCTTTTCTTACTCCGCGTGCCGTAGTTGTATTAAAGCCGATTATTTTTAATTCATCCGTCTCAACCGAGTTCACTCCCACAACAGTCGCAATCTTGGAACTACCTATATCGATTCCACAAATTAAATTATCTGCCATATTTGAACTAGACGATAGAAGATTGATAATCGAAAATAGAATTTGATATTAGAGTATTGAAGATGGATTTTTTATCTAATCTCTATCTTCTAACTTCTAAACCTATCTTCTATTTTCTATCATCTACCGTCAAAAAGAAATAATTGGTTTATTAAATCTTAAATCAATCTTTTTAAATTCTTTTCCCTCAATCTTAAATTGTCTAATAATTAATTCCAGCTGATAATCTTGGACGTCCTTATCCTTGTTGTTACTAAATACTATTATCTTACTATCGTTCAAATTAAATACTAACATATCTTGTCCTTTGATATCAATAGTTAATGGTATTAAATTAATTTGTTTTAACTTGTCGATAAAAAATAAAGTCTGTTTAATATCTTTGTAGTCAATCCAGTCACCTGTTTGAAAAGAATTGCTATTTAATTTTTGATAATAATTTATTATTGGCAAAAATAGTTGACTATTTTTTAATTTTTGTAAAATTCTTCCATCGCATGACAAATTAAAAAAACCGTTACTTACGATTAATGAAGCGCAAGGTTCATAAAAAGTTACTGATATTTTTAAAGTATTTGGCCAAACTTTGTCTACAATTGCTGTTTTTATCAAAAAATTTTCCTTAATTATTTTTTTGGCAATTTGATCTTTATTTACAAATAATAAGTTTTTGTTAATTAATTCGTCTTTATTCGCTAGTGAGAATTTTTGTTCAGAAACGAGTTGAATATCTTTTATTAAAAAAAATTGATAAGCAAAAAATATGATTGAAAAAGATATTAAACAAAGAAGAATAAAAATCAAAAAAAATTTAATCTTGTTTAAAAATTTCATCAAGAAGATATTTTGAAACATTTTTTTTATAAAATTTTGATAAATTTTTAAAATTATTTTTATAATAATCAATTCCATCAATCATCTGATTAATCAGTCGCAATAATTTTTCGCTTGGTGTAATTTGGTGAAAAATTTCTCCGCAACCGGCTTTAGCAAAAATTTCAGCATGATGTTGTTGTTCCCTGCCCGATGACCATGGTAACGGTATAAACAAAGCTGGTTTTTTTAGGGCCAAAAGCTCGAAAAAAGTATTCGCTCCAGATCTTCCTATAACTAAGTCAGCTTTGTCATAAATATAACCTATTTGGTCATCAAAAAAATGTTTTGCTAAAAAATACCTTACTTGCAGCTCTTTGGGTAATTTATTTTTCAAAAACAACAGATCCTCATAATCATGATATTCCTTAGTATCTCCAACTTGGTGAATAACAATATAACAATTTAATAATTTAACAATTATCTTTTTGATGTGCTCATTAATACTGTGACTTCCCAACGAACCTCCGGTAATATAAATGACTGGCAGGTTTTTTTTTAATTCAAATGGTTTTTTTTCGATCTTGAAGATAGATTGCTTAATTGGATTACCGGAAACATATGTTTTATTAGCTGGAAAATTATTTTTTACTTCGTCAAAAGAAACAAATATTTTTTTTGAAAAAAAACCAATAAACTTATTTGCTAAACCAGGTTTAATTGTCTGTTCATGAGTAAAAACTGGAATTCGAAATATATAACCCCAAAATACAATAGGTAGTGCAAGATAACCGCCAAACGACATAATATAATTTGGTCGATATTTATTAATTATAAAAAAGGCTTGCAAAAAACCAATGGGAATTTTTAATATTCCTATTAATGAAGAGACTGACATTACTCTGGTTAATCTTCCCGCCTCTAGTGAAATAAATGTAAGATTTTTTTTACTGATCTCTTTATATTCTAAAGATAGAGTTCTTTCCTGATCAGTTGGATATTTACGTCCGACGAAAATTATATCGACTTCTTTTTTTATTTTTTTTATTTCTTCAATTAAGGCCAAAGCCGGAGCCAAATGGCCACCGGTTATAAGTAACTTCATAATTAGATCAAAACTTAAATCTCAAATATCAAAGCCAAGCTTAAATCTCAAAACTTTGGACTTTAAACTTGTTTTTGCACTTTGATTTTTGATCTTTTAACTTGTCTTATTATACCTTCACCCGCCTCTCAATATTCAACATAATTCCTATCAATGCAAACGATATTAACAAATTACTCCCACCATATGATAAAAACGGAAGCGGGACTCCAACGATTGGAAAAAGCCCTGTCATTCCAGCTAGATTAATAATAAATTGCAAATTAAAAAAGGCAAAAATGCCGATTACTATTAACTTGGAAAGTCTATCCGGAACTAATCGTATTAGATGATATATCTTATAAACAAAAACAAAATATAGACTCATTAGAATTATACCTCCAATAAAACCATACTCTTCTCCGATTATTGCATAAATTGAATCGGTATGAGCCTCAGGCAAAAATAAATATTTTTGACGTGAGGCGCCAAAACCCCTTCCAAAAAATCCTCCGGAAGATAAAGAAATAAAGATTTGATTAATATGGTAAGAAATTCCTAATGGGTCAATCGATGGATTTAAAAAAGCTAATAAACGATTAAGTCGGTATGGAGACAGTTTTATTAAAAAATAAAGGCTAATAACCGAACCGCCAAAAATATAAACAAAATCCATAAAATGAGCTCCAGAAAAATAATAAATTATTAAGCTAATCAAAAAAATTATTATGGCTGTCCCCATATCAGGTTGTAAAATAATTAAAAAAACTAAAAAACTAATTAAGGTAATAAAAGGTAAGAATCGTTTTTTTTCTTTACTTGAAAACCATGAGGATAAATAAATTATTACCGAAAATTTTGCCAGTTCTGTTGGTTGTAAACTAAAAAAACCAAAATCAATCCATCTCCTTGCACCGCCGATTTTAGAGCCTACTCCGGGAATTAGAACAACAACTAATAAAATAACCGTAAAAATTAACGAAACGAAGGAGAGAAAATACAGTTTTTTATAGTCAAGAAATGAAAAAATAGTCATCACAATGAGGCCAAGAAAAATCCAGACCGCCTGAGATTTTAAGTAATGCAAACTATCTCCAAACTGTCTAGCACTATTGACGGCTGATGCTTCAAAAATAAATACTAACCCAACTAGAGATAAAATTATGGGAATAGTTATTAAAGGCAGAAAGAATTTATTTCTGATAAATAATTTTTTAAACATTATTAGTCTATTATAGAGTAGTGGTGCGATTTATTACTTCATAAACGCGATCATCAGGCCGAAGATGACAAAGATAATTGAGATTAACCATAAGCGCATAACAATTTTTGGCTCTTCCCAACCTTTTTTTTGCAAATAAAGATGAAATGGGGCAACCGGTAAAATTTTTCTGTGAAAATATTTTTTTCCCACAATTTGAATAAGTGACGAACCTATTTCAATAATAAAAACTCCTCCAATAATTGGAAGGGCAAAAGCTTTTCCTAAAATTAGTCCAATGACGGCGAATGTTGCCCCAAATGATAGAGATCCCGTGTCCCCTAAGAAAATTCTGGCCGGATAAATATTAAAATATAAAAAAGCCATTAATCCGCCAAGCCAAGCTGCAATAAATAATGATGTCGGAACATCAAGAATTGAACGGGAAATTACCCAAAAACCAACTAATGTGAAAAGTAAAATTCCACTGGCTAATCCATCTAAGCCATCTGAAACATTTACTGCATTTGCAAAAGCAACGATAACAAAGGACGAAAATATGATATAGAAATAAGAAATATTGAAAACACCAAAAAAAGGAATGTAAATAATATTGATTTTCAAACTAAAAAAAAGCATGTAAGAAATTATTAAAGACAAAATTAATTGGATAATCAGCTTATGTCTAAACCTCAAACCAAAAAAATTACTTTCCTTCCAAGAAAATATTTTTTTAAAATCATCTAAAAATCCTAAAATTCCAAACGATAAAAAAGTAAATATAATAATAATTATCTCTGAAGAAGCGGAAGGATAATTACTAAAAATGTTCTTTTTAAAAATCGAGTACATAAAAATAAAAAAGAAAAAGACAAAAACCGTTGTTAAAAGAATTAAAACGCCTCCACCTATTGGCGTTCCATGTTTGTGCTTATTAAAACGGTCAAAAATTGGAGTTGGCTTGTTTAAAAAATCTTTAGTTTTTTGTTGTTGCCTTTGAAATTTCAGTTGATAAAGAAAATTAATAAATGGAACAATTAGTATAAAATTTAAAAGAAATGACGCAAATACAGCAAATAAATAAGTTGACATATTTTATTAGAAAATTTTTGGTACAAATATCATCAAGGCAATAACCGTTGTCCCAATAGCGTATATAAGCATAGCGGCAGCTGCAACATCTTTAGCAATTTTAATATCTTCTCTTATTTTAGTGTCAATAGCGTCGGTCGTTTCTTCAATTGCAGTATTAATTGTTTCAATAGCTAATCCCACGGTAATTAGAAAAACAATTAAAAGAAATTCAAAAGATGAAATTTTTAAGTAGAAGCCAAAAATAATAGATATCAAAGACAAAAATAAATGAATTCGATAGTTTGGCTGGGTCCTCAAGGACCATACTAAACCGTTAAAAGCATTTTTAAAAGAAATTGTGTGTGTTTTAAACATAAGTGAAGGTCTGACCCTTTAGGGTCAGACCTTACTGAATATACTAACTAGTACATCAGCAACTTTTTCCGAATCATGACGTAAAATACTTCGATATAAAATATCTGACGAATTTTTCTCAACTTTTGTTATGTCAACTAAATCTTTTTCAATTATCTGATAACCGTTTTTGTTTAAATCATTTACAACTTTAACTTCATTATAATGCTCATAAGTTGATAATATATCTGAAGAAATTTCTCCATTATTTATCAGTACAACTTCAGGTTCCCTTCCTAAGTATTTGACTAAATCGGCAACGTGATCAGAAGCTTTGTAGCTTGTAGTCTGCCCTGATTTTGTCATCATATTCATAATATAAATAATTTTGGCTTTACTTTTTTTCATTGCCTCTTTTATATCTTTCACTAAAAGTACCGGGATAATACTCGTATATAAATCACCAGGACCAATTACAATATAGTCTGACTCTTCTATGCTTTTAATTGCTTTAGGATTAGCTTTTCCCTGTGGCTCTAGGTAGGCATTTTTAATTCTTGATTTTTCCGAATGGTTTTCATCTATCAAACCTTCACCAGTAACTTTTTTTCCATTCTCATATTCTGCCACTAAATGAAGCTTGTTTAATGTGACAGGAATGACCTTACCCATTGTCTTCAAAACATATGAAACTGTCTCAATTGCTTCGTCATAGTTACTGCTGACTTTTTCCAGTGCCGCCAAAAAAATATTACCGAAATTATGACCTTCCAAATCTCCTTTTTCAAAACGATATAAAAATAGTTTTCTCCAAAGTAAAGGTGCGTCGGAGAGCGCAACCAAACATTGACGCAAATCACCCGGTGGCAAAATACCTAGTTGATCTCTTAAACGTCCAGTCGAGCCACCAGAATCCATCATTGTCACAACCACTGATAAATCCAAAGGGTATTTTTTTAAACCAGAAAGGACGACAAAAGTTCCTGTTCCTCCACCAATTACAGTTATTTTTTTCATACTTTAATATTGCCCTTCTCTTCTCCGTCAGCTAAATAAGTTTTATCCTCAACATCATATTTTACTTTTTCTCCAGGGCCCACCCAACTCTTTTTACCAACCTTAACCCCTGGAAAAATAGTTGCATTTACTCCAATTTTTGATAGTTTACCAACGATCGCTCCTAGTTTATTCATATTAGTATCAATTCTTTTTTCGTTGACTTCAGATAAAATTTTTTCCCCATCGAATTTCAAATTTCCAGTTACCGCTTGGGCTCCAAACATAACGTCATTATCTAAAACTGAGTCACCTATATAATTACGGTGTAAAAAAACATTATTACCAACATAAGATCTGGCCACTTCAGAAAAAGAGCCAACCAAACTATCTTCGCCTATTTGACTTTCACGAATCATTGAATAATCACCGACTATTGTATTATCTCCAATAAAAGTCGGTCCAACTATCTTGCAAAAAGCACCTACCTTGACATTTTCCCCAATGACGACTGGGCCTATGATTAATGCTTTTTCGGATATCTCTGCACTTGTTGAAATTTTTTGTCCTTTTAATAATATTAAGAAATTTCGCATCATTGGTAAAACCTGCCAAGGATATTTTAATCCGTACCAATATGAATCATAAATTAAATGAGTGTGTTTTAAATCATCTAATAACATTTTGTTAATTATGGCTTCATACAAATCATCTTTTTGTGTTTTTGCCTGAGAAAAATATTTTAATAAGTCTTTAATATCAGCAAAATAATCAAAAACTAATTTGACAGTTGATGATGGTCTTTTATCCTTGTCTGGTTTTTCGATAATTCCAATAATTTTTTTCTCATCATCAAATTTAAAATATCCTCCGGAAAAATATTCATTGAACTGCTTACCAACCATTATTAATTTATTTTCTTGATCAATTAGTGGCATCAACTTTAAGATTATTGAATGATCAATTAAGTCACTTCCATTAATGATTAGAACTTCACCTTTTATATGATTTTTGATAGAAAAAACTGCTCCAGCCATTCCAGAATAATCATCTTTTTGAATAATGATTTGAACCGATTCAATATTGTTATTTTCAACTAATCGTTTAACGGTTGTGGCATTTGATTTGTTGGCAACTACCGTCACTAATTCTCCATATTTGAGCAACTCCTCTATCTGATAAAGAATCAGTGGTTTACCCAAAAAACTTAAGAAAAGTTTATTTTCCAAGGGCCAAAATCTCGTGCTATCTCCTCCTGCTAACAGCAATATGTTTTTTATCTTTCTCATAAGTATATTTTATCAAATTAAACCTTTTTTATCTCTCCACCCAACTTCCTCACTTTCTCCACGAAGTTCTCATAGCCTCGTTCCAAGATTGATGCGCCGTTGACTATAGATTCGCCATCAGCAAGTAATGCCCCGCAAGCTAAAGCTGCTCCGGCTCGTAGATCGGAAATGTCGAGAATTGCATTATGAAGCTCTTCCCCACCTTGAATCTTTATAGTTTGCCTATATAATCTTTCTTTCTCAAAATTAAAATGATAAAAAAATTCGGGATTCTCAATTAATACATCCACAAAGTCGATCTTAGCACCTAATTTTTTTAATTCTTCAACGTATGAAAACCTATTTTCAAAAACTCTTTCGTGAATAACCGATGATCCCTTTGCCTTAAGCATTAAAATCGCCCAACTTGGTTGCCAGTCGGTCATAAATCCAGGATGCGGCGAAGTTTCTATATTTATTGAATTGATCTCTCCCTTATAAAAAAATCTATACTTATAGTTTGATATTTCTTCAATACCCGCACCTGCCTCTCTCATAATTTTTAAAAATGAAGCGATCAAGTTTTTATCAATAGGGCTAATAATAACATCTCCTTCACTTGCAACTGCCAAGGTGGCATAGGTAACTAATTCATTTCGATCAGACATAATTGTAAAAGCTTCCTTTTGTTTTAACTCAGAGCTTTTGGTGATAATTATCTTATTTTTTTCCTCCCTTATATTGGCTCCAGCCGAATTTAAATACAAGATCAGATCGTCTATTTCCGGTTCGTTAGCAATATTCTCAATTTCAACTTTTTCTTCAGTCATCAGTCCAATCATCATTAATAATTCTGTCCCCGTATGACTGGGCTTCTCAAAACGGTAGGCTCCTTTTGGTTTATCGACAATTTTTGCGTGATAGTAACCTGTTTCCGTATCATAATCAATGATAATTCCAAGGGCGACTAAGCCTTTGATAATTCTGTCAATTGGACGAGCTCCGATTCGGCATCCTCCTGGATTAGGAACAAAACATTCTCCAAAATGATTAAGTAACGGAGCAAAAAGCATGAAAGAAACTCTTATTTTTGATCCATATTGCAAATCAACCCGATTACTTTTTAAATTACTGCTATTAATTACCAATGTGTTTTTTTCCGTAAAATCAGCCTTTACACCAAGAGATTTTATCAACTTAACTAAATCCAAAACGTCATTAATTTTAGGAATATTTTTTAAAATCACGTCACCTTTAAACATTAAAGCAGCAATAATTGTTTTTAAAGCAACGTTTTTTGCACCGGACAAGATGACTTCTCCCTTAAGTGGCTTACCACCTTTGATTAAATAAGAGTCAGACATACATTAATTTTTAATTCTAAATTTTAAATTTTTATTCAATTTTAAATGTTTAAAAATTAAATTTTAAAAATTGATTAGAAATTAGTAATTAGAAATTTGAAATTACTTAAACAATAATAACCTCTTCCTCTAATTCTACTCTGAACTTTTCTTTTACTCTCTCTTTAATAATCTTAACAAGTTTTATCAAGTCTTTTGCCTGTCCATTACCTCGATTAATAATAAAGTTTGCATGAACTGGTGAGATAAAAAAATCTCCGACTGAAAATCCCTTTAACCCAACCTTATCAATCATTTGACCGACTGATTTTCCATCAACATTTTTGAAAAAGCAGCCCGAAGTCTTAGTACCCATCGGCTGTGTTTTTTTTCTGTATTCAAAAGCTCTATCCGATTTTTCTTTCAAAATCGCCGGATCAACTTTTTTTAATTTAAAAACAGCTTCAAGTAAAATTTCTTTTGTTTTTTGTAAAATGCTATAGTCGTAGTCGAACTTAAAATAATCTCTGTCAACCTGTTTTACTTCTCCTAATTCAGTAACCAAGTAACTCGTAACCAAGCTGTCACCAAAATATGAAATCGGCTTCGTCCATTTTGAATTCATATAAATAGCTCCACCAACTGTTCCCGGCAAACCCTTGTGATATTCAAAACCTTGATATCCTTTATTGACTGTTTCATTGACTAATATTGAAACTGGATAACCGGAGGAAATAGATAAAAGAACATCTTTATTTGTTTCTCCAACTATTTTTAATTCCTTATAATTATTTTTAATAACTAATCCGTTGATCTTATCCTGAACGATTGCCAGGTTAGAACCTCCAGCCAAAATAAATAGGTCCAGCTTATTTTCCAAAGCAAACTTTTTACCTTTAATTAAATCTTCCCTCGTCTTTGCTTCCAAAAAATATTCCGAAGTTGTTTTTGTCCTCAATGTATTAAAAAAAGTTAAATCTTTGTTTTTTTCAATTTTATAATTAATTAATAATTCATTTTCTTTTTGATCTTTGATCTTTGATTTTTGATCTATTGTCTTTATGATTTGCTTTCGCAATTTATACACGTCCCCTGCCCCCATCGTAAAAACAACGTCTCCCTCTTTTAATATCCTGTCTAGTTGATTAATTAACTGGTCATCTGACTCAAAATAAAGACAGTCTTTATTAAGACTGTCTTCTTTAAGAGTGTCCTTAATTTTGGCTACAATGTCTTTGGAAGAGACATTAAAATTACTTGCATTTTCCCTAGCAGAAGCAAAAATAGGAAGAACCAAACTAATATCGGCTAACGATAAACTCTCACCAAACTCTTTTAATAAATTTTGAGTTCTCGAATAGGTATGAGGTTGAAAAATAACAATTATTCTTCTATCTTTAAATCTCGCTTTGGCAGCATTGATTGTGGCAGCAATTTCAGCCGGATGATGGGCATAGTCATCAAACAGATAAATATCATTATTTTTATAAACCAGTTCAAATCTTCTTTCAGCACCAGTAAAACCGACCAATGATTTTGCTATTTCATCGGCTTTAAAACCAAGCTCCAATAGTTGGACTATGACTGCGGTCGCATTTGAAACATTATGCTTACCAAAAAGAGATATCTTAAACTCACCCACATTTTTTATTTCAAAGGTACTCTCATCTTCGGTTATCTTGCAATTAATTATTTGGTAATTTGCTTTTTCCGACTCTCCATATGCTATAGACTTCGATGTATCGATACATCGAAGTAAATTTGGATCATTAATATTAGCAATTATTTTTTTATCACTAAAAAACTTCTTAAAGGCTTTTTTTGTTTCTTCAATATCCTTATAGACGTCTGGGTGATCAAAATCTATATTAGTCGCGATAATATAATTTGGATTTAACAAATGAAATTTAGGTGTTTTATCAACAGGAGGATTAACTCCGTATTCATCAGCTTCAACAACAAAATATTTTTTTTCTTGAAAATTTCCTCCCTGATGGCCGGTGAAAAATGGCACTCCAACTAAATAACTTGGGTACTGTTTTAATTTATTTAATGCGTAAACCAATAACGACGAGGTAGTAGTTTTTCCGTGGCAGCCACAGACAGCAATTTTAGTTTTGAACTGATCCATTAACTCTCCTAATAATTGAGCTTGAGAAATAATATTAACTTTGTTTTTGATTGCTTGAACCACTAAAGGATTGTTAGTTCCACCATGAGCGGCTGAGTAAACAATTAAGTCCGTTTTTTTTAGTAATTTTTTAAAATCGAATCCAACTGTCCAACTGATCTTATTATCTTTAAGTAATTTATCGGTGATGAATTCTTCCTCGATATCGCAGCCCGTTACATTTTTACCCATCTTTTTCAGTATGACTGCCAAATTGGCCATTGCTACACCTTTTATCCCCAAAAAAAATATGTTTTCAGATTGGTTTAACATCGTATGTTGAAATTATACAGCGTCAGACCCTCCAGGAGGGTCTGACCCTAATTCCTAACAATAAAACTCATCATCTCCCCATAATCTTGCTTTTTGTCTCTTCTGAAAGAGAAAAAGTGTTTTTTATCACAACGGGTACAAAAAGGAAAATGGTCAATGTTTATTTCAGGAATTCCTAATTCTTTGATTTGAAGATAATTTAAAAGGGCGAGATTAAGATGAAGTTTTCCTTGATGACGGTGAAAAATTTTATCGGCATAACCATCAAATTCTTCACGAAAATCATAATAACGTTCATCATCAACATCGTAACAACATTGTCCGATTGTAGGTCCAATGGCCGCAAAAATATTTTCTTTTTTCCCACCCAACTCAATAATTTTATTTATCATTTTTTGCCCAAGTCTTTTGACACTTCCTCTCCAACCCTGATGGGAGATACCAACAATTCCTTGCCTTTTGTCCACGAACATGATGGGACAACAGTCGGCTGTAATGATCGTCAAAACCGAATTTATATCTTTCGTAATAATTCCATCGGTCTCGGAAACTTTTTCAACATTATCAATCAAATTGGCACTAAAATTTGTCACATTGGTGGAATGAATTTGTTCGGGAATAACGATTGTTTTGAAATTGGGAATATTTATTTGAGCAAAATTAATAGCCGTATCAATATTACGGCCATCGCCCATTTCTCTTGTCCCAAACCCGCCAAAATACTTACTATCATTTATTAAAGTCGAACAAAATATTTTTAGATCAGAATCGTAGAGAATCATATTTAATTATTCTAATTGACCTAATTTCTAATTGATCTAATAAATGACCAATTTCCGAATAACAAATTGGTGCTTGGTTATTATTTAGGTCAATTAGGTTAATTAGAAATTAGAAATTTTTAATGCCTTCGTTACCGCCTCATACTCATCCCACGGCTCTTCCGTCTTTCCTCGACATAAGCTCTTCTCATGGGCCTTACCTGTCAAAACAACAACGTCATTTTTTTTAGCGGCCATAATTGCTTGATTAATTGCTTCTTGTCTATTTGGAATGATTTGGTAGTTTTTTTCTTTGATTCCAGATGCAATCTGATCACATATTTTTTGTAACTCTTCTGTTCGATAGTCTTCTTCGGTGACATAAATATCGTCAGCAAATTTTGACGACGCTTCACCCATCAAAGGCCTTTTGGTAAAATCACGCAGTCCAGCCGATCCAAAAACATGAATAAGATTGCCACCTTTTTTTAAATAAAGTTTTCTAACGGCAGGAAGTAGTTCTAAAAAAGCATTCGGAGTGTGAGCAAAATCGATAATAATTTTAAAATTTTTATCATAAACTAAATCCAATCTGCCTTTCGGCAACTTAAACGTTTCCATCGCCTTTAATATCACGTTATCTGATAATCCTAACTGCTTACAAACTGTGTAAGCTGCTGAATAGTTATATTGATTAAATTGAGTTAAATTTGGAATTTTTTTAATTAAACCAATTATTTTGTCTGTATTTTTTATACCAACTTTTGCCATTTTTAATAATTTATATTTTGTGTTTCTATACTCTTCATGATTTTTATGATAGTCAAGATGTTCATGGGTGATATTAGTAATTATGACAACTTCATAGCTGATACCCCAGACCCGATTTTGATCAAGCGCATGAGAAGTAGTTTCCAATACAAAATATTCATCCTTGTTATCAGCCGACTGTTTTAATAATTTTTGCAAAGCAAACGGGTTGGGAGTTGTCACATGAAAGCCGGTATCGGATTCTTTGCCCCCGATTGATGCATAAACAGTAGAAACAAAAGAAACCTTTTTTCTTGCCGTCTTCAATATATGCGCAATCAGATGAGTCGTAGTAGTCTTTCCATCAGTACCGGTAATACCAATTACTTTAAGGCGCCGACTGGGAAAGCCATAAAGAATATTAGCTAGAACTGCTTGAAATAAGTGGTAAATATTTTTTAGTTTCTGCATATCGTTTAAAAGGTTAAAGATTAAATATTAATTTTTAAATAAACTGTTAAATATTAAACTGTTAAAACTTAAATAAACTTATAAACACTAAACTGTTAAATAAACAAATTATTTGTTTAATGTTTAAGGTTTAATAGTTTTTTTAACCGTTTAAGTTTTAAACGTTTAACTGTTTCTTTAACCTTTAATATTTAAGATTTAATATTTAATTACTGGCTTGGTGATATGCCATAGTATACTATAAGATCCTTTGTGATTTCAAAAAATAAAGGTGCGGCTGTTTCTGATCCCCACTGCGATGATTGAGGCTCATAAAGAATAACAAAAGTCAAAAACCTAGGATTATTAGCCGGTGCAAAACCAATAAAAGAAGCAATTGTCTTTGAGGCATCGTAAATTCCTTTAATTGGCACTTGCGCCGTCCCGGTTTTTCCCCCAATTAAAAACCCTTTTGGCCGGTCCCATTTGGCTTCAGCGTTTTCAACTGTAGAAATTAACATTTTTCTAATAATTTCTGATGTCATTTGAGAAACAACCCTTCTCTCTACCTGTGGTTTGATTTCCGTAATTTTATTCTTAGAAATAATTTTTTGCACTATATATGGCTTCATTAAATATCCACCGTTAATGATTGAGGCAAAAGCACGAATCATTTGTATTGGAGTAATTGCAATTCCTTGACCAAAAGTTACCGTTGCATAATCAATCGGATACCAATTTGCTTTGGGTTTTAAATAACCACTTGCTTCCCCTTCAAGATCTATACCGGTATTTTGACCGAATCCGAATTTTTCAAGATAATTATAGATTTTTTTATTCCCTAATTTTTCTCCAATATAGACCATACCAACGTTTGATGATTTTTCTAAAATTCTTGTCATCGAAATCTTTCCTTCATATTTATCATTCCATGTTTTTATATTGTATTCGCCAACAGCAATCTGACCGGTTTCGTTGTAGGTGTCATTAGGCTTGATTTTTTTTTCGTCCAGTGCCGCCGCCACAATCAGAGGTTTAAATACCGATCCTGGTTCATAAAGATCAGCAATAGCTAAGTTTTTATAAAAATTTTCATTAAATAAATAATACTTTTCTATATCATAATCAGGAAGACAAACTAAAGACAAAATTGCCATGGTTTTTGGATCTGCCGTAATGACACATCCTTTTTTTGCTTTATATTTTTCCAATCCTTCAAGTAATCTGTTTTTGCTGATTTCCTGGACATTTTTGTCTATTGTTAAAATAAGATCACGACCATCTTCCGCCTCAACTCTTTGTTGAACCCCTATTAATATTGGCCGCCCCAAAATATCTCTCTCTGTTTCTACAAATCCCGGTAAACCTCTCAAATCACGATCATAAAATCCCTCTAATCCTAAATGCCCAACATCTTCACCTTGATTATCTTTACCTAAAAAACCCAATATATGAGCTGAAAGAGAAGCTTCCGGATAAAATCTTTTTGTCTGATAATCAAAACCTATCCCTTTTAAATTTAACTTATCAATTTTATCTTTCTGTTCTTGAGGTAGGCCACCTGCAATCGCGACCCAATATTTAGACATATCAAGCTTCGCTGAAATAGAAGCTTCCTCAACCTTTAAACTCTCACTTAATAAACGCAAAAGCTTATCTTTGTCTTCAATCTTTTTTGGCTCGACATATAGTTGATAACTATTTTGATTTAAAACTAAAGCTTGATTTTCTTGATCATAAATTCTTCCTCTGATGGGATTAAGTTTATTTGTTTTTAAATACTCGCTTTTGTTTGCAGGCGAATATATGACTTGAAGAAAAAATAGCCGAACAACAATTGTCAAATAAAAAACAATAAAAAGAAGAAAAATAAATTTAATTTTCATAGTTCGACTACGCTCACTATAAATTATCTATATGCAAACTTTAACTGATCGATGTATTGGGGAGCTGTCGAATTGGTAAAACTAAACTCCTTAGCTTGACTTTGGGCAAATTTAATTGAACTAAGGTTAGCTGCTTCCTTTTCTAAAGTCAGATTAATTTTATGAAGATTGTCAGTCTTTTGTTCAAAATTATTTATTTCGTCACTTATTACTATTCCGGAAATAAAAACAAAAAGATTGGCGATGACCAACCCTGTCATTATTAACCCCGTTGTTTTCAAAAATATATTTTTCATAGAATATCTTTAACTATCAATCTTAATTTAGCTACTTTTTCAAAAGTTCTACCTCTTCGATTCATAATTGGCTTTTTGTTTAATAGTTTTATTCCACCAGTTTTTGTAAAATTTTTAACAATTCGATCTTCTAAAGAATGAAAAGTGACAACGGCTATCTTTCCGTCGTCTTTAATAATTTTTGTGGCTCCGATTAAACCATTTTTCAAGTTTTCAAATTCTTCATTTACCTGAATCCGTAAAGCTTGAAAAATACGTTTATAGGCATTATTGTCTTGCTCTCCTATTGCTTTATCGATACAACTTGTCAGGTCACCAACTGTTTCTAATTCTTTAAATTGACGCTTAATAATTACTTCACGAGCAATCTTTTGAGAATTTATTTCTTCAGAGTTCTTGGCAAAAACATCAAAAAGTTCTGATTCAGACAGGTGATTTAATAAATATCCGGCAGTCATTTCTGAATTTAGGCTCATTCTCATATCTAAAGGTTCAAAAACTTTTTTAAAACTAAATCCCCGACCTGATTGACTGATCTGTCTCATCGATAAACCTAAGTCAAAAACTACTCCATCAACCGGAAAAAAATTATTTTCTTTGGCAATTTTTTCAATATCCCCAAAGTTTCCCTGAACCAGTTTTAAATTCGTTAACTCGTTAACACGTGAACTCTTTAACTGCTCTTCGTCTAGGTCTATTCCCAACACCTTCCCCCCCTTATTTAATATTGCTTCGGTATAACCTCCCTCCCCAAAAGTGGCATCAATATAAAGACCATCTTTTTTAATTTCTAACGCTTCCATGACTTGGGTCAACAAAACAGGTGTATGCATACTTAATACTTAATTCTTAATACTTAATTTATAAGTTTCCCATTTGCTTGCTTCCCATATCTCAAAATGATCTCCCACTCCAATAATGACTACTTTTTCTTTTAACTGACCGTATTCAAGTAGGTTTTTTGGAACTACAAACCGGCCTTGTTCATCTATCTCTAAATAAACTAATGATGAAAAGATATAACGGCGATTATCCATATCATTTGGCTGAAGCAGTGATGGATTTAAGAGCTCTGTTGCTCTTTTTTCCCAATCATCTTTATCATAACCGGAAAGACAGCTTCCAAAGCCTTTTGTTAAGATGAAAGTATTACCTTTAAGAAGCTCCCGAACTTTTTTTGGCAAAAGTAATCTACCCGAGCCTGAAAAGTTGATTTGATATTCACCAAAAAACACCATATGATTCCATTATCAACCATATTTAGACGGTTGTCAATAGGTATTTCGCCACAAAACACCCAATACGATTATTCAAATAATTAACTGACTATGTCATTTCCGCGAAGGCGGGAATCCAGACTAAAAT
>Ga0210019_1002355_pt1 | contig 18458 bp, 9 predicted proteins | sample CryGeyCG2114_020_2_FD_183969 | JGI IMG/M metagenome (GOLD analysis project Ga0210019, IMG submission 183969) | Groundwater microbial communities from aquifer - Crystal Geyser CG11_big_fil_rev_8/21/14_0.20 (SPAdes) (version 2) | ecosystem: Environmental > Aquatic > Deep subsurface > Groundwater ...
AAAATTCCGGGTACTTTGCGCCCGAACAGTGTATAAAAGACAATATCACTAAAGCAGACGCCGCCAGTTTCTCTATTATCCTCCCTCCGCCAAATGTAACCGGCACCCTCCACCTCGGCCACGCCTCTATGCTAGCGATTGAGGATATGCTTATTCGTTTTAACCGCATGCAAGGCAAAAAAACTCTCTGGGTGCCGGGCACCGACCATGCCGCTATCGCCACCCAAGTCAAAGTTGAAAAAGAATTATATAAAAAAGAAGGCAAAACTCGCCACGATATTGGTCGCGATGCTTTTCTTGAGGTGGTCAACAACTTTGCCAACGCTAGTCACGACACTATCGTTAGTCAAATCAGAAAAATGGGCGCCTCGGTTGACTGGGGTAGAGAGGCTTATACTTTAGACGAACCAAGAACTCTAGCCGTTAATACCGCCTTCAAAAAAATGTATAACGATAGCCTAATCTATAAAGGCGAGCGCATTGTTAACTGGGATCCAAAACTTCAAACCACTGTTTCCGATGACGAGCTTGAATGGGAGGAAGAAACTACGAGCTTTTATTATCTCAAATACGGGCCTTTTGTTATCGCCACCGCCCGTCCCGAAACCAAATTTGGCGACAAATATGTAGTTATGCATCCCGCCGACAAAAGATATAGTGAATATAAAAATGGAGACAAAATAGAGCTTGAATGGATCAATGGCCCCATCACCGCCACCATTATAAAAGACGAAAGTATAGATATGGAATTCGGTACCGGCGTTATGACCATCACTCCTTGGCACGACCATACCGACTTTGATATAGCCGAGCGTCATAATCTAGACAAAGAACAAATTATAAACGAATATGGCAAACTCCTACCAATTGCCGGCGAATTTGAAGGTATGAAAATTAAAGAGGCTAGAGAGAAAATAATTGCCAAATTAAAAGATAAAGGCCTCGTTGCCAAAATAGAGGAAGGTTATGTTCACCGTATTGCTAAAAACAGTCGTGGTGGGGGGCTAATAGAGCCTCAAATAAAATCTCAGTGGTTTATCGCCGTTAATAAGGAATTTACTCTGGGTCCCTCAAAAATAGACGGCCTTAATGAAGGCGATAAAGTAACTCTCAAAGAGTTGATGTTAAAAGTTGTTAATAACGGCCAAATAGAAATTATTCCAGATAACTTCGCTAAAATATATAAACACTGGATAAATAATTTAAGAGACTGGAACATATCGAGGCAAATAGTTTTCGGCCACCGTATCCCTGTTTGGTATAAAGATGAAAAAATAGTTTGTGGAGAAAAACCAAAAGAAGATGGCTTTGAGCAAGACCCCGACACTCTAGACACCTGGTTTTCATCCGGTCTCTGGACTTTTTCCACTCTAGGCTGGCCGGATAATACAGACGATTTAAAAACCTTTCACCCAACTAGCGTCCTAGAAACCGGCTACGATATTCTTTTTTTCTGGATTGCTCGCATGATTCTCATGACCACCTACCTCCTAGGCGATATTCCCTTTAAAAAAGTCTATCTCCATGGCCTCGTGCGCGACGCCAAGGGTAATAAAATGAGTAAGTCTCTAGGCAATGGCATAGATCCACTGGATATGATTGAGAAATATGGCGCCGATGCCACCAGGCTCTCGCTTGTTATCGGTACCAGTCCCGGTGGCGACACAAGACTTAGCGAGGACAAAGTCAAAGCCTATCGCAACTTTGCCACCAAAATTTGGAACGTTGCCCGTTTTTTAGAAATGAATAAGCCGGCCGACTACGACGAAGATAAAGCTAAAAACCAAATAAATAAAACCGATGTTGATAATATAACAGAGGTAGAAACTATTAAAAAAGAAATTGCCAAACACTATGAAAATTTTGAGCTTAATCTTGCTACCGAGAAGGGCTATGATTATTTTTGGAATAAGTTTGCCAACGGTTTAATAGAGGCATATAAACCGAAACTAAAAGAAGAAAGTATTGATAAAAATACAGCCTTTTATACTCTTCATACTATTTTTATTGTCTACCTAAAAATTCTTCACCCCGCTATGCCTTTTGTGACCGAGGCCGTCTTCCAAAAAATAAAAACCCCAAACAACCGACAATATCTAATGATAGAGCAGTGGTAAAAAATACTCTATACACAGGGTATTTTTATTATGTAGTATAATTAAAGTAATATGCGACCGAAAAAACCTAAATTTTTCTACGAAAAAGAGCCTAATCTTCTAGACGAACTTGGCTTAAGAGATATTTATGTACAGTTAGCTAAAGCTGAAAGTTTTGAAACTCCTATGCAGATAGCTAATAGAAATAATGATACTGAAGAGGGTAGATTAAATGCATACGAAACAGCCAGCAAATTCGCTGATAACTTAGGTAGAGAAATTGATTTCGAAAATAAAATACCTGAATCAGAAAGGGCTCAAGAATACAACCAAGAATTAGTACCAGAAGATGGAGTGCATAGAGAGGAGCTTAGCGCTCAAGATATGGCTAAGTTATCAGAACAATTTCCTCCAGAAGGAATAAAAACTAACAACAAAGAAAAAGTCTATCAGTATTTCCATGACTTAGGCGCTATTGTTTTAGATAAAATAAAAAACAAAGGATATTTTCAAGCATCAGATTTTGTTGAAGGCTTTAAAGATGAATTATATAACTCAAACACTGACCTTCCTGAAAATATAGGCAAAATTACTGAAGGGGTATTCTCTAAGTTAAAAAAAGAAGGCCTTATAAAAGAGGAGGGTAATTCACAAAGATACTACGTCACTGAAAAACAGTCAGATGGAAAGACATTACAAGATTTAGAACAAGAACAGATAGAAAATAATGAAAATGAAAAACAGCCATTAACTTTATTAGATGGCAATAATAAAGAATTGAAGATTGAAAAAGGTAAAGAAGTTTTTGTTAAAGATTTTGGCAAAATGTCCGAAGCTGAAATTATTAGCTATAATGACGAAAACTCTATAACCCTAAAAAGAAAAGATGATCCATCTATAGTTTTTTCAACCAAAGCAAAATATATTTTCGGGGATAAAAGTGAAGGCGATATAGTCAAAAATAAAAAAATAGAAAGTATTGAAAAGACAAAAGAAGAATCTGAAGTAGAATTAAATGAAGAAAAAATAAAAGGGGAACCAGAAAAAGAAGAGCCACAACCAAAAAAACCAAAACGAAAACAAGAAACAAAAGAAAAAAACAAACTAGAAATAATAAAAGAACCGGAAAATGATTTATATAAACTCGTATCACAAGAAGAAATAAATAAATATCTTTTAACTGAAGAATTTGTAAATGCTTATAAAGAAGGCGAAAAAGAAGCTTTAGATAAAATAGCTTATTGGCTCCAAACCGAAAGAATGAATAAAGGATTTTCCATAAAAGAGCTAAATAATCAATACGGTTCCTTTAACGACGAGTCGTCCTCCGCTTATGCTAATTGGGACTGGTTTAAAGCCAATGAAATTTTTAATCAGTACCAAGAACAAAATAAAACAGAAGAAGAAGTAAAAGTAGAGAAAATAATAGATAAAGAAACTGATGAATCTGAAGTCAATGATATTAATAGCTTTGCTCAAGAATTGAATATTCCAAAAAGCGACAGAGTTTTTAAGGGCCTTAAAAATGGAAATAATGAGCCCGACCCACTTTTGGAGCAAATTTTAAGCAGTGATAAAAAAGAAAAATCTCAAAAAGAAACATCACCATCGGATTCTATATCGGAGATGATTAACGATCTGGAAAGCCTAACCGATAAAAAAGAATCAGAACCAAACAAAGAATCGGATGATTGGGTTTTAGATAAACTCAAAGAAGAATTTGATATAGATAAAAAAGATCTTATTAAAGATTTTGAAAATCTTTCATCTGGCCAAAAAGTATTAGTTTTAGAAAATCTAAGAAATCAAACCTTGAGTCGCATAGAAGAAGAATCTTATTCTGAATACAAAAACAATCTTGCTAAATCAGGTATTATTGCAAAAATTTGGAAATCTATAACCAAACCCAAGATATATCAAATAGCTAAACACCAAAAAAATAAAGCCGGTTCTATTAAAAAAGATAAAGCTTCAAGTTTGAATATATTAAAAGATTGCACTCTAGGCACTAAAGATTATGGGATAGATATAAATAGCACTAAATCAGGCAATGGCTTTAAATCGGAGTTTGATTTTACTGGTGCTCTTAAAACAGAGAAGTTAAGAAAAGAAACCCTAACAGAACAAACCTCCTCAATATTCAACGAAGCCGCTAATAGATTAAGTAAAATACCTTATGAATATTCTTTTCTGCCAAAATCGGATAAAAGAAGACAAAATTACGATGAAGCTAAAAGAGCTTATAATATTTCTAAGTCTCAAATTATAGAGGAACTTTCCGGCAAAAAAGAAATAGATGCTAAAAGAGAAGCTGAAATAATGATTGGCTTAAACAACGCCGAAACCACTATTAATCTAAATCAATTTTTAACTACTCATCCAGACGCTAAAGCAGAAATAGATAATTTAAATAATAAAAGTGCTATATCTAAATCTATATTTAGTATGGGTATTATTAAAGAAAGGGGATTCTACGCTGGAGCCGGTTTTGCTATTAGGCATGCCTCAACCAGCTTACTAGGTTTAGGCGCTATTGTCCCAGTCGCCGCTTTATCTGGTGGTATATTTGCTTGGCGTAGAGCTAAATCGCAAATAAAAGAAGAATCTAAGTTGGGTAGATATGGTAGTAATAAAAAGGGTAATGAGAGAGTTATAGGCTATAGTGAAATTAATAAATTAAGTGATCGTTTTAATCGTCTAACAAATAAGTTAAATATATCAGAAGAAAAAATAAGAGAACTATCCGCTCTTCAGTCAGGGGTAGATGATGTTATGGAGAAATCCGTCATTGAACAAGATCTAGCTAAATTAAGAAGGACGAGAGACAGAAGTTTAGAATTACTCAAGCTAACCTCAGACTTTACAAAAGCTAAATTAGAAAAAGGTTTAGTTGATTTTGGAGACTCAAAAAATAGATTAAGTAATCAATATGAATTATATGCATCCATTGGTAAAGCAGCTGTTCAAATAGAAGGTAGAGACAAAGAAAGTGAATATCAAAAGAAATTAAGAGCTAGGATAGAGGCTATTGGTTTAAATGCTGGAGAAAATTTATTAAATACTAGAGAAAAAGCTAAAAAAAGATTTATTACCAGCCAAATTATTCAAGGGGTTATTTATGGAGGGTCATATGCGGCCGCTGGTTGGATATTTAGAGATTACCTATCTCGTGCTTTCAGTGGTTCGGAATCAGAAGTAAATAATTTAACAAATGGAGCAGGTGAAACTCAAGCACCCAACAATGACTCGTCTCCAGTATCTGAACCTAATGAAAATATTCCCAATACTCAACCTGTTAAACCTAATGTTAATAATTCTGGGGCCACCATATCTCCAAATGAATTAACTCCAGATCCTTTGTTAATTGATTCTAATATAATAGAAGAAATAACAACTCCTTTAGCCCATTTTGAAGCTACCGGTGATGGTAGTATTTGGCAGGAAGCCGAAAGACAATTAGAAGGAAGATTTGATAAGTTATTTACCGAATTAGGTAAAACCGATCCAAAAGTAGCTGAAGCTTTAAGGACATATAATATAGATCGCCTTAAAGATCTTATTATAAACAATCAAGAAAAATATAATGTTCATAGTTTAGGGAGTGAATTTGACGCTCATCGCATGACTAAATCAATGATTCAAAACATAGATTGGGATCAGGCTTTTAAAGATGAATTTACTGAAGGGGACTCAATTACAAACACCCTAACTTCAGAGCAAATAGATAGTATAGTCCAAAATAACGAGGATATAAGAAGCGGTGTATTTAAAAATGTGGAATCTAAAGGTGAAATTCCGGTTATAAGCGAATCTTCTGGCGAGGTGTCTACTCAAACTAACGCAACAAGCGAAACCCCCGAAATCATAAATATTAACGACCGCATAAACGCCACTCAAGATCAGATAAATAATACAGAACAAATAGACAACTACTCTGATGTTGAAAAGTATATCTATAACAAAGGATTAGATGTAGAAAAAACCAAAGAACTTCTAGGGTCTTATAATCTTAACGATTATCAAATAATGGATGTGGTAGATGTAGCTAAAGAAAGTAAATTGGGAGTAGATGTTATTACTCAACATTTAGACTTTGCCTTAAATGAAAATCTAAGTAGGGTAGAATCAGGTAACATAATTAAACTTTTAGAAAGACCTTCTGATAATAAAGAAGCTTTTAAATTTTTTGAATCTTTTGATGCTCGCCGAAGGTTAAATATGACATCTGCTGAAAAGTTTACTTTTAATAACTCAAGCACAATGCAAACAGAAGAAGCTTTAAAAATATATTTTAAAACCCATGTCAGTAATTTTTTTAAAAATTTTGAAGTTATAATAACTAACGACGGGTTTTATATAGAGGGAAATCGCGTAAGAGTTCATGATAAAATACCGCTCAATAAGTTAAAGGAGTTTCTTAGTAGTCCAAGTACATATATTCATTTATAATAAAATTTGTCAACCCTGTTAAATAAAATCTAAGATTTTAATTTTGATTTTTCAAAATTATTTAACGGGGTCAACTAAGCTTATAAAAAAACCTTAAAATGATATAATTAATACTAATGACTATTTTAGCCATTATACTAGGATTAATTCCAAGCTTTGCCTGGTTACTTTTTTATTTAAGAGAAGACTTAAAACACCCCGAACCAAAAAGGCTTATATTTTTTGTTTTTATTCTAGGCGGTATCGCCACCTTTCTCGCTTTTTATTTAGAGCTATACGCTAGTGATATCTTGTTCAATGCCGGCATTAAAAATTACACCCCCATATCCTTAACTGTTTTTTCTTTTATAGAAGAATCTTTAAAATTTCTCCTTGTTTTTATATTTATCAGTCGTAGTAAATATTTTAATGAACCGGTAGACGCTATGATATATATGGTTACCGTCGCTTTAGGGTTTGCGGCTGTTGAGAATATTGCCATCACCGTTAACGAATGGAACGATCTTCAAAATATCTCAACTGTCTTTGAAACTATAACCTTAAGATTTATTGGCGCTACTCTGCTTCACACTCTAAGTTCGGGGGTTATTGGCTATTACTGGGCCAAGGGCAAACAGTATCATGAAAAAATTTTCTTTATTCCTATCGCCATTATATTAGGGACATTTATACACGCCATCTTTAACTTCCTTATTTTAAACTCTTTAAACATAATTATTCCTACCATGTTTTTAGGCCTAGTAGGACTTTTCGTTCTCCATGATTTTGACAATCTTAAAAGGTATATACGATTTTAAAATTAAATTTGTTATAATAATAATATGAATGAAGACTCAAAAAATTATTTTGAAAATTTAGCCAATGGTGAACCTATTGACCAGGCTGTAAATGAAGAAGCTATCCCGGTATCCTCTTTAGCCAAATCGGCCAATGTGCATATTGCTAAAACTAAAAAAGTTGATTCCGAATTAGATTTTTTTGATAATGACTTTACCTCTGAAGCCGAAGGTCAACTCACTATTGACGTTTATCAAACCGAGGCTGAGATAATTATTCAATCAACTATAGCCGGTGTCAGCCAAGATGATTTAGAAATAGACATCACCGGAGAGTCTGTCTCTATTAAAGGTAAAAGAGAAAGAAAAGACGAAGTTAAAGACGATGATTTTTTCTATCAAGAATGTTACTGGGGCCGGTTTAGTCGGTCAGTTATCCTTCCTCAAGAAATAAATCCGGATAAAGCTAAGGCCTTATTAGAAAATGGAGTTTTAACTTTAAGACTGCCAAAACTAGAAAGAGAAAAGCGTAAAAAATTGCGCATTAAAGTTAACTAATGGCTAGATCAAAAATAAGAAATAGGTTTGATAAAATAAAAAAAATAATTGGCCCCGGTATTATAACGGGGAGCTCCGGCAATGATCCGGCCGGTATAGTAACCTACACCACCGTTGGGGCTCTTTTCGGTTACACGCTTATATGGGCCTTAATCATCATAACGCCCTTAATGATAGTTGTTCAGGAAATGGCTGGTCGTATAGCTATTATACAAAAAAAAGGCTTCGCCTTTATTATTAAAAAAAATTATGGTTATAAAATAGCCTATATATCTGTTTTTATATTGGTTATAGCTAATATTACTACCATTGCCGCCGACCTAGCTGGTATGGCTAGTGTCCTAGGTTTATTAACGGATATTCATTTCCTATATTTTATAGCCCCTATAGCTCTAATTATAAGCGGTATTATTCTATTTGAAGACTATAAAGCCATACGTAAAATTTTAATTAGTCTTTCTTTTTTACTAATTCTATATATATTTTCAGCTATAGTTGCCAAACCAGACTGGGGGATTGTTGTTAAAAGTCTTTTACCAAATATTCAAGGATCAACTTTATTTCTTGGTGCCCTAATCGGTATGATCGGTACCACTATTTCTCCCTATATGTTATTTTGGCAAGCCGCCGAAGAGATTGAGGAAAAACACAAAGTACTACACGCTAAAGAATTAGAGTGGGATACTATTATTGGTATGGGTTGGTCTAATATTATATCCGCCTTTATAATTATTGCATCCGGAGCCACCTTATTTATTCATAATATTCAAATTGAAAATATTTCTGATATTGCTATTGCCTTACAACCTATTGCCGGAAATTTTGCCTATGGTTTATTTACTATTGGTATAATTGTTTCAGGCTTTTTAGCTCTGCCGGTTTTAGCTGGTTCAACCGCTTATGCTATATCAGATATATTTGATTGGAAAGAAGGTTTGAGTAAAAAAATTCACATGGCCAAGGGATTTTATTTAACCATTATTCTATCAATGGTAGTCGGAACCATCGTATCTTTTTTACCTATAGAGCCGGTTATATTTTTATACTACACTCAAATTTTAAATGGATTTTTAACTCCATTTCTAATAACCATCCTTTTGATACTTTGTAATAATAAAGCCATAATGGGTGCAAAAAATGTTAATGGCCCCATAAAAAATACCATTGGCATCTTATCAGTTTTATTACTAATAACTCTAGACATCTTTCTTGTTGTTGGGCTAGTTTAAAAAAGACACTTTATAGCGACCCTACGGGGAATTGAACCCCGGTTACCAGGATGAAAACCTGGCGTCCTAACCTCTAGACGATAGGGTCATGTTTTCTGATAATAATATAAATATATTACTAAGGCAACTTGCCATAATAATATTTTTTTGGTTTAATAAAGTCGTGCGTAAATTCTTCGAAATTATACCAGCGAGTATTGCGTGGCTAACTATAGTAGCCATGTTTTTATTATCTTATTTAACACCAACTTTTGTGGCTATTTTTATTATTCTGTTTGATATTTATTGGCTTCTAAAAACTATCTTTCTATCCTTTCACCTCAATCATGCCTATAGTGAAATGAAAAAAAATCTCAAAATAGATTGGCTGACAAAATTAAAAAATTTAGGGGTTAATAAAAATCTCAATATAAACTATGACGATGTATATCATCTAATTCTCTTACCATTTTATAAAGAATCACATGAGGTTATTAAAGAAAGCCTAGAAAGTATTTTAAATTCTAATTATGATAAAAATAAATTTATTATTATTTTAGGAGCAGAGGAGAGGGCTCAAGATATTGCCAAGCAAACCGCTATTAAGATAAAAAAAGAATACGAAGATAAATTTTATTGTTTTAAAATTACAAATCATCCGGCCAATTTACTCGGCGAAATTCCCGGTAAAGGTTCAAACGAATCCTGGATGGGGAAATTTGCTCAAGCAGAAATTATTGATAAACAAAATATTCCCTACGAAAATATCTTGGTATCAGTTTTTGATATTGATACAACTGTCTACCAAGAATACTTTGGTATTTTAACTTATAAATTTTTAACCTGTAAAAAACCACTTCGTTCCAGTTATCAACCCATTCCACTTTTTATAAATAATATTTACACCACTCCAGCTTTGGCTCGCGTCGTTTCTTTTTCGGCTACCTTCTGGCAAATGATGCAACAGGCTCGGCCCGAAAGACTGACAACTTTTTCTTCCCACTCCATGCCTTTTAAAGCTTTATCCGATATTGGTTTTTGGGGCAAGGATTTAGTCTCTGAAGATTCAAGAATTTTTTGGCAATGTTTTTTACATTATGATAGTGATTGGAAAGTTGAGCCGTTGAACTACCCCGTCTCTATGGATAGTAATGCTACTCCAAAGTTTTGGAAAACAATGAAAAATATCTACAAACAACAAAGGCGTTGGGGTTGGGGAGTTGAAAACGTACCCTATATGTTAGAAGGTTTTAGGCAAAATAAAATCATTCCTTGGTATAAAAAAATTTATTGGTCATTTATTACGCTTGAAGGTTTTCATTCTTGGGCCACCAACGCTTTATTAATTTTTGCTTTAGGTTGGCTACCCCTTTATTTAGGTGGAGAACATTTTAATTATTCACTTCTCTCCTACTCACTCCCCGAAGTTACTAGATTTATTATGACCTTGGCTATGATTGGTATTGTTAGCTCGGCTATTATGTCGGTCATTCTTCTTCCTTCCAAACCAAAATGGTTTAAGTGGTATCACTACTTAATATACATAATTCAATGGGTTTTAATGCCTATCACTCTTATTATATTTGGGAGCTTACCTGGCCTAGAGGCTCAGACCAGACTTGCCCTCGGAGGCAGATTTAAACTGGGTTTTTGGGTTACTCCCAAGTTTAGAAATACCAAATAAAAGTTATCCACATTTGCTTCTTGTGTGGTTGTGCTAATCTTAAGTCAGAACTTTCAATAGTTCTTTGACATAGTTGAAAGGTTTTAAGAACCTCTGAAATGTAAACTAAGTTTACGCACAAAACATTACTAGGCGTTAAACCTATATTCCAAAGTTTTTTAAAACAAATTATTTCAACAACAACTCGAAAGCCCTAAGATCCTTTAGGGCTTTTTTTATTTATTCCTCGTGTACGCTCTTTTCAAAATCTCTTAATCTATTTTTTAAAGTCTCATATTTTTTTAAATCAGGATCCTCTTTTAAAATACTGATTGCCGCGTCTCTGACATCTTTAATCACCGATAAATTCGTTAAAGATTTCATAGCCGTATCCGGTACGCCGGTTTGTCTTTTGCCAATAAATTGACCCGGCCCACGAATCTCTAAATCTTTTTCGGCTAACTCAAATCCATTCTTGGCATTTTTTAAAGCCTCTAGTCTTTGTAAGGTTAGTTTTGAATCCGACTCCGTAAAAAGAAAACAATATGATTGATGTTCGCCTCGTCCCACTCTTCCTCTAAATTGATAGAGTTGCGACAGCCCAAATCTGTCTGCACTTTCTATCATCATAATGGTAGCGTTTGGTATATCTACTCCCACCTCAACCACCGAGGTTGAGACTAATATATCCGCTTTACCATCTTTAAAATTTTTCATTACCTCCTCTTTTTCTTTTGGCTTCATTTTTCCGTGCAAACTTAAAACTTTTAAATCGGGGAAAATTTTTTTTGATAATTTATCAAATTCTTCTTTAACATTTTTTAACTCCACTCTGTTGAAAGCGTTTTCAGTTTCCATTTCGCTTTCGGATATTTCTATGCGTGGACAAATCACAAAAACTTGTCTGCCTTCATTTACTTGCTCTTTAATAAATTGATAAGCTTTATTTCTATTGTCGGGTGCAATTATAAAAGTCTCAATTTTTTTCCTACCCTGAGGTAATTCATCAATCACCGATAAATTTAAATCACCGAACACTGTTAAGGTTAAAGTTCTTGGTATGGGCGTAGCCGACATTGATAAAAAATGGGGGACATGTTTTTTACCCACCTTCTTTAAAAGTTCGGCTCTCTGTTCAACTCCAAATCTATGTTGTTCGTCTATTATAACTAATCCTAAGTTTTTAAAACTAATATCTTTTTGAATCAGAGCGTGAGTCCCAACTACGATAGACACATCTCCTAATTTTATTTTATTTTGCAACTCTTTTTTTCCTATCTCGCTCTCAACCTCTTTCTCAAAAAATATTTTCCCTTTTAAGCCTCCAACTACCAGCCCCACTTTTTTTATATTGGGTATCAGGGATGTTAAAGTTGCATAATGTTGTCTAGCCAGTATTTCAGTCGGAGCCATAAAAGCCACTTGCGCCCTTGCTTTAACTACTTGAAGCGCCGCTAACGTCGCCACTATTGTTTTTCCACTCCCCACATCTCCCTGGAGTAATCTATTCATCGGGTGAGACTTTTCCATATCCTGAAAAATTTCAAACAAACTTCTTTTTTGCGCCTGGGTAATTGTAAAAGGTAACTTCTTTAATGTTTCTTTTATAAATTCAACATCTAACGGTATAGAAAGAGCCTGCTCGCGACTCATATTTATTTTGCGCTTTAAATTAAATAAAGAGAGCATAAGCATCTCCTCAAAAGCAAATCTACGGCGCGCTACCAAAGCCTCCTCAATAGAAGACGGATAATGAATTACTCTAAGTGATTCATTTATATCCGGTATATTATATTTATCTAAAACAAAATCAGGAATCGGATCTGTTATTTCGGCCAAATTTTCAATTAAGGGCTTTACTATATACCTGATACCTTTAGAGGTTATGCCTCTTGTTTCTGGATATATTGGCACTAGTCTGCCTGTATGTTTGTTTACTCCTCCATAAGGCTCATACATAGGATTAGATAAAGTCATCTCTCCTTGATATAAATTAATCTTCCCAGAAAAATTAAACTGTTTTTGAGGCATTAAAGCATTTTTTATATATGGCTGATTAAACCATATAGCTTTTATTAAGCCGGTTTCATCGTGTAAAAAAGCCTCCACGATCGTCATTTTTTTTTTAAAACTGTGTCTTAAATTAACTTTTTCTATAGTCGCACAAATAGTCACCGTCTGCCCCGGCGCTACATCGGCTATTAAAGAAGTTGTGGAAAAGTCATCGTAACGAAAAGGGAAATGATACAAAAGATCTCTGACGGTATTAATATGGAGTTTGTTTAATCTATCTAAAAATTTAGGCCCGATTCCATAAAGTTCTTTTACCTTTGTATCGAGTGTTATCACTGCGCCTATTATATAATATTTTTTATTTTTTTTAAATAAAAAAGCACTTTTCTAAATTAAAATTTACTATACAGAAAAGTTTAAAAAAGGTCAATCAAAATTAAGAATCTAAAAAAAAATTGGTCAAGGGTTAGAAACTCAAGATTAAATCTCGCCTTCGTAACCTTATCCACAGGGATATAAAAAAACATCCGTATAATCTTAATACAAAACGCACTAATTTCTAACACCTTTATCTCAAAGGCTTGAATTTAGACCCATTAAAATTAATTAAAATAAAACAAGCCATGGCCCCAAACGATATAAAATTTATTACCAAAAGAAATGGTATCCAAGCTCCTTTTAATCAGTCGCTCATTACCAATGCAATTTTGAAAGCCGGCCGGGCTACCGGTGAGTTTAACGCCGACAAAGCCGAAATCATCTCAAATGATGTCATTGTAAAAATTAAAGAAGTTTTTCGCGGTAAAGAAGATCAAATCAGAGTTGAGGATGTTCAAGATATTGTTGAGATAACCCTTATGAGAGACGGCATGGTCAATACCGCTAAGGCCTATATTATATACAGACAAGAGCGGTCAAAAATTAGAGATAAAGAAAAACTAATTCCTCAAAATGTTAAAGAACTAGTGGCTAAGAGTAAAAAGTATTTCAGAAATCCTCTTTCGGAGTTTATCTATTATCGTACATACTCTCGTTGGATAGATGGCGAAGAAAGAAGAGAAACCTGGATTGAAACTATTGATCGGTATATTAATTTTATGCGTGAAAATATCGGTGCTAAACTAACCGAAGAAGAGTATGCTGAAATTAGAAACGCGATTCTTAAACAAGAATCTATGCCGTCTATGCGACTGCTCTGGGGTGCCGGCGAGGCGGCGCGCAAAACAAATATTTGCGCCTATAACTGTTCATTTATTGCCCCATCCAAGTTAGAGGATTTTGCCGAAATTATGTATATCTTGATGTGTGGTGCGGGCGTTGGTTTTTCTGTTGAAAGCCAAAATATTCAGGAACTTCCTATTATAAATCGTCAAATCGGAGATAAACTGCCAACTCATATAATTGAAGATAGTAAAGAGGGTTGGGGTAATGCTTTAACACTTGGCATTAAAACTTGGTATGAAGGTAAGGATATAAATTTTGATTACGGTAAACTTCGTCCATCTGGCGCCAGATTAAAAACTATGGGTGGACAAAGTTCGGGCCCAGACCCTTTAAGATCGCTTATGTCTTTTACTAAAGAAACCATCCTCTCTCGTCAGGGTAAGAGATTAAGAAATATAGATGCTCACGATATTATCTGTAAAATCGGGGAAATAGTTGTCGCCGGTGGTGTTAGACGTAGTGCTCTTATCTCTCTCTCGGAATTAGACGATAAAGAAATGCGAGATGCTAAAGTTGGTCAATTTTATCTAACGCACCCACATCGCTCACTTGCTAATAACTCTGTTGCCTATAATCAAAAACCAGACAACGTTGAATTTATGCAAGAATGGCTTTCTTTGGCTAAAGCTAAAACAGGAGAAAGGGGTATTTTTAATCGCGCTGGTCTAAAAACTCAACTACCAGCCAGGCGTTGGCGTGTTTTTGAACCCCATTTATCTAGAAGCGGGGTTAATCCTTGTGGGGAAATTGTTTTAAGGTCAAAACAGTTTTGCAACCTTTCCGAGGTAGTCGCTCGTGAAAATGACACCGAAGAATCTCTCCTTAGAAAAACTCGTATTGCCACTATTCTTGGAACCTATCAATCAACTTTAACCAACTTTCCATATCTTTCCCCGGAATGGAAAAAGAATTGTGATGAGGAAAGACTGCTCGGAGTATCGGTTACCGGTCAATGGGATTCAAAAGCGGTTCATAATAAAGAAACTTTACAAAAAATGAGAGATTTAGCCATTAAAACTAATAAAGAATACGCTGTTCGTTTTGGTATAAACGCCTCAACCTGTATTACCTGTGTTAAACCAAGTGGAACAGTTAGTCAACTAGTTGATGCCGCCTCTGGTATGCATCCAAGGCACGCCCCATTCTATATCAGGCGCGTGCGTATTGCCGCCTCCGACCCACTCTTTAAAATGCTTAAAGACCAAAAATACCCCCATCATCCCGAGGTTGGTCAAAACCATGAAGACGCCACCACTTTTGTATTAGATTTTCCAGTTAAAGCTCCTAAGAGTGACGCCTACAAAGACTCTCTTTCGGCTATAGACCAATTAGAGCACTGGAAACTAGTTAAAGAAAATTATACTGAACACAATCCTTCAGTCACTATATCGGTTTCAGATGATGAATGGGTTAAAGTTGCTAACTGGATATACGAAAACTGGGATATAATAGGTGGCTTATCCTTTCTTCCACGCTCCGACCACGCTTACCGTCTCGCCCCATACGAAGAGATAACAGAGGATAGATATAACGAGATATTAGCCTCTTTGCCAGAAATAGATTTTTCTCAAATTATTACCTACGAAAGAGAAGATAATACGGTTGGTGCTAAAGAGCTCGCCTGTTCTGGTGGTGTTTGTGAGGTAGATATTGCTGTTGCCGATGAAGCTGCTGAAAAAGCCGGATTAAAATAAATAAAACAAACAAAAAAACAGCCTTACTAAAATAAGACTGTTTTTTTGTTTTACAAATCACTTAATATCTATATAATCCTAAATATATGAATAAAGAGTTTCCTAGAAAATTTGTACCCGAGAATCTAGAGTTTAATGACTGGAATAAAATTAAGCCAGTGTTTCAAAATTTATTAGATAGAAAAATAAACTCTAAAGAAGAATTAGAAAAATGGCTTTTAAACAAAAGTGAACTACAAGACTGTATATCAGAAGCTCGGGCTAAAAGATATATAAATATGACCTGCCACACTAACGATCAAGCTATAGAAAAAGAATATTTAAACTTTGTAGAAAATGTAAACCCAAAAGTTGAGCCCTTTTGGGATAAGTTTAATAAAAAATTTATAAACTCAAAATATCTTCAAGAACTAGATCAAGATTATTACAAAGTTCTGATTCGTAATATAAAATCTAAGATAGAAATATATCGTGATGAAAACGTGAAGCTTGAAACCAAAGATAATAAGCTAAGTCAGGAATATCAAAAAATAGTTGGCGATATGACTGTTAATTTTGATGGCCAAGACAGAACTATGCCAGAATTAAATAAATATTTAGAAAATTCTGATAGAAATAAAAGAGAGGAAGCTTGGCAAAAAATAATGGAAACAAGGTACCAAAAAAGAGCTAAGTTTGATGATATGTATAACAAACTAATAAAAATTAGAAATCAAATAGCTCTCAATGCCGGCGAAAAAAATTATCGTGACTATATATTTAAAGCCCGTGGTCGTTTTGATTATTCTCCTGAAAACTGTTTTAAGTTCCATGAAGCCGTTCAAAAAGTAGTTGTTCCTTTAATGCGTAAAATTTCTGAAGAGCGCCGTCAAAAAATGCATCTTGAGAAGTTAAGACCATGGGATACGAGCGCTGATCCAGAAGGCAGACCTGCCTTAAAACCATTTGAAAAAATTGAAGAACTTTTAAATGGCTGTCAAAATGTTTTCTCTAAACTAGATCCCAAGCTAGAAGAACTTTTTAAATCAATGAGAGATCATCATGAACTAGACCTAGAAACCAGAAAAGGCAAGGCTCCAGGCGGATATATGTACTGTAAAGACGAAGAACGTCGCCCATTTATTTTTATGAATGCCGCTGGCACCCAAAAAGATGTAGAGGTTCTTTTTCACGAGAGTGGTCACTCATTTCACTCCTTTGAATGTAGAAACCAGCCAATCAGCGACTACCGAGACTATCCGATAGAATTTGCCGAAGTGGCCTCTATGTCTATGGAACTTTTTGCTAATAAATATTTCGGTGAATTTTATTCTAGTAAAGAAGACTCTAAAAGAGCTAGATATAATCATATTGAAGATATTATTTGGATGCTTTCTTGGATAGCCCGCATAGATGAATTTCAGCATTGGGTTTACACTCATCCAAATCACACAAATAAGGATCGTACAAATTTTTGGCTAGAGCTAGATAAAAAATATGGTTTTATATTAGATTGGGAAGGTTTAGAAAAGTATCGTGAATTTTTTTGGCAAAAACAATCTCATTTGTTTAATAATCCATTTTACTATATAGAATATGGCATCGCCCAACTCGGAGCCTTAGGATTATGGGTTAATTATAAAAAAGATAAAGAGGGGACTCTTAAAAAATATCTAAAAGCTTTAAGTCTTGGTAATTCAAAACCATTACCAGAACTTTTTAAAACCGCTGGCATAAAATTTGATTTTTCTATAGATACCATTAAACCTTTAATAGAGGAAATAAACAAAGAGCTTATTTTACTATAATAATTTTAATTTTTTGAAAAAAATAATGGGTGTGTGCAGATTACTCTACTCACACCCCTTGGTATTAATATAAAGGCAACAACTTAGGACTCCTTTCGTCCGAGAATAGCACAGTTGCCAATGCGACTCGCGTTGATATTGCCATTCGCCAGACGGTCGAGGAGTGCGCGTGCTATTGAGCTGTTAAACTTTTCGCAATGGAATCCACCACTACTTGCCGAGAGAAAGATGCAACAATCGGGCTGTCCCGCCTTGCAGATGGTATTCTCGGCGCCATTCGGTACTTTACAGGAGTTGTTGTCAGTGAAGTAGACACCAAAGACCTGCTCGGATGCGTCGGCGAAGAATTTTATTTGCTTATCTTCCTCAATCTCAATCTCCACCAGCCGACCCGAAAGCCAGACGAGGACGTTGTCGAGATAGGCTTTGACGTTAATAAACAAGCCATTGGACTTCTTCTCGAGGAGGATTGCATACTCCTCTGGGGTATACTTGAACTGGAACTCCGAGGCTACGTCTGCGAACAGCGTATAACTGTCAAGCGTCTTTTGGTAGCTGACACGCTTGCCATTGAGAGATATTAGTGAATCATTAATGACTGGCAAAATATCAATCTCTTCACCATCGTTCATCACCAACCTCCACGGCAGATTGAACCATCCCGTGTATAGCAATCTTCCCTTAAATTTTTGCATCACTTTACTACCTTTCTAATAGATTTTTAAATTGAGAGGTTTGAGTGCCCCTTCATAACTAAAACAAGTATAGTATTATTTAATTAAATATGTCAATCCAAACAAAAAATTCAGTACTCAAGTTATTTTTTATAAATTCAAATCCTATGACTTGCCCTTTTCCAACGCGGTGTCTTTATTGTACCAAGTTAGAACCTATTTTCAAAACAAATGATGTCGCGCGCTCCGCGCGCGTGGTGGCTCTAAATTAAATCGTACGCTCCACGAAAGCTCCGCCACCGCCTCGCAGAGCCTC